>ERZ761602.504-NODE-504-length-84674-cov-5.816755_pt1 | contig 84674 bp, 61 predicted proteins | sample MGYA00512165_ERZ761602 | MGnify/ENA primary metagenome ERZ761602 (study PRJEB28899, sample SAMN02445085) | bioreactor sludge metagenome | biome: EBPR sludge; isolation source: Thorneside wastewater treatment plant | place: Australia: Brisbane, Thorneside Wastewater...
TGACGTGCGACGGACCGGTCCGCAGCGGCTTGAGGACAAGCCGCTCCACCTTTCCCACCCGCGCGGGTGCGTAGCACCCCGGAAGGTGGAGCCGCCTGTCCCCAGGCGGCTGACATTCGGCCGTTCCGTCCGCAGCGGCCTGGGACCAGCCGATCTGCCCTTGCCTACGCGCGCGGGAGGCGCTTCCAGTCATCGCGGCTCGGCCGCGACCGCAGTGCATTCGCCGCGTCGTCGTCGAACTTTTCCGCCTTGGGATCCCACTTGAGCGGACGCCCCAGCTCCATCGCGATCGCACCCAGGTGCAGCGCCGTGCTCAGCCGGTGCAGGCCTTCCGCGGTGTACATCGGCGGCTGGCCGTTCTTCACGCAGTCGAGGAAATCGCGGTGCTCGCGCGGCCGGCGCGGCCCGAGCTTGCTCGTCTTCGGATCGTACACCTGGCGGAACACGTTCACATCGCTGCCCTCCAGCCGGCCGAGCCAGCCCTTGTTGCCCACCCAGCCTTCCGTCCCCTCCAGGCGGATCGAAGGCTGGGACGCCGTGACCTCGAGCACGACCCCGTTCGCATAGGTGTAGGTAATGTCGTAGGTCTGGGGCACCGTGTTCAGGGAATTCGGCGGGATCACCCCCCGGCCGCTGACCGCGACGGGACCGGAATCCTCGGCGGAATTTGCCACCTGCGCCGTATCCACGAGATGGGCACCCCAGTCCGTCAGCGACCCGCCGGAGAAATCGCGAATCTGCCGCCAGACCTGCGGGTCGGTGAGATTGGGCGTGTAGGGCCGGTGGGGCGCGGGGCCGAGCCAGAGTTCATAGTTGAGATCGGCCGGCACCGGCACCGGCGCCTCGACCGGATATACCGGCTTCACGGGCAACCCGACCTTGATCCGCTGCAGCCGGCCAATGCCGCCGTTGCGCACGACCTCGGCGAGCTTGTAGTACTGGATGACGGACCGGTCCTCGAGCCCGGTGGCGAACACCGCCTTGCGGCGCGCGACCGTGTTGGCGAGCTCGCGACCCTCGGCGATCGTGAGGGTGGGTTTCTCGCAGAAGACCATCTTTCCCGCCTCGAGCGCGGCGAGCGCCATCGGCACGTGCCAGTGATCCGGTGTCGAGATCACCGCGACATCGATGTCGCGCCGCTCGAGCAGCGTGCGGAAATCCGCGATCTCGGCGCAGCCATTCGCCTGATACTGGTCGTCCACCGCCTTCCGCGCCCGCGCCCGCCGGCTGCCGTAGACGTCGCACACCGCCACCACCCGGCAGTCCTCCTCCTGGAGGAACGCCTTCAGGTTCACCCCGAAGCCGTGCGCGCCGACGCCGATGCAGCCGAGCGTGACCCGGTTCGAAGGTGCGCCGGCCCCCCACAGCCGGCCGGTGAACACCTGCGGCCCGCAGCCCGCGGCCAGCACGCCGGCGAGTCCGGATTTCAGAAATGCGCGCCGCGACGAGGGGGGAGTGCTCATGGGACGGGAAGCTATCCGGAAATCCTGCGGTCTTTCAATCGAAGGATCGCGCGGAGGTGGCTCCTGACGCCGCCAGCCCCGTCGTGCGGTCGGCGGCCGGATGCGCCGCCAGCACGGCGGCGTGGGCGGCGGCATCGATGTTGCGCCCGCCGAGCACCACGACGAGCGCGCGCCCTTCGACGCGGCCGGCCAGCACGGGCGCCAGCGCCGCCGCCGCCGCACCCTCGACCACCGCGCCGCATTCCCGCGCCAGCACCGCAAGCGCCCCGCCGATCTCGGCTTCCGAGGCCGTCACCACGGCATCGACCCGCGCTGCCGCCGCGGCAAACGCTTCGCCTCCGACGCACGCCACCGCGAGCCCGTCCGCCAGCGTGCGTTCCACCGGCGCCGTCACCGGCGCACCCTGCCGCCAGGCGGCCGCAAAACCCGCCGCCGCCGCGGGCTCGGCGGCGACCACCCGCACGTCGGGCCGCAACGCCTTCACCACGGTCGCCACCCCCGCGAGCAACCCCCCGCCGCCGACCGCGACCACAAGCGTATCGAGTTCCGGCACCTGCTCCAGGATCTCCAGCGCCAGCGTGCCCTGGCCGGCCATCACCCGCCGGTCGTCGAACGGGTGGACGAACGTCGCCCCCGTCGCCGCCGCCAGCGCCAAGGCGTGCCGGTGCGCCGCTTCGAACGTCGCGCCGTGCAGGATCACCTGCGCCCCCAGGGTCCGGCAGCGCGACACCTTCACCGCCGGCGCCGTGGCCGGCATCACCACGGTGACGCTCACGCCGAGCTGCGCCCCGTGGTAGGCGAGGCCGAGCGCGTGATTGCCAGCGGACGCCGCAACGACCCCGCGCGTCCGCTCGGCCGGCTCCAGGCAGAGCAAGGCGTGCCGGGCGCCGCGCTCCTTGAACGAGCCGGTCCGCTGCAGGTCCTCGCGCTTCAGCCAGATGCTCCGGCCGGCGCGGGCCGTCAGCGCCGGCGCGGCATGACACGGCGTCAGCCGGATGCCGGGCGCAAGACGGCGGCGGGCAGCTTCGACCGCGGACAAGTCGAAGGCGCGCGCGCGTGAAACCGGACGCGGGCGGGAGGAGACGGAGGCTGAGGTCATGGCGGTGAGACGTGGAAAAACAAAAAGCCCTGAGCGGTGAGCTCAGGGCTTCGGAAAACGGATGACTGGGATGTTGTCGCTATGCAGTCACGCGCCGCCGCCCTGATTCGAGACGAATCATAATGAGGGCGGCAATAATGACGGAGCGGAGGCTCATGGACTGCGGAGGGACACGGAACACGCCCGGGCCCGCGTGTCGAGCCCGGAGTCGGAGCGGCGCGGGATCACAGGGATTTGACGGCGATGAGACGGACGGCCGGCTCAATTCTCGCGCGCGAACGTCGTCTGCGGCCGCTCTAGGTTCAGTTCCTTGATCCAGATGTTGCGAAACCGCACGTCGTGCCCCTCGCACTGCAGCTTGAGGCCGCCGGGCGTATCCGTGATGCCACGACCCCCGTCGTTGCCGCCGTCGATCCCGGAGTTGGCGCCGCCCCAGACCTGGTTGATCTCCTGGTTGGCGTGGATCTTCACGCCGTTGAAGAACATCGTCACGCGCGCCTTCTCCACCAGCTTGCCGTCCTTGAACCGCGCGGCGCGGAACTGGAGGTCGTAGGCGTTCCACTGGCGCAGCCCCTTGTAGAGGTAGTAGGGCGACTCGGTCTCGTTGATGACCGAGCCCATGCCGTGCCTGGTGCCGTCGCCATCCTGGATCTGGATCTCGTAGCGATTCTGGAGATACACCCCGCTGTTGCCGCCTTCATTCATGACGAGGAATTCGATGTGCAGTCGGAAATCGCGGTAGGCCTTCCTGGTCACGATGTCGGCGGCCCCGTACCGTCCCTTCGGCGCCGCGGGATCGTCGGACTGGAGCACCGTGCCGCGGTCGACCGGATCGTCGACGATCTTCCATTTGATCGGGAGCGCCGACGCGAACCGTGGCCCTTCCCAGTAGGTCCATTTTGCATCGAGCATCGCCCGCGTCCCGTCGAAGATCACCTCCGCGCCGGGGAGAGGTCTTGCGCCCACGCCGACGCCGGCGAACGCGGAACCGGCGGCAGTGTAGGCGAGCGTGACGAGAGCGAGCGAGGTGAGGCGGGGGAAGGGCATGGGGGTGGAGGTGTTCTCCCCGATCCAGACACACCGCGAGCGCGCGACAAGCGCAACGATGCGCGCCAGCGCGGGGCGCGGGCAGCGCGGACGCATTTCGACTTTTCCCGCTCCTCGTCTCCCGCTCGAATGCCGCCGTGAGCGCCCCGCCCCCTCGCCCTCCGTCCGCGACCGCCGGCGGCCGGAGGCAGCGGGCGCTCCTTCGCGTGATGCTCGTGCTCGCGGGTTTCGCCGCGTACCACAACAGCTTCCACGGGCCGTTCGTCTTCGACGACGGACCGGCGATCCGGGACAACCCCACCCTCCGCACGCTGTGGCCGCCTTCGGTGCCGCTGTCGCCGCCGCCCGATACCGGCGTGGGGGGCCGGCCGCTGGTCAACCTCAGCTTCGCCCTCAACCATGCCATCGGCGGCTACGACGTCCGCGGTTTCCACGCCGTCAACCTGTCCCTTCACCTCGGTTCGGCCCTGCTCGCCTTCGGGCTCGTGCGCCGGACCGCGCGGGTGAACGCCGACGTGATTGCCGGAGCGGCGGCGCTGCTGTGGGTCGTGCATCCGCTCGCGACGGCATCGGTGACCTACCTGTCGCAGCGCTCGGAGCTGCTCATGGGCTTTCTGTACCTGCTCACCGGGTACGGTTTCGTCCGCGGCGCGGCGTCGGGGCATCGCGGCTGGCTGGCGATTTCCGCGGGCGCCTGCGCGCTCGGTCCGTTGAGCAAGGAGGTCATGGTGACGGCGCCGCTCGCGGTGCTGCTCTACGACCGCTGCTTCGCCGCGGGCTCGTGGCGCGCCGCCTGGACGCTGCGCCGCGGGTACTATCTGGCGCTCGGGGCGACCTGGCTCGTGCTCGCGTGGGCGCTGCGCTCCGACCTGGGCCTGCGCAGCGTGGGATTCGGCCTCGGCGTGTCGGCCGCGACGTACGCGCTCCAGTCGGCGCAGGCGCTCCTGCTGTACGCCAAACTCAGCCTCTGGCCCGCGCCGCTGGTGTTCGACTACGGCGCGGTGTACTCCGGCGCGACGCCGCTCGCCCTCGGCAGCCTCGCGCTCGTGGCGCTGCTGGCCGCGTGGGCCGCGCGGGCGGCGCATCGCGGCGCGGTCGCGGGTTTCCTCGGCGTGATGTTTCTGCTCCTGCTGGCGCCGACGACCAGCGTGGTGCCCGTCGCGGAACAACCGATGGCGGAGAACCGGATGTACCTGCCGCTGCTGGTCGCGATGATCGGACTCGTGCTCGCGCTGCAACGCGCGCTGGGCCGGCCGGCCCGCGTGGCGTTCGTGGCGGCGGCGCTGGCGGCCGGGTTCGGGGCGCTCACCGTCGCGCGCAACGCGGACTATCGCAGCGAGGTGACACTGTGGGCCGACTCCGCCGCCAAGCGACCGGAGAACCCCCGCGCATTCTTCAACCTGGGCCAGCAACTGCTCCGGCTCGACCGCGCCGCGGAGGCGGAGGCGGCGCTGCGCCGCGCGCTGGGGCTGCGGCCGGCCGAGGCCCGGATTCATTCCAGCCTGGGCACGGCGCTGCTCGAGCAGGAGCGACCGGCCGACGCCATCGCCGCGCTGCGCGAGGCCACGCGCCTCGATCCGCGACACGCCCCGGCCTGGTACAATCTCGGGCTGGCGCTGCGCCGCGCGGGCGAGGCGGCTGCAGCCTTGCCGGCCCTCTCCCGCGCGCTCGAGTTGCAGCCCGACCACGCCGGGGCGCTGGTCGAAACGGGCAACGCGTGCTTCGAACTGGGCCGGCTCGCCGACGCCGTGACCGCCTACGAACGCGCCCTCGCCGTCGACGCCACCTCGGCGATCGCGCGCTACAACGCCGGCAGCGCGTGCCTCGAGCTCGGGCGCGTGCCGGAGGCGGTCCGGCATCTCGCCGCGGCCGTGGAGCTGAAGCCAGCCGATGCGGAGATTCGCAATTTTCACGGCGCCGCCCTGCTGCGCGCCGGACGCACGGCGGAGGCGATCGCGGCGTTCGAAGCGGCGCTGCGACTGAAACCGGATTATGCGGATGCCCGGGACAACCTGGCTCTCGCCAGGCGTCCGCCGCCTCCGCGTTAAGCGGCTGGGGACCGGCGGCTCCATCCCCGCTGAGCCGGAACGATGCCGTGGTGGCGGAGCCGCCTGTCCCCAGGCGGCTGACGTGCGATGGACCGGTCCGCAGCAGCTTGAGGACAAGCTGCTCCACCTTTCAGTGCGGCCGTTTTCACGGCTGATTTGTAGAGCAGCTGCATCAGTCCGGCTGAGGCGTTCCTGCCTAGGTCCGTCGCGCTCACGGCGCTGTCGGAGCGGCGTGCCATCGGCGCGGCGCATCGCGGCCGCTTCTCACTTCGTCGCGGGAATCGAAAACGCGTCGAACTCGTCGCCCTTCGGGTCCACCGCCACGAAATCCGCGCGGCCCAGGGTCAACGTCGCGACGAACACGTGATTCTTCGAATGCGTTCGCTCGAGGTAGGGCGCCTTCTCGAGCGGCGTGGTGGTCCGGGTGTTCACCGCCCAGGCGCCGTCGCCAAGGTAACGCGTGCCGCCGGCGTTCTTCTCCCCGCCCTTGAGCGGATGCGTCACCTTGTAGGTGTGGTCGTGATTCTCGAAGGCGAAACGCACGCCGTATTCGTCGAACAGCGGCACCCAGTTGGCCCGGATCGCGACCGAGACCGCACCGCTGTAGGCCCGGTTCGAGGGGTACGCCGGCACGTGGTAGAAGGGGACGACGAACGGCACGTCGCGTCGCTGCGCGAGCGTTTGCCGCAGCCAGTCGGTCTGCGGGCCGGGGACCGGGTTGGTGTGAAACGAATCGAGCGCGATGAGGGTGAGATAGTCGCCGACGTCCAGCGCCCGATAGCCCGGGCGACCGGGGAAGGCGAACAGCGAGTAGAAGAACAGGGCGCGATCCGTCGACATGCCGCGGGCGGGAGCGCCACCGCGGAGCAGATACGTGTCGCCGTGGACCTCGTGGTTGCCGATGGCGGGGATCACCGGGATCATCCGTCCGTCCTTGGTCACCATCGTGGAGCGCCAGATGCGGAAGAAGTCGAACCACCGCGACGCCGCCTTGGGCTCGTTGTTCACGTAGGCGATGTCGCCGCCGAGGAGGGCAAAATCGGGGTTCTGCGCGGCCGCGACCCGGCACATGTTGGCCATCAGGTCGGGGGTGTCGCCGCCGTAGATGTCCCCGCCGGACACGAAGCGCACGGGCCGCGTCAGCCGTGGCGGCAGCGTCCGGAATTTCGGCGTGGCCGCCGAGCCCGACGCCGCGTGCGGCTGGAAGACCAGCTCTCCGTCCGTCTCGCGCGCGGCGAGTCGGCCAAAGCGGAACTCGTACAGCGTGTCGCCGCGCAGGCCGGTCAGTTCGACCGTGTGGATCATCCGGTTCGTGAACGGCATCGGCACCGCCTGCCCGCGCGCCAGCGTCCACGCCGCGCCGCCCTCCGCCGGGCGGTACTCGATCACGCTGTCGACGAACCCTTCGGTCCAGTCCGTGTGCCAGTGGATCGTCATCGTCGTCACCGGGTCGCGCTGCCAGGTGAGGTAAACGGTCACCGGCAGCGGCGCCGGCGGCAGCGGCGCGGGAGGCTCCGCCCCGCCCGCGACCCAGGGCAGGAGAAGCGCGAGCAGGCAGCAACGCAGGCTCAACGGCAGGGATGGTTTCATGAGAGACGACAGGGAGCGGCGGCCGCGGAGGGATCAAGCCGGATCGACCGTCCCCTCCGGCCGGTCAGAACCGGTATTCGATGCCGAAGCTGAACTTCTTGCCCGAGTAGCTCACGTCCTCGGGAAACTCCTTGGTGCCGGTGTACGAGACCTGGGGCCGGTGCGTGAGGTTGGTGCCGCTGGCGAAGATATGCAGGCCCTTGCTGAAACGATACCCGATTTCGGCATCGACCTGCTCCTTCGCGCTGAACCATTCGTCCTCATCGGCCGTCGAATCGAGACCCTCGATGTAATCCGAGCGGTAACGATAGTCGACGCGCGCGCGGAAATTGCCCCACGCGTAGGAAAGCGAGCTCGTGAACAGATAATCGGAGAATCCGCGCAGCGGGAGCTTCTCGCTCTCGCGGCCGGGAATCTTCGCGTCGCTCTCGGTGAAGGTGGCGCTCACGTCCGCGCTCAGGCCCTTGAGCGGTCCGGGCAGGAACGTGAGCCGCTGGCGCGCGATCAGCTCGATGCCCTGGTTCTTGGCGCCGGGGCCGTTGCGCGGCTGGGTGTGCGTGTTGGCGCCACCCGCGACCTCGATCGGGCTGCCGTCCGGGTTGAGCGCGTTGAAGCGGGTGACCTTCGAGTAGGTGAAGTTCTTGATGTCCTTCAGGAACAGCGCGACCGAGTAGAGCCCACCCCTGTCGTTGTACCACTCGAGCTGGACGTCGAAGTTGTCCGATTCGCTCGGCTGCAGGTCGGGGTTGCCGTCGCTGATCGTGATGATGCCGGCCGTGGAGACACTTTCCTGCCGGCCCCGCGAGATGTCGTTCAAGCTCGGGCGGCCGTAGCTCTTGTTGTAGCTCTCCCGCAGGATGAGGTTGCGGGCGAGCTCGTGGCGGAAATGCAGGCCGGGAAGCCAGATATCGTATTTCGTGCCGCTGCTCACGGGCACGGTGGAGTAGACATTGCCGGCCGGGGTCGTCGTCGTCACCACGCGCTTGTTGGTCCGGCTGAAATCGTTCTGCTCCCAGCGCAGGCCGCCGATGACGGTATGCCTTCCGAACTTCGCCGTATCCATCACATACGCTGCCGAGGTGGATTCCTTGGCGCGGTAGTCCGCGAGGTTGGAGCTGTTGAACGAACCCGGCTGCACCGGCACCCACCCGGCGGTGCCGAGCGTGGTGCGGGCCTGCTTCGGCAGCGCCTCCATGAAGCGATCCAGCGCAGGAAACATCCGATAGCGGTTCGAGAGCGGGATCATCTGCGTGACCTGCGCGAAGGGGAACGCCTGCGCCGCCGCCGAGTTGGCCGCGATCTGGTGGCTGGTCTGCTCGCGCTCGAAGGTCGGCTTGCTGCTGCGGAACTTGGCGCCGACCTTGAGCGCGTGCGAGACGCGCTCGCCGGGGATCTTTTTCTCCCAGTCGACCTTCCCGCCGTAGATCTCCTCCTCCTTCGTCTGCGTGCGCAGGATGAGGTTGGTCGGACCCTGCCGGGCGTAGGCAAAGTCCGTCGGGCTGAGGCCGTTGATGATCCGGATCGAAGGGTTCAGCCGGTTGCTGGCGTCGTATTCCATCACGTAGTATCCGGCGGAGACCGGATCGAGCCGCATGTTGAACTCGTTGAAGTTGGAAACGACGTTGGTGCTCGTGGCGTAATTGAAATCGTACGTCAGCAGGCTCGTGCCGCGTTCGTGCCGCCCGCCAAAGGTCCATGACCAGATGTCGTTGTGGCTGTCGTCATCGGTCCCGATGTATCCGAGGGTGCTGCGGCTGCCCGCGGTGCCGGGCGTGCCCCGGCCCCGGGAGCCGTCCGGGCTCAGAAACGCGTACGTCTTGCGGCCCGTCGCCTCGTCCTGGAAGCGGGTGTCGATGTCCCAGTCGGTCTCGTACGTCTCCGAGACCTGGTCGTAGTGACTGTAGTACGGCCGGAAGAAGAAGGAATTGTGGGCGTCGGTCCGGAAATCGATCGAGCCGTTGAAACCCCACGACTCCGTCTCCTTGTAGGCGCGCTCGATGTGCGAGGCCTCGAGGAACTTGGTTTTCTGCGTGAGGTTCAGCGTGGGGTTGGTTGCCGGATTGACGACCACCCAGTCGATGTCGGCGTTTTCCGAATAGCGGTCCGTACGGTACTTGGTCGCGGTGAAACTGATGCCCAGGTTCTTCTCCCTCCCCATCACGCCGAAGATGTCCGAGAACGTCGCCCGCGCGTTGTAGCCCCACGTCTCGGACAGGTCGTTGTACGAGGCGGTGGCGCTCAGCCGGTACTCGCGGCCGTCGCGCTGAAAGGCATTGCGCGAGACGACATTGATGATGCCGCCGATCGCATCGCCGTCGCGGTCGGGGGTGACGGCCTTCATCACCTCGATGTTGGTGACGCCGTCGGCCACGAGGTGCCGCATGTTGGCCGAGCGCGAGGTGCCGCCGGCGTTGGGCAGCCGCTGGCCGTCGACCTGGAACGAGTTGAATTCGCCCGGGACGCCGCGGAGGTTGACGGAGGTGGGCGAGCCGTCCTGGTCCTCGTCGACGCTGATGCCCGGCAGCCGCTGCAGGGCATAACCGGGATTGCCGTCGACCATGTTGCCGAAGACTTCCTCGGACACGATGTTCACGATGCCCGCGGCGGTCTTCTGCTGGTTGATCGCGAGCGCCTGGCCCCGCGCCGCTTCCTTCACTTCGAAGGCCGCCAGTTGCATGACCGAGCTTTTCATCGGCGCGTCGACGGTCGCGGACCCGCCGGCGGCGACCGTGACCTGGCGATTCAACGGGTCCAGGCCCACATACTCGATGTCGACCGTCACCGCACCAAGGCGCACGCCCACGAGCGTGAAGCGGCCGTCCACGTCGGAGTAGTCCGACACGTTGGTGCCGCGGACGGTCACGACCGCGCCCTGGAGCGACCGACCCGACGCCTCATCGTAGACGCGGCCGGTGATCGTGCCGCCGGCCTGCGCCCAGGCGAGGCCGGTCAGGAGCGGGACGAGGAGGGCGAGGACCAGGGTGCCGAGCAGCCGGCACGAGCAGTTCAGACGGGGAGCATGCATAGAGACGCAGGAGGGTGGCTGGAGCGGGCGAAAGGAAGGGCGTGGGCGCACGGCGCGATTGCCTGAGGCGACAACGGTGCCGGTGGGGCGCGCGTGGGAGGGGTTGGGGACCGGAGCTGCGACCGATACCGGGGAGCATCCCCGAACCATCGGGAATCGTCCATCACCCGACCGGGTGAGTCCGCGGCAGGCACCGATGCCGCGCGAAGGCGGGGGCACGGAAACGAGGGTCGGACGTCGGCAGCCGGGCATGGAAGGTTCACCTTGCCGACCGGCAGTGACGATTGCGTGGCGGCCCGGGCACGTTCAGGCAACGATGCGCGTTCGCGCTTCGTGCCTCACCCTTTCGGGGGATGGACCGGCCCCCGCGCCCGGCGTTACGGTGCGGCGACGACGGCAGCGTCCCCACCCCTGCTCCGACTTCGTGCGCCTCCGCGACGCCACCCCACCGGTCCCCTCTCAACCCGCGCGCCGCACCGGTCGCAGGTTGCGTCGGTGCAGGCAAAGCGTCCACGCTGGCGCCAACCCCCGGAAGCCGATGGCACCCCGCACGTTTTCCGTCCGCACGCTCGGCGTCGTCCTGCTGGCGTTCGCGGCCCTCGCCTCCGGCCGCGCGGCCGAGGCTCCCCTGACGTCCGTGGCCGCGGCGTTTGCCCAGTGGCCCGGGCTCACGGCGACCGACCGACCCGTCCTGCTCGAAGGCGTCGTGACCGGCACGATGCCCACGGGCGCATTCCGCCTGCACGACGGCGAGCTCGGACTCTACGTCTCGAAGTCCGATGCGGGGCGCGGACTCACTCCGGGTGACCGCGTGCGCGTGGCCGGCACGCTTCGCCCGGGCGGCTTTTCGCCCTGGGTCCTGCCGCACACGGTCACCCTCCTGGGCCGCGGGGCGTTTCCTCCGGCGCAACGCGCGAGCTTCAGCATGCTCGCGTCGGGCGCGAAGGACAACCAGTGGCTGGAGATCGAGGGCGTGGTGCGCGCCGTCACCCTCTCGGAGGCCCGGGACTTCGTGCTGATCGACCTCGGGATGTCGGGCGGCAACCTGCGCGTGCTGGTCAACTACTCGGCGCACCCGGAGTTCTTCTCGCTCGTCGACGCCGAGGTCCGGATGCGGGGTGTGGCCGCGGTGAACGTCAACCAGCACGGCCACGTCGTCGAACCCACCTTCCGCGTGCCGTCCTTCACCGAGATTGCCGTGACGCGCCCGGCCCCCGCCGATGCCTTCGCGGTGCCTCTGGTCCCGATCGCCGGGATGATGCGGCCGATGCCGGGCCAGTGGCAGCGCCATCGGGTGCGCACGACGGGCGTCGTGACCCGCCGGATTTCCGCGACGATGTTCTTTCTTCGCGAGGGCGAACTGGGGCTCAAGGTCGAGACCAGCGATCCGGTGGACCTGCGGCCCGGGGACGTGGTCGAGGCGACAGGCTTCCCCACGATGATCGACGGACTCGCGGTGCTGCAGTACGCCGCGGTCCGCCCGACGGGCACGCAGGCGGCGCCCACCCCGGCACGGCCCAGCCTCGCCGCCCTGCTCGCCGGTGCCCACAACTCCGACCTCGTCAGCCTCGAAGCGCGGCTGGTCGACTGGACGGTCTCCGGCGCAAAGACGACGCTGATCCTCGAGGCGGAGAACCGGCTCTTCAACGGCCTGTTGACGTATGTCGGCCCCCGTCCTCCGCAACTCCCGGCGAGAAACAGCCTGGTGCAGGTCACCGGCGTCTCGGTCGTGAGCGAGCTCGAAGACACCTGGTTTTACCAGCCGCGGTCGTTCGTCCTCCTGCTGGCGGATCCAGCCGACCTCCGTGTGCTCCAGGCCCCCGCGTGGTGGTCCTCGAAGCGGCTCGGCCAGGCCTTGGCCATCTCGTGCGTCGTGCTGCTGACCGTCGGCGGCTGGGTCTGGTCGCTGCGCCGGCAGATCGGCCGCAAGCGCGCGATCATCGAACAGCAGGCGCGCCACGCCGCGGTGCTCGAGGAGCGCAGCCGGATTGCGCGCGATCTCCACGACACGCTCGAGCAGGGCCTTACCGGCCTGTCGCTGCAGATGAAGGCCATGGAAACGGATCTGGAGAGCTCGCCGCATCCGGTGCGCGCGCGCCTGCAGCAGGCGCGCCTGATGCTGCGCCAGAGCCGGGCCCTCGCGCACAACGCCATCCGCGAACTGCGCAGCGAGGCCACCGCTCCCCGGCACGAGGGTCTCGTCGAGGGTTTGCAGCGCGTGGCCGATTCCTGGAACCAGTCCGGCGCCCTCCGCGTGGCGGTGCGCATCGCCGGAGCGGCCCGTCCGCTGGCACCCCGGCTCGAGAATCACCTGCTCGGCATCGGCACCGAGGCGATGACCAACGCCGTGAAGCACGGCCGCGCCGACGCGATCGAGGTGGAACTCGACTATGCGGGATCGCAGCTCGCGCTTCGCATCCGGGACAACGGCACCGGCTTCGACCCCCGCCACGAGCTTCACCAGCGCAGCGGGTGCTTCGGCCTCATCGGCATGCGCGAGCGTGCCCGCGAGCTCGGCGGTCAGCTCCGGATCCTGAGCGAGCCGGGCCAGGGTACCGAGATCCTGGTCGCAGCCCCCGTCGGCTTCGGACCCGACGCTGCCTCCCGCCCATGAAGGCTGCCGCCGCGCCGGTTCCCGCCCGCCCTTCACCCGCGGCATTCCCCGGCGGCTCCCGGTTGAAACCATGATCCCAACGCGGGTCATCCGTGTCATGATCGTCGACGACCACCCGCTGGTCCGCGTCGGCATGGCCACCGTCGTGAACCAGCAGGCGGACATGAAGATCGTGGCCGAGGCCGAGGGCGGCCGGCGTGCGCTCGAGCTTTTCCGCCAGCATCGGCCCGACGTGGTATTGATGGACCTGCGGTTGCGCGACGACGACGGCGCCCACGTCACGGCCTCGATCCGGCAGGAGGCTCCCGACGCCCGCGTGCTGGTGATCTCGAACTACGATGGTGACGAAGATATCCACCAGGCGCTCGCGGCGGGCGCGATGGGCTACCTGTTCAAGAGCGTGGTCGAGGACGAGCTCGTCGACGCCATCCGCGAGATCGGCGCAGGGCGCCGCTACCTGCCGCGGGGCGTCGCCATCCGGCTGCACGAGCACGCCGCGGACCTGCGCCTTACTCGCCGGGAGGACGAGCTGCTCGACCTGCTCGGCAAGGGACTGCGCAACCGCGAGCTCGCCCAGGTGCTGGGCATTTCCGAGGACACGGTGAAGACTCACCTGAAGAGCCTGTTTCGCAAACTCGACGTGTCCGATCGCGCCGAGGCCGTGCGCGAAGCGATGCGCCGGGGGTTCCTGCATCCGCAGTAAAGATACGGGCGCCGGGCCGGCCGGGGATGGACGCTCGCCGAACCGGGCGGCGATCAAGCCGCCGCCCGGGCGGCGGGGAGCGTGATGAAGAACTCGGTGCCGGCGCCGGGCGCGCTTTCCACCCGCACGTCGCCACCGTGGGCCTGCACGACGTTTTTCACGATCGCCAGGCCGAGACCGGTGCCGCCCTGCTCGCGCGAACGCGCCTTGTCCACCCGGTAGAATCGCTCGAAGACGCGCGCCTTCGCCTCCGCCGGAATGCCGGGCCCGTCGTCGCGCACCGTGAGCTCGACGTGGGCGCCGTCGAGCGCGCGGCCGCCGACCGCGATGTGCCCGCCGGCGCGGCCGTACTTGATGCCGTTGTCGATCAGGTTGGAAAGCACCTGCCGGAGACGCTCGGGATCGGCCTCGGCCCGGGCCTCGGGGGCGACGCGGTTCTCGAGCGTGATCTGGCGGGCCCGCGCCAGCAGCGCGGCATCATCGAGCGCCTCCTGCGCCGCGGTTCGCAGCGTCACCGGCTGCAGCTTCAATTCGATGCGCCCCGAGTCGAGCCGGGCCAGCAGCAGCAGGTCGTCGATGAGCAGCGTCAGCCGGCTCGCGTGCTTGTCGATGATCTCGAGGAAACGCGCCGTCACCGCCGGATCGTTCTTCCCGCCGTCGATCAGCGTCTCCGCCGCGCTCTTGATCAACGAGAGCGGCGTGCGCAGCTCGTGGCTGACGTTCGCCACGAACTCCTGCCGCACGGCTTCGAGCAGCCTCAGCCGGGTAAGGTCGTGGAAGACCAGGATGGCTCCGTCGCGGCCCCCGTCGGCCGTGCGGAGGGCGAGAGCGTTGACCTGGAGGAAGCGGGTTTCCGCCACCCCCTCGAGCCGCAGCTCGTGGTTGAGCACCTCGGGTTCGCGCTCGAGGCGGGACACCAGCGCCGCGACTTCATGATGCCGCGTCGCCTCGAGAACAGTGCGCCCTGCGGCGGGCGGAGGAAAATCGAACAGCGTGCCCGCGGCGCGATTCGCGATCCGAATCCGGCCGTCCGGCCCGACGACCAGAATGCCCTCGACCATCCGGTCGAAGAGCGCCGCCGTCCGCTCGGCCTGCGCCGCCAGCTCCGCCTCGCGCTGCGTGCGCTGCGCCGCGAGTTCGCCGAGGTGGCGCGCCCGAAGGCGCTTCAGCTCGCCGTGCTGCCACCAGAGCAGGAACGCCGCCGCCGTCAGCACGGCGAGGACGAGGAGGGCGAGCGCGGTCATGGACGCTGGGAATTTGGGCTCTAAAATTCGAAATCTTGAGATCGCAGCGCGGAGGACGACGGAGCGGAAGGTCTGAGAGCGGAAACGGGGGATTGCAAACGGGAGAGTCGAACCGCTCTCGGCGGAGGATTTCAGATTTCAGATTCGCCCGGCCCCGCCGTGCCTCGCTTCACTCGTCCGCCTTGAACCGGTACCCGACGCCGCGGATCGTCTCGAGGTAGCGGGCGGCGTCGCCGATTTTCTCGCGCAGGCGGCGCATGTGGGTGTCGACCGTGCGGCTGTCGATCGGGTTCTCGTAGCCCCACACGTCCTGCAGCAGCCGCTCGCGCGTCTGCACCCGGCCGCGCCGGCGGGCGAGGATCTCGAGCAGCTTGAACTCGGTGGCCGTCAGGCTCACCGGCTGGCCGGCGATCGTGACGGTGTGGCGCGGCACGTCGATCTCCAGCTCGGCAAAGCGCAGGTGCGTGACGGGCTCGTCGCCCGCCTTGGTGCGCGCGAGCAGCTTCTTGATCCGCAGGACCAGTTCCCGCGGGCTGAACGGCTTCGTCACGTAGTCGTCGGCGCCGAGCTCGAGTCCGATCACCCGGTCCATCTCCGCCGCCCGGGCGGTGAGCATCAGGATCGGGATCGCGGCGGTCGACGGGTCGCGGCGGAGGATCTTGCAGACCTCCAGGCCGTCGACCTCGGGCAGCATGAGATCGAGCACGATCAGCGCCGGCCGCTCGTCGCGCGCCGCCGCCAGCGCCCGCGTGCCGTCCTTGGCGAAAAGCGGCGCGTAGCCCGCCTCCTTCAGCTTGAAACCGAGGATCTCGAGCGCATCGGGTTCGTCGTCGACGACGAGAATCTTGGATTTCATGCGCGCTTCTGGTCCGAGTGCCGGATGTCCTTCGCCTCGTACAGGTACACGACCTCCTCGGCGATGTTCGTGGCGTGGTCGGCGATCCGCTCCAGGGCCTTGGAGATGACCATGAGGTGGAGGCAGCGGCTGATCGTCGTCGGCCGCTCGACCATGTAGCTGGAAAGCTCGCGGTGGAGCTGGCGGTTGAGGTCGTCGACGTCCTGGTCGCGCGGAATGACGGCGCGGGCGCGATCCGGCTCGCGGTTGACGAAGGCGGTGATCGCCTCGCGCAGCATCTCGAGCGACATCGTCGCCATGCGCGGCAGGTCGACGTACGGCTTGAGCTGCGGCTCCGCGTTCAGGTCGCGGGCCCGGCGCGCGATCGTGACCCCCGCGTCCCCCACCCGCTCCAGGTTCTGCGAGATCTTCATCGCCACGGTGATGAGCCTCAGCTCGGTCGCGAGGGGCGCCTTGGCGAGCAGATGGATCGCGGTGTCGTCGATCTCGATCTCGAACTGGTCGAGCACGTTGTCGTCCTCCTCGACCTTGCGCGCCAGGTCGTCGTCGCGCTCGACGAGGGCCCGGATGGCGCGCGAGACCGCGGACTCCGCGTGGCTCGCCATGGCAAGGAGGCTCTCTTTCAGCTTCGCGAGCTCTTCGGCGTAGTGGGTCATGAGGGAAGGATGAGGATGGGTTCGGACGCGCGTCCCGCGTTCCGCCTCAGCCGAAGCGGCCCGACACGTAGGCCTCGGTCTGCGGATTGGCGGGGTTGGTGAAAATGTCGCGCGTATCGTTGTACTCGATCAGCCGGCCCAGGTAGAAGAACGCGGTGCGGTCCGACACGCGCGCGGCCTGCTGCATGTTGTGCGTCACGATCACGATGGTGAAGCGCGTCCGCAGTTCCTGGATCAGCTCCTCCACCTTGGCCGTCGCGACCGGATCCAGCGCCGAGCAGGGCTCGTCCATCAGGATCACCTCCGGCTCGACCGCGATGGCGCGGGCGATGCAGAGCCGCTGCTGCTGGCCGCCGGAAAGCCCGAGGCCGCTGGCATCGAGCCGGTCCTTCACCTCGTCCCAGAGCGCGGCGCCGCGCAGCGACTTTTCCACGATCTCGTCGAGCTGCGCCCGGTCCGTCTTCCCGTGCAGCCGCAGCCCGTAGGTGATGTTCTCGTAGATCGATTTCGGGAAGGGGTTCGACTTCTGGAACACCATGCCGACGCGCTTGCGCAGCTCGATCACGTCGACGTCGGGCTGGTAGATATCGACGCCGTGGATCCGGATGGTACCGCGCCCGACGCGCGTGCCGTCGATGAGGTCGTTCATCCGGTTGAGGCAGCGCAGGAGCGTCGACTTGCCGCAGCCCGACGGGCCGATGAACGCCGTGACCTTGCGGTGCTCGATCTTGAGGTTGATGTCGTGCAGCGCCTGCGTGCGCCCGTAGAAGAAGTCGAGATTCCGGATGTCGATCAGCGTCGGGCTGGTGGGCGCACGCACCATCCCGGGCGCCACGCCCGCCGGCCGATCGGCGGTCTTCGGCGGAGCGTCGGACGCAGGACCGGCGGAGCTGGCGCCGGCGGGAGCGGAGGCGGGAGATTCCATGACTGGGAGGGCGGCGGTCACCATTTGTAGCGGTTGCGAAGCCGGTTACGGAGCAGAATCGAGGCGGTGGCGATGAGGGCCACGATCACGAGGAAGACGAACGCCGTGCCGTACTGCACCCGCTCGGTGTATTCGTTCTGCGGTATCTTCGAGCTGACGACGTAGATGTGGTACGGGAGCGCCATCACGCCCTGGAAGAAGAAGTCCGCGATGCGCTCCACCTCCCAAGGCAGCTTGTCGCGCACGACGTAGGCGGCGGTGAACATGATCGGCGCGGTCTCGCCCGCGACGCGCGCGATGCCGAGGATGGAGGAGGTGAGGATGCCGGGCAGCGCGTACGGCAGCACGTTCTTGCGGATCGTCTGCCACCGGGTCGCGCCGAGCGCGAGCGAGCCCTCGCGGAAGCCCTTCGGCACCGCCTTGAGCGACTCCTCGCTCGCCGTGATCACGACGGGCAGGACCATGAACGCCAGGGTGAACCAGCCCGCGAGCAGCGACACGTTCCAGCCGAAGAAAATCACGAACATGCCGAAGCCAAACAGGCCGAACACGATCGACGGCACGCCCGCGAGGTTGAGGATCGCGAGCCGGATGAAGCGGATGAACGCGCCGTCGCGGGCGTACTCGTTCAGGTAGATCGCGGCCGACACGCCCAGCGCGAGCGCGATGGTCATCGAGCCGACGACGAGCAGCACCGTGCCGACGATGCAGGGCCAGATGCCGCCGGCGGAATAGACGAAGCTTTCCGTTTTCACGTTGGCTGCGGCAGGATTCTGTTCCTTGAACGCGCGGAACTCCCGGTCGCCCATCTCCCGTTTCCGCCCTTCCCATTCGAAGACGTAGAGCGACTCCGGCGCCTCGGTCAGGAACGTCGTGTTGATGAACGGAGGCGAGGCGGTGAACACGGTGCCCGCGCCCTTGAAGAAGATGTTGAGGAACACCGCCGCGCCGCACGCGAGGATGAAGTAGGTCGCCATCCGGAAGAGCCAGAACACCGCGCGCTCGCGGCGGTGCCCGCTCTCGGGCCGCGGTCGGAAGGCGTGATCGGGAGGGTTCATGGCGCGTTCAACCGACCGAGATGCGGTACCGGCGCACGATGCCCTGCGCCACGTAGTTGATGAGCAGCGAAAGGATGAAGAGCACGAGCCCCACGACGAACAGCGCGCGATAATGGATGCTGCCCCGCACGACCTCGCCCATCTCCTGCGCGATGATGCCCGTCATGGTGTGCACCGGCTCCGTCACGATCGCCAGGCCGCGGCTGAAATCGGGGATCGCGATCCGGTTGCCCGCGCACAGCAGCACGACCATCGTCTCGCCGATCACCCGGCCGAGCCCGAGCAGGACCGCCGAGATGATGCCCGAGAGCGAGGCCGGCACGATGATCTGCAGCGTCGTCTGCAGCCGGGACGCACCCAGGGCGTACGAAGCCTCCTTGAGCGCACTCGGGACGTTGTTGAGCGCATCCTCGGCGAGGGTGAAGATCGTCGGCACCGCGATCAGCGCGAGCAGGCAGCCCGCCGTGAGGATGTTGAGCCGCTCGCTGTAGGGAAACCCTGGAATCCACGCCAGCCAGGGCTGCGCCGAGAGCGCCCGGAGCACCTGACCCAGCACGGCGATGCCGAAGAAACCCAGCACCACCGAGGGAAAGGCCGAGATGAATTCGATGCACGGCTTGATGATCCGCTGTTCCCGCGTCGTCGCGATCTGGTTCACGTAGATCGCCGCGCCGACGCCGAGCGGCACAGCCAGCGCCAGCGCCACCAGCGAGACGAGCAGCGAGCCGACGAACAGCGGCAGGATGCCGTACCAGTCCTGCCAGAAACTCGCCGTCAGCCACTGCCGGCCGAAAAGGAAGGCGGTGAAGGACTGCCAGGCCGGCACCGGCCGCCGGAAATCCCACTGTTCGAGGTTGCGCTCCACCGCCGGGAAGCTCGCGAGGTACTCGCGCGTCAGCTCCTGCCACCGCACGAGCCGCCGGCGCAGTTCCTCGGTCGGCAGTGGCGGCAGTTCCGCGAGCTGCGCGGTGAGCTGGGTGGCGAACTGCCGGTTGACCTCCTTGTACTGCGGCAGCACGCCGAGCAGCGGTTGCAGCTCGGTCGCAAAATCCACCGGCACGATCGCCACGCGCTCCGCCTCGGCGACCTTGTTCTCGGCCAGGAGCTGGCGGCGTTCCTCCTTCTTGTCCTCGTTGACGATGAACTTGGTCTTGATCGCGGTCGCGAGTTCGCCGAGGTCGGAAACCATGCCGCGCAACGGCTCGACCGCGTCGCCGAACCGGCCGGCAAACTCGTCGAACGGCGCCAGCGCCGCACCGGCGTCTTCGAACGAGAGCTTCTTCTCCTCCGTCAGGTGGTTCACCGCCCGCAGCCGCACGTCGGAGAGGTAGCGGGTGAGGGCGGTGTGGTCCTCCGCCTGCTGCCGCATGTAATCCACGTACTCGAGGCCGGCCTGGCGGTAGACCTCGAGGTTCTGCCGGTTCTGCCCGAAGAACCCGGCGCCTTCACGGAAGAGAAAGTAGGTGATGAGCGTCAGGACGACGATCGACATCAGGGCGTTGCCGCCGAAGAACACCCGGATGCAGTCCTCCACCGTGAGGCCGAGGAAGCGCAGCCGCTTCTTGTGCAGCACGAAGCCAGGCGGCGGCGTGGTCGCGGTTTCGGCGGGGGGCGTCATGGCACGGCGGCGCGGCACCGCTCAGCGGATCGGCACGAACCCGATCTTGGCCGCGATCTTCTGGCCCTCGTCGCTCAGGGTGAACTCGATGAACTTAGCCGCCTCGCCGGAGGGCTCCCCGTTGGTATAGTAGAACGTCGGCCGCGCGTAGCCGTACTTCTTCGAGAGCACGGTGTCCTTCGAAGGCGAGACTCCGTCGATCGGCACGACCTTCACGCCCTCGGCGCTGATGTACGCGAGGCCGACATAGCCGATGCCGTTGGGATTCTTCGCCACCTCCGATGCGATCTGCTCGTTCCCCGCCATCTTCTGCGAGGCCTTGGCGTAATCGCGCTTCTTCATCGCGAGGTCCTTCCAGTCCTGATACGTGCCGGAGGAGGTGTTGCGCGTGTAGACGGAGATCTTGCCCGGCCGGCCGCCGACCGCGGACCAGTCCGTCACATCTCCGGTGAAGATCTGCTCCACCTGCCGCAGGCTGAGCTTCGCGATCGGACTGTTGGCGTTCACGATCACGGCCATGCCGTCGTGCGCGACGATGATGGGCTTGAGCGACACGCCCTTGGCCTGGGCCTGCGAGACTTCCGTGGGCCGCGCCCGGCGGCTCGACATGCCGATCTGGGCCGTGCCGTCGATGATGGCCGCGATGCCGGTGGTGGAGCCTTCCGCCGCGATCTCGAACGAGACGCCGGGGTGGCGCGCCCGGTACTCCTCGGCCAGCGTGGGGACCAGCTTGGCGCCGAGGGTGTCGGAACCCTTGATGACGAGCTTCTGGGCGAGGGCCGGAGCAGCCGCGGCCAGCGCGGCGAGGAGAACGAGGGTGGTTTTCATGTGGTGGTGGTGTTCGCGGGGCGGCCGCGGAGTCTAGAACTGCATCTGCATCTGGGAACGCACGCCCACGGCCTTCGCCTCGGCGGGGGCGCCGGCGGGCGTGTCCTTGGTTTTTCCATACACGAGGCCCAGCTGGTACTTGAGGTCGTTGCCGCGCAGGTACCAGTTCACGCCGGTGAACCAGCCGTGGAACCGGTCCATCGTCGCCCCGGCGGGAGCGGAGCGCACGACGTCGGCCAGGTTGAGCCCGCGGCCATCGGTATCCAGCGCCTCGAACCGCAGCATCGCCTCCACCACGGGCGTCAGGAACACGCCCGTCTGGATGAAATAACCCGCGGGCCGGGCATCGCGCGTCGCGGAGGCGCCACGCTCGACATCGGCCATCAGGTACTCGGCCATGACGTTGACGCGCTCGGTCTTGAAGTCGATGAACGCGGACTGGAGCGTGAGATCGAAGCCGCGCCCGAGGTTGGCCGTGCCCGCGCCGCCCTGGTCGGGCAGGAATCCCGCGCCCACGCCGGCGAGCCAGGTGCCGGTCTCGCCGATACGACCGTTGAAACCGAAGGTGGCCCAGTACGCGGGGCGGTTGTTCGTGGCGTCACCGGCCGCCGAGGCGATGGTGAAGTTCTCCGTGCGCTCCGGGTTGGTGACCGCGGCGGTGTAAACCAGGCCCGTGCGCGCATTGAGCTCCCGCTTGCCGTCCAGGAAGATGCCGATGCGGTAACTGGCGGCGCCCAGGCGGCGACCGTTGTTGGGTTCGACGAAATAGCGCGTGACCCCCGACCGCTCGATCGAGCGGAGATCGCCGCTCGACGCCCGCTCCTCGTAGCCGACCGCGACCTTGCGCAGGCCAAAGTTGAAACTGAGGTCGGTCGTCGGCTTCCACTCGATGATGGCGTCGTCGTAGCCGCTCGAGGCGAAATCGTACGTCATCGTCACCCCCCAGTTGCCCCCCACCCCAGCCTTCAGCGTAAGGTACATCCGGCGCAGGAACGCATGGTTGGTCGCGACCGGACCGAACGCCGCGCCCGGTGTCTCGGAGTCGAGATAAGCGTACTGCGCCTGCATGCGCATGCCGACGCTGAGTCGGTCGGTCGACTTCCCGTTGGCCATCGCGCGGGAAGGCACGGTGTTGTTCTCCCGTACCAGCTCCGCCCGGATGTCCTCCGCTTCCTGATGGGTGAGGATGCCCTTCCGAATCAGGGCGTCGATCAACGCCCCGCTCTCCTGGCCCGACACCGTCGCCGGGCCACAAAAGAGCCCGCCGGCGATTCCCAGGACCAGGAAGAGCGGGCGGGCGGGGGGGATGGCAGGGAGCGGCAACATGAATTTCGACCTGACTGTGGGGGGCGAATGTTACGAATAGGTGGCGTCCGCGTTACGAAATGGGCGCAAAATGGTCACGGACCGTCCGGAAGCGTTACAGACCGGTCACAAGGCGCCAGGCGTCCGGGCACCCGGCGCGCCGCCGCCTCACAGGACCCACTGTCCTGCCGCCGCCGCCACCAGCCCCGCCGCACTGGCGAGCGCGAGCACGACGCGCGGCACGTCGGGACAAAGCTGGCGGCCCATGCCCCACACCGCGTGGGCCACGACCGCGACAGCGGCAAGTTTCAGGCCCCGCAACCAGCCGGCGTCACCCACCCCGGCGAAAGAGGCGAAACCATACGCGAACAGGATCATCAGGAGGGCCGAGGGCAGCGTGAAACAGAGCGACGCCAGCAACGCGCCCGCCAGCCCCCCACGCAGGAAGCCCAGGGCGAAAACGACCTGACTGCTCGAAGGTCCGGGCAGGAAGTTGCACAGCGCCACGCGTTCCGCGTACGCCTCCTCATTGAGCCACCGCCGCCGGACCACGAACTCCGCATGCAGGTAACCAAGGTGGGCGACCGGGCCGCCGAACGAGGTGCAGCCCAGCCGGAGGAACGCGGCTGCGATCTCCCCCAGGCCACGCCAGCCGGCGCCCCGCGCGTTGCGCTGCCCCGCCCTCCCCTCCTGTAGCGCTGCTGTCATCGCCCGTGCTGCCGCCGGGAAGGGCCGCTCGCCGCCGGCCGGGCTTCCCAAGGCCGAAATCACGCCGACCGCGAGCGGCTCTCCTCCTCGCGTCCGCCGGCTACTGGCCGGTCGCGAAGCGCAGCGCGTACTGCGCCTGGTTGTACTCCGCCACCGTGGACACGTAATCGCGTCGGGCGCGGGCAAGTTCCTCCTCCGCCTGCAGGTCCTCGAGCACGGCGCCGACACCCGTCTCGCGCCGCTGCCGCGAGAGGCGCGCCGTCTGGTCGGCGGCCTCGAGGGCCTTCTGCGCGAGGCCGATCTGCGCCGCCAGCGACCGCAGCCGCACGTGCTGCTCCACGACCTGGCGCCGGATGGCATCGCGGACCTTCTCCTGTTCGAATTCGCCCTGCCGTTCCCGGGCCGCGGTCTCCCGCTGACGCGGCCGGTCGAAAAGCCCGCCGGGACCGATCCGCCAGCTCACACCGAAACTAAGGTCGCTGCTCAGGTCGAAATCGCGCGTGAGGGTCGACCCTTCCGGGCCGCCCCCCAGCCCGCCGATCGACGCCTGCGCCCCGATGGTCGGGATCAGGGGGCCGCGGGTCGCGGCGCGCCGCTGCGTCCGCGCCGCCTCGAGCCGCGCCGCCGCCTCGTCGAGCTCCGGCCGGTTCGCCAGCGCGCGCGCAATCAGGGTGCCAAGGTCGTCGCCCGGTGCGGAGATGTCGATCGGCGCCACGTCGACGTCCGCCGGCGTCAGCTCCACGGCCGGATCGAGCCGCAGGATCTCGGCGAGTCGCGCCGCCGCGGCCCTTTGTTCGCCCTGCAGGCGGACGTGGGTGAGGAGCGCGCGCTCGCGGGCCGCGCGCACCCGCGCGACGTCGCCGGCAAACGCGAGCCCGGCCTCGGCCATCACGCCCAGTTGTTCGCCGTGCCGGCCGGCGATCGCGGCCGCCTCCCCGGCGGCCTTGGCGGCGGCATGGGTCCGGACCAGTTCGAAATATCCGCTCGCCGCCCGCAGCGTCACCTCCCGCTGCCGGCCCGCGAGCGCCGCCTCCTGCGACCGCACGACCTGCTTCGCGACGAGGTCGTGATAGTAGGTCTCGCCCAGGTCGAGCTGGACGTTCAACGCCAGGCCCAGCGCGAGCGACTGCTTGTCGGCATCGAGGATCGGACCGTTGACCGCCTGGATGTTCTCCTCGTGGCGCCGCACGACGATGCCCGGCGCGAGGAACGGCAGGTAGCGCGCGCGGATGCCCTCGCCGGCCGCCCGGGCCTCGGCCACCTTCTCCCGCGCGATCTGCACGTCGAGGTTGGCCGCGCCGGCGAGCCGCAGGGCGGTGGGAAGATCGATGACGCCGTTCGGCGGCGCCGGCGTCTCAGCCGCGGCCAGCGCGGCCGGCAGGGCAGCGACGGCCAGCAGCAGGGCCCCGACGTGGAACGCGCCGCCCCCCCGGCGCGGGAGCGAACGCCCCCGCGAAGCGAAGCGCGCCGGAGTCAGCGCGCTCCCGGTCAAGGATCCGGACTTCATTTGACCTCCACCGCGTTGACCGCCTGGCCGTTGACCAGCGGCACCTTGCCCGGGACGAGCACGCGCGTCGCCGGCGCGATCCCCTCGGTGATCTCCACGCTGGTGCCGTCGTTGAAGCCGTACTTGACGGGCACGCGCACGGCCTTGCCGTCGACCAGGGTGAAGAGGAAACCCGCCGCCTTCTCCCGCACCAGCGCGGCGGCCGGGACCAGCAGGACATTGGTCCGCAATTCCACGCCGATCCGCACCGACACGTACATGCCGGGCCGGAGCGCGAGGTCGGGATTGGGCAGGTCGGCCTCGACCAGCAGCGAGCGGGTCGCCTCGTCGAGCGCGCCGGTATGCCGCGTCACCGTGCCGCGGAACGTCCGGCCCGGCAGCGATTCGGCCGTCACCACGACCGGTTGTCCCGGCTGCACGCGCGCCGACTCGATCTCCGGCACTGCCACGCGCACGCGGATCGTGGAGTAATCCATCAGGGTCACGATCGCCGCCGCCGCCGGGTTGCCGCCGGCGGTCGCCGCAGGCACGAACGCTCCGGGGTCGACGTAGCGCATGGTCACGACGCCCGCGAACGGCGCGGTCAGCCGGCTGTAGCGCAGCAGCGTCTCGTTGTAGTTGATGGCGGCCCTGGCCGTCTCGAGCCGGGCCTGGGCGATGTCCGCCGCCTGCGGCGTGATGAGGTCCGGCGCCTTGGCCCGCGCGGCCAGCACGCGTTCCGCCTCCGCCTGCGCGATCTTCAGCTCGGCGTCGTGCCTGGCGCGCTCGGCGACGAGCTCCGGCAGCTCGAGCTCCGCCACCACCTGCCCCGACCGCACGGTGTCGCCCTTGTCCACCGCGATGCTCTTCAGGTAGCCGGCGACCTTGGCGTGCAGCGTCACCTGCTGGTTCGCCCGCAGCGTGCCGGGGAGCGTGACAAAGCGATGGATGTCGCCCCGGCGCGGGCTGGTCACGCCTGCCTCCGGCGGAGCCGCGGGCGTCTGGGCGGACAACGGAGCGGCGGCAAACAGCACGCCAAGGACGAGACAGCGGGGGCAGGACATGATGGAAGGGAAGCGAGGCTGGCGCCCCGCCGCGCGCGACCGGCGAGGGGCGAGGGTGGGGTCAGCGTTCATGGGTGGTCACACCGGTGAAATGCCCGCTCTGGGGATCGTGGGGGTCCAGCGAGGGCGAACGCACGCGGCGCGTGGTGAGGATGGCGAAGAAGCTGGGCAGGACGAGGAGCGTGGCGAGTGTCGCCAGCGCCAAGCCGCCCACCACCGAACGGCCGAGCGGGGCGATCTGGTCGCCACCTTCGCCCAGGCCCAGCGCGAGCGGCATCATGCCGGCGATCATGGCAAAGCTCGTCATCAGGATCGGCCGGAGCCGGCTGCGGCCGCCCTCGACCCCGGCCGTCAACGGGTTGCCCGAGGCGCGGCGCGCCTGCTCGGCGAACGTCACGAGCAGGATCGCGTTGGCCACCGCCACGCCGACCGCCATGATCGCGCCCATCGCGGACTGGATGTTGAGCGTCGTGCCCGTGAGCCAGAGCGCCAGCACCACTCCGACCAGCACCGCCGGGACGGTCGAGACCACGACCAGCGCGAGCCGCACCGACTGGAAGCTCGCCATCAACATCAGGAAGATCACGACGACCGCGATCACGAGGCCGGACGAGAAGCCTTCCAGCAACTGCTCGAGCGGGACGATCTGGCCGCGGTAATCGATCTTCGTGCGCGCCTCCGGCGGCGCCCCGGCGGCCGCCACCGCCGAGCGCACGGCGCGCATGACCGTGCCGAGGTCGGAGCCGTGGAGGTTCGCCGTGATGCTGAGCAGCCGCACGACATTGTAGCGCTCATAGACGCCGACCGAGGTTCCCGTGGTGATCGTGGCGAGATTGCGCAGCAGGACGGTACCGTTCCCGCCCGCCGAGACCGGGACGTTGCCGAGGTCCTCGAGCGACGTCGTCTTCGACTCGGGAATCTGCACCTGCACGTTGAAACTGATGCCGCTGCCCGGGTCGGCCCAGAAGACGGGCGTCGTGAATCGACTCGAGGTGGTCGCCGCGACGAGCGACTTCGTCACGTCGGAAATCTTCACGCCGAGCAGGCCCGCGCGCTCGCGGTCCACATTCACGGCGATGGACGGATAATCGAGCGTCTGCGCGATCTGCACGTCGCGCAGCGCGGGGATTTTCTTCAGCTCCCCGATGATCCGGTCGGCATAGCCCTTCGCCACCGGCAGCGGCGAGCCGCTGATCGCGATCTCGATGGGCGTCGGCGAGCCGAAGCTCATGACCCGCGAGACGATGTCCTGCGGTTCGAACGAAAACCGCACGTCGGGCATTTCCCGCGCGAACACGCCGCGCAGCCGTTCCTTGAAGTCCTCGATCCGCAGCCCGGTGCCGGGCTTGAGCTGCACCGCGAGCCACCCCTCCTCCGGTCCACTGTTCCAGAGGTGCACGAGGTTCACCGGGAAGCTGGAGTTGTGCACGCCGACCATGCCGATGCTGACCTCGATCTTCTCGGCCCCGCCCGCCTCGCGCCCGATGAGGTCCAGCACGCGCTTCGCCAGCGCCTCGGTGTGGTCGACCCGCGTGCCGCTCGGCGCCCGCAGCCGCACGGCAAACTGGCCGTTGTCGGCCTTGGGAAAAATCTCCGTGCCCAGCCGGCCGCCGATCGACCAGATGATCCCGCCGCACACCGCGAGATAGACCAGGACCACCGGCCAGCGCGCCACCGCGACCGCGCCCACGACCCGGCTGTAACCGCGCTGCAGCCGGCCGAAGAAGGATGACTCGTGCACGTGCCCCGCCTGCCCGCGGAGGAACCAGACCGAGAGCACCGGCACCAGCGTGCTCGACAGCAGGTAGGATGCGATCATCGCGAAGCCGACCGAGAGCGCCATCGGCACGAACAGCGCCTTGGCCGCCCCGACCATGAAGAACGCCGGGATGAACACCGCCAGGATGCACAGCATCGCGAGCAGCCGCGGCCCCGCGGTCTCGAGCGTGCCCTCGTAGGCGGCGGCCGCCACCGGCTTCCCGCGGGCGAGGTGCGAGTGGATGTTCTCGACCGCCACCGTCGCCTCGTCGACCAGGATGCCGATCGCGAGCGCCAGGCCGCCGAGCGTCATGAGGTGGATCTGCTGCCCGGTGATCCACAGGGCGCAGATCGCCGCGAGCAGGGCGACGGGGATGTTGATCACCACGATGAACGCGCTGCGCCAGTCGCGCAGGAAGAGCAGCACCATGAGCCCGGTGAGGAGCGCGCCGAGGCCGCCCTCCTTGACCACGTCCATGATCGAGCGGTTCACCACCGGCGACTGGTCGAAGACGTAGCTGACCTTGATGTCGTCGGGCAGGATCTTCTGGAACTCGGGAATGTTCTTCCTGACCAGGTCGACCACCGCGAGCGTCGAGGCGTCGCCGCGCTTCGTGACCGGCAGGTAGACCGTGCGCAGGCCGTTGGCGAGGGCGTGCCCGGTGGTGACGTCGGCGCCGTCCTCCACCGTGCCGACGTCGCGCAGGAACACCGCGGCGCCGTTCCCTCCACGCTTGAGCGGCACCGCCTCGAGGTCCTTCGGGTTCTTCACGATCGCGTTCATCTCCACGATCGGATACTTGTCCCCGAGGTTCATGTTGCCCGACGGGCTGATGGGGTTGGACTCCGCCAGCGCCTGCACGATCTCGTCGGGCGAGAGCCCGTAGGCGCGCATCCGCTCCGGGTTCACGTTGACGATGATGCCGCGCGAGCTGCCGCCGAACGGCGGGGGCGCCGACACGCCCGGCAGCGTCGCAAACGACGGCCGCACGCGGTTGAGCGCCTGATCCTGCATTTCGCCGAGCGTGCGATTGGGATTGTCCGTCGAGAAAACCAGGTACCCGACCGCCACGCTGCCGGCGTCGAATCGCGTGACGAACGGCGCCGGCGTGCCCGCCGGCATGAAGGCGCGCGAGCGGTTCACGTACGCGATCACCTCGGAGAGCGCCTGCGCCATGTCCGTGCCCGGATGGAACTGGAGCTTCATGATCGAGGCGCCCTGGATCGACTTCGACTCCACGTGCTCGATCCCCGCGATGTACAGGAAGTGGTACTCGTACCGGTACGTCAGGTAACCCTCCATCTGGGCCGGATCCATGCCGCCGAAGGGTTGCGCGACGTAGATCGTCGGCACGCCCAGGGCGGGAAAGATGTCCCGCGACATCCGCTGGATCGCGAGCCCCGCCGCCAGCGCCACGGCCAGGACCAGGACCACCACCGTGAGGGGACGACGCAACGCGAGCTGAAGGAAATTCATACGGGGGCTTGAAGTCGGGCGGGGGTAAGGAAAGCTCGGCGGCGGGTTGCGACCCCGCTTTCCATGGCAAACGAGTTCCCGCCCACGCGAGCACTTTCTTGCGGCAGTTTTCTGCCGCCGATTACGACGCACGTAATAAGGGGACTCGCGCCGTGAACGCGGAGGCCCTGGAACGCGAGATCCTGCGCCCGCTCTGGAAGGTGCACATCCTGCACCACGCCAGCGAGGGGCCGATCGTCGGGCACTGGATGCTCGAGGAGCTGCGCGAGCACGGCTACCGGGTCAGCCCCGGCACGCTCTACCCGCTGCTCGCGCGCATGGTGAAGCTCGGCTGGCTGGAGCACGTCCCGCGCCCCCGCGGCGCCGGGGCGAAGCAGGCCCGACCCTTCCGCGCCACCGCCGCCGGCCGCCGCGCCCTGCGCGAGGTCGAGGCCCGGCTCCGCGAGCTGGTGGGCGAGGTCCGGCGGGTGTAATGGAGCGCGATCCCAATGCCGCCGGATCGGATCGGCAGCTGTGGAGGCGGAGCGGCCTGTCCCCAGGCCGCTCTGCTTCGCCCGCGAAACCGCCGCGCCTCGAGGACAAGCCACTTCACCAGGTCGCGACGGGACCACTGGGCCGCGGAAAGCGCGCTCACGCCAGCCGATAGATCCGGTCGTGGCCGCGGGATGCCACGTCACCGAATCGTCACGGCGGAAGAGGTTGCGGCACCCCGGCAAAGGTCGCTCCGTCAGTCATGGCCTTCCGACTCCATCCCGGTCGCGGCCCCGCCGAGGACCTCCGGCGGGTGATCGGCACCGAACTCGAGTCCGCGATCGCCGGCGCGCGCGACGCCCGCCGCCCCCTTGCCGCCCGGGTCCATGGCGTGCGGGTGGCCATCAAGCGCGCGCGCGCCGCCATCGCCCTCGTCGACTCGCACGCCCCCCGCGCCTGGCGGCAGGCCAGCCGCCTGCTCCACGCCGCCGCGCGCCAGCTTGCGGCCAGTCGCGACGCCGGGGTGCTGCTCGCCACGCTCGACGACCTGCAAAAGCAGCGCGGTGCCGACGCCCGTTTGCTCTCCCAGGTCCGGCGCGCGGTGCGGGCGGACTTTCGCTCCCGGCTCGCGCCCGCGGCCATTCGGTCCGCGCTGGCACGAAGCGTGAAGCAGCTCGCAACCTGCTCCCGCTCCATTGCCCGGTCCGCGGTGGACGAGGACGGCTTCGGCATCCTGGCCGCCGGGCTTGAACGCACCTACCGTCAGGCGCGGCGCAGCTTTCGCGCCGCGGTGCGGGATGGTTCCGTCGACGCCTTTCATCGCTGGCGCTTCCACCTCAAGGCCCACGGCTACCATTGCCGCCTGCTCGAATCGGCCTGGCCGGACATCATGGTCCACTGGAGCCGCCAGGTGCAGTCCGTCGGACGGACCCTCGGGATCGAACACGATCACGCACTGCTCCACGACTGGCTTTCCCGCCACGCCGGCGACCGGGCGGAGGGCCGGTGGCGGGAGACGCTGGAGCTGATCGCCCGGCGCCGGTCCCATCTGCGCGAGGAAGCGGTCGATCTTGGTCGCCGGCTCTGCGCGGAGAAACCGGGCGCACTCGTGCGCCGACTCGAGGCCTGGTGGGAAAGCGCCGCCCGCGCCGCGGAGAGCTGACGCACCAGGCAGGGTGAACTAAGAGCAGTCAGGCACGCCCGCTGGCGCGAGCCGCTGCAACTCGTCCGCCACCGCGCGATCGCTCCGGCAGCGCGGCATCTTGTTCTGCCCTCCCCACTTTCCGCGCGCCCGGAGCCAGCGCTCGAAAGTCCCGGCCGGCAGGAGGTGCACCTGCGGCAGATCCAGCCCGCCGCCGCGCCGCTTCGCCTCGTAGTCCTCGTTCAAATGCTGCAATTCCCGGTCCAGGTCCTGCTCCAGGAACAATGCCGCCGGCACCGCCGCCCCGCCGCCGCGAAGTTCGATCCACCACTCGTGCCGGCCGCGCATCTCGCCGCGCTCCCGGTCGGCAAAGCGGGGGGCAACATGGAAGTTTGCCACCGCGATGCCGTGCCGCACGGCCACGCGCGTGATCGCGTCGGTCAGCTCCTTCTCGATCACGTGCTCGCCAAACGCACTGAGCTGCAGCGCCGTCCGACCGACGTAGATCAACCGCGGCGGGGCGAGCGAAAGGAAGCGGACGACATCGCCAATCACGTAGCGGCAGAGCCCGCCCGGGGTGGTCATCACCAACGCGTAGTCGATGCCGGTCTCGACCTCCGCCAGCGGCCGCACCTCATCCGCCAGCCGGCCGAGCCGCCCCGGATCGAACGCGGCCATCGGGAGGAACTCGTAGAAGATTCCCGCGGACGTCGGGAGCCGCAGGCCCGCCTCGGGTTCGTCGTCCTGGACGGCGATGAAGCCTTCCGAAGCCGGATACACCTCATGCAGGTGCACGCCGGGGCCCAGCACGGCACGCAGTTCCGCGGCAAACGGGCCGAGCGGCACGCCGCCGTGCACGAGGCACTCGAGCCCGGGCCACACCTCTTTCAGGGTCTCACGCCCCGTCTGCGCGCGCACTTCCGCGGCAAAGATCAGCAGCCAGCTCGGGATGCCGGCCAGCAGGGTGAGCCGTCGCGGGATCGTCCGCTCCGCCATGGCGCGCAGCTTCGCAGGCCAGTCGGTCATCTGCGCGATGTCGCGGCCCGGCTCGTACAGGTGGCGCTCCACCCAGCGGGGCAGATTGAGCGCTGTGATCCCGCTCAGGTCGCCGCCCCACGCGCGAAAGCCGTCCGCGCCGGGCAGCGGCGAGAGCGCAGTCGATCCGCCCAGAAACAAATGCCGGCCGCGAAACACCGAGGTGCCTCCCGCCCGCCGCGCGTGGGAGCACAACGTATCGAGCCCCGTCATCCGGAAATGTCCGAGCATCTCGCGCGTGACCGGCAGGTACTTCGTCCGCCCCGCGGTGGTGCCGGACGAAACCGCGTAGTGGGCGCACCGACCCGGCCAGAGAACGTCCGCCGCGCCGGCCTTCATGCGCTCGATCGCCGGTACCAGATCCTCGTAGACGCGCGGGGCCACCCGGGAACGAAAGCGCGCGTAGGACATGCCCGGCGAGAGCCCCTGCTCGCGACCGAACTCCGTCGCGGCAAACCGGCGCATCAGCGTTCGCAACGTTTCGCCCTGACGGCGCAGCACCGCATCCGCCGCATCCCTTCGCGCCATGCGCGCGGTGCGCAGCGCCGCGCCCCACGCCACGAGGTGCTGCAGCCACGACCCCCGGTCCTCCGCATGGACCTGCCCCGCGGGCTTCATGCGGCGAGGCGCAAGGGCGCGCTCCGCACACCCTGGTAGAACCGCTGGAGCGCGGGCAGGAACTCGAACACGTGGAAGATGAGCGATGCGTGCTGCACCGGCGCCGCGTACGGCCGACCGCGCACGCGCAGGGCCCGTCCGCCCGGGAAGAAGCCGCGACATCCGTGCTCGAAGGCAAAGGCGGCCGGCGAACCGGCGTCCAGCACCGCCTCCTCGCGTTCGGCGAAGAGCACCAGCGCAGGCGCGCGGGTCAGCGGCAGCAGTCCCGGCCGGAAGTATGCCGTAGGCTCCTCCATCTCCCGCAGGGCCCGCACCCGCTGGCGCGCCCCTTCCGCGGTGATTCCCCGGATCGTTCCGAGCACCGCGGCGCGCAGCCGCTCCACCTCGGCGCGCGACATGATCAACTGCAGCGCCTTTCGATTCTGCGCGCCCGCCTCGAACATCCGCACGAAGATCGCCCGCGACTTCTCGATCGCCGCCGCCGGCACCTCGCGGTCGGCGAGAAAGGGCAGCACCGCGCGGCCCAGCAGCGTCGCGGGTTTCGCCACCCCGGCTGCCAGGATGTCCGCGATGCAGGTCACCGGGCTCACCAGCACCACGCCCGCCAGCTTCCGCTCCCAACCCGCGACCCGGCCGCGACGAAGCCATTCCAGCACGATGCCGGCGCCGAAGCTCACCCCGAAGATCACCGGCGGTGTGCCGCGCTCGTTACACTCGTCGACCAGATCGGAGATCTGCGCGCAAATCGCATCGAGCGAGAACGCCTCGCGCGGGTAGTTGAGGCAGAAGAGGTCGCCGGACCGCAGGAGGAACCGCCGCAGGAGAAAGACCTGCTCCGAGGAATCGGGGACAAAGCCCCCGAGCACGATCGTCGGCACGCGTCCGGATCCCTGCTCCCGGAGCACCCGTGCCCCGAGCTCCTCGGGCGCGGCCAGGGCATCGGCGGCCCGCCGGACCGCGGGGCGATGCAGTTCCACCCGGGGCGGCCGCAGACGCTCTTCCGTGGTGCGAACAAAGGTGTGAAGCGGGCGCAGCGGCGCGGTACCGAGCGCGGAAAGGAACGTCCAGGCAGGCGCAAAATCGAAGCCGGGCATGGGCAGATAGCCGCAGCATCGCCACCCGCTCCACAACCGAAAACCGGTGTTGTCGCCCAAGTGTTGCGCCACTGCCAGCGCTTCGTAACAACCCCGCGCCCGCACACTCCCCGGCGGGTGAAAAACGCGTGACACCCGGGCTTTTCTGTCGCCGATGCGACCGGGCGTCATCATGCTCCCACGCATCGATGCCGATGCGATCGCTTCCACTGCTGGATCTCAGCCCGCCGGAGCCGGCGGAGTCGCCGGCGACGTTCCCATGAAGGGCCGCGTCATCGCCGTCGGCGACATCCACGGTTGCGCGGACGAGTTCGAACAACTGCTGGAGCGGCTCGCCCTGACGCGCCAAGACCGCCTCATCCTGCTCGGCGACCTGGTCAACCGCGGCCCCGACAGCGGTCGCGTCATCGCCCTCGCGCGCCAGCACGCCCACCGCTCGCTGCTCGGCAACCACGAGCTCCGGCTGCTCAACTACCGCAAGACCGGCGATCCCACCCACCTCAAGCGTGCGGACTACGACACGCTCCGCCAGCTCAGTGACAAGGATTGGGCCTACCTGGCCTCCATGCCGCTCACGTATCACGTGCCCGAACATCACGCCGTGTGCGTGCACGGCGGCTTCCTGCCCGGCCGCCCCTGGCATTCGCAGCCTGCCCGCGTCGTGACGCGCATCCAGGTCGTCGGGCCGGACGGAGAACCCGCCAAGCGCGCCGATTTTCCCGGCGAGCCGCACTGGTCGGAACGCTGGCAGGGACCGCCGTTCGTGCTCTACGGACATACACCGAGATCCGAGCCGCACCTCACGCGCTGGACACTCGGCCTCGACACCGCGTGCGTGCAGGGCGGGGCGCTTACCGCCTGCATCCTGCCCGGCCGCGAGCTGGTCCAGGTGCCGGCACGGGCACGCTATTTCGCGGCGTGACGCGCGAGGGCGGCCGTCGCCGGCTGCACCAGGAAGGAAACCGGTGCGCTTCGTTGCCGGGAGAGGGCGGACGGGGACGTCCGCGCTCCCGCACCGACACCTATCGCCCCAGACTCGGCCGGGGCGACGCGGTTGCCCTTCAGATCGCCGGCAACGGCGACCGCACCGGAAGGTGGAGCAGCTTGTCCTCAAGCTGCTGCGGACGGATTCACCGCCGTCAGCCGCCTGGGGACAGCCGGCTCCACCTCCACTGCCTCTGTCTCAGTCGATCTCGTAGACTTCGACGATCACTTCGCCACCACCCGTCTTCCCGCGCACCTGCAGGGTGTACGGTCCGGGCGGAAGCGTCGCGAGCAGCACGGCGTCGCGGCTGCCGGCCGGGAGCGCGAAGGCGCCCACCTGCGCGGCGAGTTGCACCGACTGCGTGCCGGACCAGTCGTCATTCTCGGCAATCTTGTTCGCCCCGGAATAGAGCTCGAGCACGGGATCGGCGACGACATTGGCCACCCCAAGCGGCGCGAGGCCGGGGCCGACGGCGCGGATCATCACGGTCTGCGACTGCGTGCCGTTGATGAAGAAGCCCGGGAAGGCGATGCTGCCGGCCGCGGGCAGCGTGAGCCGCGTCGCGAGGTTGCTCAGTTTGCTGGTCGAGCCGCTGTTCACGACGACGGTGGTGCCACCGCCCGTGTCGCTGAGAGCGCTGGCCGGCGAGAAGTATCCGTCGCGGCCGAGCTTGGTCCACGCGTAGGCCCAGTTGCCCGAGGTGGTGAAGGCGCCGAGGTAGGCGGCGGGCGTGAAGAAGCCGTCGTTCGGCGCGGTGGCGGCGAGCTGCAGCGCCGGGCTGCCGGCCTGGAGCCGCGGGTCGAGCAGACCGCTGCGGGTCCGGTCGATGGCGACCAGCTGCGGGTTGGTGTTCACGCGGTTGTTCTGCGCGGCCGCCCGGATGTGCTCGGCGGTGTAATTGGAGGCGGGGGCGGCGCCGCCCGCCGTGGCATTAGGACTTACGAAGAGCTGGGCGTCCGTGGTGCCCGCGCCGAACGTGCCGAAGAGGTTGTTGGCGATCACGATCTCACCGGCTGCGAGCCGCTTGGCGCTGTCCTGCGCCTGCGCGGACTCGGTTTCGATGCGCCAGGCGTAGCCGCGGAAGTCGTGGAAGATCGAGTTGTACACCTTGCCGCCGGTGTTGTCGCGGAAGATGGGCCCGATGCTGTTCGAGTTGCCCGAGGTCGCGCCGGAGCCGATGGCGGTGTAGTTGTAGATCGTCGGCATCGCGTAAGGCTGGCCGTCCTCCGGCGTGGTGCCGCCGTCCGACTCGAATGCGTGGTTGCCCACGGCCGGATCCTGGATGGTGAAGAGGAACTGCAGCTTGCCGCGATAGCCTTCATCCCAGTCGAAGGCGTCGTCGTCGTTGAACGCGCTGACGAGATACTTCGCGTTGACGGTGCCGCCGAACCACTCGAAACCGTCGTCGGCATTGGCGAAGACCTCGATGTACTCGATGACCGTGGCGGAGCCGACGGCGCCGAAGGTGAGACCGTTGAGCTCGTTGTTGGGCCCGAGCAGCGAACCCGCGTGCCGGATGGAGACGAAGCGCATGATGCCGGAATCGTCGGCATCGTTGGTGCCGCCGTAGATGCCGAGCGGTTCCGTGGTGGGAATGCCCTCGATGTTCCCCTGACCGGAGGCGGTGTTGGTGCGCGCGCGGCCCAGCAGCACGACGCCGCCCCAGAGGCCGCGGTCGCTCTGGCCGAGATTGCCGTTCAGGTTGTCGGCCTCGGCGGTGAAGATGATCGGCTCCTGCGCGTTGCCGCTGGCGTTGATCTTGCCGCCGCGGGCGATGACCAGTGCGGACGCGTCCTGCGCGGCGCGCACCTTGCCCTTGATGACGGTGCCGGGCTCGATCGTGAGGGTGACGCCGTCGGTGACGAACACGCGGCCATCGAGGATGTAGGTGTTGTTCTTCGTCCAGACGCGGCTCGAAGTGATGTTGGCGTTGACGAGGACGTCGGCGCCGACGAGGGCGCACGGCGCGGCCAGGGCCGCGGCGAGGGTGAGGAACCGTGTTTTCATCATGTCGTTTTCAGTGGGTTGGTGGGAAAGGAAGCGGGGGCCGTGGGCCGCGTTCGCGCGGGCACGGGAAAGTCAGGACGGGGCCACGGAGCCGGACCGGCATGGCGCTCAATAGGAATACGTCAGGCCCAGCGAGGTGGTGACGCCGCGGCGATGCGACGAGCGCACGTAGTCCTGGCCTCGATACGAGTAGGTCTCCTCGGCCGCACGATCCAGGAGGTTCTTGCTCGAGAGCGACAGCTTCCAGCGCTCGCCGAGCCGCTGCCGCCAGATGACGTCCAGCGTGGGCGCCGGCTGCTCGAAGACATTCGGCGTGCCGGGCGGGCTGACCTGGGCCATCCGCTCGCCGAAGAGGTTGTAGTACACGCTCACCGTCGTGCCCAGGCGCGCGTGGTTGTAGGTGAAGTCGAGGTTGACCAGGTACGGCGACTGCCCGGTGAGTTCCCGCGTGGCAGGCGCACCCGGCTCATAGATCCGGATCAGCGCGAGTTCGGCCGCGGTGATGTCGACGGAGGACTCGACCCACGTGAAGTTGAAGCCTCCGGAGAGGCCGCGCAGCCGCTCGGAAAGGAAGCCGAGGTTCTTGCGCAGCTCGAACTCGATGCCCGTCACCTCGCCGCGCGGCGCGTTCTGGTACTGCAACTCGCCGCTGTTCACGATCGAGAACACGCCGCGCTCGATCGGGTCCGTCATCCGCTTGTGAAACAGGCTCACGGCCACGATCTCGCCGCGACGGGGAAACCACTCCCAGCGGAGGTCGTAATTGTTGATCGTCGTCCGGCGAAGGCTCGGGTTTCCGATATAGACAAAGTCACCGACGAACTCGAAGGAGGTGTAGTCCGCGATCTCGCGGAAGTTCGGCCGGGCGATCGTCTTCGTCACCGCCGCGCGCAGGTTCATGCGCGGGCTCAGGGCGTAGACCAGGCTGGCCGAGGGCAGGTTGTCGTCATTGTCGAGCAGCCCGGCCCGGCGGCGCGGATCGCGGCTGCGCACGTCGAGCTTCGTGCTTTCGCGACGCAGCCCGCCGATCAGCCGGAGATCCCGCGTGAGTCCGAGATCGACCATGCCGTACCACGCCGTCACTTCCTGGTCGCCGAGGTAGCTGTTGCCGGCGGAGCCGGTTTCCACGAGGTAGAGCTGGCCCGGGCGGAACCGCCCCGTGGCCGGATCGACCTGGCCCACCTGCGACTCCCGCAGGAAGTTCCGCTCGTCGCCATCGTAACGGAGGACCGTGCTGTTGTACTCGAAGAGGCGCTCGTTGAAGATCCGCTCCGTGCGGGCGAAGGCGCCGCCGACCTTGACCAGGGCATTCGACCCGGCCCAGGCGGGCAGCGGCACGGAGAGATCCAGCGAGTAATCTTTTCTCGCTTCCTGCAGGTCCCGGAAGAAACGCGCCGGTCGCGGCAATCCGGACGCCTCGAAGAACTGATTTCCGTCCTGGGTCTGGAAGGTGCTGAAATAACGCGTGTCGGGCTCGTCCTGCGTCGTCGTCGCGTCGGTGATGCTCCACTGCAGGCGGGCGTCACGCCAGCCGGGGAACAGGTGCTTGCCCGTGAGCTGCAGCGACTGCAGCGAGCGCTCCGTATAGCGCAGCGTGCGGGTGGTGAAGACCTCGGTCTCGCTGATGCCGCCCCCGGCGACGTTCAGGCCGGTCTGGCGGCGGGCCATGTCGTTGCCCGACTGGTTGAACAGGGTGTTCAGGCTGACCTGGTGCTCGGGGTTGAACTGGTAGGCGACGTTCACGATCGCCCCGAGCAGCGCGTCGTCCTCACTGCGCGTGTCGCTCAGTCGGACGAGCGGCGCCAACGCGGGCGAGTTGACTCCCTGGCGCTCGTAGCGCCCGAGCACGCCGTCGGTGTAGCCGCTGAAGCTGCGCTCGTACGACAGGCTCGCGGCGTAGCCGAGCTTGCGGCCGAAGAGGCGTGTCTGCCCGCCGACGGCTGCCGCGAAACTGTGGTTGAACGGCGCGTCCTTGCTGCCCGGAGCCATCACGGGCGAGAAGGCGCGGGTGAGCCGGCCGATGTCGGCATCCACGGTGGGCGTCGAGAATCGGAGCGGGATGCGCTGCCCGCCGACTTCCGCCGGCAGATCGCGGCCGCCGTCGTCGCGCCCCCAGGCGTTGCTGCCACCGCCGGTGGTAAGGAAACGACGGCCGGAAACGCGGGAGTTGTGGGCGAACGAGGCGGACACGGAGCTGGTGAACTGCTCGGGAAACTCCTTCGTCTTCAGGTCGACGCTGCCGCCGGTGAAGTTGCCGGGGCGATCGGGCGTGAACGTCTTCGTCGTCACGATCGCGTCGATCAGGTCGCTGGGAAACATGTCCATGTTCACCGCCCGCCGATCCGGGTCGGCGCTCGGCACCTCCACACCATTCACCTGCGTCGAGCTGTACCGCTCGCCGAGTCCGCGGATGTAGACGTACTTTCCGCCGACCACGGATGCGCCCGTCACGGCCTTCATCGCCGCGGCCGCCGTGCCGAAACCGAGCTTGCTCATCTGGTCGGAGCCGATCGCGTCGCTCACCGCGGTCGCCTTCTGCCGCGCCGACAGCAGGCCCACGCCGGAATTCTGCACCACCTCGGCCGACACGGAGAACGCCTCCATCCGGATCACGGGCTCGCGGTTCACTCCGAGCGGCACGTCGACGCGCGCCGCCAGTCCAGCCATCACCGCCACGCCGCTGACGTTGGCCGGCTGGAAACCCTCCTTGCTCACCCGCACCTCCCGCAGTCCCGCGGGCACTCCCGCCACCTGGAACGCGCCGTCGAGATCGGTCGTCGTCGTCGCCTCCACGCCCGCGATGGCCACCGTCGCCCCCGCCACTCCGCGCCCGGTCTCCGGGTTGATGACCTGCCCTGCCACCGTGCCGACGGGCGTCTCCGCCGCCCGCAGCGCGCCCAGCACCGCCGCGAATACGATCATCACACCGGCGCAGCGGCGGAGGAGGAACGAGAACGTCTTCATGCCGCGCAGCACGCCACGCGGCAATCGCCGGTCGCAATGCAAATGCCGCCGCGTGACGGAGACTTAACGGCGCCGTCACGCGTTCGACACCGAGTGACGATCGGGTGACGCCCGCCCGGTGGCGCGGCCTCTCCCGGCCGGCCGGAGCAGGGGCCATGCGCCCTGCGCCGCAATCACGTCTTGGAGGAAGGGGACGGCCGTGCTCCGGCGTCACTCCGACGCCGGCTGCAGGGCCGCGTTCTCCGCGATGCCCTCGTCACGGTCGATTGGATACCGGCGCACGAAGTCCGTGTACTGGATCAGCTCGAACCGCCCGTCCCAGTGCTCCACGATCGCGGTGAGCGACTCCACCCAGTCGCCCGAGTTGAGGTAGTGCACGCCGCCGAGGGACTTGTCGGCCGCGGTGTGGATATGCCCGCACATCACGCCCACGCAGTCCCGCTGCCGCGCGAGCTGCACGATGTGATCCTCGAACTTGGAGATGTGGCTGACGGCCTCCTTGACCCGGGCCTTGATCGCGCGGCTCAGCGACCAGTACTCCCGTCCCCGCCAGGCGCGCCAGGCGTTGTAGAGACGGTTCAGCCGCAGGAGCGCCCGGTAGCCCCAGTCGCCGAGGTGGGCGAGGAAGACGAAGTTCTTCGTGACCGTGTCGAAGATGTCGCCGTGCAGCACCAGGTACGGTCCATTCAGTGCCTCGTGCACGTGGTCCTCGACGATGCTGAGGTTCTCGAAGTCGAGGGGGAGGAAGCTCGAGAGGATGTCGTCGTGGTTGCCGCGCACGTAGATGACCTGCGTGTCGCGCTTCTCGAGTTTCTTGAGCACGATGCGGACGAAGCGCGTATGCGCCTTCGTCCACGCCCCGCCGCGCCGGAGCTGCCACCCGTCGATGATGTCGCCATTGAGGATCAGCTTGTCGCAGCGCACGTGGCGCAGGAAGTGATTCACCTCCGCCGCCTTCGAGTCCAGCGTGCCGAGGTGCACGTCCGAGAGGATGACCGTCCGCACGTGGAGTTTCATGGCAGTTGGAGGGCGAAACCCGATGGCGCGCGGTCCCCGGTGGCCACCGCGCCCGAATCGAAGGGAATCAGCAGCCGGAGGCTGCGCGGCTGGACCACGACTTCGACCGCCGCGGCCGCGGCATGGGTCTCGCCGTCGGTGTGGATCAGGCCGGGTGTCGCCCGTTCGATCACGAACCGGGCGCCCCGCAGGCGGTGCACGAGCGGACTGCGGTCGATCGTGCCGAGGAACAGCCGCGGCACCAGGGCGGCCGCCGCCCGCAGGCCGGCCGCGCGCACGGCGACGAGGTCGAGCTGCCCGTCGTCGACCCGGGCGCCGGGCGCGATGCGCGCGTGGTTGCCGTATTGATCGGAGTTGGCGACGGCCACGAGGAGAAGTTCGAGATCCTCCCGCTGGCCGCCGCAGCGGATCGTGACATGCTCGCCGCGCCGCTCGCGCCAGGCATGCCAGGCCACGCGGGCATAGGCGGGCAGGCCGCGTCGTGTGAGCTGGTTGAACCGGCGGCTCACGTCGGCGTCGAGGCCGAGTCCCATCGCGTTGAAGAAGGGCCGGCCGTTGGCCGTGCCCGTATCGATGCTCACGATCCGGGAGCCGGTCCCGCTCGCGAGTTCCAGGGCGCCAAGTGGCGAGCGGGGCAGCCCGAGGTGGAGCGCCAGGCCGTTCCCCGAGCCGCACGGCACGAGCGCGAGCGCCGCCGGCGTGTGCAGCAGCCCCTGGGCGACCTCGTTCATGGTGCCGTCGCCGCCGACCGCCACGACCACGTCGTGCCCGGCCGCCACCGCCTCGCGCGCGAGGATCGTGGCGTGCCCCGGGCCCTCGGTGACGGAGAGCCGGGCATCGAGGGCGCGCGCCGCGATGAACTCGCGGATCGATGCGGCCAGGCTCGGGCGCCGCCGGTTGCGCCCCGAATGCGGATTGAAGATGAAGCAGGTCTTCATGCGGAAGCGGCGGCGGCCCGGAACGGCAGCGGCACGGGCTCCGCCGTGGCCAGCTCGCCCGCGTGGCCGAGCACGGCCGAGGCGATGTCGTGCGCCGCCCCCGGGCGCGACAGCGGCGCCAGCGCGGTCCGCCATTCGCGCCAGACTCCTCCGCCGGCGGCAAACGCCCGCTCCAGCGCCGCGATCACCGCGGGCGCCGTCGTGGCGAGGGCGCCGACGCCGTGCCGGCGCAGCAGCTCCCAGTTGCCCTCCTCCTGGCCGGGCACGATCTGGTTGACGATCATCGGACACCGGGCGGCGAGGGCCTCCTGGGTGGTGGCGCCGCCGGCCTTACTGATCACGACGTGGTGGGAGAGCAGCAGCCGCGGAATCTCGTCGGTCCAGCCCAGAATTCGCGTCGCCGCGGTCCGCCCGCGCGCCACCGACTCGAGCTCACGCTGCAACGCGGCGTTCCGGCCGACCGTGCACGTCACCTCCCACGACGTGGTCGTGAGCAGGCGGCGCGCGGTTGCCGCCGCCTCGGGCTGGCGGGAGTTGATGATGTACAGGACGCGCGGCACCCCGCCCGCGACGAGGTCGGGCGGGCCAGGCTCGGTCCCGGCGGCCGCGAACACCGGCGGCACCGGGAATCCGGCGACGTGCAGCCGGCGGGAATCGACGCCCGCCGCTCGCAGCACGGCGGCGGAATCCTCGTTGGGCAGGAACCAGCCGTCGGACGGGGCGCGCCACCACAGCGAATTGATGCTGATCGAGTCGGTCACCACGGTGAACACCGGGCCGCTCCAGCCGCCGCGGCGGGAGAGCTCCTCCAGGAGAAATCCGTAGACCGGATACGTCGTGCACACCGCCTCCGGAGCGTGGGCCGCGAGCAGGCGGCCGAGGGCCCGCCGTTCGGCGAGCAGGCGGCGAAGGACCGAGGGCAGGAGCCGCGAGCGATGCATCCAGGCGTAGGCGGCGCGCCAGACCCAGGGCGCCCGGTTGATCAACCCGAGGTAGCTGCGGCGGGCCAGGGCATTGCCGCGCGGTGCCGCCAGCTCGAACACGTCCGCCACCCGGGCGGTGCCGGGGCCGCCGAGCTGGTCGAAGCCCGTCGCGAGCGCCCGGGCCGCGGCATTGTGCCCCTCGCCGAAACCGGCGGTGAGGATGATCACCCGCGGTCTCATGCCACCGCCGCGACCGGCCCGCCGGCGGCACTGCCGGCGACCGAGAGCAGGTCGGCCTCGAACCGGCCGATGACCTGGTCCCACGACTGGGCCTCGACCGCGAGCCGCGCCGCGGGCCGCAGCTGCGCGCGCAACATCGGGTCGGTCGCGAGCATGACGGCGGCGTCGACGAGCGCCTCCGGCCGGTCGCACGGCGCGACGAGCCCGCTGCGGCCGTGGCGGATAAACTGCTGCGCCGCGGCGTAGTCGAATCCTGCGACCGCGAGCTCACTGGCCATCGCCTCCGTGAGGACGTTGCCGAACGTCTCCGTGAGGCTCGCGTGGATGTAGATGTCGGCCGAGGCGTAGTGCCGCGCGAGCTCCCCGCGCGAGACGAAACCCGTGAAGATGCAGCCCGGGTGGTCCCGTTGCAGCCGGGAGCGCAGGGGCCCGTCCCCGACCAGGACGAAGCGGCACCGCGGATTGGACTGCCGCATCGCGGCGAAGGCCCGCATGAGCAGGTCGTAGTTCTTCTCCGCCGCCATCCGGCCGGCGTGGATGACGACTGGTTCGTCGCCAGAGGCGTCCCACGTGGCCCGCAGCGCGGCGCACCGCCGCGCCGGATGAAACTGCCAGGTGTCGACCCCGCGCGACAGCAGCGCCACGTCGGTGAAACCGGCGGCGGCCAGCTCGGCGGACAGTTCCGCGGTGGGCACGAACGTGCGCCGCGTGCGGTTGTGCACCCGCCGCAGCCAGCCGAGCACGACCCGTCCGAAGAGACCGAACCCGTAGTGGCGCGAGCAGATCCTCGACAACGCCAGGACCTACGAGGAGCAGGTATTCAGGATCCGAGCCGCAGCAGCGGGTAACGCGGGATCGGCACCCCCGGCAGCGGCACCTGCACGTATTCCGGATGGGTCCCGGCGGGGGGCAGGTCGGGGCGCCGCGGGCGGTAGACGCGCACCGCGTGACCGCGCCGGCCGAGCTCGCGCGCAATGACGCCGAACGTCATCGCCACGCCATTGATCTCGGGCGGGAACGTTTCGGTGACGACGGCGAGTTTCACGGGGAAGGCGGGACGGCTTCCGCCCGCGCGCCGAGTAGAACCGGCGTTGGTCGCGAACGCATGACGGTGTCGTTACAATTCGGATACTAATGCGGCCCCCGGCGGGCCCGTTGTGACGTCCTTGTCGCGGCGCCGCCACCGAACCGGCACCCGTGGCCGGCATCCTGCGCGGGTTCCGGCCACCCGCCGCCCGCGGGTGGAAGCCGGATTCGTTCCGTCCCGCTCTCCCTCCAACACCCGAGTCCAAGCCATGAAGTTCGTCTCCTCCCCGTTCCTCCGGTTTCCCTTCACGGGTCGCCTGCGCGGCGCGCTGTGCGCGGCGCTGCTCGCGCCGTGCGTCGCCGCCGCCCAGGGCACCGGCATGCTTTCCGGTCGCGTTTCCGACGCCCGCACCGGGCACTCGCTCCAGGGCGCCGTGGTGCGCGCCGTCGGCACCACCGCCGTCGCCTACACCGACGCCAGCGGCCAGTTCAACCTGCCGGCACTCCCGGCCGGCGGACGCCGCATCCAGGTTGAGTACGTCGGTCTCGACATCGCCAGCCGCGAGGTCGCGATCGCCGCTGGCGCCGCCGCCACGCTGAACGTCGAACTGGCAAGTGAGACCCTCAAGCTGGAGGCGTTCACCGTCGCGGAGTCCGCGCGGGGGCAGGCGCTCGCCATCAACCAGCAAAAGACCGCCAGCGGCCTGGTGAACATCGTGTCCGAAGAGACGTTCAACACCAACCTCGGCGGGAACCTCGGCTTCACCCTGCAGCAGTTGCCCGGCCTGAGCGTGAACGAGGGCGAGGACGGCGAACCGTCGGGAGTCAACATCCGCGGACTCGAGGCCAAGTACAATTCCGTCCAGGTCGACGGCAACCGCATGCCGGCCTCGGGCAACTCCCGCGCGTTCTCCGTCGGCCAGCTCAACGCCGACGCCGTCAGCAACATCGAAGTCATCAAGGCCGCCACTCCCGACCGCGACGGCGACGCCCTCGGGGGCATCGTCAACGTCATTTCCCGCTCCGCCTTCCAGCGTGACGGGCGGACCATCGAACTCACGGCAGGCGGGCTCTATTACGACATGCGCGAGCGGTGGAACTACAACGCCTCGCTCAACTACCTCGACCTTTTCAGCGTGGGCGGCGGCCAGCGGAACCTCGGCGTCGGACTCAATCTCGCGTGGTCGGAGACCTCGCGCGACTACGACAATCTCGACAAGGACTACGCCGTGCTGCGGCCGGAGTTCGAGCCAGCCCTCCGCCTGTCCGGGCCGCTCTACTTCCATACCAACGCCGCGCCGCAGACCAACGACCGCGAGACGCGGTCCCTCAGCGCCAACCTCGCGCTCGACTACCGCCTGAGCGCGCAGACGTCCGTCTACCTGCGGCCCTTTTACCGGCACAACCGTGTCGACGCCGAGAAGCCGCGCGCCCGCTACTACGTCAACTCGAACCACAACTTCAACGCGGCCACCGGCACCAAGAGCATCGCCGAGGCGACCTACAACACCGGGCGTAGCGTCGCCACGGTCACCAACGAGCTGCGGTACCAGAATGACCTGAGCGTCTCCGACAACGACGTCTACGGCGCCTCGTTTGGAGGCCGTCACCAGATGGCGGAGACGACGGTGTCGTTCGACCTGTTCCGCTCGAACAACGTTTCGAACCGCGACCGCTCGCTCGCCTACGTCATCCGCAACCCGGGCTACCAGTTCGCGTACGACCAGACGGTCCGCTGGAAGCCGGTCTATACGATCCTCAACGGCAAGGACCCGTACGACGTGTCGGCCATCAACCGCGGCGACCTCACCTATTCGCCGCGCGACGCGGCCGAGAAGGCCTCCAGCGCCCGGATTGACGTCGAGCGCAAGTTCGCCGGCGCGAAGCTCGGCGGCGCCCTGAAGTTCGGCGGCAAGTTCCGCTCCAATGTCAAGGAGCAGGACCAGGCGTCGGTCGTCTATCGCACGGGCACCAACGCCGCCGGGTTTCCCTACGCCAGCCTCCTCACCCGCACGGACTACAAGGTCTTCGGCGCGCTGCCGATCTACCAGTACCCCGACTTGGAACGCGTCGACGCACTGCGGCGCAGCCGTCCGGAACTCTTCGCGCTCCAGACCAACGACGCGCTGCTCAATAACGTCATCAACGACTACCGCGCGGAGGAGGACATCGCCGCCGCGTACGGCATGGGCACGCTGCGTTTCGGCGCCACGACGCTCATCACCGGACTGCGCCTGGAACACAACACCTTCAAGTCGCGCACCTATCGGTACAACAGCGCGACGCCGGCAGTCCCTGACACGGTCAACGCGAAACGCGACTACACGATGTGGCTGCCCGGCCTTCACCTGCGGCACGAACTCGCGAAGAACCTGATCCTGCGCGAGAGCTACAACCGCAGTTACAGCCGCCCCGACGTGAACGCGCTCGTCGCGGGCCTGAACCTCGACACGAACACCGGCAACATCTCCGGCGGCAACCCGAACCTGAAGCCGTCGACGTCGCACAACTTCGACGTGCAGCTCGAATACTACACACCCAAGGGCGGGCTCTACTCGGCCGGCGTGTTCTACAAGAAGATGAAGGGGTTCTACTATGAGACGTCGCTGCGGTTCACCGACACCGACGCCAACGGCTATCCGATCCCGGACCCCAATGGCACTCGGATCTACTCCTCGACCGACAACGCCCTCGGCGCGACGAACTACGGCCTGGAGCTGATCGCGCGGCAGCGGCTGCTGTTCCTCCCGGCTCCCTTCAGCGGGCTGGGTGTCGCACTCTCCGGCACGTTCACCGAGAGCGACGGGAAGTATCCCGGCCGCCTGGACGAGGACCTGCCAACGTACGGCTTCAGTGACCGGATCTACAATGCCGCGCTCGAGTACGCCGGCGGCGGCTTCCGCGCCCGGCTGAGCTACACGTACCGGTCGGACTTCCTGGAGGGCCTGGACGCGAACAATCTCTTCGACGACTACTTCGGCGCCTACGAGTCGCTCAACTGGGAGTCGAGCTACCAGCTCAACCGCGGCACCCGGCTGTTCTTCAACGTGAACAACCTCACCGACGAGCCGCAGATATCCTACCAGGGCGTGAACCGGCCCGACAACCCGGAGGACTACACGAAGTACTCCTGGCGCGCGACGTTCGGCGTGGGCTACCGGTTCTGAGCGTCTCTCCCGCTCCTTCCGACCGACCTCTCTCGCCGCCGGGCCCACTCCGGCGGCGTTTCGTCTTCGGGGCGGAATTCACCGTAGCGTCGCCCTGTTGCCCCACATTCGTAACGCCGCCGGCCCAAACTGGGCCCTCCGCCATGATCGATCCCCTGCGGCGCGTCCTCGCGCCTTTCCTTACCTTAACGCTCTTGCTGCCGGTCTGCGCTCCGGCGCAGACGGCGCCCGCCGGCGCCATCCGTGGCGTCGTCGTGAACGACGCCACCGGCAACTTCGTCGAGGGTGCGGTGCTCACGCTCGCCGGCACCAACCGCAGCGCGGTCAGCGACAGCCAGGGACGTTTCCACTTCGGCGCCCTGCCGGCCGGCGATTACCGCGTGCGCGCCGAGTCCGCGGGCAACGCCGCCGGCGAGCGGCTGGTCGCGGTCGGCCCCGGCGCGACCGCTACGCCGACCCTCCGGCTCGGCTCGGAGATCGTCGCGATGGAGAAACTCATGGTCACCGCCCAGGCCGAGGGCCAGTCGCAGGCCCTGAACGTGCAGAAGAACGCCGAGAACATCCGCAAGGTCGTCTCCCAGGACGCGCTCGCCAACTCCCGTCTCGGTGAAGTCGGCGAGGTGCTGCAGGCGCTGCCCGGTCTCTACCTCGAGATCAGCACGCACCAGCCGAGCCGGCCCAACATCCGCGGCCTCGGCTCCGAATTCAACTCGATCACCTTCGACGGCGTGCGCATCGGCAACACGAACAACGACCGCTCGGACGGCGTCAGCGGCTATCCCGCCGAGAGCCTCGCCCGCGTCGAGCTGATGAAGTCGGTCACGCCCGACATGGAAGGCGACGCGATCGGCGGCAGCATCAACCTGGTCTCGCGCCGCGCCTTCGATCTCTCCGAGCGCGTGCTCAAGCTGAACCTCGGCGGCGCCTACAACAACCAGCAGCAGAACTGGGACAAGCAGGTGAACCTCGAATACGCCGACCGGTTCGGGCCCGAGGGCCGGCTGGGCGTGTATTCATCGATCAACCACTACCGCTCGGACCGCGGCTACCACACTTCGAGCATCAGCTACCAGGTCGACGCCGCCGACAACTACAACATCGCCACCTACACGCTGCAGGATCGCGTCGAGGACGATTCGTGGAAGTTCAAGTACACCGGCAGCGTCGACTACAAACTGAGCGACGCCACGGTCCTTTGGGCCCGGGGCCTGTTCAGCAACGACACCCGCTACCTCGAGGACCGCCGGACCATCTACCGCCCGGGCACGCGCACCAACATCACGCCGAACTCCGCCAGCTCGCGCAACGGCCGCGTCGACGTCGATCGCCAGTACCGCGAGCCGATCAGCACCTCCGGCCAGCTGTCGATCGGGCTCGAAAGCCGGTTCGATCGCTGGAACCTCGATGCGCGCCTCAGCTACGGACGTGCGACCAACGAGTACCAGGAGACGTTCACGCCGGTCTTCTCCTTCAACGGCACCGATCTCTCCTACGACCGCTCGATCCGCGAATTTCCGCTCTTCCGCGTCGACAACGGCATCGCGCTCAATGATCCGGCCCGCCTCTCCCACCGGTCGATCGCGCGCACGCAGCACCCGTCGCGCGACCAGGAGTTCTCCGTCGACTTCAACGCGCGGCGCGAACTCGCCGGCCTTCCCTTCAACGGCTACGTGAAGTCCGGCGCCCGGGCCAAGTTCCGCAACTGGGTTTTCGGCGGCGACAGCCAGCTCGGCAACTGGACCTACACCGGGCCGCAGGCGGCCGGCGCCCTCGCAGAGAACTACGTCAACGACCGGTTCTTTCGCCCGAGCCACGGGCGCGCGATCCTTTCGCCGCTTGCGCCCGACATCAGCAGGTTCCTCGACGCCTTCTGGAATCGCCGCGGGGAGTTCACCCGCACCGACAACGCATCCGACATCCTGATCGAGGCCAACCGCCGCGCCACCGAGGAGAACATCTACGCCACCTATCTGATGGGCAGCGCCACGTTCGGCCGGCTCAATGTCGTCACCGGCGCCCGGATCGAGCATACGGAGTTCGAGGGCAAGGCGCGCGAACTCGACACGCCCCGCGGCGTGCTCGTCAGCTCGACCGTCGTGCGCAATTCCACCCGGTACACCAACGTCCTGCCGGGCCTGCACTTCAATTACGGCCTCCGCCCCAACGTCGTCCTCCGGCTCTCGCTCAACCGCACCGTGGCGCGGCCGAGCCCGACCGACATGCTGCCGTCGCGACGCGTCGATGACGACGCCCGCACGCTCACCGATGGCAACCCGAACCTCGACGTCACCGAGTCGGACAACATCGACGCCAGCATCGAGTACTACCTCAAACCGCTCGGCGTCGTCTCGGTCGGCGCCTTCAGGAAATCGATCGACGGCTTCTATTTCACGACCGCTTCGACCGTGGTCGGCGGTGAGTATGACGGCTACCGGTTGAGCCGCGTCGAGATGGGCCGCGGCGGCAAGGTGAGCGGCCTCGAGGTCGAGTGGCAGCAGCGGCTCGCGTTTCTCCCGGGCGCCTGGGGCGGGCTTGGCTTCGGGGCCAACCACACGTGGCTCGACGCCACCGGTCGCTACCCCACCCGGCCCGGCGACAACCTCACCTTCATCGGCACGGCGAAGCGCACCGGCAACGTCAACGTCTCCTATGTCCGCCGCGGCCTCGATCTGCGCCTCTTCTACAACCTCCGCGGCGACTATCTCAGCTCCGTCGGCGCCCGCCGCGCGCTCGACGTCTACGAGAAGGAGCGGGCGACCCTGGACTTCTCCGCGAAGCACCGCTTCACGCGCCGGCTCTCCGCTTACGCCAACGTGAAGAATATCACCGACGCGCCCAAGATCACCTACCAGGGCAGCCGCTCCAACCCGACCGGCGTGCGCTACTACGATTTCTCCGTGAACTTCGGCGTGACGCGTGATTTCTAGGCCCATGTTCCGCCTGCTTCGCCTCCTCTTCGCCGGCAGCGCGCTCATCCTCGCCGGCCGTGCCGCCGACCTCGACCTTCCTCCCCCCGGCGCGTTCACGATCGTCGTCATCCCCGACACCCAGGGCTACCGCGGCCGCGCCACCAAGGCCACGCCGCAGAGCACGGAGCCGCTCACCAACCCGGTTTTCCAGCATCACACCCGCTGGATCGCGGAGAACCTGCGCGCGCAGAACATCGTGTTCGTCTCCCACGTCGGCGACATCGTCGACATCAACAACGCCGAGCAGTGGACGCTCGCCCCCGAGTGCCTCGACCGGCTGCACGGCGTCGTGCCGTACAGCCTCACCGTCGGCAACCATGACATGACCTCGAAGGGCGATGCGTCGCTCTACCAGCGCTTCTTTCCCGCCGAACGTTACCGCGGCTTTGCCTGGTACGGCGGAAGCTACGTCCACGACCGGCCCGAGCCGAACGTGTCCGCCAACAACGTGAACAGCTACCAGCTGTTCTCCGCCGGCGGCCTCGAGTTCATTCACCTCAGCCTCGAGTGCAACGCGCCGGACGACGTGCTCGCGTGGGCCGACGGCCTGCTTCGCCGGCACGCCGGCCGACGGGCGCTCGTCACCACCCACATGGATCTCGGGCCCGTCGAGCGGCCCAAGGACAACGAAGGCTATATCAAGGACCCGAAAGGCCGCATGAGCTGGGTCAAGATCCACGGGGCCCGCGGCAACAGCGCGGTGCAGATGTGGGAGAAGCTGTTCCGCAGGCATGCGGGCCTCGGCTTCATCTTCTCCGGCGACCAGAGCCGCACCACCGCCATGCGGCTCGCCGCCCGTGGCGACGCCGGCAACACCGTGCACTCGCTGCTTTCGGACTACACGTCGTCCGGACCGTTGCGCATCTACCGCTTCGTGCCGTCGGCAAACGAAGTCCGCGTTATCACCTACGACACTTCGCGCCGCGCGCTCGTCGATACCACGGCGCACGCACCCGCGCGCGATCAGCACCAGTTCACCCTGTCGTATGCGATGAAACCCTGATTCGCTCGTCCCTGCGGGAGCGGCCTCGCCTCGCGACCGTCCGCACGAACGCCCTTTCCCCCGCATCCTGGCGCGCCTTTCAATCGCAACCCACCGCACTCCTTTCACCTCCGCTCCCCATGCCCAAGTCCTTCCGCCTCCTCGCCGCCCTGTCGCTCCCCGTCGTCCTCGCCGCAACCGCCGCCGCCCAGGACTCCGACTGGAAACCCGTCGCCTACGCCGAGAAGGCCGCCCACGCGCCGCGTCCCCTGCCCGACCGCGTCGTGCTCACCTGGGACGGCGATCCCGCCACCACCCAGGCGGTCACCTGGCGCACCGACCCGGGCACTCGCCGCGCGGTCGCCGAGCTCGCGCCCGCGACGGAGAATGCGAAGGACCTCAAGCCCGTGACCGTGACGGCACGCACCGAGCGCTTCACCAGCGACCTGGGCGAGGCCGCCTACCACAGCGCGCGTTTCACCGGTCTCACGCCGGATACGCTGTATGCGTACCGCGTCGGCGACGGCGTGAACTGGAGCGAGTGGTTCCACTTCCGCACCGCGAGCCGGGAAGCGCGCCCGTTCACGTTCGTCTACTTCGGCGACGCCCAGAACGACGTGAAGACGCATTGGTCGCGGGTGTTTCGCGAGTCGTTTCGCGACGCACCCCGCGCCGCCTTCACCCTGCACGCCGGCGACCTGATCAACCGCGCCAATCGCGACGCCGAGTGGGGCGAGTGGTTCGGCGCCCCCGCCTGGGTCCACGCCACCATCCCCGTCATCGCCACGCCCGGCAATCACGAGTACTTCGCCGACGGCGCCGGACCGGAGCATGAGCGCAAGTGGACCGCCAAGGACGGCGGCACGCTGGACGTCACCGTCGCCCAACAGACGGAAAAGGACGCCGCCGGGAAGGCCACGCGGCAGCGGATCACCGGCCGCACGGCCGACGGCCGCACCGGCGTCCTCACGCTCGGCGCCGACGGGCTCGTCATGGCCGTCGACGCCGGATTCACCGCGCTGACCGGATACACGGCCGCCGACCTCGCCGGCCAGCAACCCGACAAGCGGCCCCTGCGCGACCGGATCGCCCATCCCGGGACGCGCGCCGTCAGCCGGCACTGGCGCCCGCAGTTCGCCTTTCCCATCCAGAGCCCGCCCGCCGGTCTCGAAGAGACCTGCTACTACGTCGACTACCAGGGCACGCGCATCATCTCGCTCGACTCCAACCGCTCCCAGCCGGAGCAGGTCACGTGGCTGCGGCGCGCGCTGACCGACAACCCGAACCGCTGGACGATCGTCACGCAGCACCACCCGATCTTTTCGCCCGCCAACAACCGCGACAACCCGGAGCTGCGCGCGGCGTGGAAACCGGTCTTCGACGAATTCAAGGTCGACCTCGTGCTGACGGGCCACGACCACACCTACGCCCGCAGCGGCGACGTCGCCGGCCGTGGCGGTTCGAAGAACATGCCGGCCGGCTACAACCAGGCGTACGATCCCGCCATCGGCACCGTGTACGTCGTCTCGGTCAGCGGGCCCAAGATGTACAACGTGACCACCGATGGCTTCGCCGTCCGCACGGCAGAGGACACGCAGCTCTACCAGATCATCAAGGTCGGCCTCGACGAGCTGCACTACGAGGCCCGCACCGCCACCGGCCGGCTCTACGACGCGTTCACGCTCCGCAAAAGGGCCGGCCAGGCCAACGCCCTCATCGAGGCGTTGCCGCCCCAGAACCGCCGTCCCGCCACCGCGAAGCCGGCCGCGCAGTAGGAACGGACGCGCACCGGCGCGAATGCCGGTGGAGCCAACAAGCCTTAAGCCGGAATCATGCAGTTGGCCTTCAACTCAGCCGCTAAAACGGCCGCACGGAAAGGTGGAGCAGCTTGCCCTCAAGCTGCTGCGGACCGGTCCATCGCACGTCAGCCGCCTGGGGACAGGCGGCGCCACCTTTCCGGGCGGCCGTCATCATCGGTGAACGGAACGCACCTGCCGGGGGCGATCCGGAGTGAGGACCGTCACCCGACGATCTCCTCCACGTGGAACGCGCAATAAAAGAAAGCCTTGTCCTGCGCATGCAGCGTGCGGGCGAGCTCCTCGAGTGGCCGGAGCCGGTCCGCCAGATGCGCAGGCCGGCGGCGGTCGACGAGCGTGTTCCAGTACGCGAGCCGCGCGCCGGGCCGCCCTGACTGCACGATGCGTTCGAGCAGCCGCTCGTAGTTTCCGGGCGACATGTACTCGAAGATGTCGCTGAGGTTGAAGGCATCGAAGCGGCGCTCCGCGCCCTCGCCCAGGTAAGCCTCGAGCGGCGCCTGATGCCATTCGAGCCGGTCGAGGTGTTGGCGGATGGCGGCGAAGTTCTCCGGTCGCAGCGCGAAAGGCAGCGCCCGCGGGTGATGGCCGGTGAGAATCCAGTGGAGGTAGGGATTGTCCGCGGGATCGAGCGCGGTCACGGCGTGCCGGGCGCGCGCCAGGATCCGGTCCGCCACGCTGCCCTCGACATAGCGGAAGAAACTCGGGTCCCGTCCCATCCGCCCCATCACGAAACGCGAGAAGAACAGCCGGAACAGCAGCCGCCAGCGCCAGGTGTTCCACGTCTGCTCGTAGAACCGGGTGCGGCTCGCCGCGTCGCCGCCGCCGGCCAGCAGCCGCTCGATCGTCGCCCGGCCGTGCACCAGCGGGAGAATTCGCCGGCGGAAGGTGCCGAAGTAGCGCTCGAACTTCCCCGCGGTCCCGATGCCCGCCCCCAGGGCTTCGGGTTGCGCATCCCAGAATGCCCGTGCCCCGGAAGACAGGGCCGGCCGGCAGCGGCGGTAGAACTCCGCCACCCGCGGTCCCGGACGCGAGCCCACGAACTCGAGCAGCTCCGCGTGCTCGAGTTCCCGATACGCCGCCACCCGCAGCTCCAGGCAGGCGAGCTGCGCGGGGTTGAGGTCGAGCGCCACGACGCGCGCCGGCGCGCGCGCGAGCAGCGCGAGGGTGTTGTCGCCGGCGGAAGCGATCGAGAGACAGGCGTCGCCCGGCTGCACGTCCAGCGCGGCGAGCAGCACATCGGCATCCTCCCAGCATTGAGCGTAGCGCACGCGGGAGAAATCCGCATGCGCCGCCGCCTCGCTAGCCACCCGCGCCTCGCCGGGCGCGCGCGCGGACCGAGGCCCCGGGCTGCCGGCCAGCGGGACGTCGCTCACGCCTGCCGCCGGCGCGCCAGCAGCACGCCGATCAGGAGGCCGACGACGGCGCCACCGACGCCGATCCAGATCAGCGAGCCCTTGGCCGCGGCGAGGATCGGATTGTCGAGCGCGTTGAGCGAGATGTGGTAGCTCGCGAGCAGCCAGCGGCCGTTCTCCTTCACGATCGTGGCGGTCCAGCGGCTGCGAAACTCGAGGGTCTTCCCCAACAGGTTGTACTCCGCGACCACGTGGCCGTACGACACGCCCGTGTCGCCGCCGTGGAGGATCGTGAGATCGTCGGGGGTCGGCGGCACCTTGTAGCCGCGGAACGTATCCTTCGCCATCTTGTTGAAGAAATCGCGCAGGCCCTGCACGCCGCGGCACACCTCGGCGTTCTGCCAGGTGACGACGACATTCGGGTGCACGTGCTGCATCACGGCTTCGTTGTCGCCCTTGGTGATGGCTTCGATCACCTGGGTGCGCAGCGCGCGCAGTTCGTTGTGGGCAAGATCCTCCGCGGCGGAAAGCGACGGCGCGAGGAAGCCGAGCAGCAGGCCGGCCAGGAGGAGGGGGGACGAGACGAGGCGTTTCATGTCAGTGTTGGAGGGGAAATCTCAGGCGTCGGACGCGGGCTCGGTTTCAACGCTGCCCAGCCCGCCGTGCACCACGATCGTGGCGCCGTCGGGAATGCGGCGCGTGGCGTCGGGCACGCCGAGCACCGCGGGAATGCCGTACTCGCGGCAGATCACGGCGGCGTGCGAAAGCAGCCCGCCGGTCTCGGTCACGACGGCCGCGACCCGGTCGAGCACGGGCGTCCAGCCCGGGTCGGTGAACGGACACACCAGGATTGCGCCCCGCTCGACCGACATCGCCTCCTCGATCGAGCGCGCCACGCGGGCGATGCCGCGGACCCGCCCTCGGCTGGCGCCGATGCCCCGCAGCGCGCCGTGCGCCGGAGCGGGCGCGAAGGCGAAGCGGGCGCCGATTTCGTTCGGCGCGCGAAAATTCCGGTAGCTCTCGAACGTCTCCCGCCGGGCCGCGACCTGCGAGCGGTCGTCGCGGCAGAGTTCCTCGAACGTCTGGAAGAAGACGTCGTCGCCCACGCCACGCTGTGCCGCCAGCACGAGGACGTGGCGCCGGATGCGGTGATACATCCGGCTCGAGACATCGCGCATCTCCTCGCGCAGCCAGAGGAAGGTGCGCAGCCGGTCCAGCTTGCGCGCAAAGCTGCGCCGCCGGTGCCAGGGCAGCGCGGCGAGCGCGGCCGCCCGGGCGCGGGCATAGGCCGGCCGCGGATCCGCTCCCGCGGGCGCCCCGCGCTGCTCGCGCAGCAGCCCCGCGACCCACGCGGGATCCTCGTCCCAGCGCGGCGCACTGAGGTCGAGCTCGCGCCGGCTGCGGTGCGGAAACTCCCGTTGCAGCGCCGCCACGTCACTGTCCCCGCGCGCCGCCATCTCGCGCATCCGGCGCGTCGGCTCCAGGTGCCGCATGGGCGGCAGCGCCGCGACGAGGGCGGGATAGTCGGCATCGGGGAACGATTCGAGGAAAGCCAGCTTCGCGAGCGAGGCGCAGAAGATCGTGCGGAAATAGTTCGTCTCGACCACGCGGTAGTCGTCCTCGATCAGCCGGCGGAGGGCGGCGGCCGGATCGCCCGTCCGCCGCTCGTGCCGGCGCAGCACCTCCTCCGCCCCGCCCGCCAGGAACTCCCGGTCGAAGCGCTCCTGCCGGCGCCAGATGCCCGGCACGGCCAGCAATGTGGGCAGCGCGCGCAGCACGCCCAGCGCCGTCACAGGCGTGCGGATACCGTCGCCCTCGTACGTGACCGCCACGCTCAGGTCGCGGTCGAACTCGCGCTCGACGAAGCCGGGAAGCCGCGCGAGGCACTGCTTCACCGCGCCGAGGTTCCAGTACGGGCGCCCGAAGAACATCCGCCCCGCCTCGAATTCCCCGGAGAAGAGCCGCACCTCCCGCAGGAAGTCCTTCAGCGCCGGTTCCCAGATGTAGTCGTAGAGCGACCACATCAGCGGGGTGCACACGCCGGCGGAAACGCCGCCGTCCCTGAAGTCGGCGTTGGTCCATTCGCCGGTGCCGGGCGCAAAGTCGATCCGCGTGACCGGGCGCGCCTGCAGCACGTACAGCAGGCCGTCCTCGATCGCGAACTCGATGTCCTGCGGCGCACCGAAGTACCGCTGGATCGCGCGCGCCACCCGTTCGATCTCCGGCCGGTGCCGCACCAGCAGCGGGTGATCCGGCGGCAGCGCCGCCTGCGTGCCGGCCAGCAACCCGTCCGCCAGCCCGGCGCAGGCCTCGATCACCACCTCCTCGGCGCCCGTGGCGGGATTGACGGTGAAGGCCACGCCGGCGAGCTCCGGCCGGATCATCCGCTGCACGACCGGCGTCATGCGCAGCGTGGCCGGGTCGATGCCGTGCCGCCGGCAGTAATCCGCGACCGCGGGCGCGTGCACGGAGGCGAGGCAGCCGCGGACGGCGGCCTCGACGGCCTCGACCGATTCGAGATTGAGGAAGCTGCGGAACTGCCCCGCGAACGACACGTCCCCGCCATCCTCGGCGGACGCCGACGACCGCACGGCCAGCGGAAAGCCCAGCACCTCGGCGGCGCGCGCGAGATCGCGGGGCGCGCAGAGGAAATCCGGGACGCGGAAGCCGGCGAGCTGCAGCTCCACGAGCCGGCGGACCTTGCCCCCGATCAGCGGCGCGGCGGTGTCAGAGGGCGATCGCATAACCGGCCCCCCGTACCGCCCGCTCCGAGACCCCCGGCTGCCGGTAGCCCGCCAGCCCGAAACCGTGCCGGCCCGCCATCGCCGCAACCTGGGCCACATGCCAGGGCGTGAGCGCGCCGGTGTAGCGCGTGTCGCGCACGCCCTCGAGTCCCAGCAACATCGCCTCGACCATGCAGCCGTAGGCCTGCCCCGGCGGCAGCGGGAAATCGATGATCCCGAGGTCCTCGCCTCCCGGCAGCGCGGCGAGCCCGCCCCGCAGCATCAGGACGTCAGGCCGGGCCGCGGCCGCCGCGGGCGTCAGGCTCGCCGGGACGGAGAGATCGCAGCAGACGGCGCCCGGGGCGAAATCGTCCGCGCCCAGGGGAGCATCCACGGCGTTCATCGCGGCCACCACCACCCCGCCCTCCCGTACCGCGCGCAGGTCGGTGGTCGCGGAGGCGCGCGGCAGCTTTTCGGCGAGGTGCCGCAGCCGCAGCGCGGAACCGGGTTTGCGGCTGCCGATCAGGATCGTGCGACGGTAACGGGGCGCGAGGATCTCGGCGCAGGTGCGGCCGATGTTCCCGGCGGCTCCGGCGATGACGAGCACCGTCTCCGCCGCGGGGCGCCCGGTCTCCCGGTGCGCGCGGTCGAGCGCCTGCAGGGCCAGCGCGATCGCGGTGCTGTTGCCGGTCGTGACGCCCAGGCCGCGGGCGTCGAGCCGCGTCCCGGCGCAGGTGGCGATGGACGTGTACTGGCCGAGCGACACCACCTGGCAGCCGAGCGCGTGCGCGAGATCGATGCCCTGCTGCACCAGCGCCTGCGGCTGCGCCAGCCGGCGGGCGTCCAGCCGCCGCTTGATCCAGGCGGAGCTGAACGGCAGCAGGATCGGATGAAACCGCACCCGCTCGCCCGTCGCGGACCGCACGTCGCACACGTTGAGCACGACCGGCGCCATGCGGCCGGCCACGCGCTCGAGGAAGGCCTCGCGCTCGGCCGTCGACGCCGGCGCGAACGACGGCTCGAGCACGCCGAAGTCGTCCGTCGCGACCAGGTGGCAGAGCCAGGCCACCCGCCGCTCCGGCACGTGGCGCTGGGCCGCACGGAACGACGGCTCGTCGTGCGCGAGCAGGCGCACCTCGGTGCGCACGCAGCGGTTGCCGGCCGCGGCGGCGTCGCGCCCCGACCAGAGGTGGCGCGTGAGGCCGAGCGTGTCGCCTGCGTCCAGGCGCCGGCAGACGTCCTCGAACGCCGCGAGCACGCGCCCGATGTCGGCGGTCGTGATGAAGGCGCAGGGCTCCAGCCGCAGGGCCAGCGGCTCGCTGAGCGTGGGCGCCACGCGGATGCGATGCGCGTGCAGCAGGTGGCCCGCGAGCACGTAGCCGAGGTCGTCCTGCGCGGTGAGGAAACGCAGGAGGAAACTCGGGGCCTCGGACTGCCGGCGGAACTCCACCGCGAGCAGCAGGCCCGCTCCCCGCACGGCGGCAATCGCCCGCGGATGCCGCGCGGCGAGCGCCTCGAGCCCGGCGCGGAGCTCCGCGCCCCGGGCGCGCACGGCGGCGAGCAGCGCGTCGTCGACGAGCGCGAGGGTCCGCCGCGCGAGCGCGCAGGCGTGGTCATCCTCGGCATACGTGCTCGTATGCTGGAGGTCGAAGCGGTCGTCGTAGCGTTCACGGCGGACGAGCAGCGCCGAGATCTTCGCCAGCCCGCCGCCAAGCGCCTTAGAGAGGATCACGTAATCCGGCTGCACCCCGAGGGCGGCCGAGGCCAGGAACTGCCCGGTGCGGCCAACCCCGGTCTGGCACTCGTCGGCGATGAGCGGGACGCCGTGGCGGGCGCAGAGGGCCGCGGCGCGCTGGACGAACTCCCGGGAAAGCGGCCGCACGCCGCCTTCGCCGAGCACGGGCTCGAAGATGAAACCCGCGAGATCGCCCGGACGGGCGAATGCCGCCTCGAGCGCCGCGACGTCATTGGGCGCGACGCGCACCACCGGCACGCCCGCGAGCGCGTACGGCTCGCGGTAGGCGGGATGCGCGGTGAGCTGGAGGGCGGCGAGGGTCTTGCCGTGAAACCCGCGCTCGAGGGCGACGAAGGTCCGCGCGCCCGTTTCCAGCCGCGCGTGCTTCATCGCCGCCTCCACCGCCTCGGCGCCGGAGTTCGCGAAGACGGCCACGTAGTCGGCACCGGCACGGCGCGAAAGCTCGGCCGCCAGCTCCGCCGCGTGCCGCCGCCGCGAGGCCTGACTGTGCACCGGCCGGCCGGAGGCGAGCAACCGCTGCGCTTCGGCGACCAGGGCGGGATGCGCATGCCCGAGAAGCAGCGAGCCGTAGCCGCCTACGAGGTCGAGCACTTCGACCTCGTCGCCCGCCGCATCGCGGTAATACAAGTGGGGACCCGCACCGCGTTCGTAATCGATGTCGAGCGCCAGCGTGCGGAGCAGTTCCCCCAGACGGGGCTTGAAATGGTCGCGGCCCGGCCCGGCCTCGGCGGGCCGCGGAACGACGGAGTTCGGCGCTGGGGGATTCACGCGACGAGGATAGTTAGCGGACGCCCCGGGGCGTTAATCGATAAAATTTTGGGTGGCCATCGCGCAAATCAATGTCCCGTCGCGGGCCGGCCGCGCAGCAGCGTGGCGAGCAGCGCCGCCCCGACGCAACAAGCGGCGGCGAGCGACACCACCACCCGAAAGCCGGCGACAAACGCCTCCCGGATGGCGGCCTCCACCGCCTGCGCCGTCGCCGGCGCCAGGCCCTCCGGAGGCCGGGCCACCGCGAGTTTCGCCGCCTCGAGGCGAAGCACGGCGAGGGCGGTGTCCGTGAGGCCGAGATCCGCGACCCGCGCCTCCAACGCGCGGCTGAAAACCGCCAGCATCACCGGCCCCAGCACGGCGATCGCGAACACGCCGGCGAGCCGCGTCGTGCTGCTGTTGATGCCCGAGGCCAGCCCGAGCCGGTCCGACGGGACGGCATCCATCACCGCCGTGCTCAGCGGCGTCGCGGTCAGGCCGAGGCCCACGCCCACGAGGACGAAACCCGGCAGGTACGTGGTCCAGAACTCGCGCGGCCCGGCCGTGAGTCCGGGCAGTGCGAACAGGAGAAACCCCGCCGCGGCGAACAGCGGCCCGAACGTCAGCGGGAGCCGCGGGCCCCGGCGGTCGACGCAGCGGCCGGCCCAGCGCGAGAGCAGGATGAGCAGGGCCATCAGCGGCAGTTGCGTGAGCCCGGCGAGCATCGGCGCGTAGCCCTGCACCTGTACGAGATTCAGCGGCATGAAGAAGAGCGTGCCGTGGAAGCCGAGGTAGAAGGCGAAACTCAGGCCGCAGGCGGCCAGGAGGGAAGGCGACCGGAAGACGTCGAGCGGCAGCAGCGGGTGCGCGACGCGCGTCTGCCGGTGGAGAAACGCCCCCAGGGCGACGAGGCCGCCGGCCAGCGGGATGGAGACCAGCGGGTGGCCGAGCCCCGCCTTCGGCCACTCGATCAGTCCCTGGTTCAAGCCGGCAAGGCCGAGCGTGAGCAGCAGCGCGCCCCAGCCGTCGACCGCGCGCCGCGACGCGGCCGGATCGGGCGGCACGCGACTGAGCACGGCCAGCAGCGCCACCGCCGCCAGTGGGACGTTGATGAAGAACACCACGCGCCAGAGGCCGGCGCCCGCCAGCACGCCGCCGAGCACCGGCCCGATCGTGGTCGCGAGCACGCTGAACGCCGACCACGTGCCGATCGCCTTGCCCCGCACCTCGGGCGGAAAGTGGCTGGACAGCAGCGCGAGGGAGCCGGGCACCATCAGCGCGCCACCCACGCCCTGCGCGACGCGCGCGGCGATGAGGACGCCGATGTCGGGCGCCAGGCCGCATCCCACGGAAGCGACCGTGAAGATCGCGATGCCCAGGCTGAAGATCCGCCGGCGGCCGAAGGTGTCGCCCAGGACGCCGCCAAACAGCAGCAGCGCCGCCAGCGGCAGCGAGAAACCGTTTGTCACCCAGAAGAGCCCCGCGCCCGTCGCATGGAGTTCGCGTTGCAACACCGGCAGCGCGACGCTCAGCGCGGTGCCGTCGATGAACACCATGCCCGAGGCCAGCACCGAGCTGAGCAGGACCCAGGCGGAGGCGGACGACGCGGTACGGGCTGGAGGCACGCGGGGCGACACGGCGCGCGAGGCTGGCGCGCGGCCATCCGGAATCAAGCTGCGCCAATCCCGGGCAGATGGGCCGAAAGACCGGGGCCGGCCGGCCCGCCGCGAACGCAACGCGCTTGCCGCTCCCGCCGCGCCGGGCGTAAACCCACGCCGCCATGAGTTCCCCTGACCTGGGCGGCGTAGGCCGGCGCGATTTCCTGAAGTTCTCCGCCGCCTCGGCACTCGCCGGCGCGCTACCCGCCACCGCCTCCGCCGCCACGCCCGCGCGCGCCTCCCGCTCCGCCTTCATCGCGGAGGAGAACCAGCGCCCCGGCGCGACCGACTGGCAGCTCACGCGCGTGCGCCTGTCCCGCGCCCAGGGCATCCGGGCGGCCGAGATCGAAGGCTACTGCTCACGCCAGTCCGGGCTCGCCGGCGAGACGCTCGACCTCTGCGTGAGCACGACCCCGGCGGCACGGTTCAAGGTCGAGATCTTCCGCACCGGCTACTACGGCGGCGCGGGCGCCCGGCTGATGGCGACCCTCGGACCGTTCGAGGGTCGGACGCAGCCCGTGCCGGCGCCGGGGCCGAAGCGGCTGATCGAGTGCAAATGGACGCCGTGCGCCACGCTGACAATCCCGCGCGACTGGCCCAGCGGCGTGTACCTGGGCCGGCTGACCACGTTGCCGGACGACGCGGACAAGCCCTACTGGCAGAACTACCTCGTCTTCATCGTCCGCGACACCCGCAAGGCCGACATCCTGCTCCAGTGCAGCGACAACACCTGGCAGGCCTACAACAAGTGGCCGGACAACTACTCGCTCTACACCAACCCGCTGGGCGCGCAGGCGCCGGGAGTCGCGGTGAGCTTCGACCGGCCCTACGGCAAGTACGCGCAGATCTACGAGAATCCTCAGTCGCTCGGATCGGGCGAGTGGCTCTGCTTCGAATTTCCGCTCGCGTACTGGCTCGAGCAGCACGGTTACGACGTCACGTACTGTTCGAACAGCGATTGCCTCGATCCCGCGCAGATCACGCGCTGCAGGACGTTCCTCAGCGTGGGGCACGACGAGTACTGGGATCCGCTCCAGCACGCGGCGGTGAAACGTGCGATCTCCGACGGCGTGAGCGTGCTCTGGCTCTGCGGCAATTCCGTCTTCGTCGTGAGCCCGTTCACGGAATCCAGCGACGGCCGGCCGCGTCGCGTGATCGAGCGCGCCGGCCACTTTGCCGGCATGACCGACGCCGAGGTCGAGAAGGCGCGGCGGGTGTTTTCGGAGGACTATCGCCGGATCGGCCCCGACGAGTCCGATATCATCGGCGCGCGCACCGTCATCCCGTTCAACGGCGGCGGCGACTGGATCTGCACCCGCCCCGACCACTGGATGTTTGCCGGCACCGGCATGAAGGCGGGCGATCGAATTCCAGGTCTCGTGGGCTGGGAACACCACGGCGAACCAGCTTTGATCCCGGGACTGGAAGTCGTGGCGGAAGGCCTGGTGTGGGCCGGTGGCGTCACGCCGTCGCGCTACACGGCGACGATCTTTCCGGGGCCCAAGGGCAACTTCGTCTTCAACGCCGCCACGATCTTCTGGGTGCAGGGCCTCGCGAGCCCGCCGGGCCACATGATCCCGTGGAGCCACTGGTCGCGACCGCAGGGGCCGGATCCACGCGTGCAGCAGATCACGCACAACCTGCTGCGCCGCGCGCTCGGCGCGTGAGCGGCGCCGCACCGGGAGCGCCCCGTCACTCCGCGACCGCGAGCTGCGGCCACAGTTCCCGGACTCGCTTCACCGCCTCCGCGAGAAACGCCCGCACCACCGGCGGCGGTTCATCGCGCCACCAGGCGGCCACCTCGACGAGCGGAAATCCGGGCAGCGGCAGCACCCGGACGCCCGGCTGCCGGACATAGCCCGGAAAATCCAGGCTCACGCCCACGCCCTGTCCGCGCGCGACATACGGCGCGATCATGAGCAGTGAATCGGCCTCGATGCTGACGGGCCAGCGGACGCCCCGAGCCCGCAGTTCGCGCTGGAACAGCCGCGTCACGGTCTCGCTGGCGGGCAGGCTGATGAGCGGCCGGCGCCCGGGCGTGTCCGCCCACCACGCTTCGGGCGGGCGCCTCGGGCCGCGGGCCGGCACCAGCAGCACGAGCGGCACGCGCAGGAGTCGGCGGCACCGCACGCCCGCCGGCGCCCGCGGACCGGCTGCTGCGACCACCAGGTCGACGCGCCCGGATTCAAGCCGGTGCATGAGATCGGCCTGCAGTCCCCCGCAAAGATTCAACCGCAGGCCGGGCAGATGCGCGCGCAGCCGTTCCGCGATCTCGGGCACATGATCCCGCAGCGCCACCTCCGCCGCGCCCAGCCGAAGGACCGGCGTTTCGCCCGCGCGAATTTCCTCCGCCACGGCGTCGAGCCGGCCGAAGAACGGCTCGATGAACGCCGCCAGCTTCTTGCCGGCCGCGGTGAGACGGAACGGCGAACGTTCGAACAACCTCGTCCCGAGATCCGCCTCGAGCTGGCGGAGCTGGCCGCTCACCGCCGGCTGCTGGATCCCGTAGGGGATGTGCCGTACCGCGCGGCTGATGCCGCCGTGCCGCGCCACGTAGTGGAACAGCTCGAGGTGGTGAACGTTCATCCGGCGTCGAGGCAAGCAGCGCGCCACGGCGGGCGCAATGCCGCGGCCATCGAGCGGAGCAATGGGGCCATCGGATTTATCGAATCACACCGGCGGCGCACTCTCCGCTAGAATCGCCGGCATGAACTCGCATCCGACTTTCCGCGCGGCCTGGGCGGCCCTGGCCGTGCTCGTGGCGCCGCTGGCGTGCGTCCCGGCGGCCCGTGCCGCCAGCGTCGGCGTGTACGACTCCCGGCTCGTCGCCTACGCCTGGTTCAACGCGCCGCCGCAACGCACCGCCCTGCGCGCCCGGGTCGCCGCGGCCCGCAAGGCGCAGGCCGACGGCGACCGGGAGGAAGGCGCCAGGCTCGAGCGGCTGATCAAGGCCGACCAGTCCCGGATTCATCTCCAGGTCTTCAGCACCGCGCCGATTCCCGAAATACTGGAGCAACTCGCGCCCGCGGTGACCCGCGCGCGCAGCGACACGGGCGTAACCCGGCTGGTGTCGAAATGGGACACCGCCGCGCTCCGCGGCATTCCCCCGGAGGAACGGATCGACGTCACGGAATTGCTGGTCCGCGACCTGGAGCTGGATGAGAAGCAGCGGGCGACGCTGCGCGCGATCGCCGCGAAGCCGCCCCTCCCACTCTGGCAGGCCCGCCTGCTGGCGTTCGCCGGCCGGCTCTAGCGACGAACGAAATCGGGGAGCCGTTCCCCGGACAGCGCCTTTGCCGGCGCCGGAGCGCAGCCGGAGGGCGCCGGTCCTGGCGAGTCTACTTTCCCCGGAAGTCGTAGCAGATGATCCGTGCGCCCTTCCCGCCGCGCACGTCGCGGGAATTCTGCGCCACGTAAAGGAGCCCGCGGTGCAGCGCGGGCAGCGTCCAGGAGGAGTGCGCCAGGAAGAGCCGCACGCGCTGCCGCACCTTGAGTCCCCCGGGGCCCAGCTCGAACTCGGCGAAGAGCCCGTCCTCGCCGAGCGCGAAGGTGCGTTCGCCCGCTCGAAGCAGCGTGCCGCGAAAGAAGCTGTTGACCCGGCCGTCCTGCTCGAAGCGCGTGTCGTCCTGCCACACGATCGCGCCGGTCGCGAGGTCGACGCACTTGAGCTCCGTATCGGGCGGGTTGCGGCCCGCGAAACCGTAGAGATGTCCGCCTCGCGCCTGCGGCATCATCCAATGCAGCCCGAAGCCGCGCTGGGCCCAGAGCGGGCGCGCCTTCAGCCCGGCGTCGAACTCCAGCAGCGTGCCGCCCTTCTCGTAGCACTCGGAAATGAACACGCGGCGGTCGTCGAGGACGAGCGGGGTCTGCGCCGTCGCCGACTCGTAGATCCGCGCCCGCCAGGGAAAGCGCTCCAGCACCCGACCGTCCTGCGGATCGAGCACGAGCAGTCCGCCGACGCTGGGCCGGCTTTCGCCGCCGAGCATGACGAGGGCGACGTCGCGGTCGTGCAGCCGCGCCACGATCGGCGAGGCGTAGCTCGCGCCCCACGCATCCGGCGTTTCCCAACGCACCTCGCCCGTGCGGGCATCGAATGCCGCCACGCTCGTGCCCGGCCCGCCCTCGGCCGTCCGGCCGCCGAGGGCGACGATCACCCGGTCACCCCAGACGCAGGGCGTCGGCCCATAGCCGAAGAAGTAGGCCGGCACGCGGTACTCCGCCGCGAGGTCGCGCCGCCAGAGCAGCTTGCCGCTCGCGAGCTCGAGACAGTGGAGCTGGCCGGTCACGCCCGCGGCGTACACCCGGCCCTGGGCGATGACGGCGCTCGAGCGCGGGCCGGGGCTGTAACCATAGCGATCCTGATACTCGACCGCGTAATCGAATCGCCAATACCGCCGGCCTGTCGCCGGCTCGAGGCACTCGACCGTCTCGCGGCCCTCGACGCGATGGAAGTACACCAGCCGGTCCTCGGCGATGACCGGGCAGGCGTAACCCTCGCCCGACCCCCGCTCCCACACCCGGCGCGGACCTTCCGGCGGCCAGGTGTCGAGCAGCGGACGCTCGCGCGTGGAGGCATTCTGGTGCGGCCCGAGAAAGTGGGGCCAGGGCTCCACGCTCGCCCCGACCGCGAGCGGCGACGGGGCGCCATGCTCGATCAGGCCCGGGTCGGCCACCGGCACCGCCGCCGGCAGGACCGCAGCCAGCGCCAGCCAGGCCGGCACCCAGACGCCCGGCTTCGGCTCGCGACGGCGGGGGCGCATGGCGGCCGCGCGGAACTCAGGCCGGCACCCAGGCGCCGACGCCGACCGTCTGCTCCACCTCGGCCTCTTCGTCCGGCAACTCGTTGAGCGGGGCAAAGCGCTCCGACGAAAACCCCAGCTCCTGCTCGCCCTGGTGAAAGGGGTCGCGCGGGTTCGTCAGCTCCTCGAGCAGCAGCCCGACCGTGGCGCTGTCACCGCCCTTCACGATCTTCTCCCGCCCGAGAAAAACCTCCCGGACGGTGTAGATGTTGTCCTTCACCGGAAGCTGCTTGTAGAGCGCCCGGATCGTGGGAGTGAACGTATCGTTGATGCAGACGACTTTCTGACCCTTGACCATGTCGCTTCACCTTTAGCGCGCCGGCGCCAAACTGCAAAAGAAGAATCCGGCTGCGCCCGCGGGCGGCCAGGTTGCGGCGTCGATCGGCGGCCGGATTGCCCTTGCCGCTGCGCCGACGTCGCGCATCGCTAGGCTGAAACCCTCCTCCCGATGTGCGCCGCCGCCTCCTCGCCTCCCGCCGCGAACCCTGACCGCAAATCCAACGCGGGCGCCACGCCCGATCCCTGGGAAGCCTGTGCGAGGCTCGAGTACGGCGGTGACCGCAGCCCTGCCTGGAGCGTGCGGGAGGAACTGCTCGCCACGCCGCCGGAAGGCTGGCCCGCGGCGGAAACCCGATTGCTGAAGTCGCTCGCGCGCGCGGACGCCACCGCGGCGGGGCGGGCGTTTCTCTGCCAGATGCTGGCCCTCGTGGGCTCCGCCCAGAGCGTGCCGGCCCTGGCTGCGCTCCTCAAGGACGTCGACGCGGTGGAGTCCGCCCGCTACGCGCTCGAGGCCATCCCCGGAGCGGAGGCCTCGGCCGCGCTGCGCGAAGGCATTGCCGCGGTCTCCGGCAGCGCGAAAGCGGGCATGATCGGCAGCATCGCGATCCGCGGCGACACCTCCGCGCGCTACCTGCTCGCCGGCATCAAGGGAAATCCTTCCGAGCCCGCCATCGTCCGCGAAGCCGCGGGCCGTGCCCTCGAACACCTCGCCACCGCCAAAGCCTGACCCGCCATGCCCACCGCTTCCACCGTCACGCGCCGGCGCTTCCTCCAGCAATCGGGCGTCGCCACCGCCGTCGCCGCCGCCCCGCTCATCCTGCCGTCGGGCCTGCGCGGCGCCGGCGCCCCGAGCCGCAAGATCACCGTCGGCATCGTCGGCGCGGGCAACATCTCCGACAGCCACTTCGGCCCGCTGCTTGGAGATCCCGAGAATGTCCGCATCCTCGCTGTCTGCGACGTGGATCGCGAGCGACGCGACGATGCGGCGGCGCGCGTCAACCGCACCTACGGGAACCAGGACTGCAAGGCCTACGGCGATTTTCGCGAACTGAACCGCCGGTCGGATATCGACACGGTCTTCGTCTGCACGCCCGACCACTGGCACGCGCTGGTCGCGATCGACGCCATGCGCAACGGGAAGGACGTCTACGTCGAAAAGCCGCTCACGCTCACGATCCAGGAAGGGCGCGCGCTCGTGGCCACGGCGCGGAAATACCACCGGGTCGCACAACACGGCACGCAGCACCGCTCGATGAAGCGGTTTCACGACGTCGCCGAATTCGTCCGCAACCAGGGGCTCGGGCGGCTCGACCGGATCGAGTGCTTCATTCCGCCGAACAACCGCCACGTGGGCGCCACCTGGAAACCCGAGCCGGTGCCGGCCGGACTCGACTGGGACATGTGGCTCGGGCCCGCGCCCTGGCGGCCGTACACGTCCCTGGGCTGCCATTACAATTTCCGCTTCATCTCCGACAGCGCCTACGGCCAGGTGACCAACTGGGGCGCGCACTACCTCGACATCGGCCAGTGGGCGCTCGACATGGACGCCAGCGGTCCCGTCGAGGTCGAGGGGCGCGGCGAGTTTCCCAGCTCGGGCCTCTTCACCAACGCGACCAAGGTGGACTTCACCGTCCGCTACGCCAACGGAGTGCCGATGTTCTGCCGCACCCGCTTCGAGGGTGGCGGCACCGTGCGTTTCGTCGGTGAGCGCGGCTGGCTCGACATCGCGCGCAACCGGATGAGTGCGTCGCACAACGACCTCCTGCGCGAGATGCAGGCTCCCGGAAAAAAGATCCAGCTCCCGCTGAGCAACAACCACCACGAAAACTTCTTCGCCTGCGTGCGTTCGCGGCAGCGTCCGATCGCCGACGTCGAGCTGGGGCACCGCACCACCACCGTCTGCAACCTCGGCCAGATCGCGATGGTGCTCGGCCGCAAGCTGCGCTGGGATCCGGCGAAGGAGGAGTTCGTCGGCGATGCCATGGCGAACCGGTTGCGCGGGCGCGCCATGCGCTCGCCCTGGGCGCTGATCTGAGCCGAAAGGTCGGGTCGCTCGAAGGTTGCACCGCGTCCGGGTGGAGGCCCGTCCGGGTGGAACCGCTTGTCCCCAAGCGGTTGGCGTTCGAAAGCTTCAAAAACCCGGCCGCCGCGGACAAGTCCGTCGCGCGTCAGCCGCCTGGGGACAGGCGGCTCCACCCACAGCGCGCCTGGCTACTTCGCCGGGAACGGGCCGGCATCCGGCCACGCCGGTCTATTCGATCCGGCCTTCGTCGAAGTCGATCAGGTCGGGCACGCTCTTGATGTCGTCGACGCGGTCGGCGCAGCCCATGTTGGTGAGCGCTTCCTTGAGGAATTCGCGGCCGGCGGCGGTCATGCCCATCTGCACGAGCCGGCGGTTCCACTGCACCGCGCGCACGTCGGCCGGGAGGAGTTGCGCAAGGTTCGCCTCGACTTCGGCCTCCGTGGTGGCCTCGAACACCACGCGCTCGATCGCCGCGGGGTCGAGTCCCAGGTGCTGGGAGAGAAACCGGTCGCAACCGCGCTTGTAGTTCTTCGCGTAGCTCGCAGGCAGGGCGCCGTGCTCCTTCACATGGCGGCACTTCGCGAGGAACCGCGGCAGGTAAAGCAGGCCCGTCGCCGCGTGCGGCAGATAGGGCGACGGCAGGGTCGTGAGCACTTCGCCGGTGGAGCCGGGAATGGGTTTCGAGGGCACGGCCCAACGTCGTGGACGAGTCCGGACCGCGCAAGTTCTCTCCCCGGTCCGGGAGCGCGGATGTCCCCGTCCGCCGTCCGGCCCCTGCCGGGGGCCGCGGTCTCATTCCGGCTCAGCCCAGCGCCGCCCGCGCCTCGTTGACCAGCGGCGAGCGCGCGAGCGGCGGCTCGATGCCGGCCTCGAAGCCCAGGCGCGCCGCGCGCGCGCGAAAGGTGAGGAACGCCAGCGCGGCCGCCTCGCTCGCCGCGCCACGATCGGCGAGTCGCTTCAGGTCGGTGGCCACCGGCGCGATCTGGTCCTTGGGCAACACGCCTTTCTCGACGAGAAAAAGTCCCAGCGAGGCCCCCAGCGTGTCGATCCACGGCGCGGGCTGCGGGGGAATGGTGTATGCGAACGCGGCGCTGGCCGGCGACCATTCCATGAACGCGCGCACCTGACCGTGGAGCTGCGCGAGCGCGGTTTCCATCGTCGCCGGCGTCCAGCGGGCCTGGAAGGTCTTGCGCTCGCGAAACCCTTTCACTTCCCAGACGCGCAGCACGAGTTCATAGTCGCCGGCGCTGGCGCGGAGTGCACCGCTGACGATGTAGTCGAGCCCGCCCTCATGGGTCTCGACGAGCTGGCGCAGGTTGTCGGTCGACCACTCCGCGCCGAAGTTCACGTAACGGTTCCCGCCTTCCGGGAGCGTAATGAGGCCGACGGCCGCCACCGGCGTGTAGAGCGGCGAAAAATAGAACGTTTCCGCGAACCAGAGCGGGAGCGCCCGCGAGAGCCGCCCGAGTTCGTCCTCGGGGTGGGCGTTGGCGCCGGCGGCGGACTTCTCGCCGTGGCCGGGCAAAGCCAGTTGCGCGAAAGCGAGCCGGCGGAGGCGCCCTTCCTTGGGGGGCAGCAGCCGGTCGTGGAGCGCTTCCAAGCCGTAGCACCAGATCGGCTTGCTGATCGTGATCAGGCCGATCTTCGCGGCGTCGCCCGGCGCACCTGCCGCCGGCGCCCCCGCGACGGGGGCCGCGATCAGTTCGGCGATCGCGTTGGAAAAACCGAAGAGCCGGTCTTCGAGCTCGGGCCGGTTCAACGCGAACAGGATGTCGAGCACATGCTGCGCGGCGTCGGCATTGCGCAGCGCGAGATAGGCCTGGAGCAGGTTGAGCCCGGTGGCGGGACCGTGGCGGTCCGCGTCGTAACGCGGGGCGACGAGCTCGACGATTTCCGCCACATGCCCGTGCGAGCCGAGGTCGCCGGACACCGCCACGAGGACGTCGGCCCGATCGCCCGCCACGGCGAGCACCTCCTCGTAGATCGCCAGCGCACCCGGGAGGTCGCGCGCTTCGATCCGCTCGCGCGCCGCCGCCAGCCGGGCTTTGGTGCCCACGGCCGAGGCCGCCGGCGCGGCCGGCGCAACCACCGGTTCAGCCGGCGTCGCTGCCGCAGGCGCGGGGGCTGGAGCCGACGCCGGCGCAGGCTTTTTGGCGGTGAAGCGGTCGAAAAAACCCATGGCGCGAGCAAAGCGCCCGGGCCGGGTCTGGCGAACCTGATTTCAGGGCACGCGCGCCGCGCGCGGCGGCAGTCGGCCGTCCGCGGCGGATTCAAGTCATCGCCACGAACGGCAGCGGGGAAAGGTGGAGCGGCGGGTCCTCCAGCTGCTCAGGATGGACGCGCCGGCGTCAGCCGCTCGGGGACGGGACGTTCCACCTCACCGGCGTCGCCCGCCACGCTTGGGTGACGACCGACTTACTGTTCACCCTCTTCACCTTCGCCCTCCTCCTCTTCCTCCTCGTCTTCGGGCGGATCGTCGTCCGGAGGGTCCATCGTGCCACCGGTGCCTTCGGAGGCGGCGGCACTGCCGAGCCGGACGACCTTCGGTGCGGAGCGCCGGGAGCGCGGATTGCGTCGCGTGACCTTTCGACGCTTCGACTTGGCGGACGCCGTCCGCCGCGCCTTCACGCGGGAAGCCTTGGCCTTGGCCGCCTTCGGCCCGGACCGGCGGGATTTCGCTTTCTCCTTTTTCTTCGGAGCTGGTTTCTTTTTCGCCATACGAGGTTGAGTTGGACGTGGTCGCTGGAAAGGAAGTCGCCGCGCCTCAGGCAAGCGGCGCGGCCGGAGTGGGTTGCGGTTGCAGCCCGGGCGGAATCGCCGCCTCCAGCTCCGCAAGGAGACGGCGCGCCTCCGCGGCGTCAACGGGATCCGGCAGGGTCGAGAGCCGGGCGCTCGTTTCCTGCAGCGCCGCAAGCCCCAGGACATCGGCGCTGTTCTTCAGGTAATGCGCCCGGTTGCGGACGCGGCCCCAGTCGCGCAGCTCCAGGGCGCGGCGGAGATCGTCCAGGACGCCCGGCGTTTCCGCCGCGAATTGGGCGTGCAATTTCTGGCGCAGCGACGACGCGGGCGACAGTTCCGCGGGCTCCGCGGTCCGCGCCGGGCGCAACTGCTCCGCAATGACTCCGGCGAGCGTCGCGAGTCGCACCGGTTTGCCCAGGAACGCATCCATGCCCGCCTGCCGCGCGCGCGCTTCGTCGGCGGCGGACACGTGCGCGCTCAGCCCGATGATGCGGAGGCTCGCGACGCCCTCGGCGCGGAGCGTCCGCGCCACCTCGAGCCCGTCCAGCCGGGGCAGACCGATGTCGAGCAGCATCACGTCGGCCACGCCCTCGCGCGCGAGCGCCAGCGCGGTGGGGCCGTCGACGGCAACGATGACGTCGGCGCCATGGTCGGTCAGGAAGGCGACCAGCAGTTCGCGCACGAGCGTGTTGTCCTCGGCGACCAGCACGCGGCGGCTCGCGAGGGTGGCCTCGGACGACGCTGCATCGCTTTCCCCGACCGCCGGCGGCGCCTCGCAACGCGCCAGCGGCAGGCGTACGACGAACGTCGCGCCAGGCCCGTCCAACGCGGCCAGGTGCACCGTGCCGCCCGCGACACCGCACAATCCCTGCACGAGAGCGAGTCCCAGCCCCGACCCGCCGCCCGCGGCGGGATCGAGCCGCGCAAACGGCTGGTAGAGCCGCGACCGCAATTCCGGCGGAATTCCCGGGCCGGTGTCGGCCACCACGAACTCCGTCATCCCATCCGGGTTTGACCGCACCAGGAACGTCACGCGTCCGACCGGGGTGAACTTCACCGCATTGTTGAGCAGGTTGAGCAGGATCTGGCGCAGCCGGACGTCGTCGACGTTCACCCACAGCGGCAGGTCCGGCGAAAAGTCCGTCTGGAACAACAGCCCCTTTGCGTTCGCCGCCGGCCGGAGCGCCGCGGCACATTCCTCCAGCAGGGGCCGGAGCGCGACCGGGCGGGGCTCCAGCCGGAACGCCCCGCTCTGCAGCGCCCCGAGATCGATGAGATCGTTCACGAGGCGCAGCATGATGTCGCCATGCGAGCGCAGGGCAGCGAGCCAGCCGCGGTGTGCCTCGGCCAGCGGAGCGCTCTCGAGCAACTCGCCGAAACCGAGGATGCTCTGGATCGGCGTGCGCAGTTCGTGGCTCACCTTGGCGAGGAACGCGCTCTTCATCCGGTCGGCCGCGGCCGCGGCGGCCGCGCGGCGCTCGGCCGCATCGCGCGCCTCGCGGCGCAGGCGGTACGCGACGGCGAGCGCCCACAAGCCGACGCCCGCGCCCACCAGCGCCATGGTCTGCAGCCGCGCCTGCCGGAACGTGGCCAGCCAATGCGTCGCCTCCACATCGGCCACCAGCCAGCCGAGCAGCCGGCCCGTTTCATGATGGCGCAAGGGCGCCTTGGCGGAGAACTGCGGACCCCAGCCCGCGCTGAGGACCGGGCCCTCGAGGAAACTGCGGCCCTCCGCAAGGCGGTAAAGGTCCTCCGCAGTCACTTCATGGTGGATGACGTGCGTGACGACGTCCTCGCGGCGGGGCAGGGAGTTCAACACCAGCAACTGGCCCGACCGCCAGGTTGCGATGTACAGGAAGTTGAAGTCGGAATTTCGCTCGCGAATGCGGGCGATCTGGCCCCGCAGCTCGCGATGCACCGGCTCGCGGGTGAACGGCACGGTCGCGACCGCGACGGGCCGACCGTCCGGATAGCGCCGCTGGGCGATCGAGGCGATGCGCAGCTCCGGCCCGAGCGCTCCGGAGACCGTCGACGGGTCGAGCGCCAGCACGGCGGTGTCCATCCGACGGAGGAAGTTTTCCTCGAACGCACGGCGCGCGATCCGCCCGTACCACACGGCGAGCAGCACTCCGCCGGCCAGCCAGAACACCAGGGCGATCAATGCCCGCCGCAGATCGCGCCGCAGCGCCGCCGAAACCGTCACGCCTTCGGTCGCGTGTTCGAGCCGGCGCCGCCAGGCCTGCAACGCCAGGAGCGATCCGGCCGCGAGGCTGACGCCGGCCGCCCCGAGCGCGAAGTGGGACCAATCCGTCGTGCGCCGGCCTTCGCCGGCGAGATAGGCCAGGGGTCCGTGCGTCGCGACCAGGGGCAGCAGCGCCAGCAACAGCGCGGCGGTGAGCGGCCGCCGACCCGGCGACGATCGTCGTCCGCCCGCCAGCGCAAGCACCTGCACCGCCACCAGGGCGAAACCCGCCTCCACCGGGGCAGTGAATCGCAGCGCGGCCAGGCCTGCCAGCAGCAGTCCGGCCGCCACCCGCCAGCTTCGGGCGTGCCGCAGGCCTGCGGTCGCCGCCCAGGTCAAGGCGCCGGTCCCGACGGCCTGCGCCGCGCCCATCGCGAGATCGAGCCGGAGATAGGGCGTCTGGAGATGCTGCGCCAGCAGCACGAGTTCGAGCAATGCCCCGGCCATGCCCGACACCGCGAGCACGACCAGCCATGCCTGCCCCCCGGGCGTCGTGCCGGACTCCTTCCGCCGCAGCTCCGCTCCCGCCACCCCGCCCCAGGCGACGAGCGCGAGGAACCAGAGGTAATCCTGGTGCGTCGTCCACTCTTCGAGCATCCGCAGGGCCGGATTCATACGCGGGGCATCGGCCGTTGATGCCGCCAGGCACGGGACGGGCCAAGGGTGAAATCGCTGGCAGCCGGCCTCATGTTCCTGCCGCGGGGGGCGGCGGGCGGCCCCACCAGGGTTCGCGACCGGTGACGAGCAGCTGCCCGTCGGGCTGCACGACGAAGAGCGTGCGTTCCCCGCGGCCTGACCAGAGCTCGTGGTGCAGGTTGAGCTCGAGCTGCCACGGATCCTGCCGCACGCGGAATTCGTACAGCGGCCGCAGCCGGCCGAAGGGCGAGGCGCTCTCGAAGAATGGCCGGAGCCGCTCCGAACGCGGGCCCTCTGGCTCCTCCACGATGCCATCACGCAGGAGCCACCACGCGCGGCTTCGCTCCGGCGCGCCCCGGGCGTCGAGGGCATCGGGCGCCAGCTCGATCACGGGCGCGGGCGCACGCGACACCGCGGGCGGTGTGCAACAGTCCTGCCAGCAATGCGACAATACCCGGAGCCGCAGGTCCGCGGGCGCAAACACCTGCCCGGGGTCGAGCAAGCCGGTGGCCGCCAGGGGTACGATGAATGCCGGTCGGGAGAAGGGGGAGGGTGCCGTCATGCTGCTGGAAGACGTCCACTCAGACCGCACCCACGAAGTCGGCGTGCTCGCGCAACAGGGCGAGGTCGACGTCTGGCTCGATGCCCGATCGGGCAAAGTAGGTGCGCGCGTCGAGCAGCAGCAACCGGAGCCAGGCGCCCGACGCATGGTGCACGAAGGGCGGCAGCGCAAATCGGCCGGCCAACCCGAGGTGCCCCGCCCCGCGCCGCAGGAGCCGGGCGCCTTCGCCGCGGCGGTTGTCGACCGCGACCACCGCGATCGGGTCCGCGAACGCCGCGAACAGCGCCGCCAGGGCCCGCGCGAGCGTGACCGCGACCAGCGCAGCGTGTTCGCCCGGGCTGACGGCCCAGCCCGAGATCTCCGCCGGCGTGCGGTCGAGCCGCGCTCCGGCCGCACCGACGTCCTCCAGGGCAAGGTCGCAGTGCTCGCGAAACACGGGGCCCGTCGACTCGAGCAGCGAGCGGACGTGCAGGTAGTCGGGCACGAACTCGCCGCAGAAGAGACGAGCGGTGATCGCGCCGACGACCCGTTCGTCGGCGTCGACAGCCAGCACGCGCCAGCTGCCGCGATCCGCGGCCATGCGGCCGCGGCCGCTGAAGAGCCGGTAGGCGGTTTCCCAGCTCGCATGCAGGGCCGGATCGACGCGCCGCTCGGGAAACTGCGCCAGGCCGCGGGCGAAGGTGCGGGCGTCCGGCGGGGTCGTGACGACGAGACGCAGCCCCGCGGCCGCCAGGCGGCGGAGACAGGTGGCGAAGCGTGAGGGGGAATCGAGCGGCGTCGAAACGCGCGAGGGGGAGATCGGAGCCATGAGCACGGCGGTCATTGTGGTCAGCCTTTCGGGGAAGAGCCCGCCGGCGGGGGCGCCGGTGGTTGCTCGTGGACGCATCCTCGCACAATCCGGTCCGCATTTGCGCGGGAGGGGGCGAAAGCATCCCGGGAATATTTCCCGGTTTCCTTCGCCCTTATCCCGGGCATAGTGGGGCTCGACTCCAGTAAGATCGCTCCATGCCGGAAAAGAACCCCGCCCGCGTCGTCCTCGTGGAGGATCACACCATGGTCCGACAGCTGCTCGCGCACCTGGTGCGCGACGAGTTGGGGCTCACCCTCGCCGCCGACTGCACCACCGTCGCGGAGGGCACGGCCGCGCTGCTGCGCGAGAAACCCGACCTCGCGATCGTCGATTGGATGCTGCCCGACGGCCGTGGGTTCGACCTGGTGCGCCAGGCGGGCCCGAAACTCTCGCGCACGCGGTGGCTGTTCATGTCGTCCAACGAGCAGGGCCACCTCGTGCGCGAGGCGGTTTCACTCGGGGTCCACGGCTTCGTGCAGAAGCGTTCCGACCTGTCGACGCTGCGCACCGCGATCACGCGCGTGCTTGCCGGCGAGAAGTTCTATTGTCCCGAAAGCTCCCGCCTGCTCGTGGAAAAGATGGTGGACGAGGGGCGCACGGTCGCGGTGAACCTCACTCCCCGCGAACGCGACGTCCTTCGCGGTTTCGCCCGCGGCGAGAATCCCAAGGCCCTCGCCGGCCGGCTGGGCTTGAGCACGAAGACGGTGCAGAACCACCTCGTGATGCTGAAGGACAAGCTCGGCCTGCACGAACCCGCCGAGCTCGTGCACTACGCCATCAAGCACGGGCATATCGAGGCGCCGTAGGAGGGCGCGCCAGGCGAGGGGCGAGGGATTTCGGAATATGGGTAATGGGTCCTGGGTGATGGGCTTCGACGAACGTTTATGCCAGACGCCCATCGCCCATCGCCCCAATCCCTACTTCCTCCCGATTCGCTCCGGGGTCACGCCGGCACGGACGGCGATCAACGCGCAGACTTTCGGCACGTACATCCGCGTCTCGGCGGGAAGGGCGTCGGCGATGGCGGTGAAGGACTTCGCCTGGCGGGCCGCGAGGGTGCGGCCGACGCGGCCTTCCCCGGCATTGTACGCGGCCAGCACCAGCGCCCAGTTGCCGAAACGGCCATGCAGATTGCGCAGGTAGCGCGCCGCCGCCCGGGCCGATTTCTCCGGATCGGTCCGCTCGTCAGGCAGCATCGTCGAGAGACCCATGGATTTTGCCGTTTCGGGCATGAACTGGAACAATCCTTTCGCCCCCACCGGGCTGCGCGCGACGGGATTGAAGGAGCTCTCCGCCTCCGCCAGCCACACCAATTCCGGCGGCACACCCTCGGCGGCGAAAATGGCCCGCAGTTTGGGCACGAGCGCAGGCGCACGGGCGGGCATCGGCCGGGTGCGCACCCGCGACAACCACTCGCGATAGTGCGGCACCGGCTGGTACTCCGCGGGCGGCACGGGCTGGCCCGGTGGACGCGGCGGGGGCGGCGGCCGCTTCACGATCTGGTCCGCGCCCTCGATCTCGTCGATCCGCTGCTCGAGCCAGTCCGCGAGGTCCTGATACCCGGGCACGAGCCGCAGCGCCGAGAGCGCGGAGCGCCCGTCCGCGGCAAGCGAACCGAGCTCCTGCAGCGAGTCGCCCGCCATCGCGCGCTGGAACTTCTGCACGAACGCATCCCATCGCTCCTTGGTCGGGAAATCGTACTGCGCCTTGATTTCGGCGGGCGCCAGGCGGTCGAACAACACGCGCCCGAGGCGGAACATCTCCTCCGACTCCTTCGCCAGCGCGGCGGCGCCGTCGGTCGTCGTCTCCGCGCCGGGCGCCCGGTCCGAGCCCACCGCCAGCGCCAACGCGGCCGCGCCGGCAAGGATGCCCCGCGCCGCTCTCATCGTGTCAGCGCCGCCGTCACGGCGGCTTTCAGTTTGAGGGCGGGTTGCTCGACGAGCGCGGGAGGATTCTCGCCGAGGTACGTGCGGGCGTTCTTCGCCACCCAGTCGGTCGTCGCCAGCCGGTAGGTGCGGCCCGGCCGGACTTCGCCCGCAACCGCCGCGAGAAGGTTCTCGCCCCCGCGGTCGGCGAAGGGCGTGTCCGGTCCCTGATTGGCCCGGCGCAGCAGCGCCGCCAGCCAGGCGCCGTCGACTTCCGCCGTCCACAGCGTGCCATCGAAGCGCACACACGCATCGAAGGCGAAGCGCGACACGTCGCCGGCCGGCAGCCCGCCGCCGAAGGTCGTGGCTCCGATCACCGCGACGTCCGCGCGGGCCGCCACCCGCGCCGCCTCCACCGCAAACGCCGCCGCCTCGGCCGGTGCCAGCTCGCGGGGCGAGCGGCCGACGCTCCGGGTCTCCTCCGCCGTGAGTTCGCGCGCCAGCGTGGCGCGGACCAGTCCGGCGAGCGCGGAATCGGGCGGCTCATCCGCCGCCAGCGACAGTTGCTCCAATTCCCAGCCCAGCCGGCCGTCACGCCGCTCCAGCCGCGCCACGGAAAGCGTGTCCATCCAGCTTCCCGAGTGAAAGTAGACCGTCGCACCCTGCCGGTGCACGAAGCGCAGGTGATCATGTGCGCCCGCAAAGAGCGTGCCGGCGGGCACCGTGGAGAACATCGCCCGGTCCGCCTTGAGCCCGCTGTGGCTCAGCACCACAGGGAGCGCGGCGTCGCCCAGCAACGCGGGAAAGTTCGCCCGCGCCCACACCGCCGGATCGGCGAGGTCGAGCTGGGGCCGGATCGCCAGCCGGTAGGTGGAGAGCTTGTCGGTGGTCACGCCCACGATCGTGAGCATGTGGGTCCCGAGCGTCACGGTGGTCGACGCCGGCGCATAGGTCCGGCCTGTCGCCGGGTCGCGCAGGTTGCCACTGATGACCTTCAGGCCCGTGGCGGCCAGGCGCCGCACCGTCTCCGGGACATCATGAAACTCCGGCTCGTGGTTGCCGAGGTTGATCACCGCCGGCCCGCGCCGCGCGAGGGCCGTGAACATCGCGAAATCGATCGCGCCCGCCGTGCGCCGCGCGACCGCGTTGCCGTACTCGAGCGAGTCGCCGTTGATCAGCACGGCCAGCGGCACGCCGGGATGCTCGCGCTGCAACCGATCGATCCGGCCGACGAGCTGCGCCGTGCGCTCGTAGGCCGAGTGGAGGTCGCCCAGGATCACCACCAGCGCCTCCGGCGCCGCGCCCGCGGGGCCCGCGACGAGCAGGATGATCGAGAACAAAAGGAGTCGACGCATGCGCAGCGTTCACCGTGCGCCGCCACCGTCGTTCTGCAACGGCGATCCGCCGCGGCCCACCGAACTCGTCTCCCGTTGCCGTCACATTCCCGACGAAAGCGGCCGTTGCAAGGTGGTGTCCCAAAGCCGCAGGGGGATCGGTCCGTCGGACGTCAGCCGCCTGGGGACAGGCGGCTCCACCTCAATTGCATCGTTCCGACGACGCCAACTCTGCGACGGGTCTTCCGTTCGCTCATGAAAACGGCCGCACGAAGGGGTGGAGCGGCTTGTCCTCAAGCCGCTGCGGACCGATCCGCCGAACGTCAGCCGCCGGGGGACCGGCGGCTCCACCCTGCCGAATCGCTGGCTCAGGGCGCCTCGTAGATCTCCACCAGCGCCACGCCCGTCCCGCCATCGGCCCCGCTGACCTGCGCCGTGTACGCTCCGGGGCCGAGCGTCGCGAGCAGGGCCGCGTCGCGTGACCCGCCGCTCAAGGCGAAGGCGCCCACCGCCGAGAAGGCCGAGACCAGCGCGGCGCCCCCGCCCCAGTTGTCGTTCTCCTGCAGCTTCACGCCGGCGCCGCTCACCAGCTCGAGCTTCGGGTCGGCCAGGACGCCGCCCACACCGAAGTTCGCCAGCGTCGGACCGATCGCGCGGATGAGGACCGTCCGCGTGCCGCCGCCGGCGATGACGAAGCCGGCGATGAGGGTGTTGGCGCCCGTGCCGCTCACGGCGCGCGCCGAGACGTTGACGAGCCGCGGCGTCGTCGCCGCGAAGGCGCCGGGGGCGGTGACGTCGTAGATTTCCGCCAGCGCCACGCCGGTCGTGCCGCCAACGCCGGAAACCTGCGCGGAATAGCTCGCCGCGGCCATCGCGCCCTGGAAGAGCGCGGCGTCGCGGCTGCCCGCCGGCAGCGGAAAGGCCCCCACCCCGGCGAACGTGGCCGCGTCGACGGCGTTCCAGTTGTCGTTTTCCAGCAGCCGCACCGCGGCGGAATTGTAGAGCTCGAGCCGCGGATCGGCCAGGGTGCCGCTGACGCCGAACGCGCTGAGCGCCGGGCCGATGCCGCGCACGAGCAGCGGCTTCGATCCGCCCGTGCCCGCGCCGCCGATCACGAAGCCCACGATCAGGGTCTGCGCGCCCGCGCCGGCGTTGGTGCGGATCGAGAGGTTGGCGATCCGGGCCTGCTCCGTCGGCTGGAGCCCGGTGACGCTGATGCGCGCCACGGCGCTGGGAAACGCGACTCCCCGATCGGTGACGATCACGTCGTACGCCGCCGCATCGCCCGCCGCCGCGCTGCCGATCGTGTAGGTGGCCCCGGTCGCGCCGGGCAGCACCACGCCGTCGCGGCGCCACTGATACGTCAGCGGACCCGCACCCGTGGCGGTGACGCGGAGCGTCGCGCTGCCGCCGACGGCCACCGTCTGCGCCACCGGCTGCTCCGTGAGGCGGAAGGGCGTTCCGACCAGGGCGAAGCTCGCCGCCGCGCTGCCCGCGAGTGCGACCGCGCCGGGGAGGACGCGCGGGATGTTGGTGCGCCCGCTCGTGCCCGAACCCCAGGCGACGATCGTGCCGTCGGACTTCAGGGCGAGCGAATGGCTCGAGCCGGTCGCCAGCGCGACCACGTTGTCCAGCCCGGCCGGTGGCGTGGCCTGCCCGGCGCCATTCACGCCCCAACCCAACACGGTGCCGTCCGTTCGCAGCGCAAGCGCGTGGCCCGCGCTGCCGTTGGTGGCGATGGCGGCGATGCCGCCCAGCCCGGCGGGAAAAGCCACTGCGCCCGCGAAATTCGCGCCCCAGCGCTGCACCGTGCCGTCGGCCAGGAGCGCCACGCTCAGCCGGTCGCCAGCGGCGATCGCGGCGACGCGCCCGAGCGTGGCCGGCACGGTGGCCTGACCCGAGCTGTTGCTGCCCCAGGCCACGAGCGTGCCGTCGGACTTGAGCGCGAGCGCGTGGTAGAAGCGCGTCGCACTCGACCCGCCGATTGCCAGCTGGCGCACGCCCGTCAGGCCGGCCAGTGGCGCCGTGACCCCGGTGGTCCCGTCGCCCCAGAGCACCACGCTGCCGTCGCGCCGCACGGCCCCGCTCACATGCCCGCCCGCGGCGATGGCCACGACATCGACGAGCCCCGCCGGCAGGGTGGTCTGGCCAAAGCTGTTGCTGCCCCACGCCACCACCGTGCCGTCGGACTTGAGCGCGAGCGCATGCTGATCGCCAGCGGCGATCGCCTGCACGCCGGCCAGCCCGGCCGCGACATTCGTCTCGGGCGCCGGCACAAGGTCCTCGCCGGTCTCGGTATCGAAGAATGCCGCACCTTCGCGGCCCCAGGCGGCGACGACGTTGGCCGGGGTGGACGGCACCGTCACCTCGACGTCGAGCCACTGCTCGGGCTCCGCGCCTCCGCGCGCGAGGGGGCGGATCGTGACGCCATAACGCGCGTCGGTGAACGTGGATCCGATCGCCAGCACCGCGTCGTTGGCGTTGACGCCGGGAGTGTTGAGGTCGAGGACCTGCGACTGCAGGCGCTGGTTGTAGCCCCAGACCACGTACGCCCCGTCGCCGCGCAGAGCCCCGGTCGAAAAATTCTGGCGCAGCCCGATCCAGTACCAGCGCACGCCATCGCGAAACACCCGCAGCGCCAGCGGCCGGTCGCGGGGCACATCCTTGCTGTCGAAGCGATGGATGCGATACGTGCCGCTCTGCGTGACGGTCTGCGCGGCGGAATCCGGCAGCCACCCGAGCCGGTTCTTGCTCCACATGTTGAAATGATGCCGCTGGTCGCGGGTCACGCCGGTGACCGTGCCGGAGCTCATCATGTCGAACGGGTCGCCGTATTCGATCGAGTTCCCGGCGTCCGACACGGGATTCTGGTCCGTGACCCGCCACAGGTTGGCGTGCAGCAGCCCGTAGTTATGGCCCAGCTCATGGCTGACCGTGTTGAGCACGAAGGAATTGGGCCCGTTGATCCATGCATTCACCCCGCCCACCGAGGCCAGGCCGCCGTAGGTGATGCGGGAACCGGGCACGCGCGAGGTCCCGAGGTTGGGGAACACCACGATGATCCGGTCGTATGCCTCGAGGGTGTAATTGGCACTCGCCGCCGTCCGGGCGTCGCGGTGCAGGCCGGTGTCGTCGGCCGCCAGCGCATAGGAGGTCCCGGTGCGCGGGAGCCGGTAAACGGCGGCGGAAATCGTGGGGTTCAGCGACGTATCCCCGTAGCTCGCGGCGTCGAAGTGCGTCGCACACGCCTGCAGCACCGATTGCGCGGTCGCGAGCGACACCGGCTCGCCCGGGAAATCGGCGAAGTCCACGCGAATCACCAGCACCTGCTTGGCACCCACGGTGTTGGGCGTGGGGGCCTCGGCCGCGCGGGGCGGCTCCAGCGTACCCGACTCGGTCTCCACCGGAGCCGGCACGCGCACTCGTGCCTGGTCTTCCGCCGCGACCGCCCTGGCGACGAACGCGTCCGCCTCGACGGCATGCACCGCCTGCACCCGACCGGCAAACTCGAGCAGTTCCACCCGTTGCGCCTGCTCGGTGTAGACCTCGCCCGGCTCGACCGCGCGGCGGCATTCCGCACACACCGGCAGAGGCGCCGCGGCCGGCGTCTCGCCCGCTTCGACGAGCCGCACCGGGCTCTCATGGACGGCGAGATCGCCGTCGATCGCGATGCCGTGGAGCGAGGCTCCTTCTTTCGTCGTCTGCTCCTCGCGCCGCCCGTACGTGAAGGCCGTGAAGGTCCTGCCCTCGAGCGCCACGATCCGGCGCAGGGCCGGGCGTCCCACCGGTTCGTCGGGACCGGCGACGGCCGCCTGCAGTGCCAGGTCGCCCCGTCCGGCAACCCGCGTTTCGAGTTCGGCCTGCACCTCCGCCGGCATTTCCCGGCGCACGGCGGCGGGGACCGTGACCCGGAGGGCTTCGGCGGGATCGGTCCGGATCAAGCGATGCATCTCGGCGCGGCGTGACCGCGCCAGCTCGACGCCAACGGCGACGAGGGCGGGCTTGGCCGTCGGGGCGGCAGCCTGGTAGCGCTGCACCCAGGCGCGAAATTCCTCCAGCTTCGGCGGCAGAACTCCCTGCCAGCCGGTGGCGTACGCGAGCCGGGTCGTCCGGTCCTGCCATTCCGGGGCGGGATCGGCGGCACCCGCCGCCACCACGGGCGCGCGAGATGTCCCGGCACTCGCGCCGGGGGACGCTTCCGACCCGACCGGCACGGGGGGCGACGGCGGCGATCGCCACAGCAGGAACCCCGACACCACCACGACCGCCAGGGTGCCAAGGAGCCGAAGAGGTGAGTTCATGGGAGGTTTTCCGGGAGGTGGGACTCGCAGAGGACGGAAAGGTCTCAGCCGACCGGAAATTTTCTGCCAGCCTGCCGGGGCGATCCCCATCCCAAACGGTCGTAAATTTAGACCGGTCTGCCCTCGCGGCCGGGGACTTTCCCGTTTGACCCCTCCGGCTCGCTGGCTAGCTAGGACCCTCCCGGAATTGAACCGCGTCCACATCAAGACCTACGGCTGCCAGATGAACGAACGCGACAGCGAGGCGGTCGCGGCGATGCTGCGCGCGCGGGGATACCGGATCGTGGCGGACGAGAACGACTGCGACATCCTCCTGCTCAACACCTGCAGCGTGCGCGATGCCGCGGAGCAGAAGGCGATCGGCAAGGCGGGCTACCTCCAGCAGCGCAAGCGGAAGCAGCCGGACTTCGTGCTCGGGATCCTCGGCTGCATGGCGCAGAACCGGGGGGCGTCGCTGCTGGAGCAGCTGCCGGATGTCGACCTCATTGTCGGCACGCAGAAGTTTCACCAGGTGCCTGGTTACCTCGACAACCTGCGCGCGGCGCGCGAGGCCGGGGTGCCGGTCGGCGCCACGATCGTGGACATTGCGGAAGAGGCCGGCTCGCAGAACACGATCAAGGACCACTTGCCGCCCGAAGCGGGCGACGGCGCCGAACCGGAGCGGCAGGTGAGCGCCTTCGTGTCGATCCAGCAGGGCTGCAACATGGATTGCGCCTTCTGCATCGTGCCTAAGACCCGCGGCGACGAGCGGTCGCGTCCGATGGACGACATCGTCGCCGAGTGCCGCGCACTGGCCGAACGCGGCGTGCGCGAGATCACCCTGCTCGGCCAGATCGTCACCAGCTACGGCCGCCGCGACTACGCGCACACCGGCGGGGTGTCGCCCTTCGTGCAGCTGCTCGAACGGGTGCACGCCCTCGACGGCATCGAGCGGATCCGGTTCACTTCCCCGCACCCGCGCGGGTTCAAGGACGATCTGGTCGCCGCCTACGGCCGGCTGCCGAAACTCTGCGGCTACGTGCACCTCCCGCTGCAGAGCGGCAGCAACCGGATCCTGCGGGCAATGAACCGGCCCTACACGCGCGAACGCTACCGGGAGATCGTCGACGCGCTCCGCGCCGCGCAGCCGGAGATGTACTTTTCCACGGATGTCATCGTCGGCTTCCCCGGCGAGACCGAGGAGGACTTCGCCCAGACGCGGGACCTCTTCGAAGCCTGCAACTACGACATGGCGTACATCTTCAAGTACAGCATCCGCAGCGGCACGCCCGCGGCGGCGCTGGGCGACCAGGTGCCGGACGAGGTGAAGGAGCATCGCAACCAGGTGCTGCTCGACCTGCTGCAGCGGAACTCCCTGCGCCGCACCGCCGCGCTGATCGGCACGGTCGAGGAGGTGCTGGTGGAGGGCCGCGACAAGAGCGGCCGGCATTTCACCGGCCGCACGCGCGGGAATCGCGTGTGCGTCTTCGACGCCGAGCCGCGGCTCGTCGGTCAGCTCGTCCCGCTGCAGATCGAACGCGCCACCGTCAGCACGCTCTACGGCCAGCTGGTGCTGGCCGGCGTGTAAGGAACGGGCCTTCAGCTTTACGGCGGAATTTATCAGCTTCAACGACTCGCTCCCCGCCCATCGCCCTCGCCTCTTACCCATGTCACTCACCGCCGCGACCCTCATCCCGGGCGTCCTCCTCGTCCTCATCGGCGTGCCGCTGCTGCTCAACCACCGCGGCTATGCGGCGATGCTGAAGGCGTTTCCGCGCTCGACCGCGGCGGCGTACGTCTTCTTCGGCGCCGGCGCGGCGTGGTTCCTCCACGCGATCTGGCACCTGTCGCCGGCGGATTTCGGCGAGTACCGCACGTACCTGTTCTTCGGCTTCCTCGCGGTGGCGATCTTCTCGTTCAAGTGCGTGCCCGACTTCCTGGCCGTCCGCGGGCTCGCCACCCTGGTGCTGATGGGAGCGATGCCCCTGCTCGATGCGGCCTACATGGAATACGAGAAGCCCCAGCGGCTCCTGATGGTGAGCGCGGTCTACCTTGCGCTCAGCGCGGCGATCTGGCTCGGGGCGCAGCCGTGGCGCCTGCGCGATTTCCTCGGCTGGCTGTTCGCGCAGCCGGGCCGCGCGCGCGGGCTGGGCGGCGTGCTGGCGGCGTACGGCCTCGTGCTGTCGATCGTGGCCTTCACCTATTGAGCCCGGTCGAGCATGTCCGCCCCGCCGCCCGTCCTGCTCGTCATCGCCGGCCCCGCCGGCTCCGGGAAGAGCACGCTCTGCGACCGGCTCGTGCACGAGCGGCCGGAGTTCGCTCGCGTCGTCACCACCACCACGCGCACGCCGCGCGCGGGCGAGATCGACGGGGTGCACTACCATTTCTTCCCGCCGGCCGAATTCCGCCGGCGGATCGACCGCGGCGAATTCCTCGAGTGGGCGCAGGTGCACGGCGACCATGACCACCGCCTCTACGGCACGCTGCGCTCGAGCGTGTTCGGGCCGCTGGAACGCGGTCAGAACCTCGTCATGAGCATCGACGTGCAGGGCGTGGCCAGCCTGCGCGAGGTCGCCCGCACCGATGCGCGGCTGCGGCGCGTGATGACGACGATCTTCATCGTGGTCGAGCGCGACCGGCTGATCGCGCGGATGCGCGAGCGCGCGAAGGACCATGAGGACGAGATCGCGCGGCGCATGGCCACGGCCGAGGCCGAGCTGCGCGAGGCGGCCAAGTTCGATTTCCGGATCGAGAGCCGCACCCGCGACGAGGACTTCGCCGCGCTGCTCGCGATCGTCGCCCACGCCCAGGCCCGCACCGCCGGGGCCGCCGCGGGCTGACGTCCCCACCCTCCTCCCCCCGG
>ERZ761602.505-NODE-505-length-84496-cov-384.050236_pt1 | contig 84496 bp, 76 predicted proteins | sample MGYA00512165_ERZ761602 | MGnify/ENA primary metagenome ERZ761602 (study PRJEB28899, sample SAMN02445085) | bioreactor sludge metagenome | biome: EBPR sludge; isolation source: Thorneside wastewater treatment plant | place: Australia: Brisbane, Thorneside...
TGTCCAGTATGCCTCGCCCTATGCCCTGTCGGCCTTCGTCGCGCTGCAGGAAAAGCGGCTGCCGTTCACCATCGAGACGCTCGACCTCGCCGCCGGCGACCAGCAGCGGCCGGATTTCGCCCGCCTCTCGATCAGCGCCCGCGTGCCGACGCTCGTCGACGGCGACTTCGCGTTGTCGGAGTCCTCGGCGATTGCCGAGTATCTCGACGAGGTCTATCCGGGACCGGCGCTCTATCCGTCGGCACCGCGGGCACGCGCCCGCGCGCGGCAGGTACAGGCGTGGTTGCGCAGCGACTTTCTGCCGATCCGGCAGGAACGTTCGACCGAGATCATCTTCTATGGCCCGACGTCGCAGCCGCTCTCGGCGGATGCCACGCGCGCGGTGGCAAGGCTGTTCGCCGGTGCCGGCGAGCTGCTGGCACACGGCGGCGACCACCTGTGCGGCGACGAGTGGTGCATCGCCGACGTCGACCTCGCGCTGATGCTCAACCGGCTGCTGCTGAACGGCGACGCCGTTCCCGATGCACTGGCACGCTACGCGACGCGGCAGTGGCAAAGGCCCAGCGTGCAGTCGTGGGCGCTCAGGCAGCGGCCGCCACGCGCAGCGACGACATGAGCGGCCTCAGCCGGCGCCCTCGGGCTGCAGCAGATCGTTTCGGGAGACGACACTGAACACCTACATCGTTCCGGCTTACGCCGCGCTGCTGGCGCTCTTCTTCGTCGCCCTCAGCATCCGCACCCTGCGCCTGCGGCGCGAACTCCGCATCGCCGTCGGCGACGGCGGCAACCCGGCGATGCTGCGTGCCATGCGCGTGCATGCGAACTTCGCCGAGTACGTGCCGCTCGGCCTGATTCTGCTGTATTTCGTCGAGACGCAGGGAGCGCAGCCGCTGCTGCTGCATGGGCTGTGCCTGTGCCTGCTGCTGGGCAGGATCGCCCATGCCTACGGCGTCAGCCAACCGGCGGAGAATTTCAGCTTCCGCGTCACCGGGATGGCGCTGACCTTCACGACGATCTTCTTCTCGTCGGCGTGGCTGCTGCTGGCCTTCGTCCGTCAGCATCTGGCGTGAGATCGGGTTGTGCGCCGGCGATTGCTCTCTGCTCGATGCCGTGACCGGACCGAGGAGGGTCTCGCCTGGTTTGCCGGGGACGGTTGCGGGCGGATGGCCATCTGATGCCAAAACACGACACCGGCGCCGCGAGCTAGCGCAGGCCGCGGACGATGGCCTCCCAGTCGATTTCCACACGAGGACAAGCGCTCGAGGAGAGCGTACCGAGAAGTTCCTGCACCAGTGGTCGCCCGTAAACCCCGTTCTCAAGCCGGTAAGCGGTGACGATCTGGTCAGTGGGGTGCACCAACCAGTACTCGCGCACCCCATGACGCTCGTAGAGAAACAACTTGCGCACCTGGTCGTGTGCCGCGCTGCCCGGCGACAGCACCTCGACCAGCCAGTCCGGGGCGCCGCGGCAGCCTCGGTCGTCCAGCTTCGAGCGATCGCACACCACGACGATGTCCGGCTGCACGACCGTGTCGATCAGCTCGTCCCCCTCATGGGCACGCGGTAGCCGGACATCGAAGGGCGCGATGTTGACCTCGCAAGGACCGCCGTCGACCGCGGCGGCGATCTGCCTGGCCATTTCCAGAACGATTCGCTGATGCTGCCGCAAGGGTGCAGGGCCCATGGCATAGGCAAAGCCATCGATCAACTCGTAACGCGCTTCCTCCGGCCAGGCAAGGTATTCTGCATAGGTATGCCTTTGCTCATCACGCAGCGCCAGTGCCATCTCGCGTACTCCTGTTCGCACCTGCCCTTGGTATCACGCCTGCCCGCTGGCCGGCGCACGACTCGCCGGGCCTGCCCGTTGCCTTGCCCGCAATCGCGAGACGTGGAGAGATACAGCGATGACCAGACCGACCCGCTTGGCACGCTAAGGATAGGAGAATCAACCTCTCCTCCGCAAGTAGCCCAACGCGCGGCTGAGCCGATCCGGGACCAGCGGAGCTGCTCTTGTCCCACCGGTGACTGCGTCAGATGAAGGAGTAAGGGCGCCAGACGGAGCGGAGCCACGGCGACCACGCCGCTCGTCCTCGAGGACCATGAAATCGCGGCCAAAGCGGCTTTGGCCCGTGCGATTGCGGTCGTTCCGGTCTGTCACGTGGAAGCGCAGGGCGCTCCGCGACAGCCGGCAGGAGCGGCCTGTGCGGAAGACGGGGGCGCCGCCGGTGGCTGCCACGGGTCACGCCACTGAAAAAAATGCCGGCGATGCCGGCAAGGATCTCTTGGCGGCGGCCCGAAGCGAACCGCCGTCAGAACGTCAAGCTCAGGCTACCCGGCGACGCAAGCCGAGTCCGGCCAGACCGAGACCGACGAGAGCCAGCGTACCCGGCAACGGAATCGCCGACTCGATCTCGACATAAGAACCGCCGCCACCAAAGGGCGACTGGTTGGCGAAGATGTCGATGCTGTAGTTGCCCGCTGCGAGCAGCAGACTGCCAGCGCTGTAGTAACCGCTGGCGAACGCGACGTCCGGGTTGCCCGTAAAAGAACCGGCGCCCGGGGCCGAGGTCGTGAAGGCCAGCACCGAGTTCACGAACACGTCGAAGGTATCACCGATATCGAAAGCGTCGGTGACCTTGAGCAGGCCTGGTCCGCTGAGCGAGAAGGTGAAGGGATTGCCTGCCGAGCCGACGCCCAAGTTCTGGCAGCCGTTCGTGGCCGGGGAACCCGCGCCACCAAAGCAGAAGCCATAAAAAAGTCCGACACTTCCATCAGCCGAGCTGGCGCTCCTCGTGGCAGGCCGCTGATGCCGCGAAGCCCGGTGGCGCGCCGTGCTGCGGCGGGCCGATGCCGCCCGACTTGGCGGCGAGGGTCTACAATGACACCACCTGCAACGCTGACGAGGAGTGCCCGATGCGTCAAATCGCTGAAGAAAAGGCGGCTGTCAGCCTCTCCGGCTGGCTCGCCCTGCCCCTGTGGTTCGCCCTGCTGATCTGGACCGTCTGGCCGTTCATCGGTCTCATGGCATGGAGCGCTCTCGGCATCGCCCTGCCTTTCCCGACCCAGGTCTCGCTGATCCGTATCCTCGCCATTCCGCTGCTGGCCTTTCTCGGCAAGGGCTTCGGCATCCTGCAGCCGAACATCGCCGGCATCTTCACCTTCTTCGGCCGCTATGCCGGCACATTGCGCCGGGACGGCTTCTACTGGGTGAATCCCTTCTTCCAGCGGCAGAAGATGTCGCTGCGCGCGAACAACCTGAACACACCGACGCTGAAGGTCAATGACCGGGCCGGCAATCCCGTGGAAGTGGCGGCGGTCGTCGTCTGGCGCGTCGCCGACACCGCCCGCGCCGCCTTTGATGTCGAGGACTACGGCACCTATATCATCATCCAGAGCGAGTCGGCGGTGCGCTCGGTGGTCAGCGCGCGCTGGTACGATGGTGACGCGGACGGGCGGAACTCGCTGCGCGGTGACATGGATGCCGTCGCCGAACTGCTCGCGACGCGAATCCAGGAGCACGTCGCTCTGGCCGGACTCGAGGTCGTCGAGGCGCGCATCTCGCACCTCGCCTACGCGCCGGAGATCGCCAGCGCCATGCTGCGCCGGCAGCAGGCGGAAGCGGTCGTCGCTGCCCGCGCCCGGATCGTCGACGGAGCAGTCGGCATGGTCAAGCTGGGCATCGAACAGCTCGAAGCGGAAGGCGTCGTCAAGCTGTCGTCGGAAGACCGCGTCAGGCTGGTCACCAACCTGATGACCGTGCTGGTCTCGGAAAGCGAGACCCATCCGGTGCTGTCGGTCGGCCGGGAGTAGCGGGACGCGGAGACGCGGGCAGACCGCCCCGCTGCCGGCGACGGCGATCAGCCCGTGCGCCCACCGCCGACGTCCACGCCGTTGCCGATGAGAGAGCCGAGGGCAGCCTCGCGGCCGATCATCGCCAGCTTGCGGCTGCTGCCCCAGCGATAGTTGCCGATCTCTCCCGACTCGCGAATGACGCGGTGGCAGGGAATGAGGTAGGCGATGCTGTTGGCCGCCAGTGCGCTGCCCACTGCCCGCTGGGCATTCGGCGCCGCCATCCGCCACGCCAGTTCGCCATAGGAGACCAGGGTACCGGCTTCGACGCGCATCAATGCTTCCCAGACCTTGATCTGGAAATTCGTTCCGCGCAACAACAGGTGCAGCCTGCCGCGCGTCGGGGTCGCCGGGAAGATGGTGGCCAGCAGGACCCGCGCCTGCTCATCGTCGCGGCAGATCGTCGCCGCCGGCCAGCGCGCAACGAGTTCGGCGATCATCGCCGGCGCAGCCGTCGAGCAGAAGGCGAGATGGCAGACACCGCGCCCGCTCCAGGCAATCAGGGCGTCGCCGAAAGGCGACGGCGCGAAGCCGCAGGAGATCGTGATGCCGCGGCCGCCGGCCCTGATCTCGCCGGGCGACAGCGCTTCACAACTGACCATCAGCTCGTGCAGGCGGCTGCCACTGCTCAGGCCGCTGTCGGCCGCTACCGTCAGGACGTCGCGCGACCGGGCCAGTTCGCGCCGGGCATGTTCCTTGGTCAGGTACTGCAGGAAGCGCTTCGGCGAGATGCCGGCCCAGGCGGAGAACAGCCGCTGCAGGTGGAAGGGGCTCAGGTGGACGGCCGCGGCAATCTCCTCCAGAGTCGGCTGCCCGCGTGCGTTCGCGCTGATGTATTCGATGGCGCGCGCGACGACGGCAAAGTTTCTCGACTGCTCGCCGGGTTCACCACTGGACATGCCGGAGCCTCCATGTCGCCAGCAACGATGTCGGCGAGAAACCGGTCGCCAGACCGGTACCGGACAGCACCAGCGGGGCGCCGAACAGGAACAGGAAGGAGGCGCCCCAGATCGAGGAGAGCAGCAGCAGGCGAATCACGCTGGAATCGTTCATGGCGCCATCACCACCACCGAAGAGAAAGGATGCCTGAGTGTGCGGCAGGGGCAGCCGGGCGCGCAATCCGATTCTTGCTGAATTTCCCTGCACCATCGGCGCGGGACGAAACTCCTGCCGCGTGGCCAGGCCGATGGTCGGAAACCGCCTCGCCGCGAGTCTGCCTGCAGCCGGGCTGCACGGCGCCCGCTGCCCGGAGCAGGATCGGGAGCATGCCGGTCGACGGCGGCGAGCGGACGGGCGGTCGCCGTCAACGGCACGACGTCGCTTGCCTTCATCGGCGGATCGGCAGACGATAGCGCATTGACTGAAGCGAACCGGAAACCTCATGCAACTCGCACGCGCGCTGCTTCTTGTCGCCATCCTGCTGGCCAGCGGCCTGAGTCGGGGTGCCGGCCTGTTCGAGAGGGAAGTCGTCTTTTCGCAGGCGGACATCGAGGCGGCTCTGGCCAGGGCGAAGCCGCTGCAACTGTCCTACGGCGGGCTGATTTCGGTCGCCCTGAACGAGCCGCCGACAATCCGGCTCGACGGCGACGACGGCCGCGCCGGCATCGCCAGCGCCGTGGACGTGGAGATGCCGGGCGGGCGGCCGCTGCGCGTCGATGTCGCCGGCCGAGCGGGCGTTCGCTATGACGACCAGCAGAAGGCCTTCTTTCTCGAGAACCCGGTCGTCGATTCGGTGACCATTCCCGCCCGGCGAAAGGAGGCCAACCCGCTCGTTCGCCAGGCAGCCTCGCAACTGCTCGCATCGTACTTCCGGTCGAAACCGGTTTACGTCCTGCGCGAGAACGGCAGCCTGCCGGAAATGACCGCGCGCTGGCTGCTGAAGTCGGTGCGCATCGAAGCGGACCGCGTGGTCGCCGTGCTGTCGCCGTTCTGAGCCGCGGGCGACGACGCTTCGGGCCGGGCGCCTGGCAGCCTGTCGGACTTGATGGGTCGAAGCGAAAAGAGTGGGAGACGAGCGCAGTTTTTCACGGATTTCAAGCGAATAGTTGTTCTATTCGTGCAGAAATACGGGGAGAAATGAGCCGTCTTCCCACTTTTTGCAGCCGACTTGGTCAAGTCCGACAGGCTGCTAGACCATCGAGTGCAGGCCGAACATGTTGCCTTCGGTATCCCTGGCCAGCGCACAGAAACCATACTGGCCGATCGAGAACTTGTCCTGGCAGACCTGGCCACCAGCCTTGACGACACGTCCGACCTCGACCGCGCAGTCCTCGCAGCCGAAGTAGACGAGCGTGCTGTTGCCACCCGATGGCATGCCTTCCATCTTCACCAGCGATCCCGACGCGCCGCCGACGTCCATCTGCATCGGAAAGGCCCACATCTCGATGCCGGGACTCTCGAGTTGCGTGAACTCGACGCCAAGGACGCTGCCGTAAAACGACCTGGCGCGCTGCATGTCCTGAACGTAGATTTCGAACCAGCGGACGGGGTTTTCCTTGTTCATGGCGGGTCTCCTTTCAGGTGCCTGTTCAGGCGTTGTCGAAGGCGCGTTGCGGCGCCACGCGGTCGCGGTTCTGCATCCGCATCGTCGCCGTGACGGTAGCCGCGGCGGCCTGCGCCGGATCCTCGGCTTGGCGCAGTGTTTCGTCAAGCTTCCTCGAGCAGCAGCAGCGCTTCGTCGAGGTGCCCCGAGCGCCGATCGGGGTCGGCTTCGTGGCGCGCCCGGCGGACGGCGGGCTGCCGCCGGCTGAGCCCGTTCCCGCTCGGCGCGACGACCGCCAGCAGCGCGCGTGTGCAGCCTGTTCGGCGAGCATGTCGAGCGTGGCGGCGGGCTTGAACGGGCGGTGCCGGAAGGTGGCACCATCGTTGAAGCGCGTGCTCAGGCGCTGCCGGCAAAGCAGCGCAGTGAGACCGATCGAAGCGGAGAAGACGAAACGGCAGGCAAGTGCCGATGGCTGCCGCCGGGCGCGCAGCCAGCCGAGCAGGCGCTCCCCGGCGGCGGCGCCGTGCACCCGCAGCCTTGCCAAAGAGACCGAGAATGCATCGATCGGACGGGCGACCGACCCCGCCTGCCAACGCCAACGCCAACGCCAACGGCGACGGCGTTGGCGTTGGCAGGCGGCCAAGCGGCAGCACGATACGGACTATCCCGAGAACCAGCAGCGGATTCAGAAGGCCTGCGCAGAGACCCACCCGCACCACTGGTGGCACGGTCGACACCAGCATCAGGATTACGCCTGCAGGAAATGCTGCGAGCGGAACCACGCCTCAATCGCGACTACAGGGCAGGGAAGGCACCCGCTTGTCGCTGGCCGCAAGCGCAAGGATGCCCCGTGCTCACAACCATCCATCAGCCTGCGCGCGCCGTCGCCCTCTCTCCAAGTGAGGTCGGTCGACCAACAGCGGCCTGGCTCGCTCGTCCCGACGGCCACAGCAGGCGGGCACGCCGCGGATGACCGCGCGCGCCGGGGCGGACCCAGGCGCATCGCCCCTTGACGTGTCGAGACGTGTCGACGGGCTACAGCATTCCGTCAGCCGCGCCGACGCTTCGCTGCCAGTCCGGCAAGCACCCCGGCAGCCAGCAGAGCAAGCGTGCCGGGCACCGGAACGGCATTTTGATCGACGGTGATCACCACGTTGTCGAGGATTGCACCCATGTTGTCACCACCGTCGTTCGCGAACGACAAGCTGTAGTTCCCCGACGATCCTGGCGAGAACAGCAGCGACAGATTGACGTACGCGGTCTGCGCAGCCGGCAGGCTGAAGTTCAGTACGGACGTACCAAAGCTGACCGTGCCGGTCTCGGTGCCCGCGCCACGGCGGTTCCCGGCGAGATCGAAGCTCAGGGCGTAGGTGTTGCCCGCGGTGAGCGAGAACACCCGCGACAGGATTCCCGCGTCCCTGGTACTGCCATCGAGGTCAACACACTTCTCACCGGTGGCGCCATTGCACAGGCCGCCAAAGAAACTCGGACCTAGGACCTCGACAGTGCCATTGGAAACCGCCCAACCGCTCGGGATGGCATTGCCGCCCTCGGTGCTCGACTGGAAATCATCGCTGAAAAACAGCGCTGCATGCGCGCTGCCAGTCACTGCCGCGGCAACGACCGCGGCGAAAAGAAGCTTGGATTTCACGGATTACGACTCCTCAAAAAAACAACCATGTCTGGCCGGTTGACCCGGGATGTACACCGCAGAAGATGCAACGGTAGTCCAGAAAGCAAATTTCGGGCCACCCATTGACATAGCGATTTAGCCGCAATAAATCCGGGCATTGGCTGCGTGTCCCGGCAGGGCTTGCATCGGGGTGTAAAGTAATCCGACAGTTGCCACCGGACAAAGCGTGATTTTTTTCTCGTCACCCGATCGCGCCGCCACGACGGCGACCGCATCCTCGCTTGACGCGCCCAGCGCTGCCGTGATGCGGATCGTTGACCCAGGATTGCTCCTCTTCCCCGAGGGCAATCGGTCTCTCTCTGACTGAATCTTCCCGGCGGGAAACATGGCAAAGGATGAGACGGCCCGTCCCCCCAGCAGAAGCACCCCAGGGCGACGAGACCGCCCTTCTGGCGCTCAAGGACAGGGGCGCAGAGTCATCGCCGGGTGCCCGCCGGACGGCAGGCCCGGCGACGAAGCCGCTGCAGCTCGTCAGCGGCAGCGGGCAGTGAGTTCGGCGACGCGCTGCCCGAACAGGCGGGCGGTCTCGAGGTCCCCCGGCAGCATTTCGTCCGGGCTGCTGTCGGCGGGCGAAGTGGCCATGGCGCCGCTGAAGGAACCGACATAGTTGAGGTCGTTGCGCTGCGCGGCCTTGGTGTTGGCTGCCAGCATGCCACTGCCGACCCAGATGCCGCCGTGCTGCATGGCCAGCGTGAACAGATAGTGCAGGGTCGACAGCTTGTCGCCGTTCATCGTCGCGCTGTTGGTGAAGCCGGCGAAGATCTTGTCTTTCCACGCCTGCGTGAACCACGGCTTGCTCGACGCGTCGGCGAACTTCTTGAACTGCCAGCTGACGCTGCCCATGTAGGTCGGGCTGCCCATGATGATGGCGTCGGCGGCGGCGAGGCTTTCCCAGCCACCCGCGGGCAGATTGCCCTCGGCGTCGATGGTGATCAGTTCGGCTCCGGCACCTGCGGCGACGGCCTGCGCCATGCGCTGCGTGTGGCCGTAACCGGAATGGAAGACAACGGCTATCCTGCTCATCGTGAAACTCCTTGTGGTGGTTGGGTGATCAGGGTGCGAGATCGAATACGAGAACCTCGGCGTCGTCCCCGCCGCCGAGTTCGAGCTGCTCTTCATCGGCCAGCAGGGCGGCATCGCCGCCGTGCAGCAGTTGGCCATTGACGACCAGGCTGCCGCGGACGACATGCACGTAGGCCTTGCGTGCCGCGTCGAGCGGCAGGCTTGCGGACTCCGCACCGTCGAACAGGCCGGCATGGATGGCAGCGTCGGCATGCATCGTCAGCGAACCGGCGGCACCGTCGGGCGAGGCGATCAGACGCAGGCGGCCGCGCTTCTCCACGGCGGGAAAGTGCTTCTGTTCGTAACCCGGTTCGATGTCCTTCCGGCACGGCTCGATCCAGATCTGCAGGAGATGGGTCGATTGACCCGGCGCCTGGTTGAACTCGCTGTGGCGGACACCGCTCCCGGCGCTCATGCGCTGCACATCGCCGGGCGGGATGGTCGTGCCGTTGCCGAGGCTGTCCTTGTGTGCGAGCAGTCCGGCGGTGACATAACTGATGATCTCCATGTCGCGGTGGCCGTGCATGCCGAAGCCGCCGCCGGCAGCAATCAGGTCGTCGTTGATGACGCGCAGGTTGCCCCAGCCGACGTGCGCCGGATCGTGGTAGCCGGCAAACGAGAACGAGTGATGGCTTTGCAGCCAGCCGTGGTCGGCATGGCCGCGATCTTCGGATTTCCTGATGCGCAACATGAGCTTCTCCTGTGGTGGCAGCGGCGAGGCGCTGCTCATCGATCGATGGCTGCGATGGCGGCGTCGGCCGCCGGCACCACAGCCGCATCCGACACGTCGCTGGCGCTACCGGTGCCGCTGCGCGTGCCCCTGGTGATTGCGCGAGCGCCGATCGCATCCTCGCCGCACGCTGTCTGCAACGTGCCTGGCAACGAGCTGACGGGGGCGAACGAATAGGCGTCCATGGCGAGGACGCAATCGTCAACCCCGGCGTGGATGCGCTCGACCCGCGGCGAATCGCCACCCGCCCCGAGTGCGACAAAGAGCGGCAGCAGGTGTTCATCGCTGGGGTGAGCGGCGACGGCGCCCGGCGCCCGGCGGCGGTAGTCGAGCACGGCCGCGGTGTCGCCGGCCAGCAGGCGATCTGCCAGCCAGCTCGGGAACTGCCGAACGTAGGCCGGGATCGCGCCGCCGCGCGCCGCCTGCTGGTAGTCGCGCAGGTTGTGCGTGACGTTGCCGGAACCGACGACGAGAAAGCCCTGCTCCGCCAGCGGCGCCAGCGCCCGGCCAAGCAGCCAGGCCTGCTGCGGCCCGCCGTGGCTCTGGATGGAGAGCGGGATGACCGGCACCTCCGCTTCCGGAAACATCAGCCGCAACGGGATCCAGGCGCCATGGTCGAGGCCGCGGGCCGGCGCCCGCTCGGCCTCGAGGCCGGCAGCGCGGATGGCTGCGACGACCTCGTCTGCCGCCTCGCGGCAACCGGTGGCGGGATAGTGCATCTCGTACAGTGCCGCCGGAAAGCCGTGGAAATCGTGGATGGTCTGCGGCCGGTCGGCACGGCCGACCGTCGGTACGGTCGTGTCCCAATGGGCGCTGACGATGACGATCGCACGCGGCAGCGGCAGCGTGCGGGCGAGAGCGGCGATCGCCGCGCCAGCGGCGCCCGGACGCAGCGCGAAGCTCGGGGCGCCGTGCGGTACGAAGATTGCAGGTTGCGGTTGGCTTGGGGTCATGGCGGTGCGTCCTGATGTGATGGGCGAACTGTAGTCCATGCTTTCGGATCGAAATAGACGACAATGTGCAAATCATCATTGCTCAGGAAGCAACAATGGACCGGCTCGACGCGATGAAACTCTTCCTGCGCGTTGCCGAGCTCGGCAGCTTTGCTGCCGTGGCGCAGCAACTCGGCGTCGCTCGCTCGGTCGTGACGCGGCAGGTGGCGGCACTGGAGGCGCATCTCGGCACCAGGCTGATGCTGCGCAGCACGCGCCGGCTGTCGCTCACCTCGGCCGGCAGCGCCTACCTGGAGAAGTGCCGGCTGATCCTGAATCTCGTCGAAGCAGCGGAGACCGACGTCGCCGACGAGCGCGTCGCGCCGCGCGGCAACATCCGCCTGAGCCTGCCGCTCAGCTTCGGACTGAAGCGGCTGGCGCCGCTGCTGCTCGAGTTCTCGCAGCGCCATCCGGAAGTCGGCCTCGACATGGATTACACCGACCGCCGGGTGAACCTGATCGAGGAAGGCATCGACCTGGCGATCCGCATCACGCGCCGGCTGGAGGGCGGTGATGTGGCGCGGCGGATCGGCGCCGGCGGCATGCAGGTGGTCGCGGCGCCCGCCTACCTCGCCCGCCACGGCCGTCCACTACATCCGTCGGAACTGATCGATCACGAATGCCTGGGCTATACCGGCGGCGGCACGGTGCAAAGCTGGCAGTTCCTGGTCGCCGGCAAGCTGCAGGGCTTTGCCGTGCGCAGCCGCATTCAGGCCAACAACGGCGAAGTGCTCGGTGAAGCGGCGGCGCAGGGACTGGGGATCAGTCTACAGCCCGATTTCATCGTCGAAGGCTTCGTCGCTGCCGGGCGTGTCGAGCCCATCTTGACCGAGTTTCCCGTTCCCGGCTTCGGCATCCACGCCATCCTCCCCAGCAATCGCCAGGTGCCACACCGCGTCCGCGTGCTGATGGACTTCCTCGCCGCCCGCATCGGCAGCGGCTGAGCCGACAGTCCGCTGTCGGCAACGACAACGGGCCGTCTTCAGCTCGGCCGGTGGCGGTTCGCTCGCCGGCGAAACGCTTCGCCGCCGGCCAAAGAGCCAGCGCTGTGCGCTTTCGCACGGCGATCGACGGCGAAAGGACGGATGCTTCAGCCATGGCCTCGGCTGCAATGCGCGACGGCCCTGATTTCCCCGACGGGACGTCCGGCGCGTTGATCGAACGTGGCGGGCAGCGGGACAGTGCAATGGTGGCGTGGCCGGTGGCCGCTTCTGCCGCAGGCACGAGTCCGAAGCCGGAGCAGGAGGCGAACAGGGTTTCGACCAGAGCCGGACGCGAATCGCTGGCACGCGAGGAGCTGAAGGGGTCGCAATTCTTCAATGACACGACAAAGGAAGATTCACCATGACTACACGTTCAATGGCCCGTCTGCTGACGCTCGTCGGCGCCCTGTCGGCCTGCGGGCTGGCGCAGGCTGCACCCTTCCAGAACGGCAGTTTCGAGGTGGCCTCGCTCAACCCGGGCACCTTTACAACTCTTGGTCTCAACAACAGCCAGATCACCGGCTGGACGGTCAGCGGTGGCAATATCGACTACATCGGCACTTACTGGCAGGCCGCCAACGGCAGCCGCAGCATCGACCTCGCCGGCAACACGCTCGGCACCATCAGCCAGACCTTCGACACGAATATCGGCTGGGTGTATACGGTCGACTTCGCGATGGCCGGCAACACCGACGGCGGACCGACGACGAAGCTGCTGCAGGTCGTCGCTGGCGACGAGCAGGGGCAGTTCTCCTTCAACCAGAGCGGCAGGTCACGCTCGAACATGGGCTGGCTGGACTACAGCTTCCAGTTCACCGCCGACACCGCGCAGACCATTCTCAGCTTTTCGGCGCTCAACGGTACCTGCTGCTACGGCGCAGCGCTCGACAACGTGCGCGTCACCGCCGAACCGAGTGCGGTACCGGAGCCGGCGTCGGCGCTGCTCGTCGGCCTGTCGCTTGCCGGTCTCGGCTGGTCGCGGCGGAATCGGCGGCAAGGCACGCCATAGGGGAAACAGCGCACCGCCGTCCTCCTCGGGCTGGTCATCCGAGGCGTTTTCCGCTGCCATCCACGCGGCGGTCAGATCGACGGCATGGTCGACCCCGGCTCGACGATCGCCTCGGCAGGGGGCGCGACGCCGACGGTTCGCCGACCTGCCTCGTCGCCCGTGCCCGTGTCGCTCGCAAGCCGACCGGTGCGCGGCTCGGCGGCGTCATGCCGGCGATGTGCAACCTCCTGGCAGCAATGCCGACCACCCGCTTCGTCCGGCCGGCGCGAAGCATTCTGCAGCGGAGCGCGGGCTTCGCCGTCGTCGGGCGTGACCGGCTGACGATGACGGTCGTCAGCGTCTGCTGCTGCACGCTGGCGCAGCTCCATTCGCGCGGGGCGGTCCCGCAGGCACCGGAGTGGCCCCCCGGCAACCCGTGAAACAGCGGCGCGATTGACGCCGCCGGGTGGCGGTTCTATGCTGATTCCGATGGCCACAACGGAGGGAAAGCATGCGTTCACGAGCCCTGTTCTTCGCGCTGCTCGTCGTCGCCACGGCGGCGTCGGGCGCCGGGGTCTACAAGTGGGTCGACGAGAAGGGGGTCACCCACTTTTCGGAGCTGCCACCGCCGGGACAACCAGCACAGAAGCCGGCGAAGGCGCCGGCCGTCCAGGGCCAGCCTGCGGCGGCCGCCGGTGATGGCGGCCAGCCGGCTGGCAAGAGCTGGCAGCAGAAGGAAACCGAGTTTCGCCAGCGCCAGATCGATCGTGACGCCGCGGCGCGCAAGCAGGAGGAACAGGAAACGGCAGCGAAGCGCCTGCAGCGCGACTGTATGCTGGCCAGGAAGTCGCTCGAGGACCTGCAGAACGCGAACGCCGTTGCGCGATACGACGACAAGGGCGAGCGCGTCTTTCTCGGCGACAAGGAACGGACGGCCCTGATCCAGCAGCGCAAGCAGGAGGTCGAAGCGCGGTGCTCGGGCAGATGACGGCAGGCGGGCACGGTGCCGGCCCCGGCGATGGCCGCCAGTCGCCGGGCAGCGGCCGCCACTGAACCGATCGTCAGCGCCGCCGGGCGGACGACTGATGGCCTGCGCCAGCCAGCAGCACGCAGCCGCCGCCGCACGGCCTCGGTCCGCCCGGGAAGCTCCGGCCACCGCGGTGCGGCAACCACTTGAGGAGAAAAGCATGAGCCTTTCTGCAAGCAGCATCCGCTCCGGCATCAGCGATGCCGAATGGCAACAGCGCGTCGATCTCGCCGCCTGCTATCGCCTGGTCGCGCTTTTTGGCTGGGACGACCTGATCTTCACCCATATCTCGGCCCGCGTTCCCGGCCCCGAGCACCATTTCCTGATCAATCCCTACGGCTTCATGTTCGACGAGATTACGGCCTCGAGCCTGATCAAGGTCGATGTGCAGGGCAACAAGCTCGACGACGCGCCATACGACATCAACCCGGCCGGCTTCACGATCCACAGCGCGGTGCACGCAGCCCGTGCGGACGCGATCTGCGTCCTCCACCTGCACAGCGTCAATGGCGTTGCCGTCTCGGCGCAAGAGGCCGGTGTGCTGCCGTTGTCGCAGCACTCGATCTTCGTACTGTCGTCGCTCGCCTACCATGACTATGAAGGAGTGGCTCTGGTCGACGACGAGAAGCCCCGCCTGGTGCGCGACCTCGGCGACCGGCGTTTCCTGATGCTGCGCAACCACGGCCTGCTGACGGTCGGCCGATCGGTGGCCGAAGCCTTCGTCGCGATGTACTTCTTCGAGACGAGCTGCCGCATGCAGGTCAAGGCGATGAGCGGTGGCCTGCCGCTGCGCCACATCGCGCAACCGATCATCGACGGCGCACAGACGCAATGGGAGCAGGTGACGCGCGGCAGCGGCGGCGGTCTGGCGTGGCCGGCACTGCTGCGCCGGCTGGCGCGCACCAATCCCGGCCATGACGCCTGAAGCGGGGCGCCAGCGGCGCCGCCGACAGCAGCGGCAAGCGGCCACGTCGGGCGCCTGCCGGCCCGCCTGACGAGGAGAGGCACGCAGCCAGGCTGTCGGCGCGCCTGCAGCGGCAGCCAACGATGCGGTAGAATGCGCCGCGTGACCACCCTCCTCGTCCTCACCAATCTGCCCGACCAGGCGGCGGCACGCTCGCTGGCCGAGCAGCTTGTCGCGGCGCGCCTCGCTGCCTGCGTCAACATCCTCGCGCCCTGCCGCTCCGTGTACCGCTGGCAAGGGGAGGTGGAGACAGCCGACGAGGTGCCGCTGCTGATCAAGACGAGCTCCGAGCGCTTCGCCGAGCTGGCGGCGGCAATCCGCGCCAGCCATCCGTACGAGCTGCCGGAAGTGGTCGCGCTCGAGATTGCCGCTGGCCTCCCCGAGTATCTCGCCTGGGTGACGGCCGAAACCGCGCCGTCTGCCTGAGACAGCCAGAGGTGCCGATGCTCCGCTGCCTGCTCTCGCTTCTGCTGCTGCTGCTGGCCACGCTGACCCAGGCGGAGGAGTTCCTCGACCCGGCGGTGGCCTTCAAGCCGAGCGTGCGCGCGCTCGACGGGCAGACGCTGGAGGTGCGCTTCAGCATCGCCAAGGGATATTATCTGTACCGTGACAAGTTCCGCTTTGCCGCCGAGCCGGCAACGATTCGTCTTGGCACGCCGCTGCTGCCCCCGGGCAAGGAAAAGCAGGACGACACCTTCGGCCGCGTCGAAGTGTTCTACGACAACGTGCTCATCCGGTTGCCTGTCGAGCGCGACAGTTCCGGGCCGCTGCCGCTGACCCTGCGCGTGACTTCGCAGGGCTGCGCCGATGCCGGCATCTGTTATCCGCCGCAACAGCACTCGCTGGCTGTTGAACTGCCCGACCCGGCGGCAGTCGCTGCGGTCGCCGAACCGACAGCCTCTGGCGTCGCGGGCGACGAGTCCGGGCGCATCGCGCAGCTGTTCCGGCATGCCGGTTTCTGGTTGCTGATCGGCAGTTTCTTCGGCTTCGGTCTGCTGCTGTCGTTGACCCCCTGCGTCTTTCCGATGATTCCGATCCTGTCGGGGATCATCGTCGGCGCCGGACGTGACGGACACGGTGTCTCGCATGTGCGCGGCTTCCTGCTCTCGCTGGCCTACGTGCTGGGCATGGCGGTGACCTACGCCGCCGCCGGTGTCGCCGCCGGCCTCACCGGCACGCTGCTGGCAACGACCCTGCAGAATCCCTGGGTTCTCGGCGCCTTCGCCGCCGTCTTCGTCCTCCTTTCGCTGTCGATGTTCGGCTTCTACGAGTTGCAGTTGCCGACCTTCCTGCAGAGCAGGATGTCGGAGGAAGCGAGCCACATCCGCGGCGGCTCGCTGCCGGGCGTGGCTGCGATGGGCGCGCTGTCGGCCCTGATCGTCGGCCCCTGCGTCGCCGCGCCGCTCGCCGGAGCCCTGCTCTACATCGGCCAGAGCGGGGACGCGGTGCTCGGCGGCGCGGCGCTGTTCTCGCTGGCGCTCGGCATGGGTGCGCCGCTGCTCGTCGTCGGCGCCAGCGCCGGCACCCTGCTGCCGAAGTCGGGACCGTGGATGGAGGCGGTGAAGAAGGCCTTCGGCGTCATCCTGCTGGCGACCGCCGTCTGGCTGGTGTCGCCGGTGATCCCGGCGGTGGTGCAGATGCTGGCCTGGGCGCTGCTGCTGATCGTGCCGGCAATCTACCTGCACGCGCTCGACCCGCTGCCGCCACACGCCAAGGGCTGGCAGCGCTTCTGGAAGGGAATCGGCATCGTCATGCTGCTCTTCGGGGCGTCGATGCTGCTCGGCACGCTGGCCGGTTCACGCGACCCGCTGCAACCGCTCTCGGTGCTGCGCAGCAGTGCCGCGAGCAACGAGGCGAGGCACCTGCCCTTCGTCCGCGTGCGCACGATCGAGGAACTCGACAGCCGGCTGGCCGCTGCCGGACGACCCGTCCTGCTCGATTTCTATGCCGACTGGTGTGTCTCGTGCAAGGAGATGGAGCGCTTCACCTTCGCCGATCCGCGCGTACAGGCGAAGCTGGCGGGCTGGACGCTGCTGCAGGCCGACGTCACCGCCAACTCGGCGGCCGACCAGGCCCTGCTGCAACGCTTCCAGCTTTACGGCCCACCGGGAATCATCTTCTTCGACCGGCAGGGACGCGAGATCAGCGGCATCCGCGTCGTCGGCTTCCAGAGTGCAGAGGAGTTTCTCGGCCTGCTGTCGCGCCTGAACTAGCGCCGTGCTACTGCAGCGCACCGGGTGACAGTGGCTTGCCCGGCGGCAACGGCAGAGTCGTCGCCGGCAAGCGGAATTCCGCCGTTGGCGCGAGGCTCCGGCCGCGGGCGAATCCGGGCGCCTTCGCCCGGCCGCGCAGCGGCGAAGCCTGCGGCAACACGAAGGGCAGTCCGTCGATATCGAGCAGGGTCGCGACCTCGACGGAGTGGTTGCCGTCGTGGCGTCCCGGACCCTGCGGCACGAAAATTCCGCGCCCGACGAGCAGGTTGTTGATCGTCCACACCTCGGTCGCTGCCGGCAGGCGCTCGCTCCACACCTGCAGGAAGCGCCCGCCGGGCGTGTCGTCGACGAGGGTGTTGTGCGCCAGATAGAGCGCGTTGTCCGGCCAGCGCTCGCCTTCGGCGCCGTAGGAAACAACGACCGGATTGTCGGTCGTAGCGCTCTGCCCGATGATGTTGCCAATGACCCAGGCAACCCCGCCATTCGGGAACTCGAGTTCGTACGAAGCGCTGCCGCCGGCGCCGTCGACGAGCAGGTTGTGGAGGATCGAACTCTCACGCGCCCGCGACTTGATCAGGTGTCCGAGATGGCCCTGCTGAAAACGGCTGCCGCTGACCTTCAGGCGGGCAATCGTTCCGGCATAGAGCAGGTGATGCAGCGCGCCGGCATGGCGGGGCGCTGCGCCGAACTCGCTGTCTTCGACCTCGAGCACTGCATCGGCCGCGTTGCTCGTGAGAATGCCCATTTCGTTGTCGAAGAACGCGCAGCGGACGACCTTCAGATGCCCGCCCTCGAAGCGGATGCCGGCGCCGTTGCCGGCGGCGACGCGCGCACCGCGGAACTCGAGGTTGTCGATCGTCATCTGCGGGCTGCGTACCACCCACAGCGCCTTGCCCTCGGCGCTGTCGCCCTCGGCGACGAGGACCGGCCGCTTGCCGACGCCGCGAATCGTCAAGCGGTCCTGCATCCAGACGACGGCCTGGCGCCGGTATTCGCCCTGGCGAATCTCGATCGTGTCGCCGTCGCGCGCCAGTCGCGCCGCTTCGCTGATGCTGCGCACCTGTTCCCGCTCGCCGACGACGATCGTCCGCCCGCTGGCGACTGTCGCCGGCTTGCCGTCGGGAGACGGCGGCTGACTGCCCGCACGCCCGACGACAGGGGCCTCGACCGGCGTCGCAGCGACCGCCGGCGTGGTCAGCGGCGGCCGCACGACCTCGAGCTTGCCCTGCTCGTTGCGGCGAATGCTGCCGAGTTCGGTCGGCGCCGGTGGCAGGCTGTCGGCGCCCAACGGGCTGGCGACTGCAGCCAGGGCGAGCATGGTGGCAACGAGCAGTCGCCGACTCATACGTTCCGCTCTCGGATGCAGGCCGTCGCAGGCGGCAGCGCGCCCGGCTGGCACGTCGCCGGTCGCGGCGACAGCGGTGGCCGGCGGCGGCTCAGCACAGCTCGACCTGCGCGCCCAGCTCGACGACACGGTTGGGCGGCAGCTTGAAGAACTCGGTCGCGGTATCGGCATTGCGAAACATCCAGTTGAACAGCGTTTGCCGCCAGTTTGCCATACGCGCAGGGTGTCCGGGCGGCAAACGGACGACCGTGTCGCGGCCGAGGAAAAAGGAGGTGGACATCAGGTCGAAGCTCAGTCCGTGCGCGGTGCAGGCTGCCAGTGCGCGCGGCAGGTCGGGCTCGTCCTTGAAGCCGTAGGCGACATGGACGCGGTAGAAGCCCTGGCCGAGCGGCTCGACGCGCACACGCTCAGCCTCCGCGATGTGCGGAACATCGGCAGTCGCGACGTTGAGCACCACCACCCGCTCGTGCAGCACCTGATTGTGGTTCAGGTTGTGCAGCAGCGCACGCGGCACGCCCTCGGGGTGCGCGGTGAGAAAGACGCCGCTGCCGCGCACCCGCTGCGGCCCGGCGAAGGCAATGCCGGCGATGAAGTCGGCGAGCGGTATCGACTGCTGTCGCTGCCGCTCGGCGAGCAGCCGCCGACCCAGCCGCCAGGTCGACAGAAGAACGAAAACGCCGCCGCCGACGGCCAGCGGGAACCAGCCGCCGTCGACGATCTTGGTCACGTTCGCCGAGAAGAAGGCGAAGTCGACAATGAGGAAGAACCCCAGCAACAGCGCCGCGCGCTGCCAGCTCCACTGCCACAGCACCCGCACGACGACGAAGGCGAGCAGCGTGTCGATCATCATCGTCAGGGTGACGGCAATGCCGTAGGCCGATGCCAGGTTGGACGACGAGCGGAAGCCGACGACGACGCCGATCACCGTCAGCAGCAGCAGCCAGTTGATGTTCGGCACGTAGATCTGGCCCTTTTCGCGTTCCGAGGTGAACCGCACCTGGATGCGTGGACAGTAGCCCAGCTGCATCGCCTGGCTGGTGAGCGAGAAGGCGCCCGAGATCACCGCCTGCGATGCGATCACCGTCGCCGTCGTGGCAAGGACGACCAGCGGCAGTACCAGCCGCTCATCGGGAACGAGGCGAAAGAAGGGACTGCCGATGGCTTGCGGGTCAGCGAGGATCAGCGCGCCCTGGCCGAGGTAGTTGAGGTAGAGCAGCGGAAAGACGAAGCCGAACCACGCCCGCGTGATCGCCGGCCGGCCGAAGTGCCCCATGTCCGCGTACAGCGCTTCGCCGCCGGTGATCGCCAGCACGACCGAGGCCAGTGCAAGGAAGGCGGTGCCCGGCTGCCCGAGGCAGAAGGCGAGCGCGTACCAAGGATTGATCGCCGCCAGCACCGACGGATTGTGGATCACGTTCCAAAGCCCGAGCACACCGAGCGTCGCGAACCAGAACATCATCACCGGGCCGAAGAGCGCGCCGACGGCCGCGGTGCCGTGGCGCTGGAAGACGAAGAGCAGGACGAGAATGGCGACGGTGATCGGCAGGACATAGGGCTTGAGCAGCGGGGTCACCACTTCCAGCCCCTCGACCGCCGACAGCACCGACATCGCCGGCGTGATCACGGCATCGCCGTAGAACAGCGCCGCACCGAAGATACCCAGCGCCGACATCAGCCAGAGAACCTTCGGCGTCGCGTTCGCCGTTCGCAGCGCCAGCGCCGTCAGCGCCATGATGCCGCCCTCGCCCCGGTTGTCGGCGCGCATGATGAAGAGGACGTACTTCAGCGAGACCGTGATCGTCAGCGCCCAGAAGACCAGCGAGAGGATTCCGAGGACATTGCCGGCGCTGGGCAGCAGCGGGTGATGGCCGCCGAATACCTCCTTCATCGTATACAGCGGGCTGGTCCCGATGTCACCGAAGACGACCCCCATCGCTGCCACGGCAGTCGCCGCCAGACCCGATCGGCGCTCGCCGCCCGCTGCATCCGCTGCCGCCACTTCGGTTCCCACCCTGTTCCTCATGAGGCACGCACGATTCCCGGCCAGGCGTGTCGCCGACGGCCGGCTGCCACCGGACGTCACCGGCCACCCGACCGATCACCGCAAGCGGCGGTGAAACGCCCAACGGTCCCTTCCCGAGGCGTACAATAGCCGTTTTGTCGCGCCTTGCCCAGCCTCTTCGGGAGCATCGCCATGAACCAGGAATACACGAGGCCGGCCGAACCGGAGACCCTGCACCAGCGCCTCGCGGAGGTCCATCTCACCGAGGTGCGTTCGCTGCTGTCGCTGCAGAAGCTCGTCGAGGATCTGGTGCACGAGCAGGGAGCCGGCGAGCATGAAGGCGTCGACAGCGAGCTCGAGCAGCAGTACCGCCGGGAACTGCGGCACAAGCTGAAGCTGATGCCGGCGCGTGAAGTCGCTTACATCATCGAGTCGCTCGACGCCGCCGAGCGACTCGTGGTCTGGGAAGAGGTCAAGGAAGGTGCCGACGCGATCCTCGCCCTGCTTCCCGACGACGTTCTCGAGGAACTGATCGACGACAGCCACTATCGCAACGAGAAGATGGCGATCACCGCCTTCGAGCTGCGCGACGGCCGGCTGCGCCAGATTGCGGTCAACGGACCCGACGATCTGGCGAACGTCAAGCCGATCTGGATCGACCTGATTGCGCCGACGAAGAAGGTCCGTGGCTGGATGAGCCGGATGTTCGACGTCGACGTGCCCGACCCCGGCAATCTGACCGACCTCGAGGCGAGCGCCCGCTTCTACGTCGACGATGAAGGGCATACCCACCTGCACTCGGATTTCCTGCTCGATACGCGGGAAGAGTCGCGCAACGTTCCGGTGGCAATGATTCTCCACGATCAGGTGCTGTTCACCGTGCGCAGCGAGGAACTGCCGGTGTTCCGCCTGCAGCGGGCACGCGCGCGCACCCGCCCCGGCTATGTCAGCAACGGCACCGACGTGCTGATCGACCTCTACGCGGCTGACGTCGAATACTCGGCGAGCGCGCTCGAAGACATGTACGGCGAGCTCGACCGCATCGGCCGGCAGGTTCTGCGCTCGCATACCAGCGACCAGGAGGCATCGAGAATCCTGGTGGCGATCTCGGAAGCCGAGGACCTCAATGCCCGCACCCGCCGCAGCGTCCTCGATGCCCGCCGCGGCCTGTCCTTTCTGCTGCGTGGCAAGTTCCTTTCGGAAACGCAGCATGCCGATGTGCGCGAGATCCTGCGCGACATCGAATCGCTCGACGGCCACACGGCCTTTCTCTTCAACAAGATCAACTTCCTGATGGACGCCACCGACAGCGCGATCAACATCAACCAGAACAAGGACATCAAGCGGCTGACCGTGCTCAGCGTCATCTTCATGCCGATCAACGTCCTCGCCGGCATGGGCGGCATGTCGGAGTTCTCGATGATGACCGAGGGAATCCCCTGGCCGGTCGCGTACGCGGGCTTTGCCTGCTCGATGGTGGCGATCGGCGCCCTGACCTACTACGGCCTGCGCCACTTCGAACGGCGCCGCGCCGCCGGCCATCAGTTGGCGCCGCAGCACGCCGACTGAGCCGCGGCGGGCGCAGGCCGCCGCGCGGCCGTCCTCACCAGGTGCGAAAGACTGCCTCGGCGGCGGCGACCGTCGTCGCGATGTCGTCGGCGGCATGCGCGGCCGAGACGAAGCCTGCTTCGAAAGCCGACGGAGCGAAGTAGTGGCCGGCATCCAGCATGGCGTGGAAGAAGCGCCTGAAGCCCTGCTGGTCCGACTGCATCACTTCGGCGTAGGTCTGCGGGCAGGCGGCAGTGAAGTAGATGCCGAACATGCCGCCGATCGACTGCGCCGAAAACGGCACCCCGTACCGGCCAGCAGCCGCAGCGAGGCCATCGCAGAGACCGCGCGTGCGTGTCGCCAGTTGCTCGTGGAAGCCTTCCGTCTGCAGCAGCCGGAGCGTCGCCAGGCCGGCAGCGACCGCCACCGGGTTGCCCGACAGCGTGCCCGCCTGGTACACCGGGCCGAGTGGCGCGATGCGGGCCATGATGTCGCGCCGACCCCCGAAGGCGCCGACCGGCATGCCGCCACCGATCACCTTGCCGAGCGTCGTCAGGTCCGGCGTGATGCCGTAGAGGCCCTGCGCGCCGCGCGGACCGACACGAAAGCCGGTCATCACCTCGTCGAAGATCAGCACCGCGCCATGCCGGCTGCACAGCTCGCGCAGCGTCTGCAGGAAAGGCGGGCGCGGCGCGATCAGGTTCATGTTGCCGGCAACCGGCTCGACGATCACTGCCGCGATGCTCTCGCCATGTGTCTTGAACGCCGCGGCGACCTGCTCGCTGTCGTTGTAGTCGAGGACCAGGGTGTGCTGCGCCAGATCGGCGGGAACACCGGCCGAACTCGGGTTGCCGAGCGTCAGCAGCCCTGACCCTGCCTTCACCAGCAGGCTGTCGGAGTGACCGTGGTAGCAGCCCTCGAACTTGAGCAGCAGGTCGCGGCCGGTGAAGCCGCGCGCCAGGCGAATGGCGCTCATCGTCGCCTCGGTACCGGAACTGACGAGGCGCACCATTTCGAGCGATGGCAGCAGCATGCACAGCAGCTCCGCCATCTCGATCTCGCTCTCGGTCGGCGCCCCGAACGACAGTCCGGCGAGCGCCGCCTCGCGGACGGCGCCGACCACCTCGGGATGAGCATGACCGAGGATCAGCGGTCCCCAGGAGCCGACATAGTCGATGTAGGTGGCACCATCGGCGTCAGTGACGCGCGCCCCGGCACCGGCAACGAAGAAGCGCGGCGTGCCGCCGACCGAGCGAAACGCCCGCACCGGCGAATTGACGCCACCCGGGATGTGCTCTTGCGCACGTTCAAACAGTTGCTGATTGCGGGAACTCACGTGGCTTGTCCTCGAACAGGGATTGATAGGCGGCGGCACGCGCCTGCACGTCGGCGGCCGCGAAAAGGTCGCTGATCACCGCCAGCATGTCGGCTCCGGCAGCGAGCAGCGGCGGCGCGTTGCCAAGCGTGATGCCGCCGATGGCACAGCTCGGCACAGCGAGTTCGGCACGGCAGCGGGCAAACAGCGACAGCGCCGCCGGACGCGCCAGCGGCTTGGTCGCCGACGCATGCACAGAACCGAAGGCAACGTAATCGGCCCCGGCCGCAACCGCCGCCCGGGCACGTTCGAAATCGCCGTAACACGAGGCGCCGAGCAGGCAGCCGGCGGGCAGCGCCTGGCGGGCGAACTGCAGGTCGCCGTCGCCGGCTCCGAGGTGTACCCCGTCGGCACCGACCGACAGCGCCAGCGCCAGATCGTCGTTGATCAGCAGACGAGCGCCATACGCGCGGCACAGGCGGCGCAGCGCGCTCGCGGTCGCCAGCCGGCTGGCGGCATCGGCGTCCTTGTCCCGATACTGGACGAGCACCACCCCACCGCGCAGTGCCGCCTCGACGACGGCGAGATCGCCGCCAGCGCCGAGCCCGGGCGGGGTGATCGCGTAGAGGCCCCGCAGCGGCTGCCGTTCAGCCATCGAGCGCAGCGCGACGCTGCCGGGCGGCAAAGAAGCGATCGGGAACGAACTGCCCCTTTCCAGGCCGAAAACCCGCCGCCAGCGACTGCCAAGTGTAGTCCTGCGCGACCGCGACCGCCTCGTCCACCGCCAGACCGCAAGCCAGGCTGGCGGCGATTGCCGAGGCCAGGGTGCAACCCGAGCCGTGGTAGCTGCCGGGCAATCGATCCCAGGCATCGCTGCGCACCAGCCCGAGGCCACGCCGATGGAGCGTGTTGATCACGCGCTCGGTGTTGCTGTGGGTACCGGTGAGCAGCACGTACTGGCACCCGAGAGCAAGCAGCTTCTGCGCACACTCGGCAAGCGCCGGCTGCTGCGCCTCGCCGCCATCATCGGCAGCCGCGTCGAAACCATCAGCCGCCTCCGCCAGGCGACGCGCCTCGAGCGAGTTCGGGGTGAGGATCGTCGTCAGCGGCAGCAACAGCTCGCGCAGGCCGGCGATCATCTCGTCGTCGGCCAGTTCGTCACCCCTGCCGGACGCGAGGACCGGGTCGAGGACCAGCGGTATGGCCGGGTAGTCGGCGACGATGCCGGCAATCACGGCGATGTTCTCGATGCTGCCGAGAAGCCCCATCTTGAACGCCGCCACCGGCATGTCCGCGAGCAGCGTCCGCGCCTGCTCCTCGACGCAGTCGGCGGGGACGGCGAGAACGCTGCCGACGCCGACCGTATCCTGGACGGTCAGCGCCGTCATCACCGACAACGGGTAGCAGCCCAACGCGGAGAGGGTCATCAGGTCGGCCTGCATGCCGGCACCGCCGGTCGGATCGCTGGCGGCAAAGGTGAGGACGATCGGCGGCGACGGCGGTGCGGAGCGCGGGTTCATGAAGGGACGAGGGCGTCGGCTTTCGGTGTCGGAGGAGAAACCCTTGGCATCAACACCGGGGTTTGGCTAGAATCGATGCGTTTCCCGGCCGATTTTACTCGAAATTCCATACACCCCCATGACTAGCACGAGCGACGAGCGGTATCAGACCTGGATGTGTCTCACCTGCGGCTTCATTTATGACGAAGCGGCCGGCCTGCCCGACGACGGCATTGCGGCCGGCACGCGCTGGCGTGATGTGCCGATCAACTGGACCTGCCCGGAGTGCGGGGCGCGCAAGGAAGACTTCGAAATGGTCGAAATCTGAAGACAATGCGGTATAGTACCGGCAGCAGGAAATGATGAGGATTCCGGGGCTTGCACAGGCTTGCATGATTACCCGGAACGTACTGGAGGAGAGAGTTGCCTGAAGCTGACAAGCTGCGCGGTGTCAAGGTGATGGTCATCGACGACAGCAACACGATACGGCGCAGCGCCGAGATCTTCCTCGTGCAGGCTGGCTGCCAGGTGCTGCTGGCCGAGGACGGTTTCGACGCGCTGGCGAAGGTCGCTGATCACCAGCCGGAAGTGATCTTCTGCGATATCGTGATGCCGCGACTCGACGGCTACCAGACCTGCGCCCTGATCAAGAAGAATCAGCGTTTTCGCTCGACACCGGTGATCATGCTGTCCTCGCGCGACGGTCTCTTCGATCGTGCTCGTGGCCGCATGGTCGGCTCGGACCATTATCTGACGAAACCGTTCACCAAGGACAGCCTGCTGCAGACCGTCGCCGCCTTCGCGCCGGCGCCGGCCTGAGCGAACAGCAGCGTGTCGACCGATACGGGTACCTGCAGAGGCTGGACGCGATGACCATCAGGAAGATCCTCGTTGTTGATGATTCACCGACCGAACGCTATGTCCTTGGTGAACTGCTGACGAGCAACGGTTATCAGGTCATTACCGCAGAAAACGGCGAGGAAGGAATCGCCAAGGCGAGAAGCGAGATGCCCGACCTGATCCTGATGGATGTCGTCATGCCGGGACTCAATGGCTACCAGGCAACGCGGACGCTGACCCGCGACCCGACGACGCGCAGCATACCGGTCATCGTGTGCACGACGAAGGGCCAGGAAACCGACAAGATCTGGGGATTGCGTCAGGGCGCCCACGATTACATGGTCAAGCCCGTGAATGGCCCGGAATTGCTGGCCAAGATCGCAGCGCTCTGAAAAGACGGTAGCCGAGGAATGACCAAGAAGATCAGACTACATGAGTTTCAGTCCTACCTCGCAGCACGTCTTGCCGGCACCAGTACGCAGACGGCTGCCGGACTGCTTGGCATGCAGGCGGGTTCGGAGTACTGGCTGCTCGATCTGGCCGACTCGGGCGAGATCGTCCCGCTGACGACGCTGACGACGGTTCCGCTGACCAAGCCGTGGTTCGCAGGCCTGGCCAACATCCGCGGCAATCTGTACTCGGTGGTCGACCTGTCGGCCTTCGTCGGCAAGGAAGTGACGCCCCGCAACAGCAGCTCGCGGCTGCTCCTGATCGGCACCCGACATGGCAGCAACGCCGCCCTGCTGGTAAACCGCATGATCGGTCTTCGCAATGTGGACGCGCTGACGCCCGAAACTGCGACCGATGACGCCCCGGCCTGGGCGCCGGAGCTCTATGCCGACAACGAGGGCCGTCGCTGGAGGAAACTCAAGGTGCGCGAACTGCTGGCCGACGAGAACTTCATGGACATAGCCGCTTGAGCCGGCTGCAGATCACGGGGCACGTGACGACGAGTCTGTTCTTCGTCGAGGCAACGTAACCGGAGGAGGAAGATGACGTTCAAACTCAAGCTGCCGGCCTTGCTGTCCCGCCTGAAGGACCCGGCGGGCGAAACGCTGCCGACCCGCACGATTCTCGATCCGGGAACGCCAGCGAAAAGGAAGGGACCGGTTTCCTGGTCGCCGGCATTGCTGAACCTGACCCGTCTGCCGGTTGCCAAGCGGCTGCAGCTGCTCGGTGGCGCCCTCGTTCTCGTCATGCTGGTGATTGCCGTCGTCGTCTATCGGGACAGTCGTCAGGCCGGCTACAACGCCGCCTACATCGCGACCGCAGGCGACATGCGCATGCTCTCGCAGCGACTGGCGAAGGCGTCGAGCCTTGCCCTCCTCGGTGATCCGGCAGCCTTCAGGCAGCTCCGCGAGTCGCGTGACAGCTTCGCCGGCAACATCGAGAGGCTGAGCAACGGCGGCGAACTCGCCTCGGGCTGGGTGCCGCCGTCGCCGATCCGCGTTCAGCCGCAACTGGAGGAGCTGGCCCGCGTATGGGAGAAGACCGACCGCAACGCCGGCCGCCTGCTCGAGATGGAGAAGAACCTGGTTTCCCTGGGCAAGGAGGTCGCCTCGATCAACGACCGCAACCCACAGTTGCTCGACCTGGCAGAACAGCTCGCTGCACTCAAGCTGCAGGGCAACGCCAGCACGCGTGACATCGCAGCTGCCAATCAGCTCGTCATGCTGACGCAACGGATCGCCAAGAATGCGAACGCGCTCCTGCTCGGCGACGCGATCGACCCGGAAGTCGCCTTCCTCCTCGGAAAGGACACCAATACCTTTCGCGATACGGTGCATGCCCTCGGCAAGGGCAGCGAATCACTGCGCATTGCCGCAACGACCGACCCCGAAGCCCGGGCCAAGCTCGGCGAACTCGACGCCAGCTTTGCTGACTACCGGACGGCAGTGGGCGGCATCCTGGGCAACATGCAGCGCCTGATCATCGCCAAGCAGGCAGGCTCGCAGATCTTTCGCGACAGCGAGGAACTTCTCCAGGTGACGGACCAACTGGCGCAGGCGTACCAGGACCGGGGACTGAACCGCGCCCTCTATGGCCTCCTGATGGTCGTGCTGATCGGCCTGGCGATTGGCCTGGCCGTGCTGCTGGCGAGGACCTACCTGGCCGAGAGCAAGCGGCAGGCCGCGGAAGCCGAGCACGGCAGGCGCGAGACCGAAGCCATCAACCGGCAGAATCAGGACGCAATCCTGCGCCTGATGAACGAACTCGGTGACCTCGCCGACGGTGATCTGACGGTGACGGCGACCGTCTCCGAGGACATCACCGGCGCCATCGCCGACTCGATCAACTACACCATCGAGGAACTGCGCCTCCTGGTCGGCCGCATCAACGACGCCGCCGGCCGGGTGACGCAGGCAACCGAACTCGCCCAGCAGACCTCGAGCGAACTGCTCGCCGCTGCCGAGCGCCAGGCGGCGGAGATCAAGTCGGCTGGCCAGTCGGTTCTCGGCGTGGCGTCGACGATGACCGGCGTCTCCGGCGACGCGAAACAGTCGGCCAAAGTCGCCCGTCAGTCGCTGGCTGCCGCCGGCAAGGGGGCGCAGGCCGTCGAGGACTCGATCACCGGCATGAACCGCATCCGCGAGCAGATCCAGGAGACTTCCAAGCGCATCAAGCGTCTCGGAGAGTCGTCGCAGGAGATCGGCGAGATCGTCGAGCTGATCTCGGACATTACCGAGCAGACCAACGTCCTGGCGCTCAACGCCGCCATCCAGGCGGCTTCGGCCGGCGAGGCCGGACGTGGTTTCACGGTCGTCGCCGAGGAAGTGCAGAGGCTCGCCGAGCGCTCCGCCGAGGCGACGAAACAGATCGGTGCGATCGTCAGGACGATCCAGACCGACACCCAGGACACGGTCTCGGCGATGGAAGAGTCGACCCGAGGGGTGGTCGAGGGGGCGCGGCTGTCCGACGCCGCTGGCCAGGCGCTGGCGGAGATCGGCGCGGTGACGAGAACGCTGACGGACCTGATCGAGAACATCTCCGGCGCCACGCGCCAGGCCGCCGACTCGGCAACCAGGGTCGCGCGCAAGATGCAGGAGATCCTTCTCGTCACCGGGCAGACGACCGCCGGAACCCAGAAGACGGCGACGGCGATCGGCGAGCTGGCCGGCCTGGCCACCGAGCTCAAGGGTTCGGTAGCCGGGTTCAAGGTCTCCTGAGTACCTGATTGAAGAGGCTGCCCGGATGAATGCCCCGACGGATTTCGACATCGGCCCGCTGACCTGGGTCAAGAGCGAGATAGACCTCGCACTCGAGCGTGCCGCGCAGGCGCTGCAGGAATTCTCTGTCGACAGTGCAGGCGACCAGGAAGACCGCAAGCAGATCAGGTTCTGTCGAACGCACCTGCACCAGGTTCAGGGAGCGCTGACGATCGTCGGCCTCGACGGCGTCACCCAGGTGGCCGAGGCGATCGAGTTCCTCCTCGAGGCGATGGAGAAGCAGGAACAGCCGGTCGATGCCGTAGCGCTCAACCTCGTGCAGCGCTCGCTGACGGCGCTCCGCCATTATCTTGACGACCTGATCAGCGGCCAGCCCAATCAACCGCTGCGCCTGCTGCCGCTCTACCGAGAGCTGCAGGCGGCACGCGGACAAAGCCGGGTCATCGCCAGCGACCTCTTCTTTCCCGACCTGCGCGTACGCCCACCGGCGCGCAGCACAGCGGCACACAAGCTCGAGCGCAGCGAGTTCGAACACCGTCTGCGGCAGCAGCGGGCACACTTCCAGCGCGGCCTGCTGGCGTGGTTGCGCGCACCGCGGGAGCGCGCCGGAGTACCCGAGATGCTCAGCGCCGTCAAGCGCATCGAGGCGATTCAGGAGATGCCTTCGGCGCGCGCTTTCTGGTGGGTCGCGACGGCTTTCCTGACCGCCCTGGGCGAAGGCGCACTGCCCCCGGACGCCGATGCCAGGCAGTTGTGCAGTCGCATCGACCTGCAGACCCGCCGCCTGCTCGAGGGTTCGAGCAACGTCGCCGAACGCCTGATGCGCGACGCGCTCTACCTGGTCGGTATCGCCCGCAGCAGCCATCGAACGGTGCAGAAGGTCAAGCAGGCCTACCGACTGCCGGCGCTGATCGCTGCCGAAGCCGCTCCGGCGCCATTCGCCGAAGATGCGGTGCGGCGCCGTCTGCGGGACGCGATCTCCGCCACCGAAGAGGCATGGAACCGGTTCTCTGCCGGCACCACCCAGGCCCTGCCAATCTTCCGCGCGAGCGCGGCAACGCTGGCGGCGGTTGCCGAGGAGGTCGGCCAGCCCGACTTTCGGCGCCTGACGCGGGCGATCGCCGAGGTCGCCAGCTTCCTCGGGCAGTCACCTGCCCGCCACAGCGAAGCGCTGGCGATGGAGAACGCGACCGCCATCCTGCTTGCCCAGAACGCGCAGGAGAATATCCAGTACCTGGGCAGCAGCTTCACGCACCAGGTCGACGTGATGGCCGCCAGGATCCGCGACTGCATCGCTGGCACGCCGCTGCCACCGGAGTCGGAACTGCCGGCTCTCGACGAAATGTCGCGCCAGGCGCAGGAGAAGATGCTCGTCGGCCAGGTCGCCCGCGAGATCACGAGCAACCTCGCACAGATCGAACAGGTTCTCGATGGCTTCTTCCGGGACGCCGACAAGCGCGCCGATCTGCTGCAGCTCGATGCGCCGTTGCGGCAGGTGATCGGCGCGCTGACGATGATGCGCCACGAGGGTGCGGTCGCCGTCCTGCGGCACTGCACAGCGGAAGTCTCGCGCTTCTCCGACCCGGCTTATGAGCCGCAGCAGGTCGATTTCGAACAGGTGGCGGAGCAACTGTCGCTGGTCGGCTTCTTCGTCGACGCCATGCAGACCGGCGCGGTGGACTTCGAGGCTTTCGTCAGCCGCATGCGGGCGAGTGGCGCGCCGGCCGAGACCGAAGCCGAGGTGGCGACGGTCGAGCAGGAGGTCGAACAGCAGAAACGCGAGGCACACGCCCTGCTGGTCGCGCTCAAGGAGCAGCCGAGCGATGCCGCGCTGCGGCAGGAGGTGGCGCAGAACCTGACGGCACTGCAGAAGGACGCCGACCTGGTTGCCGACAAGGAACTCGGGCAGCAGGCCAAGCACGTCCTCTCGGCGCTGGCTGCCGGTGGCGACGCCGCGCAGCAGATCGACGCGGCGATGGCCACCCTCAGGCCGGAGGCGCCGATCGCACCGCCGCCGTCGGCAGAAACCATCCAGCTCTCGCAGGCGACGGCGGAAGAAGTCGACGCCGAACTACTGGGGATCTTCCTCGAGGAAGCGGACGAGGTTCTGGGCAGCATCCACGACAACCTGCAGCTCCTCGAGCAGCAGCCGCACAATGTTGAGGCCCTGACCGCTCTCCGGCGATCGGTACACACCCTCAAGGGCAGTGGCCGGATGGTCGGACTGAAGGATCTCGGAGAAGCGGCGTGGTCGATCGAGCAGGTCCTCAACCTCTGGCTGCGACAGGAGCTGGAGGTGACACCGCAGCTCGTCGACCTCCTCGGGCAGGCCTACGCAGCGTTTTCCACCTGGATCGAGCACCTGAAGAGCGGACTCGGCGAGATACCCGATATCGGTCGCATGAGCGCGCTCGCGGTAGCCCTGCGCGACGGGAACGAGAGCGGACCGGCAGCGGCGGAGCTCGCCCTGGCAACGGCCGGCGCCACCGAACAGGCAGGCGCCGGGAGCGCGCCGGCGACAGCGGGCGAGCGCGCCCGCCTGGCGATCGCGCCAGCGCTGATCGGTATCTTCAGGGAAGAGGCGGCAACCCACCTCGCGACCCTGCAGCGCGAGTTCGCGCTCCTCGAAGGCGACCTCGTGGCACCGTCGAGTCACGAGATGTACCGCGCCGCGCACACGCTCGCTGGCATCGCCGGAACGGTCGGCCTCGATGCCATCAAGCATCTCGGTCATGCGCTGGAACTGGCGCTGGTGCGGCGAAATCATGCCGCCAATCGCGACAGTCTCGAGGCCTTCGAGACGGTGCGACAGGCGATCGCCGAACTCGCACTGATGCTCGCCGACGTCGCCCGCGAGCACGCACCCGAAGCGATCCCCAGCCTGCTCGAGACCCTCGATTCGCTTTACCCGGAACTCGCCGTCGACGCGCGCGTCGAGCCAGCCACGACGGCAGGCGAGGAACAGGCGACAGCCGAGGTTGCTCAGCCAGTGCCGGCCGTGATGCCGGCGGCCATCGGCGCAGCGAGCGCTGCCGTCCCGACGGAAGTCCCGATGGTGCAGGACGAGTTCGACGAACAGCTGCTGCCGCTGTTCATCGAGGAGGCGATCGACCTCAACCAGAACATCGCGGCACAGTTGCGCGCCTGGCGCAGCAACCCCGCCGATCCCGAGCCGGTGCGCCGACTGGCGCGCCTGTTCCACAGCCTCAAGGGCAGCGCGCGCATGGCCGGCGCGATGAGTCTCGGCAACCTGACGCATGCGATCGAGACGCGCATGAAGGAAGCGCAGGATGCCGGTGCGGCACCGATCGAACTGATCGACGACATCGACAACGCTTTCGACGTCATCATCCAGGTCGTCGAGAGATTGCAGCGCGGCGAAACGGCCGATACACCGCTCGAGATTTCCGACACGGCGGCACTCGACCTGGTCGGCGAGGCGCCCACTGCGGCACCTGCGGGCGCCGCCGAACCGGCGACCACCAGCGTTGCGCGTCCGGAGGCGCAGGAAGCCGAGGCCGAGGCCGCCGGGCAGCGGGCGAACCTGCGCGTTCGCGCCGACCTGATCGACCGGCTGGTCAACGAAGCCGGCGAGTTGTCGATCGCCCGCCTGCGCATCGAAGGCGAGATGCGAGGAATCAAGGCTTCGCTGCTCGACCTGACCGAGAACGTCATTCGCCTGCGCCGACAGTTGCGTGAGATCGAGATTCAGGCCGAGCTGCAAATGCAGTCGCGCACGGCCGTCACCGACGAGCAGCACGCCGACTTCGATCCGCTCGAATTCGACCGCTTCACGCGCTTCCAGGAACTGACCCGGATGATGGCAGAGTCGGTGAACGACGTCGCCACCGTGCAACAGAACCTGCTGAAGAACCTCGACGACGCCAACGCTGCGATCATCGCCCAGGCCCGTCTGAACCGCGAGGTGCAGCAGGAACTCATGTCGGTACGCATGGTCCCGTTTGCCAGCATCGCCGACCGTCTCTATCGCATCGTTCGCCAGGCCAGCAAGGACACCGGCAAGCGGGCGAACCTCGAGATCCGCGGCGCTCAGCTCGAACTCGACCGCACCGTCCTCGACAAGATGCTGGCGCCCCTGGAACATGTGCTGCGCAACGCCGTCGCGCACGGCCTCGAGGATGCGCCCGTGCGTCGCGCCGGCGGCAAGGCGGACATCGGCGAGATCACCCTGACGCTGGTGCAGGAAGGAAACGAAGTCATCCTGTCGATCGCCGACGACGGCAGAGGCCTCGACATCGACCGGCTGCGGGAACGCGGCCTGCGCTCCGGTCTGTTGCACGCGGACGATGCCGACAACGCCGAGCGGGTGATCGACCTGATCTTCGCTCCGGGGATCTCGACGGCCAGCCAGGTTTCCCAGCTGGCCGGTCGCGGCATTGGCATGGACGTCCTGAAGAGCGAGGTGACCAGCCTCGGTGGTCGCATCGAAGTCCTGTCCAGCGCCGGCCAGGGGACCACTTTCCGGCTCTATCTGCCGCTCACGCTGGCCGTCACCAAGGCCCTGCTGGTTCGCTCCGGCAGTCGTCAGTACGCCATCCCGGCGGCCATGATCGAGCAGGCGCTCGACCTCAAGGAAAAGAGTCTGACGCGAATCCGCGACAGCCGCGAGGCGGTCTGGACCGGTAGCCGCTACCCGTTCAGCTACCTGCCACACCTTCTCGGCGAGCCGCAGGCTCTGCCCGAGAAGCATCCGCAGTACTGGATCCTGCTGTTGCGCAGCGGCAGCAAGCGGATCGCGCTGCAGGTCGACGAACTGCTCGGCAACCAGGAAATCGTCGTCAAGAACATCGGCGCCCAGCTGGCGCGGGTGATCGGCGTCGACGGCGCCACCGTCCTCGGCAACGGACAGGTCGTGCTCATCCTCAATCCGATCGCCCTCGCCAGCCGCGACCGCCTGCCGCCAGCAGTGTCGCCCGTGCCGACGGTACGGCAGCCGCTGGCTGCCGACCGCAGCACGGCGACGGTGCCGACGATCATCATCGTTGACGACTCGCTGACCGTGCGCAAGATCACCAGCCGGCTGCTGGCACGCGAGGGCTACCAGGTGATGACCGCCAAGGACGGTGTCGACGCCCTCGAGCAGATGGTCGCAGTCGTTCCGGACGTGATGCTCGTGGATATCGAGATGCCGCGCATGGACGGTTTCGAGCTGACGCGCAACGTGCGTGCCGACAAGCGGCTGGCCGCCGTGCCGATCATCATGATCACCTCACGGACGGCGGACAAGCACCGTCAGTTCGCGCTCGAACTCGGCGTCAATCATTATCTCGGCAAGCCTTTCCAGGAAGACGAACTGCTGCGACTGGTCAGCGGCCACGTCAGGGAACTGCGGCACGCCTGACGACGGCGTAGCGCTGCAGGGTGCGGCGCCGGGCTTCGTCGTGATCGACCAGCGGCGGCGGCGTCTCGCACCCGACGCGAACACCGCATGCGGCCTGCTCGCCGCTGCTCATTCGCCACGGGGCATGGATGAAGCGATCGGAAACGGCGGCCAGTTCAGGGAGGTAGCGGCGGATGAAGCGGCCGCCCGGATCAAAGCGCTCGGATTGCGTGACCGGATTGAAGATGCGGAAGTATGGCTGTGCGTCACAGCCGGTCGAGGCCGCCCATTGCCAGCCGCCGTTGTTGGCGGCAAGGTCGAAATCGTTGAGCTGGCGCGCAAAGAAGGCCTCTCCCCAGCGCCAGTCCAGGCCCAGGTCCTTGGTCAGGAACGAGGCGACGAGCATCCGCAGGCGGTTGTGCATGTAGCCGCTGGCGTTGATCTGCCGCATTGCCGCGTCGACGAGCGGGTAGCCCGTCCGCCCGGCGCACCAGTCGGCAAACGCCTGCTCGGCAGCAGCGCCCTGCTCCCAGACGATGGCGTCGTACTCCGGCCGGAACGAGCGTTCGACGACATGCGGAAAGCGGTCGAGAATCATGAAGTAGAAGTCGCGCCAGACGAGTTCGGACAACCAGGTCGCCGCGCCTTCGGCCTCCGGCCGCAGGGCGCCGGCAGCGATCGCCAGCGCCACCAGCTCACGCACCGACACCGTGCCGAAACGCAGGTGCACCGAGAGATACGAGACGCCCTTGACCGCCGGAAAGTCGCGCTGCTGTCGGTAGAGCGCCAGGCGACCGACGAAGTCCTGCAGCCGCTGACGACCGCCGGACATCCCGGGAACGATGCCGAGCGCGCGCAGCCCGGTCTCGGCGAAGCCGAGGTCGGCCAGCGCAGGCACGCCGACCGCCATGGGCGATGCGACGAGGCAACCGCCGTGTCCGCAGTGGGCCTGCCAATCGTCTTCGCGCAGCCGTTTCAGCCATGCGTTGCGGTACGGGGTGAAGACCGTGTACGGCCGCCCGGCCTGCGTCAGAACCTCCTCCCCGTCGAGCACCGCCTGATCCTTGAACAACTCGAAGCCAATGCCCTCGGCACGCAGCGCCGCCGCAACCGCCGCATCGCGCTGCCTGGCCTGCGGCTCGTAATCCCGGTTGGCGAACACCGCGCGCACGCCCAGTTGCCGTGCCAGAAGAGGAATCTCGCCGCGCGGGCAGCCATGCCGGACGATCAGCGCGCCGCCGCGCGCCCGCAGTGCACGATCGAGTTCGAGCAGCGATTCGCGGATGAACTCGACCCGCCGATCGCCGCTGCGTGGCAGCGGATCGATGATCTCGCGATCGAACACGAAAGCGCAATGGACGCGACTGGCGCGTCGCAGCGCCTCGCACAAGGCGGCCTGATCGTAATCCCGCAGGTCGCGCCGAAACCAGACAAGAATGGACTCCACTGCCGATTACCTTTGTGTCGGCCGCCAGCGCCGATTAGAATGGGAATATGCAAAGTATCGATCTGACCGATCATTTTCTCATCGCCATGCCGGCGATGGTAGATTCCTATTTCGCCAAGTCGCTCGTTTATGTCGCCGAGCACAACCCGCGTGGCGCCCTCGGGCTGATCGTCAACCGGCCGATCGACATGAGTCTCGGCAGCCTGCTTGCGAAGATCGACGTGCCACTGCAGGCGGAGGGAATCGCCAATTTGCCGGTGTTTTTCGGCGGCCCGGTGCAGACCGACCGAGGCTTCGTCCTGCATCGCCCGGTTGGCCAGTGGCAGTCCACGCTGGTAGTCAATGAGCATGTCGGTCTGACCAGTTCACGCGACATCCTGCAGGCAGTCGCCCTGCGTGGACAGCCCCGCGACCTGATGGTGACGCTCGGCTACGCGGGCTGGTCCGCCGGTCAGATCGAACACGAACTGGCGCAGAACGCGTGGCTGACGGTACCTGCCGAACTCCGCATCCTGTTCGAACTGCCCTACGAGGAGCGACTGCCGTCGGCGCTCGAGCTGCTCGGCGTCAGCCTGACCAATCTCGTCGACACAGCCGGACATGCCTGAAGTGGCTGCCCGACCAGCAGGTACCGTGCTCGCGTTCGATTTCGGCGAGAAGCGCATCGGCGTTGCGGTTGGCGACTGGCAGCTGCTGCAGGCCCATCCGCTGACGACGATCGAAGCCGAGGCGAGCGCCGCGCGCTTTGCCGCCATCGCTGCGCTGATCGCCGAATGGCAGCCGGTGAGTCTCGTCGTTGGCCAACCACTCTCGCTCGACGGCACGCCACACGCGATGACCGCACGCTGCGTCCGTTTCGCCAACCAGTTGCGCGGCCGCTTCAGTCTCGTCGTCGAGCACGCCGACGAGCGACTGACATCGGTGGATGCCGCCGCGCGCCTGCGTTCGGCCGGACACGGCGCCCGCCAGGCGCGCCGCCACCTCGATGCCGTCGCCGCGCAGCTGATCCTGCAGGACCACTTCAACGCCACTGCCGAACGCGCTCATGCCGCCTGTTGAGCAACCCCGGGAACTCGGATGAACACCCACAAGACACCGCTACCGGTCGACCTGCCGGATGCCGACGCGCTTTGCGTCGAGCTTGCCGAGCTGATCCGGCCGTGCCTGCAACCGGAAACGGTCCTCGTCGGCATCCACAGCGGTGGCGTCTGGGTTGCCCAACGCCTGCACGCGCTGCTCGCACTGCCCAGCGAGTTGGGTCTGATCGACGTCTCCTTCTACCGCGACGATTACGGCGCCAGGGGCCTGCATGCGAAGGTCAGGCCAAGCTCGATTCCTTTCGACGTCGAAGGCCGCAGGCTGATCCTCGTCGACGACGTCCTGTATACCGGTCGCACGACTCGCGCAGCGATCAACGAGCTCTTCGATTACGGCCGCCCGGAACGGATCCAGCTTGCCGTCCTGGCCGATCGCGGCAACCGCCAGCTGCCGATCTGCGCCGACTTCTGCCCCTGGCGAATCGATCTCGCTCCGTCCTTCGAGCTGGTCCTCTCGGCAGCCGACAGCGGACGACTGCAGTGGAGCGTCGACGAGCATGCGTAATCCGCAACTCAGTGCCAACGGCGAGCTGACCCACCTGCTGTCGATCGAGGGTCTGCCGCGCGAGGTGCTCACGCAGATTCTCGACACCGCGTCAAGCTTCCTCAAGGTATCTCACCGGGATGTGAAGAAGGTACCCCTGTTGCGCGGCAAGAGCGTCTTCAACGTCTTCTTCGAGAACTCGACCCGCACGCGCACGACCTTCGAGATCGCTGCCAAGCGCCTCTCGGCGGACGTCATCAATCTCGACGTCACGCGTTCATCGACCGCGAAGGGCGAGACCCTGCTCGATACGGTGGACAACCTGGTGGCCATGCACGCGGACATGTTCGTCGTCCGGCATGCATCGAGCGGCGCTCCGCACCTGATCGCCGACCACCTGCGCCGCCTCGGGCGAGACGATGTGCACGTGGTCAACGCCGGCGACGGACGTCATGCCCACCCGACGCAGGGCCTGCTCGACATGTACACCATCCGCCACTACAAGCACGAGTTTTCCAATCTGGTGGTGGCGATCGTCGGCGACATCCTGCACTCGCGAGTTGCCCGCTCCGATATCCACGCGCTGACGACCCTCGGCGCCGCCGAGGTGCGTGCGGTCGGCCCGCAGACGCTGCTGCCGACCGCCATCGGCAAGATGGGCGTGCGCGTCTGTCACGACCTCGCCAGCGGCATCCGGGATTGCGATGTGGTGATCATGCTCCGCTTGCAGAACGAGCGCATGAACGGTGCCCTGCTGCCGTCGGCGCGCGAGTACTTTCGCTGTTACGGGCTGACGCCGGCGGTTCTGGCACTCGCCAGACCGAACGCCATCGTGATGCATCCGGGACCGATGAATCGCGGCGTCGAGATCGACTCCGACGTCGCCGACGGACCACAGGCAGTGATCCTGCCACAGGTGACCTTCGGCATCGCCGTGCGCATGGCGGTGATGGGCATTCTGGCGGGGAACTGAGGCATGAGCGAGCAAGCGCTGCAAATCCGCAACGGCCGCGTGGTCGATCCGGCCAACGGGGTGGACGCACAGCTCGATCTGTTCATCGCCGGCGGCTGTATCGCGGCAGTCGGCCAGCCACCGCCTGGCTTCACGGCGCAGCGTGTGGTGGACGCGAGCGGCATGATCGTCTGTCCTGGACTGGTCGATCTGTCGGCACGTCTGGGCGGCATCGAGCCCGAGTTGGCGGCAGCCGTCGCCGGCGGCGTCACCTCGCTCGCCTGCCCGCCCGACAGCAAGCCACCCCTCGACGAGCCGGGACTCGTCGAGAGGCTGGTCAGACGCACCGACACCCTTGGCTTGGCGCGCGTCTATCCGATCGGCGCTCTGACGCAGCAGCTCGCCGGCGAGCGGCTCGCCGAGATGAACGGCCTGGCACGGGCCGGCTGCATCGCTTTCTCACAGGCGAAGCGGGCGATCGTCGACACGCAACTCCTGCTGCGCGCGATGCAGTATGCGGCGACCTTTGGCTACGCGGTTCGCCTGCGGCCGCAGGATGACTTTCTTGCCCGCGAGGGCGTCGCACACGATGGTGAAGTCGCGTCGCGGCTGGGCCTGACCGGCATCCCGGTCGTCGCCGAAAGCATCGCGACGGCGACCGCACTGCAATTGGCCGCACACACCGGCGTACGCCTGCACCTTTCGCGCCTCTCGTCGGCCGCCGCGATCGACCTCGTTCGCACAGCCAAGGGTGCCGGCATGCGGGTCAGCTGCGACGTTGCGGTGCACCACCTGCACCTGTCCGAGATGGACATCGGCTTCTTCGACAGCAATGCACGTTTCGACCCACCGCTGCGCTCGGCCACCGACCGCGACGCGCTGCGCAGCGCCGCCGCCGACGGCCTGGCGGCGATCTGTTCCGACCATACGCCGGTCGATGCGGACGGCAAGCAGCTGCCGTTTGCCGAAGCGCTGCCCGGCGCCACCGGGCTCGAGCTGCTGCTGCCTCTGACGCTGCTCTGGGCAGCGCAGTCCGGGCTGCCTATGCTGCAGGCGCTGGCCCGCATCACTTCGGATGCGGCGGCGATCCTCGACATCGAAGCGGGTTCGCTGGGCGTCGGCAAGGCAGCCGACCTCTGCATCTTCGACCCGGCCGAGTCCTGGCGCATCACTCCCGATTCCTTGCGCAGCCAGGGCAAGCACACGCCCTATCTCGGCTACGAACTCAGCGGCCGCGTCCACCTGACGCTGGTCGGCGGCAGGGTCGTCTTCGAGCGCTGACGCGGACGCCGACTCGCCCGCATCGCGGCGCCCTCATTCGCCGAGCAGGCGCGGCACCGCGTCGGTCGGCGCGCCGCTGACCAGCAACAGCTTGCGCCGCGACGTCTGACCACTGCGGATCACCACCGCCGTCCGCGGCACGTCGAGACGCTGGGCGACGAGATCGACCAGTGCCGCATTCGCGCGGCCATCGATCGCTGCTGCCACGAGACGAATCTTCAGTGCATCACCGTGCTCTCCGGCAACCTCGCTGCGCTTTGCACCCGGCTGAACATGAACCGTCAGACTCAGCGTCCCGGCAACCTGACGCGCCCAATGGCTCACGGCCTAGAGGAACATCAGCAGCAGCTGCGCGAAGACGATGGCGATCAGCGGTGCCAGGTCGACACCGCCAATCGTCGGCACGAAGCGCTGGATCGGGCGCAGGACCGGCCGTGTCAGTTGCGATACCGGCTGGCCGAGCGGCGAATAGGGGCTGATCCACGACAGCACCGCCTGGATCAGCAGCGCAGCGATCAGCAGATAGATGGTCAGGCGCAGCGTGGCGAGAAGCCCGTACCAGAAGACGAGCGGCAGCCAAACCCCGACGACGGCACTGTCGATGCCACCACGCACGATGAACACCGCCGACGCGTAAACGACCTGCAGAAGGTACGCCGGCAGGAGGCTTGCCAGATCGAGGCCGTAGAAACCCGGCAGGAGCCGGCGCAGCGGCCTGACCAGCCAGTTGCTCAGTGCGACGACGAAAGTGCCGAGCTGATTGTTGAAGGATACCCGGCAGGCCTGCATGAAGAACCGCAGCAGCAGGGCAACGGTCAGGAACGATGCCAGCGCATCGAGCAGGAAGAGACCGGCAGCAGCGATCATCAGCCATCCTGGCCCAGAAGTTCACCCAGCTCGCGGCCGCGCGAGTTGGCGGCGAGCACGCCCGCGATGAAGCCTTCCTTGACACAGCGCTGCTCCATCGTGCGCAGCGCCGCTTCCGTCGTGCCGCCTTTCGAAGTCACCCGCTCGCGCAGGACGCAGGCCGCTTCGTCGGACTGGGCAGCGAGCCTGGCGGCACCGAGGACGGTGTCGATCGACAGTTGCCGCGCCTGCGCGGCAGTCAGGCCGAGTTCGCCGGCCGCCTGCTGCAGCGCCTCGATGAAGAGAAAGACGTAGGCCGGCCCGCTCCCGGAGATCGCGGTCACCGCGTCCATCTTCTCCTCATCGGCAATCCACAGCGTGCTGCCGACCGCCTGCAGGATACGCTCGGCGCCCAGCCTCTCGGCCATCGAAACGGCCGCCATGGCGCACAACCCGGTAACCCCCGCGCCAATCAGTGCCGGCGTGTTCGGCATCGCGCGCACGATCTTGCCATGGCCACCGAGCCAGCGCGAGACATCCGCCAGACGAAGGCCGGCGGCGATGCTGATGATGAGCTGCTGCCTGAGGAACGGCAGCAACGGCGGACACGCCTCGCGCATCTGCTGCGGCTTCACCGACAGCAGCAGCGCATCACAATCGAGCGCGACGGCGCTGGCTGATTCATAGCAGCGAATACCATAGGCAAGGCGCAGTTTGGCGCGACCCTGCGCGCCGAGCTCGATGACCGCAATGTCCGAGGCCGCGAAGCCGGTCTTCACCAGCCCGCCAATCAGCGCATTCGCCATGTTGCCACCACCAAGGAACGTGATCTTCATCGTCTCTCACCAAAAATTGCCGTGCCCACGCGCAGCAGTGTCGCGCCCTCCGCAATCGCGGCCTCGAGGTCGTGCGACATGCCCATCGACAGCGAATCCAGCGACAAACCATCGGCTCGCAAATGCTGACAAAGTTCCCGCAGGCGACGGAACGTGCTGCGCTGCTCGGCGAAGTCGTCCGTCGCTGCCGGAATCGCCATCAGGCCGCGCAGACGGAGTCGGGGCAATACGGCAACCGCTTGCGCCAAGGCCGGCACCGCCGCCGGCGGGACTCCCGCCTTGCTCGCCTCGCCACTGACGTTCACCTGCAGACAGACCGACAGCTCGGGCATGGTCGCCGGACGCTGCGCGGCGAGCCGCTGGGCGATTCGCAGTTCATCGACCGAGTGCACCCAGTCGAAGGATTCTGCCACCAGACGCGTCTTGTTGGCCTGCAGCACGCCGATGAAATGCCATTCGATCCGCAGGTCGCGCAGTTCGTTGATCTTGCTGACGGCTTCCTGCACGTAGCTCTCGCCGAAAGCCTGCTGGCCGGCGGCGGCCAACTCGCGCAGTGCCGCCGCCGGCCAGGTCTTGCTCACGGCGAGCAGGCGAATGTCGGCCGGGTCGCGACCGTACAGTCGCGCGGCGTCGGCGATTCGCGCGCGTACGGCTTGCAGCTTGGCAGGAAGTGTGGTCATAATCGGGCGTCGCGCAGGTTGATCGCAGTATAACACCGCGCCCAGCCCACCGCCCGAGGACCGAACCGGATGGACATCACCGAACTGCTGGCTTTCAGTGTCAAGAACAAGGCTTCCGATCTCCACCTCTCCGCCGGTCTGCCACCCATCATCCGCGTCAATGGTGACGTCCGGCGAATCAACCTGCCAGCGATGGAGCACAAGCTCGTGCATGGCATGGTGTACGACATCATGAGCGACGCGCAGCGCAAACAGTACGAGGATACGCGGGAATGCGACTTCTCATTCGAGATTCCCAATCTCGCCCGCTTCCGGGTCAATGCCTTCGTGCAGAACCGCGGCGCCGGCGCGGTGTTCCGGACAATTCCGTCAAAGGTCCTGACCCTCGAGGATCTCAACTGCCCACGCATCTTCAAGGACATCGCGGAGTACCCGCGTGGCATCGTCCTCGTCACCGGTCCGACCGGTTCGGGCAAGTCGACCACGCTGGCGGCGATGATCAACCACGTCAACGAGAATGCCTATCATCACATCTTGACCGTCGAGGACCCGATCGAGTTCGTGCACCAACCGAAACGATGCCTGATCAACCAGCGCGAAGTCGGTCCGCATACGCTGTCGTTCCAGAACGCGCTGCGCTCGGCACTGCGCGAAGACCCGGACGTGATTCTCGTCGGCGAGATGCGCGACCTCGAAACCATCCGCCTCGCACTGACCGGCGCCGAGACCGGTCACCTGGTCTTCGCCACCCTGCACACCTCGAGCGCTGCCAAGACGATCGACCGCATCGTCGACGTCTTCCCGGCAGCCGAAAAGGAAATGGTCCGCTCGATGCTCTCCGAATCGCTGCGCGCGGTCATCTCGCAAACCCTGCTGAAGACCAAGGACGGCCAGGGACGGGTCGCGGCGCACGAAATCCTGATCGGCACGCCGGCCATCCGCAACCTGATCCGCGAGAACAAGGTGGCGCAGATGTACTCGTCGTTGCAGACCGGGCAGCAGTTCGGCATGCAGACACTTGACCAGGCTCTGATCGAGCTCGTCAGACGGAATATCGTTGGTGCACCCGAGGCACGCCTGAAGGCGGCCAACAAGGACTCCATCCCTGGCGCATGAGCCAGCCATTCAAGCGGGAGGATCAGCATGGAAAACGATCAGGCTTTGAAGTTCATGCACGAACTGCTGCGCCTGATGGTTCAGAAGAACGGCTCCGACCTTTTCATCACGGCGAACTTCCCGCCGGCGATCAAGGTCGATGGCAAGGTGATTCCGGTGTCGAGCCAGCCGCTGCTGCCGCAGCACTCGGCGGAACTGGCGCGCTCGCTGATGAACGACCGCCAGGCGTCGGAGTTCGAAGCCACCAAGGAGTGCAACTTCGCCATCTCTCCAGCCGGCATCGGTCGCTTTCGCGTCAACGCGCTGGTGCAGCAGGGACGCGTCGCAGTCGTCTGCCGGACGATCAATCTGGTCGTACCGACACTCGAGGACCTCGGGCTGCCGCCGGTGCTCAAGGACATCGCCATGACGCTGCGTGGTCTGGTCATATTCGTCGGCGGCACCGGCACCGGCAAGACGACCTCGCTCGCGGCCCTGCTCGACCACCGCAACCAGAACAGCCAGGGACACATCATCACCATCGAGGATCCGATCGAGTTCGTGCATGAGCACAAGAAATCGATCGTCACCCAGCGCGAGATCGGCGTCGATACCGACAACTGGGAAGTGGCACTCAAGAACACCCTGCGCCAGGCACCGAACGTGATCATGATGGGCGAGATTCGCGATCGGGCGACCATGGACTATGCCATCGCCTTCGCCGAGACCGGGCACCTCTGCCTGGCGACCCTGCACGCCAACAGCGCCAACCAGGCCATCGACCGGGTGATCAACTTCTTCCCCGAGGAGCGCCGGCACCAGTTGCTGATGGACCTGTCGCTCAACCTGCGTGCCCTGGTATCACAACGTCTGCTGCCGAAGAAGGACGGCAAGGGACGCGCGCCGGCGATCGAGATCATGCTCAATTCACCGCTCATTTCCGACCTGATCTTCAAGGGCCAGGTGCAGGAGATCAAGGATGTCATGAAGCGGTCGCGGGAGCTCGGCATGCAGACCTTCGACCAGGCGCTCTTCGACCTCTACGAGAGCGGCCAGATCACCTATACCGATGCCCTGCGCAACGCCGACTCGCTCAACGACCTGCGGCTGCAGATCAAGCTGTACGGCAAGGAGTCGAAGGACCGCGACCTGACTGCCGGGCTCGGTCACCTGGGCATCGTCGAGTGAAGCCTCTGCCGCCTGCTGGCGACGCGACGGCAACAACCCCTCAGCCGCGGTTGCTGCCGGCAACCATGCGGAACTCGTACAGCCGGCACTCCAGTGCGCCGTTGAACAGCGGCGTCTTCCTGCTCGGGGTCAGGCGTACCATCCTCGGCAGGCGGGTGTCGGCGCTGATCAGATGGCAGTTCCAGCCGGCGAACCGACGCTTCAGCGCACTGCCGAGCAAGGGGTAGAAACGCGCCAGTTCATCGTCGTCGGAAACCCGCTCGCCATAGGGCGGGTTGCTGACCATGATGCCGCTCGCAGCCGGCGCCTCGATCTCGAGCAGATCGCCGGCGGCGAGACGAACCGCCGGCAGCAGACCGGCACGATCGAGATTGGCAAGGCTTGCGCGTACCGCCACTGGCGAGATGTCGCTGCCGAAGATGGCCATCTCGGCCGCCGCACGCTCGTCGGCCCGTGCCCGCTCGAGAAGGCCCTGCCACAGTTCGGGCTGGAACTGGCGCAGGCGCTGGAAAGCGAATTCGCGCCGCGCGCCCGGTGCCCGGCCGAGCGCCATCTGTGCCGCCTCGAGGAGGAAGGTACCGCTGCCACACATCGGGTCGAGCAGCGGCACGCCCGGCTGCCAGCCACTGAGACGAAGGATGCCCGCGGCAAGGTTCTCCTTCAGGGGCGCGTCGACGGTCTTCTGCCGAAAGCCGCGCTGGTGGAGCGGCGCGCCCGAGGTATCGACATACAGGGTGCATTCGCTCTGGCTCAGGAAGCCCAGAATCCTGATGTCCGGCTCGCGGGTATCGACGCTCGGGCGACTTCCCGACTCGCGACGAAAACGGTCGCAGACGGCGTCCTTGATCCGCAGCGTGACGAACTCGATGCTCTTCAGCGGACTCTTCTGCGCCGTGACGTCGACGCGGATCGTCTGTCGCGTCAGGAACCAGCGTGGCCACGGCGTCTCCAGTGCCAGACGATAGATGTCGTCTTCCCTTGCATACGGCGCCTGTGCCACCCGCCAGAGGATTCGCGTGGCAATCCGCGACTCGAGATTGGCGCGGTAACAGACCGGCCAGTCGCCGCTGAAGTGTACACCGCCCGCAATCTCTTCGAGCTGCCCGGCGCCGGCCGCCGCCAGGTCTTCGGCCAGAAGATGTTCCAGGCCGCGTGGGCAACTGGCAAAGAATGCTTCCATCGTTGTTCCCCGCTCCTGGCTAGAAAGGCTTGACCACTGCAAGGTAGGTCACTGCCAGCAGGACCAGCACCGGCAACTCGTTGAACCAGCGATACCAGACGTCCCGACGCCGGTTGCGACCAGCGGCAAAATCACGCAGCAAGCGTCCACAGTAGGCATGATACGCGACCAGCAACACCACCAGTGCCGTCTTCGCGTGCAGCCAGCCGCCACCGAAGCCAAAGCCGAACCACAACCAGAGACCGAGGGCGACGGCGAGCACGCCAATCGGCGTCATGAAGCGGTAGAGCTTGCCGGCCATCAACAGCAGCCGCGCCCGCTCGGCCTCGCTGCCTGGCGGCACCATCGCCAGGTTCACGAAGATTCGTGGCAGGTAGAACAGCCCGGCAAACCAGCTCACCACCATCCACAAGTGCAACACCTTGACGATCAGCATCCGCTGTTCCTTTCCCTGGCGGCGGCTCGCACGCCATCGGCAACCTGCGGGTAACGCAGACGAGCACGCAGTTCCTTCCTGGCACGCCGGTTGAGCAGCCGGCGTGATTCACTCATGAACGACAGTTGCAGCGGCGACAGCAACGCTTCCGCCTCGCGCCGCGACACGCGCGGAACGCGTGGCAGGTCGAAGTGGTCGGCGACGAGGTCGAAATACTCGCCCATCCTGATGCGTGAGTCGTCGCTCGCGTTGTAGGTCCGGTTGCTCCGTCCGTAGCGCAGTGCTGCACAGGCCAGCAGCGCCAGATCGTCGGCATGGATGTGGTTGCTATACACATCGTCGGCATCGCACAGCGCCGGGCTGCCCTTGCGCAACCGTTCGATCGGCAGGCGGTCGGCGGCGTAGATGCCGGGCGCGCGCAGGATGCTGACGACGACCCCGCGCCGCCCCAGCAGGCGCAATCGCCGCTCGGCGTCGACACGGCGATGCGCACGGGCAGTGGTCGGCCGCAGGGGTCGGGTCTCGTCGATCAGCTCGCCGCCACAGTCGCCGTACACGCCAGTGGTGCTTATATAAACGATTCGCTGTGGTAGACTCCTGCCCCGAGCCAGCGCTGCCAGCAGCCAGCGCGTCCGGGGATCGCGTCGGTCGCTCGCCGGGCGCTTGCCGTCGTGCGACGGCGGTGGGGCCAGATGAACCACGAGGTCGGCAAGACCGGCGATTCGCCGCAGGCTGTGCGGCTGATCGAGGTCCGCCAGAACCGGTCTGGCGCCTCTTGCGCGCCAGAAGGCGCCCTGCTCGCGATCGCGTATCAGCGCAAAGATGCGGTAGTGGCCGAGCAGATGGGGCAACATGCGGCGCGCCACGTCACCGCAACCAACGATCAATAGTCTTCGCACCGCATGATTTTACCGGATCAGGACCGCAACGGAGAGACAATGGTTCATCAGGTGGTTGTACGGCCGAGCGGGCACACCTTCGCCGCCGACGCCGACGAAAGCGTTCTCGCTGCCGCTCTGCGGCAGGGGCTGAGTCTCCCGTACGGCTGCCGCGATGGCGTTTGCGGAAGCTGTCGCGCGAGGGTCCTGAGCGGCGAGGTGGCGCACGGCAACGCATCGATCGCCGTTCTCGGCGAAGCCGACCGCCTTGCCGGCTTCGCACTCCTCTGCTGCGCCGTGGCGAAGACCGACCTCTGCATCGAGAGCCGCGAGGCCAGCTCGCTTGCCGACATACCGGTCCGCACCCTGCCGGCACGTGTGCACCGGCTCGTGCGTGCCGCTCCCGAGGTGATGATCGTCGAGCTGCGATTGCCAAGCAGCGAGCGCCTGCAGTTCCTCGCCGGCCAGTACGTCGACATCCTGCTCAAGGACGGCAAACGCCGATCGTTCTCGCTCGCCAACGCGCCGCACGACGACGGCCTGCTGCAGCTGCACGTTCGCCGCATCGCAGGTGGTCGGTTCACCGAGCACGTCTTCGCCGGCATGCGCGAGCGCGACCTGCTGCGCCTGCGTGGCCCATTGGGCAGCTTCTTCCTGCGCGACGAGTCATCGAAGCCGATGCTGCTGGTCGCCGGCGGCACCGGCTTCGCACCGATCAAGGCGATCGTCGAACACGCTCTCGCGCAGGGCAGCACGCGACCGATGGACATCTACTGGGGTGCGCGCCAGCGCACCGATCTCTACCTCCTGCAACTGGCAGAGCAATGGGCAATGCAGCATCGCTGGATTCGCTTCGTCCCCGTCCTCTCGGAGTCGCCGCCTGCGGACGGCTGGCAGGGCCGCACCGGCCTGGTGCACGCAGCGGCAATGCGCGATCACCCCGACCTGTCGCAATACCAGGCCTACGTCTGCGGTGCGCCGGTGATGGTCGCCGCAGCCCGCAAGGATTTTCTCGCCCACTGCCAACTGCCGGCCGACGAGTTCTTCGCCGACTCCTTCGATTACGCTGCCGAGACGCAAGAGGCAATCGCCACCAGCGCCGTACCGGAGATGAAGGGTCTACCGCATGAATGAGGTCTACCTATCGCGCCAGCCGCTGGTCAACCGGCAGCGCCGGATCATCGGCACCCGCCTGCTGCTGCATCTTGCGGCGGGCGACGGCATGCCGGCGGCAGTCATGGCGCTCGACTCGCTCGCCAGCGTGTGGCCGGCAGGCGGCAAGCCGCTGTTCGTGGGTTGCCCGGCTGCCGCCATCGATGCCCGCCTGCTCGACTGGTCGGCACCGGAGAACGCGACGATCGAGCTGCCGGCTGCAAGCCTGCTCGGCGAGCACGGCCCGGACCTGGTTGCTGCCATCCAGACTTGGCAACCATCGATCTGCCTTCATTTCGATCCGCAGGCTGCGCCCGCGCTGTCGCTTGGCCTGCAGTACCGCTTCATCGGCTTCGATACGCAGGCGCTGAGCAACGCCCAGCTCAAACTTCTCGCTGTACGCACCAAGACCCACGGCATGGGAATTGCCTTCCAGGTGCCGACGACGGCGGACTTTCACGCCAGCATGGATGCCGGCGTGACTGCCGCTGCCGGCTGGTTCTTCACATCGCCCAGCGGCATTCCTGCGAAAGCACTCAGCGCCAGCCAAGCAAACATCATGCGCGTGCTCAACCTGGTGCGCAACAACGCCGAGATCCGGGAAATCGAAGCTGCGCTGAAGCAGGACGTGGCGATCTCCTACAAGCTGCTGCGCTATATCAATTCGGCTGGGTTCGGGCTGTCCTGCGAGATCCAGTCGTTTCGCCATGCGGTGACGATGCTCGGCTACGACAAGCTCAACCGCTGGTTGTCGCTGCTTCTGGCGACGGCGAGCAAGGATCCGATGGCACCTGCCCTGATGCACACGGCGCTGGTCAGGGCTCGCTTGATCGAGTTGCTGGCGACGGGCCTGGTCGACAAGACGGAGTACGACAACCTGTTCATCACCGGCGCATTCTCACTACTCGATGCGCTGCTGGGTCTCGGCATGGAACAGATTCTCGAGGCGATGCGTCTACCCGAGCCGATTTCCGACGCGCTGCTCGGCAATGGCGGGCGTTACCAGCCTTTCCTCGACCTGGCGCTGGCCAGCGAGGCCAACGACGGCAAGGCCATCGCCGAGCAGGCAGCGATGCTCGGACTGACGGCCACGCAGTTCAACAGCGCGCAGTTGCAGGCACTGGCGTTCGCCGACGCGATGGAGTTCTAGGCGCGCCGGCGGCGGTGCCCGAGGGGGCGGCGACTGCGGCCGGGAACGAAGGGCCGCCGCTAACATCGCTGGTGGTCAGCCGCGACTGAAGGCTATTCGCCCAGATATGCGGCACGCACCTTCGGGTCGGCCAGCAGGCGGGTGGACTCGTCAGTGACCGTGATCTCACCGCTTTCCATGACGTAGCCGCGCTGACTCACTTCCAGCGCCAGCTTGGCGTTCTGCTCGACGAGGAGGATCGTCATCCCCTCGCTGGCGACGGTACGGATTACCTCGAATATCTTCTGCACCATGATCGGCGCGAGTCCCATCGACGGCTCGTCGAGCAGCAGCAGGCGCGGCTTGCTCATCAGCGCGCGACCGATCGCCAGCATCTGCTGCTCGCCGCCCGACAGCGTTCCCGCGACCTGCTGCGCGCGCTCCCTGAGTCGTGGGAAGAGCCCGAGCACATGTTCGAGATCGCGCGCAACCGCCACCTTGTCGTTGCGGGCATAGGCACCCATGTGCAGATTCTCCAGCGTCGTCATGCGCGGGAAGACCCCCCTGCCCTCGGGCACGAGAGCGATGCCCTCGCTGACCAGGCAATGCGGCGGCACCTGCAGGAGTTCCTTGCCGCGGTAGCGCACGTTGCCGCCGGCAGGCTCGAGCAGACGCGCCAGCGCACGCAGGGTGCTGCTCTTGCCGGCGCCATTGGCACCGATCAGGGCCACCATCTCGCCTTCGCTGACGTGAAAGCTGATGCCGCGAACCGCCTGGATTCCCCCGTAGGAAACACGCAAGCCGTTGACTTCGAGGATGTTCATCCGCTTCCTTCGGGTCGCCTAACCACCGAGGTAGGCCTCGATGACTCGTGCGTCCTTCTGCACGATCGCCGGCACGTCCTCGCAGATCTTCTCGCCGTAGTCAAGCACCGCAACCCGGTCACAAAGTCCCATCACCAGCTTGACATCGTGCTCGATCAGCAAGACCGTCACGCCGTCGCGACGAATGCCTTCCACCAGCACCCGCAATGCCTCGGTTTCGGTACCGTTCATCCCCGCCGCAGGCTCGTCGAGCGCCAGCAACTTGGGTTCCGTGGCGAGTGCGCGGGCAATCTCCAGCCGCCTCTGATCACCATAGGACAGGTACCGCGCATAGTCATGCGACCGTTCCTGAATCCCCACGTAGTGCAGCAGTTCGTCGGCGCGCCGGGCGATCGCCGCCTCTTCGGCGCGCGTCGCCGAGTTGCGGCTGATCGCACCAAAGACACCGGCGCGGGTGCGCAGGTGGCGCCCCACCATGACGTTCTCGATCGCCGTCATGTTGCCGAACAGGCGAATGTTCTGGAACGTCCGCGCAATGCCGACCTCGGCTGCCTTGTGCGGCGCATCGGCCTCGAGCTTGACGCCATCGAAGACGAAATGACCGCCTTCGTTCCGGTACAGGCCGGTCAGGCAATTGAAGAAGGTTGTCTTGCCGGCGCCGTTCGGTCCGATCAGGCCGTAGATCTCGCCCCGATGGATGGTCAGGGAAACGTCATGCAGTGCCTTGACGCCGCCGAAGTGCTTGGCAACCTCATGCGCTGCGAGAAGTGTCTGCTGCTCTGCCATCCTCAGTCCGTCGCCTCGCTGAGTTCGCGACGGCGCAGCGACGACGGCCACAAGCCCGCTGGACGAAAACGCATCACGAGTACCAGAGCCAAACCGAAGACGAGCATGCGCAGGCTTTCGGGATCGATGATCATGCGTCCGAAGACGGCTTTCTGCAGCGGCTCGATCCCGTAGCGCAAGGCTTCCGGGAGCCCGGTGAGCAGGATCGCACCGAGAATCACGCCGGGAATGTGTCCCATGCCGCCGAGAACCACCATCGCGAGAATAGTGATCGATTCCATCAGCGAGAAGCTCTCCGGGCTGACGAAACCCTGCATGGCAGCGAAGACGCCACCGGCAATGCCACCGAACGAGGCACCCATGGCAAAGGCCAGCAACTTGATGTTTCGGGTGTTGATGCCGCAGGCCTTGGCTGCCACCTCGTCCTCACGGATCGCCTGCCAGGCTCTGCCGATACGCGAATTCTGCAGGCGGATGTTCACGACGATCACCAGTGCCGCCAGCGCGACGAGGAGGAAGTAGTACTTCTGCGGGCCGGAGAGTGTCACGCCGAAGATGGTACTGGTCTTGGCGAAGGAGAAATCGCCGATCCGGATCGGGTCGATCAGGGTGATTCCCTGCGCACCGTTGGTGACGTTGATCGGCGCATTGAGGTTGTTCATGAAGATGCGGATGATCTCACCGAAGCCGAGCGTGACGATCGCCAGATAGTCGCCGCGCAATTTGAGCGTCGGCGCCCCCAGCAGGACGCCGAAGAGGCAGGCAACTGCCGCCCCGAAAGGCAGAATCACCCAGAACGGCAGGTGGATGCCGAAATGCGGCGACGCCAGCAACGCGTAGCAGTAAGCCCCCACGGCGTAGAAGGCAACATAGCCGAGGTCGAGCAGACCGGCATAACCGACGACGATGTTCAGACCAAGCGCCAGGAAGACATAGAGAATCGCGAAGTTGGCGATGCGCACCCAGGCCTGGCCACCGAGGGCGGCGACAAAGGGTATGGCCAGCAGGACCGCCAGCAAAAGAAGAAATCCCAGCCAGTGTTGCATCCCGCGCGGACTGCGTCCGAACCGGCCGCTCATGCCCGATCTCCGGTACGCTCGCCAAAGAGTCCGGACGGACGGAACATCAACACGACAATGAGCACCATGAAGGCGAAGATGTCCTGGTAGTGGCTGCCCAGAAAATTGCCGGTAAGGTCACCGATGTAACCTGCGCCCAGGGCTTCGATGATTCCGAGCAGCAGGCCGCCCGCCATGGCACCAGCCATGTTGCCGATACCACCGAGCACGGCCGCCGTAAAGGCCTTCAGGCCCAACATGAAACCCATCTGGTAATGCGCGATCTCGTAGTACGAACCGACCATGCAGCCAGCAAGCGCACCAAGAGCCGAGCCGATGATGAAGGCCATGGCGATCACACGATCGATGTCAACACCCATCAGCTGCGCGACGTGCTGGTTCTGCGCCGTCGCCCGCATCGCCATTCCCATGCGGGTACGCTGCACGAGATAGGTCAGTCCGATCATCACCAGCGCCGCGAGGACGACGATCGCCACCTGCACATTGGTGAAGCTGGCGCCAGCGACCTCGTAGATCTGCTTTTCGATCATCGGTGGAAAGGTGATGTAGTTGCGGCCCCAGATGATCATCGCAACGTTCTGCAGGACGATCGACATGCCTATCGCCGTGATCAGCGGCGTCAGTCGCGGTGCATGGCGCAACGGACGATAGGCAACGCGTTCGAGGCCCCAACCAAGGACCATGCACGCCACGACCGCAATCAGCAGGCCGACGGAGAGGATCAGCAGCGGCGGCATCCCGCTTCCGGCAAGGGAGACGATGATGGTGAACGCCACCATCGTGCCGATCATCACGACTTCACCATGGGCAAAGTTGATCAGGCCGATGATGCCGTATACCATCGTGTAACCGAGCGCGACGAGTGCGTAGACGGCACCGAGCGTCAGGCCGTTGATCAGCTGCTGCAGTAGAGTGTCCATGGTCAGGCTTTCCGCAACGAGGCGCTTTGGGCGAACCGGAGTATCCGACTCATGGAACCAGAGCCCGGCGACCCGGGAATTCCTTCCGGGACCGCCGAGCAACCGCGGACACAGCTACGCAGAGAGGGAGTGGCATTCGCCATTCCCTCTCTGCCGGTTTGCCCGGCGGCCCTTACTTCTTGGCTTCCGGAGCTGCAGCCGGTGCGGCGGCGGGTGCGGCGGCGGGTGCCGCTGCAGGCGCCGGAGCAGCCGCCACGGTGCCACCCTCGGACTTCAGGGTAACCAGCTTGCCGTCCTTGATCTCGAAGACGGTGATGGCGCCGTTCTTGATGTCACCCTTTTCGTCGAACTCAACCTTGCCGGTAACGCCATCGTACGAGGTCTTGCCGACTTCCGGCAGATACTTGACCGGATCGACGGAATTGGCACGCTTCATCGCGTCAATCAGAACCATCACCGCATCGTAGCTGTACGGCGAATAGATCTGAATCTGGCCGTACTTCTTCGTGAAGTCCTCGACGAACTTCTGACCATTCGGCAGCTTGTCAACCGGCAGTCCGGCCTGCGTGCAGATGACGCCTTCCGAAGCGGCAGCGGCGAGCTTGATCAGTTCCGGCGAGCAACCGCCGTCACCGGTGGTGAACTTCGCCTTGATACCGAGTTCCTTGATCTGCTTGAGCATCGGGCCGCCGATCGCGTCCATGCCGCCAAGGAAGATCACGTCAGGATTCTTGGCTTTGATCTTGGTCAGGATCGCCTTGAAATCGGTCGCCTTGTCGGTGGTGAACTCGCGCGCGACGATGGTGGCACCTGCCGCCTTGGCAGCCTTCTCGACCTCGTCGGCCAAGCCCTGGCCATAGGCGGTCCGGTCGTCGATGATCGCAACCTTCTTCGCACCCATGTCCTTGACGGCGTAGGTACCGACCACCGAACCCTGCTGGATGTCGTTGGCCATGACGCGGAAGGTCGTATTGAATCCCTGTTGCGTGTACTTGGGATTGGTTGCCGAGGGTGAAATCTGCGGCAGACCCGCCTGGTTGTAGATCGCCGAAGCCGGGATCGTCGTACCCGAGTTGAGGTGCCCGACGACACCGGCGACTTTCGCGTCGACCAGCTTCTGGGCAACCACCGTGCCGGTCTTCGGATCGGCCTGATCATCCTCGCCGAGCAGTTCGAACTTGACGAGCTTGCCGTCGATCTCGAGCTTCTTGGCGTTGGCATCGTCAACGGCCAGACGGGCACCGTTCTCGTTGTCCTTGCCAAGGTGGGCGATCGGCCCGGTCAGCGGGGCGACGTGGCCGATCTTGACGACGATTTCCGGCTTCGGCGCCGGTGCCGGTGCAGCGGCGGGTGCGGGAGCAGCGGCCTTGGGTTCCTCCTTCTTCCCGCAGCCGATCATCGCCACAGAGGCGGCCAGAACTATCAGTACACCAGGAATGCGTGCGTCTTTCATGGGTTCATCTCCAGTATGGTCTTCTTACGGGGCCAGCAAACGCGCGATTGTCCAAGCCCATCAGGAACTTGTCAACCGGCATATCGCTGCCAGCAACGGTGTGTCGCCCGTCATTGGCGCTGCAGAAACGAAAAACCGGCGCCGGGCCGGTTCTCCTGCTGCCTCAGGCCTCACTTCAGGCTGAGAATCCACTTGACGAGCTTGTTGGCTTCGGCGGGGGTGACGGACGGATTCGGCGGCATCGGCACCGGACCCCAGACCCCCTTGCCGCCCTTGATCACCTTCTCGGCGAGCATGGCTTCATCCTTCGCCGTGTACTTCTTGGCCACATCCTTGTACGACGGACCAACCACCTTCTTGTCCACCTGGTGACACGACAGGCAGTTCTTGGACTTGGCCAGGGCCTCATCCGCCTGGACAGCACCAGCAGACATCACACCAGCAGCCGCCAGCAGGCACGCGTAAATCGCTTTCATGCTCACACTCCGTTCAGGTAAAGGGTTTGACACGCTCCGATATTATTTCAGTTTGCCCCGCTTGCAAAGCCTCGCGACCCGGCCGAGACCGATGCCGGGGCAGCGCGCTGCGGACCTGTACCAAGCAACGCGCCTCGCTGCCTCGCGTTGACCGCGCCGGCATGAGCGATCGCGGCGACCCCCCGGGCGACCACGGCATCCCGGGGGCCCGTCGTCAGGCGCCGCGCAGCCGGCTGAGATCGCGCACGGCGCCGGTTGCCGCCGAGGTGGCCATCAGCGCGTAGGCCTGCAGCGCACGCGAAACGAAGCGCGCGCGGGCAGCCGCCGGTTGCCAAGCGGAGTCGCCGCGGGCATCCATCGCCGCCCGTCGCCTCACCAACTCGGCGTCAGCGATGGCGAGATGGATGCGACGTCCGGGAATGTCGATCTCGATCAGGTCACCCTCTTCGACGAGGCCGATCGCCCCCCCCTCGGCCGCCTCCGGCGAGACATGCCCGATCGACAGGCCCGAGGTGCCGCCGGAAAAGCGGCCGTCGGTCAGCAGGGCGCAGGACTTGCCCAGCCCCTTCGACTTGAGGTAGGACGTCGGGTAGAGCATTTCCTGCATGCCCGGGCCGCCCTTCGGCCCTTCGTAGCGAATCACCACCACCTCTCCCGCCTGCACCTGATCACCGAGGATCGCCTGCACCGCGTCGTCCTGGCTTTCGAAGACGCGCGCCCGCCCGCTGAACACCCAGATGCTGGCGTCCACACCGGCAGTCTTGACGATGCAGCCGTCGCTGGCGATATTGCCGTAGAGAACGGCGAGGCCGCCATCCTCCGAATAGGCGTTGGCGCGGTTGCGGATGCAGCCGCCAGCGCGGTCGAGGTCGAGTTCAGGGTAACGACGGTTCTGCGAGAACGCCGTCTGCGTCGGAATGCCGCCCGGCGCCGCCCGGTAGAACTCGTTCACCGCCGCCTCCCGCGCGCGCAGTACGTCCCAGCGATCGATCGCTTCGCCGAGCGTCGCCGCATGCACCGTCGGCACTTCCCGGTGGATCAGGCCAGCGCGATCGAGCTCGCCGAGAATCGCGAAGATGCCGCCGGCACGGTGCACGTCCTCCATGTGGTAGTCCGGCGTCGCCGGTGCCACCTTGGCCAGACAGGGTACCCGGCGCGAGATGCGGTCGATGTCGTCCATCGTGAAGTCGATGCCACCTTCCTGCGCCGCGGCGAGAATGTGCAGCACGGTGTTCGTCGAGCCGCCCATCGACACGTCAAGCGCCATGGCGTTCTCGAAAGCGGCGAAGTTGCCGATCGAGCGTGGCAGGACCGAAGCGTCGTCGTGCTCGTAGTAACGCCGGCAGAGCTCGACGATCTGCCGACCGGCCTGGAGAAACAGCCCGCGACGATCGGCATGGGTGGCCAGCAGGCTACCGTTGCCGGGCAGCGAGAAACCAAGCGCCTCGGTGAGGCAGTTCATCGAGTTGGCGGTGAACATGCCCGAACAGGAACCGCAGGTCGGGCATGCCGAGCGCTCGAAGGCCTCGACCTCGGCGTCGGAGCAGTTGCTGTCGCCGCCCTTGACCATCGCGTCGACGAGGTCGATCGCCACCACCTTGCCGCCCCATTGCACCTTGCCTGCCTCCATCGGGCCACCGGAGACGAAGATCGTCGGGATGTTCACGCGCATCGCCGCCATCAGCATGCCGGGAGTGATCTTGTCGCAGTTCGAGATGCACACCATGGCGTCGGCGCAGTGGGCATTGACCATGTACTCGACCGAGTCGGCGATCAGGTCACGTGAGGGCAGCGAGTAGAGCATGCCGTCGTGCCCCATGGCGATGCCGTCGTCAATCGCTATGGTATTGAATTCCTTCGCCACGCCGCCGGCGGCCTCGATCTCGCGTGCGACCAGCTGCCCGAGATCCTTGAGGTGTACATGCCCCGGAACGAACTGCGTGAAGGAGTTGACGACGGCGATGATCGGCTTTCCGAAATCGCCATCGACCATGCCGGTGGCACGCCAGAGGGCGCGCGCGCCGGCCATGTTGCGGCCGTGCGTCGAGGTGCGGGAACGATAGTGTGGCATCGCGGATCTCCATTCGGGAACCCGCCTCGAAGCGACGGGCTATAATGCTGATTCTATCCGAAAGGCCCCGGGGTGTTGGCATCGTGTTGATCCATCCGCAGTTCGACCCAGTCGCCGTGTCGCTCGGCCCGCTGAGTGTGCACTGGTACGGGCTGATGTATCTGCTCGCCTTTCTCCAGTTCTGGTGGCTCGGCAAGTACCGGCTGCAGCACCAGCCACAGTTCGCCCGTTCGGGCTGGACCGCGCAGCAACTCGACGACCTGCTGTTCTATGGGGTTCTCGGCGTGATCGTCGGCGGCCGTCTCGGGCAGGTCCTGTTCTACGAGCCCGGCTACTACCTGAGCGAGCCGCTGCAGATCCTGGCGGTCTGGCGTGGCGGCATGTCCTTTCATGGCGGTCTGCTTGGCGTGCTGCTGGCAATGGCGCTCTACGCGCACAGAAGTGGTCGCCGCTGGCTCGAGATCACCGACTTCATCGCCCCACTGGTGCCGCTCGGACTCGCCGCCGGACGCGTCGGCAACTTCATCAACGGCGAGTTGTGGGGCCGTGCCGCTGACCCCTCGCTGCCCTGGGCAATGGTTTTCCCGGCGGTGGACGAATTGCCGCGCCATCCCTCACAGCTCTATCAGGCCGGGCTCGAAGGCCTCGTGCTGTTCGTCGTGCTCTGGCTGTACGCCCGCACCGAACGACCACGCGGCGCCGTTTCGGGCGCCTTTCTCGTCGGTTACGGAATCCTGCGCTGGATCGCCGAGTATTTCCGCTCGCCGGACGCAGGAATCTTCGGCTTTTCCCACACCGTCAGCATGGGGCAGTGGCTGTCGCTGCCGATGATTGCTGTCGGCATCATGTTCATCGTCACCGCGGGCCGCCGGCGCACCTGAGCCGCTGCGCTGCTGCGCCGCCGGGCCACGCGGCCAAGGAGAATGAAATGACAGAAGGCATTGTTGTCCGGGGACTGCGCCGTGTGCGCACACTGCTCGGTGAGACCGGCGCGTCACGCGGCCTCGAGGGCAAGCAACTGGTGCAGGTGCGCGCCCTGCTGCACGAGTGCGCCGGCGGCATCGGTGGCGAGATCTCGGCCAGGCAACGCGCCGTGCGTCTGGCCAGCGCCTACCAGCATCTCAACGATGACGGGCGGGCGACGTTCCTGCGGCTCGTCGCCACCGAATTCGGCCCCGATCCGCAGCAGGTCGCCGATGCGCATGCAGGCTACCAGGCGGCTGTCGGCAGCGACCAGCAGTGGGCTGCCGAATCGGCGCTGCGCAATGCCATGCGCTCGACGCGCCTGCGCATCCTGACGCAATTCAACGCGCTGCCGCAGGGCGTCAAGTTTCTCGTCGACCTGCGCGCCGACCTGCTGCGCTACGCGACGCAGGATCCGGCGTTGCGCTCGCTCGATCGTGAACTCGAATCACGGCTCGGCGCCTGGTTCGACGTCGGCTTTCTCGAATTGCAGCGGATCACCTGGAGCTCGCCGGCAGCACTGTTGGAAAAACTGATCGAGTACGAGGCGGTGCATGAGATCCGTTCGTGGAGCGATCTCAAGAACCGGCTCGATTCCGACCGGCGCTGTTACGCCTTCTTCCACCCGCGCATGCCGATGGAGCCACTGATCTTCGTCGAGGTGGCGCTCGTCGATCGCCTTGCCGACAACGTGCAGGCCCTGCTCGACGAGCACGCGCCGGTATTTGACGCACAACGCGCGACGACGGCGATCTTCTACTCGATCTCCAACACGCAGGCCGGCCTGCGCGGCGTGTCCTTCGGCAACTTCCTGCTCAAGCGGGTGGTCGACGACCTCAAGCGCGACTATCCGCGGCTGGTCAGCTTCGCCACCCTGTCGCCGCTGCCAACCTTCCGCCGCTGGGCCGAGAAGAACCTGGAAGAATGGCAGAAAGCGTTCGGCCCCGCCGACCTCGAGCGGATCGGACGCCACCTGCCAGCCGACACGCTGCCGCCGACCAGCGCCAGCGACCTGCAGAGTCTGCTCGCCGACGGCCGCTGGATCCAGGATCCGCGCCTGACGCGCGCGCTGCAGCATGGGCTGCTGCGGTTGGCGGCGCGCTACCTGATGACGACTGCCAAGGGCGGCCGCCCGTACGATCCGGTCGCCCGCTTTCACCTTGGCAACGGCGCCCGCATCGAGCGCCTCAACTATCTGGCCGACACCTCGGCGCGCGGCCAGAAGCAGTCCTATGGCCTCATGGTGAATTATCTCTACGACCCTGATACCATCGAAGCCAACGTCGAAGCGTTTTCGCGCAGCGGCGAGATAGCCGCCGCTGCAGCCATCCGTCGCTCTGCCCGTGACTGAGACCGTACGGCCGGAGCGTTTCCTGTTCCTCTCTCGAGAAAGTACAGCACATGAGTCAACGTCCATTCAAGGTCCTCGGAATCCAGCAGATCGCCATCGGCGGTCCGGACAAGATGAAACTGCGTCAGCTCTGGGTCGACATGCTCGGCCTCGAAATCACCGGCAACTTCGTCAGCGAGCGCGAGAACGTCGATGAAGACATCGCCGCCATCGGCAAGGGCCCGTTCAAGGTCGAGGTCGACCTGATGCAGCCGGTCGACCCGGAGAAGAAGCCGGCGGTCCATGCCACGCCGCTCAATCATGTCGGGCTGTGGATCGACGATCTGCCGACAGCAGTCGAGTGGCTGACGGCAAACGGCGTCCGCTTCGCTCCGGGCGGAATCCGCAAGGGTGCCGCCGGCTTTGACATCACCTTCCTGCACCCGAAAGCCAGTGCCGAGTTCCCGATCGCCGGCGAAGGCGTGCTGATCGAACTGGTGCAGGCACCACCCGAGGTCGTCGAGGCTTTCGCCCGCATCGCCTGACGCAAGCGCGCAGTCGGCGATTCCTGTTCGCGGGCATCGCCGACTGCCGCACCGCGTCCGGCGCCCCGGTCGTCCCCGTCCCGCCGCAACCGGCCCGCGATGGGCCGCGGGTGCATGCGTCCCGGATACCCGCGCCAACGCGAGCCTCCCCGCAACGTTCGCCGACCTGTGATCCTGCGTGCCGTACCGCCGACGCCGGCGGCAGCGGCGCTGGCTGCACAGCCGACGATCACCCTCAAGTTCTCCGGCAGGCTGCCGTTGGTTGACGCATGCCGACCCTCCTCGCCCACAAGCAACCACTCCCAGCCACACTGAGCCGATGAACACCATCGATTTTCTGCCGTGGGACGAAAGCTTCGACACCGGCCTGCCGGAAGTCGACGAACAGCACCGCCGACTGGTGCAACTCATCAACGTCCTCGCCAGCCATGTCGCCTTCAGAACGCACATCCCGCAACTCGAGGAGATGTTCGATGAACTCGCCGACTATGCCGTCTACCACTTCCGGACCGAGGAGGCGGTCTGGCACGAGCACCTCGCCGGCGATCCGTCGGAAGTCGATCACCAGGCGATCCACGCCGGCTTTGAGCAGGAAGTGTCACGGCTGCGCGGGCACCCTGATGGGCAGCGGGCTGCCGAGGAGACCCTGGCTTTCCTGGCCCGCTGGCTGATCTCGCATATCCTCGAGAGCGACCGTTACATGGCCTGCACCACCCTGGCGCTGCGCGCCGGCCTGTCGCGCGAGGCGGCACGCGCGCACGCCAGTGCGGAGATGGCCCGCGGTACGCGGATGTTCGCCGACATCGTCCTGTCGATCAATGCGACGCCGGCCACCAACGCCCTGCACCTGATGGCCGAAGTGGCGGAACTGCGCCGGGCGCAAGCCGAGCTGCGGCATGAATCCGAGAAAAACCGGGCCTTGCTGCGCTCCGCCAGCGATGGCGTCCATGTCCTCGATACCGCCGGCAACCTCGTCGAGGTCAGCGACTCCTTCTGCGCAATGCTCGGCTACTCGCGAGAGGAACTGATCGGCAGCAACATGGCGGGCCGGGATGCACGTTTCGCCGACGACGAGGGGCCCAGCAGACTGCGGCAGGAGCTCGACAGTCCGCAGCGGCGTGTGCTGCACACCCGCTATCGCCACTGGGACGGCCGCCTGATCCCCGTCGACGTCAGTGGCGTGCCGGTGGTGATCGACGGACAACGCCTGCTGTTCTATTCGGCGCGCGATGTGACCGAGCGCAAGCGGGCCGAAGAAGAACTGGCGCTGGAGCGCCAGAGACTGGCCGACCAGCTGCGTTTCACCGGCCGGCTGCTCGACACGATTCCCAACCCGGTCTTCTTCAAGGACGAGAACGGCCGCTATCTGGGCTGCAACACCGCCTTCGAAGAGTACATCGGGATCGAGCGCGACAACCTCATCGGCTGCTCGGTGCACGACATCGTCCCGAGCAGCCTCGCCGACAAGTACCTGGCCGCCGACCGCGCGCTGTTCGAGCAGCGCGGAACACAGACCTATCAGGCAGAAGTGCGCTACGCCGACGGCTCGCTGCGCGACGTCGTCTTCAACAAGGCGACGTTCAACAGGGCCGATGGCGGCATCGGCGGCCTCGTCGGCGTCATGCTCGACGTCACCGAGCGCATGCGCATGGAGTCGGCGCTGAAACAGCAGGCAGCATTCACCGACTGCATCATCGAGGCGATGGTCGATGGGATTGCCGTCTGCCATGAAATCCCGCAGCCACCACAGGTTCGCTTCACCGTCTGGAATCCGGCGATGCAGAAGCTGACCGGCTACAGTCTCAGCGACGTCAATGAGCTTGGCTGGCAACGTGCGCTGCAGGTAGAAGGCGAGCGGCAGGACGACGCCCTGCAGCGTGCCGAGCGGATGCGCCGTGGGGACCACCTGCGCGGCGAGGAATGGACGATCCGGCGCCGGAACGGCGAGCGGCGAACGCTGCAGGTGCATACCACCTTCGTCAACCCGCCGCGTGGTGGCGCGCATCTGCTGCTGGTGCTGCGCGACGTCACTGCGCGGAAGGCCGCCGAGCAGCTCCTGCGACAGCAGCGCGACCTCGCGCAACGCTATCTCGACACGGTGCAGAGCCTGATGCTGGCGCTCGATACCGAGGGACGGGTGACGATGATCAACCGCGCCGGCCGCGATCTGCTCGGCTATGCGGAGAACGAACTGCTTGGCCGCTGCTGGTTCAGCACCTGCCTGCCGCAGCCGAAGGGAACCGAGCGAAGCCTGCCGACCTTCCGGCGCATCATCGCCGGCGAACTCGATGCCAGCTTCTCGGCCGAGGACAGCGTCCTCTGCCGTGACGGTTCGCTGCGCCTGATCGGCTGGAAAACCGGTGCCCTGACCGACGATGCCGGGCACATCATCGGCACCCTGAGTTCGGGTGCCGACATCGGCGAGCGCAAGGAGGTCGAGGCCGAACTGGAGCGCCACCGAACGCACCTCGAGACTCTGGTCGCGCAGCGAACCACGGAACTCTCGTTGGCCAAGGAAGCAGCGGAGCGTGCCAACCGGGCCAAGTCGGAGTTCCTCTCGAGCATGAGTCACGAACTGCGGACGCCGATGAACGCCATCATCGGCTTCGCCCAGATGCTCGAGTACGATGGTGAACTGAGCGCCGACCAGCAGGACAGCATCCATGAGATCCTCAAGGCGAGCCGTCACCTCCTCGACCTCATCAACGAGGTCCTCGATCTCGCCCGTATCGAATCGGGACGCATCGAACTCTCGCTCGAGACGACCGACATCGCTGCCGTCGTCGATGACTGCCGGCACCTCATCGAACCGCTGGCGGCACCACTCGCCATCACGCTGAGCACGGTCGTTCCTGCCGGCGCGACCGTGCATGCCGACCGCACCCGCCTCAAGCAGGCGCTCCTCAACCTGCTGTCGAACGCCGTCAAGTACAACCGCGAGCGCGGCAGCATTCAGCTTGAGGTCGAACAGCAGCTCACGGCGGCCGGGCTTCGCCAGCGCATCTGCGTCGCCGACACCGGCATCGGCATTGCTCCCGAACGCCTGAGCGAGGTCTTTCAACCGTTCACCCGCCTGCAGGCCGAGAACAGCGAGATCGAAGGGACCGGCATCGGACTGACCATCACCAAGCGCCTGGTCGAGCTGATGGGTGGCGAGATTGCTGCCGCGAGCGAAGCCGGCGTCGGTAGCCGCTTCTGGATCGAGCTGCCCGCCGGAACCGTCATCGGCGACGGCGACAGCACGGCCCCGAGCGACGGCCCGCATGAGGAGAAGCAGACGACCGGCGACGGGCAGCGCGTCCTGTGCATCGACGACAACCCCTCGAACCTCAAGCTGATGGCACAGATCCTCGGGCGCCGCGGCAATCTTTGCCTGCTCACGGCGCATGCCCCGCAACTGGGAATCGAGCTGGCACTCGCGCACCGTCCGCATCTCATCCTGCTCGACATAAACATGCCGGGAATGGACGGCTACGAGGTGCTCGCCGTGTTGCAGCGCGAACCGCTCACTCGTCGCACGCCGGTCGTCGCGATCACCGCCAATGCCCTCGCACGCGACATCGAGCGGGGCCGCGCGGCTGGCTTTCTCGACTACATCACGAAGCCGATCGACGTCGCCGCCTTCCTGCGCGTCGTCGATGAGGCACTGGAGAATCAACGATCGCCGCGATCGGAGTGAGCTTGGGAAACCCCCGGACGACCAGCTGGACGGCCGCCGCGCGGCCTTCCAGCTGGTCGTTGAAGACGCGCATCACCGCCATGACGCTGGCCGTGTTCCTGCTCGCGATCTGGTCGCTGACGCTATACGCGACGCGCAGCCTGCGTCAGGACATGACGCATCTCCTCGGCGAGCAGCAGTTCTCGACGACCTCGATCATTGCCGCCCAGCTCAATGCCGAACTCGACAGCCGGCTGCAGGCCCTGGCGCTGGTGGCCGGCGAAATTTCCCCGGCCCTGCTCGACAACCGGGCCGCACTGCAGCGCTTTCTCGAACAGCACTCGACGTTGCAGAAGCTGTTCAATGGCGGCACGCGAATCCGCGACGTCAATGCCCTGACGCTCGCCAGCGTTCCCTACCTACCGGAGCAGATCGGCAGCAGCTACGCCGACCGCGACTACATGATCGCCGCCCTCAAGCAAGGCCGTGGCAACATTGGCCGGCCGGTCATCAGCAGGACGCTCAAGTCGCCTGCCATCGCTCTGGCGGCGCCCATCCGCAACCCGGCCGGGCAAGTCATCGGCGCCGTGACCGGGGTCATCGATCTCGGTCAGGCGGGTTTCTTCGACCGCCTCGTCGACCAGCGCTACGGCAGGACCGGCGGTTATCTGGTCATCGCTCCGCAGCATGGTCTGATCGTCACCGGAACGGACAAGTCGCGCGCCATGTCGCCGATGCCGGTCCCCGGGGCCAACCGCAACCACGACCGCTTCGTCGGCGGCTACGAGGGTTACGGCGTCGCCGTGAACTCGCGTGGCGTCGAGGAACTCGCGGCAGCCAAGGGAGTTGCGGTCGCTGGCTGGCTTCTCGTCAGCGTGCTGCCAACGGCGGAGGCCTTCGAGCCCATCGCCGCGATGCAGGAACGGGTATTGCTGGCGGCAGTGGTTCTCAGTCTGCTCGTCGGCACGGTTGGCTGGTGGTTGCTCAGTCGCATGCTGCGCCAGCAGTTCGCGCCGATGCTCGCCGCGTCGACACTGCTCGCCGACATGTCGCATGCCGGCGGCCCGCTGCTGCAACCCCTGCCGACAGCCGCGGACGACGAAGTCGGGCAACTGATCCGCAGCTTCAACCTGCTGCTCGAGTCGCTGGCAGAGCGCGAGGCGGCGCTGAAGGAAAGCGAGCAGCACTACCGCACACTCGCCGACGGCGGCTCGGCGCTGATCTGGACCTCCGGCACGGACCGCTTCGCCACCTACTTCAACGAACCGTGGCTGCGTTTCACCGGCCAGTCGCTGGCACGGCAGCTTGCCGCGGGCTGGGCCGCAGGCATTCATCCGGAGGACCTCGAGCACTGCCGGCGCACCTACGACAGCCATTTCGACCGCCGGCAGCCGTTCCGGATGGCGTATCGCCTGCGCGCCAGCGATGGCGAGTACCGCTGGATCGAGGATGCCGGCACCCCGCGCTTTGACCGTACCGGCGATTTCATCGGCTATATCGACTTCTGTCAGGACATCTCCGAGCGCAAGCGGGTGGAGGGCGAACTCGAACAGCACCGCCACCATCTCGAGGCCCTGGTCGCGGCGCGAACAGCGGCGCTGGCCCGGGCCAAGGAAGCGGCGGAAGCCGCCAATGCCGCGAAGACGGAGTTCCTGTCGCGCATGAGCCACGAACTGCGAACGCCCCTCAACGCCATTCTCGGCTTCGGCCAGTTGCTGGCGATGCCTGGCGACGCACCGCTGTCGGCAGAGCAGGCCGACAACGTGCAGGAAATTCTGCGAGCCGGCCGCCACCTCCTCGGGCAGGTCAACGAAGTGCTCGACCTGGCGCGCGTCGAAAGCGGGCGCATCGAGCTGAAGCTCGAGGCAGTACCCCTCGCTGCCGTCGTCGGCGAATGCGTTGCGCTCGTCCGGCCGCTCGCCGAGGCGCGCGGCATCGGCATCGAAGCCGAAATCGACGACGCTCCTCTGCACGCCGATGCCACGCGCCTGAAACAGGTGCTCCTCAATCTGCTCTCCAACGCCATCAAGTTCAACCGCGAGCAGGGCACGATCCGGGTTGCCGGCACGCGGCACGGCGAGCGGCTGCGACTCGCCGTCAGCGACAGCGGCCGCGGCATCGACAGCGAGCACCTGCAGCGGCTGTTCCAGCCTTTCGAGCGACTGGCGTCGGCGTACGACGGGATCGAGGGCACAGGCGTCGGGCTGGCGCTGACGCAACGACTGGTCGAAGCGATGGGTGGCATAATCCGGGTTGACAGTCAGGTTGATGTCGGCAGCACCTTCAGTCTGGATCTGCCGCTGGCGAACCCCGCGCCGGATGCCGCTGCAGTGCCGGCAGACGCAGTCGGGCCGGACGCCGACCGAACGGACCGCAGACAGGTACGCAACCCTCGAGCTGGCACAGGCGCGCCCGCAGGTAGTCGGAAGGAGAGAGCATGAACGACCCATTGCGCCGCCAGGCCCGCATCTTCTTGGTCGACGACGAGCCGGCCAATCTGAAGCTGCTGGGCAAGATGCTGGGCAGCCGGAACTATCAGCATCTGGTGGCGATCCAGGATCCGCGCCAGGTACTCGATCGCTATCGCGCGGCGCGCCCCGACCTGATCCTGCTCGACATCAACATGCCACACCTCGACGGCTATCAGGTGATGGCTCAGCTCAAGGCCTTGAACGATCCGCTGCTGCCGCCGGTCGTCATCCTCACCGCCCAGCACGGGCGCGAGGCCCTGCTCAAGGCGCTCGCTGCCGGTGCGCGCGATTTCATCGGCAAGCCCTTCGACATGGCCGAACTGCTGATGCGGGTCAACAACCTGCTCGACGCGCACCTGGCGCACCGCATGCTGCACGATCAGAAGGGCCTGCTCGAGGAAATGGTGCGTAGCCGCACCGAAGAACTGAACCAGACCCGACTGCAAGTGGTGCGGCGCCTGGGTCGCGCGGCGGAATACCGCGACAACGAGACCGGCTACCATATCCTGCGCATGAGCGAGTACTCGGCCCTGCTCGCCCGCCACCTCGGCTGGAGCGATGCGGCGTGCGATCTGATGCTCAACGCCAGCCCGATGCACGATATCGGCAAGATCGGCATCCCTGATGCCGTGCTGCTCAAGCCGGGCAGGCTCGATGCAGACGAAACGGCGATCATTCGCACGCATCCCGAGATCGGCGCAAGCATTCTCGCCGGCGACGATTCCGAGTTGCTCCGCCTCGCCCGGTCGATCGCGCTGACCCACCACGAGAAGTGGGACGGCAGCGGCTACCCCGCTGGCCTGGCCGGCCTCGCCATCCCGCAGGCCGGGCGCATCGTCGCTGTCGCTGACGTCTTCGACGCGCTGACCTCGCGCCGCCCCTACAAGAAGGCGTGGACAGTCGGCGAAGCAGTGAGCCATGTCCTTGACAACGCCGGCAGGCATTTCGACCCGGAGGTCGTGCACTCCTTCCAGCAGCAACTGCCGCAGATCCTCGCCATCCGCGACCAGCACCAGGAACCGCATGACTGACCGCAGCCAAGGCCACCGATGAAAGAGACATTCTGCCGCTTCCTCGCCATCCTCTGCCTGGTACAGCCTGTCGTCGCCGCCGAGGCGCCGGACCGCCTGACGCGCATCGCCGCCAGCAGGCAGTTGCGCGTCTGCATCTGGCCGGACTACTACGGGATATCGTTCCGCAACCCGAAGACCCAGGAACTCGCCGGAGTCGACATCGACAACGCGCGCGAACTCGCCCGGGAGCTCGGCGTCGAGGCGCAGTTCATCGACAGCTCCTTCGCCCGCCTGGTCACGGACCTCACCGCCGACCGCTGCGACATCGCCATGTTCGCCATCGGCATCACGCCGCAACGGCAGGAGAAACTGCGCTTCACCCAGCCGCATCTCGCCAGCGACATCTACGCCATCACGACGAAGACCAATCGCCGCGTGCACTCGTGGGCGGACATCGACAGGCCGGGGACAGTCGTCGTGGTCGCCAGGGGAACGTTGCACGAGACCGTCATGAAGACCCGACTGATGGCGGCCGAACTGCGCGTCGTCGACACACCGGCAGCGCGTGAGCAGGAAGTGCAGTCGGGGCGGGCCGACGTGTTCATGACCGATTACGCGTTCAGCCGGCGGATGCTCGACAACAGCGACTGGGCGCGCCTGATATCGCCCACGGGAAGCTACCATGTCACCCCCTATGCGTGGGCGATGGCACCCGGCGACGACCGCTTTCATGCCCGCGTCGACAAGGTGCTCGCAGACATGAAGCGTGATGGTCGCCTGCTGGCCAATGTCCGGCGTCATGGCCTCGACCCGATGCTCGCCCGCTGAACGCCGCCGGACCTCTCGCAGGGCAACGCCACACCGTGCCACCACTGCCACCGTCGCAACGCCGCGCCGTCCTCCTCCTCGCCTTGCTCCTCCTGCTGGCGAGCTGGCTGGCGGCCTTCGGCTTCATGCTCTGGCGGCTGCGCGGCGAGACGCTGGACAACGGGGTGCAGACGGCCCGCATGCATGCCCGCAACTTCGCCGAGCACCTGACGCAGAGCCTGCAGGTCATCGATCTGATGGCCGGCGGTTTCGAGCCACGGGGCGACGACCCGGTGGGCGAGGTCGAGACTGGCCGGCGTCTGGCTGCCACACTGCGGCCCAACCCGTTCCTCCGCTCGCTCTCGCTGCTCGACGCAAGCGGGCGCATCATCGCCAGCTCCAACCCGGAAAACCTCGGCGTCACCGTCGAGCGGGGAGGCTTCTTTCCGGCGGCAGTGGCGAGCGCGGAGATCCTGCGCGTCGGTCGCCCCTGGCGCGGTCGCGACTTCGCAGGCGGCTCCGCAGCCAGCGCGGCGTCGCCGGTCACTGCCACCGATGCGAGCTTCATCCCGGTCCTGCGGCGTCTGTCCGCGGACGGCGGTCTGTGGCTGCTGGCAGCCCTCAATCCGGACTACTTCATCAATCACGGCACGCAGTTGCTCGACGCCGAGAGCGGCCGCATCCAGTGGCTGCGCTACGACGACGTGTTGCTGGCCTCAACAGTGGCGCAGGAGCTGCCCGGCATCGGCGGCGCCGCCGGCGCGGTCGGTGAACGGCTGCGCAGCCTGGAACATGGCGAGCTCGTACAGGTGCTCGGCGACGGCCGGGAAGCCCTGACTGCCTACCGTGCGTCGAGGCAGTTCCCGGTCGTCGTCGCCGTGCATCTCGACCGCGAACACGTGCTGGCAACCTGGCAAAGCGAAGCGCGCCGGCTGACCGGCATCGTCGTGCCGATCATGCTGGCACTGAGCGGCGCGGCAATAGCCCTGTGGCGCCGACAGCAGCGGATCGCCGCCCAGCAAGTCGAACTCGAGCGCGAGCGCCGACTGGTGGCGAGCGTCTTCGAGGCGAGCGCTGCGTCAATCCTGATCACCACGGCGTCGGGCGAGATCCTGGCCGCCAATCCCGCCTTCGAGCAGATCACCGGCTACTCGAGAGAGGAAGTCATCGGCATCAATCCGCGCATCCTCAAGTCGGGACTCAACCCGCAGCAGACGTACGAGGAGCTGTGGGAGACGATTTCCCGCGGCGCCGTCTGGCGCGGGGAACTGCAGAACCGCAAGAAGAGTGGCGAGCTGTACTGGGAGGCACTGGCGATCTCGCCGGTGGTCGACGATCAAGGCAGGATCACGCATTTCATCGGCGTCGCACCCGACATCACCGAGGCCAAGCTGGCGGAACAGGCTCTGCGCGCGTCCTTCTCGCTGCTGGACGCGACCCTCGACTCGACCACCGACGGCATTCTGGTCGTCGACCGGAACGGCAAGGCGGCGAAATGGAATCGGGCCTTTATCGACATCTGGCAAGCGCCTGCGGTCGCCGCCGCCGGCGCTGAGGAAGCTGTCGTCGGGCAGGCACTGGCCCAGCTCGCACGCTCTGGACACGCCCTGACGGAGGTCATCGGGCCGCATCCGGACCCGGCTGCCGGCAGCCTCGACCAGATCGAACTCGCCGACGGCCGGGTTTTCGAGCGCTACTCGCAGCCGCAACGAATCGGCGAGCAGATCGTCGGTCGCGTCTGGTGCTTTCACGACGTGACGCGGCAGAAGCGGACCGAGGCCGAGTTGCGCGCGAGTGAACAGCAGTTCCGGGCCCTGTTTGCCAATTCACCGGTTTCGATCCTCGTCCATGACCGGGAAAGCGGCGAGATCATCGACGCCAATGCGACCGCCTGGAAAGCCTACGGCCTCAGATCCCTGCAGGAGTTGCAAGCGTCGGACTTCTGGCTCGCCGCCCCCTACTCCTTCGCCGAAGCGCTGAGCTGGATCAGGAAGGCCGCCGCGCACGGCAAACAGCAGTTCGAGTGGCGCAACCGGCGGCGCGACGGCGAGTTGTTCTGGGAGCAGGTCACTCTCAGCCGCGTCAGCATCGGCGGTGTCGAACGTATCCTCGCGACGGCGATCGACATCAGCGACCGCAAGCGGGCCGAGCAACAACTCGCCGAATACGGCGAACATCTCGAGGTCCTGGTCGATGAACGCACCGCTGCGCTCACGCAGGCGCGGACCGCGATCGCCGACGCGCAAGCGGCGAACGCCGCGAAAACGGAGTTTCTCTCGCGCATGAGCCACGAACTGCGCACGCCACTCAACGCCATTCTCGGCTTCGGCCAGTTGCTTGCGCTGCCTGGCGACGCGCCCCTTTCGGCACAACAGGCCGACAACGTGCAGGAGATTCTCCGTGCCGGCCGCCACCTGCTCGAGCAGGTCAACGAAGTCCTCGACCTCGCACGCATCGAGAGTGGACGCATCGAACTGAGCCTCGACGCGGTGCCGCTGTCGTCCGTCGTCGCCGAGTGTGTTGCGCTCGTGCGGCCGCTGGCCGAGGCGCGCGGCATCGGTATCGACGCGGCCATCGACGACAGCGTGCTGCAGGCCGATCCGACACGCCTCAAGCAGGTGATCCTCAACCTGCTCTCGAACGCCATCAAGTACAACCGCGAGCACGGCACGGTCCGCCTCGGCAGCACACGCGAAGGCGAACGGCTGCGGGTCGCCGTCACCGACAGCGGCCGCGGCATCGCCAGCGAACACCTGCCGCGTCTGTTTCAGCCTTTCGAGCGACTGGAATCTTCCTATGAGGGCATCGAAGGCAGTGGCGTCGGGCTGGCGCTGAGCAAACGTCTGGTCGAAATGATGGCTGGCAGCATCCGCGTCGACTCGCGCATCGGCGTCGGCAGCACGTTCAGCTTCGACCTGCCGCTGGCACGAGTGGCCGCCGCAACTGCGGCGGCGGAGGCCGGGGACACGGGCATGCCGCCGGTCGTCGCTGCCACCACCGCCGCCCTCGCCATCGGCAGCAGAAAGCGGCGCCGGGTGCTGCTGCACATCGACGGCAACCCTGCCCACCTGAAACTCGTGCGCAAGCTCCTCGGCGGCCGCTCCGACGTCGAACTGGTCGACGCCGGCAGCGGCGAGGTTGGCCTCGCGCTGGCCTGCGCGACGCCCCCGGATCTGGTCCTTCTCGACATCAATCTGCCGGGCGAGGATGGTTTCGCGACCCTGCGCCGGCTGCGGGAAAACGCGCCGACCGCAGCGGTACCGGTGGTCGCCGTCACTTCCGACTCCGACGCCATGCGGCGCGACGGCGACCACGGCGAGGCCACCGGCTTTGCCGACTGCCTCAGCAAGCCACTCGACCTCCGCCGCTTCCAGGAAGTCGTCAGCCGCTTCCTCGGCAGGCAGCCAGACGGGGCAGCAGAAGCCGATCTTCGGACCACAGGTGCCGCCGCCGTTGTCGGGCGTCCGGCGTAGTCGCGGCGGCCGGCGACGCAGGCATTCCGGCAGCGGACCGGGAGCGTGATCGGCACGCTGCACGTTTCGTGCAGAAAATCATTCAATTCTGCGGGAAAATGTAAGATAATTGCGTGCTCGAAGCGTTCGAGCGCAAAGCTGCAGGCCAGCATGCCTACACTGCACGATTGCAGTCAGCCACATGGAGGAGGCGTCAATGAGTGAACTGAAACCCAGCAACGAAGAAGCGGTGAGCGGTACACAAAGCCCTGCCGCGGGCGAGAGCAGCAGCCAGGAACCGGCAGAGCCCGCCACGGCGGCGCCGGTCAAGGCCGCCGGCAAGGCCCCGACACGCGCAGCCAAGGCCGACGCCCAGAAAGTCGAGGCAAAGCCGGCGAAGGAGAAGAGCCCCAAGACGAGCAAGGCGAAAACCACTGTCGAGACCGCTCCGGCAACGACGCCAGCCGTCGGCCTCGGCGAGGTCGCGCCGGTACGCAAGCCGAGAATGGACACCAAGAACTACGAAAAAGCGCTCTCCAAGCTGCAGATCGAGCTCGTCAAGCTGCAGGAGTGGATCAAGTTCAAGAAGCTCAAGGTCGTGGTGATCTTCGAAGGCCGCGACGCCGCCGGCAAGGGAGGCTGCATCAAGCGCATCACCGAGAGTCTGAGCCCGCGCGTCACGCGCGTCGCGGCACTGCCGGCGCCGACCGACCGGGAAGCGACGCAGTGGTATTTCCAGCGTTACGTGCAGCACCTTCCGGCCGGCGGCGAGATGGTCCTCTTCGACCGCAGCTGGTACAACCGGGCCGGCGTCGAGCGCGTCATGGGCTTCTGCACTGAAGAGGAGTACCGCGAGTTCCTCCGCACCTGCCCGGAATTCGAAAGAATGCTGGTGCGCAGCGGCATCATCCTGATCAAGTACTGGTTCTCGGTCAGCAACGAGGAACAGGAGCGCCGATTCCAGAAGCGCATCTTCCATCCCGAAAAGCACTGGAAGCTGAGCCCCATGGATCTGCAGTCGCGTGCCCGCTGGGTCGAGTACTCGAAGGCGAAGGACGCGATGTTTGCGCACACCGACATGAAGCAGGCGCCGTGGTTCGTCGTCAACGGCGACGACAAGATGCGCGCCCGCCTGAACGTGATCACGCACCTGCTGAACATGATCGACTACGAGGACCTGACGCCACAGCCGATCGTCCTGCCGCCGCGTCAGGACGAGGGTGGCTACGTGCGCCCGCCGATCTCCGACCAGACCTTCATTCCCGAAATCTACTGACGGAGACTGCGCAGCGGCGTGCAGCGCGCCGCAAGGTCGGAAAAAACCCCGCCGGAGCGGGGTTTTTTTTTGCCACTGCTGCGCAACGCGCGGCATCCGGAGATGCCGGCGCGCCGCCCTGCTACTTGTAGTAACCGACGGCACACACCTGGTCACCGATGCGGGTAACGTAAGCGACCTTGACCACCGGATCGGTCTGACCCGGACGCGGCCACATGTAGGTCACCTCGCTGATCGTTCCGTCCTTGGCCGCAGCATACACCTCCTCACCGAGTGGCTTGCCGGCCTTGTCCTTGAGCGCCTTCAGGCTCTGGCCGACGAGGGTCGGGTGGGCCGTGAAGTTGCCGTCCGGACCGCCGCAGTAGGGGTACAGATCGCGATCCTTGAAGCCCCCCTCACCCTTGGTGAACATCACCAGCGCCTTTGCCTTGTCGGCCTTGACCGCAACGACCGCCTTCTCGAGCATGGCTTTCGCCTCGGCGGGCGTTCCGTACTCTGCCGCCAGCGCACTGCCGGCGAAACCAAGAAAAGCGACTGCAGAAAGCATGGTCAGTTTCTTGCGTAGCATCGTAACCCTCCTTTTCAGGTTGTCAGGCAGCACCCCGGCAAACAGCTTCCCCGAGGGCCACAAGCGAGAGGCAAATCCCCCCGGGGAGCATGGTAGCCGAAAAACGCCTGCCCGGAGCAACCGAGTTCGCTCCGGCCACGCGGCGGCAGCGGCGCCTGCCGCTGCGCATCACGCGGCGCCGTCGTCGTCCGGCGCGCCAGCGCGCCGCGCGTGCCGCGCACGCAAGGCCATCGCCATCTCGAACGCGGCCTGCGTGAAGCTCAGGATCTCCGCGAACTCCTCGTCGCTCAGCGCGCGCGCCTCGTCGTTGCTGCGATAGACGTTGACGAACTGATGCTCGCGCACGGTCTGCAGCACCAGCCTGCCGACGCCGAGCGCTTCGAGGGTCTGCCACAGATCGGGGTTCGATGCCCGCGTGAAGCGCATGACGAAACCCACCGGATCGTTGCGGCCAAAGACCGCCGCCAGCCGCAGGATCAGTTCGAAGGACAGCGCCAGACGGCCATTCTCGATCGCCTCGATCAGCGTCGGATCCTTGAGGTCGATCGCCTGGCCGACTTCGGCGATCGTCAGCCCGGCCGTCTCGCGCACGGCACGCAGCGCGGCGCCGGTTCTCGCCCAGGCAGCGGTATCGCCAACGCCGGGCAGCACGGCGCGCACCACCTCGCTGGCGGCGTCGATCGGATGACCCTCCTGCAGTGCCCGGCCGACCTTGCCGGCAGTCTGCAGCGCCCGCCCCGCGACGACCGTTGCCGAACTGAGGTCAAGCAGCCTGCCGGCCATCGCCCGCACCTGATCGACGATTCCCGGTTCGCTCACCGGCGGCGCGGCCGGCGCGACCTCGTCCGGCACGGTCTTCCTGCTGTTGCTCCGGCCGCTGCCGGCCGCTGCCTTGCGTCGTCCTGATGATGCGGGCGGGGTGCTCATGGCTTGTCTCTCCTGATGGTGCGCCGGTATCCGTGCCGGCAACCGGCATCGGGGCAGCCGTTACAGTACAGGTGCCGGGCCAGAACGGGCAAGCGACCGCGCTGCCGCGAACTACAGCGGCCTTGCCGGCAGCGCTGACGGCGGCTTGCGCGGGGGGCCCGCGACACCGGCCGGAGCGACGACCGGGCGGCCACTGACGCCGGCGATGCTCGCCTTGCACTTGATCCCCGCCGGCAGCTTCGAGCCCGGATTGGCCATCTCGAGGCGGACGCCGAAGGTGCCGCTGGCGGCATCGTGGACGCGGTCGATGACCTTGACCTTCGCCACATGGCGGCCGCCGACCGGCGGCTCGGGCAACACCTCGACGTTCTGCTCGAGCGCCAGCTTGCCGAAGGCCTCGATCGGCATCAGCACCTCGACGAACAGCGTGCCGATGTCGGCCAGGCGCAGGATCGGCTTGCGCAGGTCGCGATTGTCGGCCAGTTCGCCGGCGCTCAACAGCCGATCGACGACGATGCCGTCGACCGGGCTCTTGATCGTTCGCAGGCGCAGTTGCTCCGACAGGCGGCGATATTCGATCTCGGCCAGCCGGCGGTCGTCGCGCGCCTCGATCAGCTCGGACTCGGCGAGTCGCTTCTCGGTCAGCGCCTCGTCGCGGTCGTGCAGCGAAATGAACGACTGACCGGCAAGCTTCTCGCGCCGGTTGTACTTGGCGGTCGAGAATTCGACCCGGCTCTCCGCCGTCCGGACGCGCCCCTGCATCGTCGAGCGGTAGCGGGCCGCCTCGGTCGCCACCCTTTCGACGCCCGAATCGAGCGTCACCAGCACCTGCCCGGCCTTCACCGTGTCGCCGCGATCGACCCAGATTTTCTCGATCAGCCCCTCGCTGGCTGCCCGCACCTCGACCGTCCGGCTCGGCTCGATGATGCAATCGAATTCGCCGGCCAGCGTCGGCCCGGTCAGGAACGCCAGCAGCACGCTGCCGCCGGCCCGCATCGCCTTGTTCATCGCCTACTCCCCTCTTCCGGCAAAGGCCAGAGATTGCTCCACCCGCTTGTCCTGCTCCATCGTCTGCTGCCGGATGCGCGCATTCTGCCGCTCGGCGGCGCCCTGCGCCAGGCGCCGCAGCAGCCGCCCGAGCGCCGGCGGCAAGAGGCCGTCCGCCGCCGCGCGCGCGCGCAGCCAGCCGAGCCATGGCGAGGCGTGCGCGACGAAGAGTTCGTCATCGAGCGCGACGATCGCCTCGCACGATCCCGCATCGCCCTGTCGGCCGGCGCGGCCGAACAGTTGCCGGTCGATGCGCGCGGCGTCATGGAATTCCGACAGGATGACGTGCAGGCCACCGGCCGCACGCACTACGTCGCTGAGCACGATGTCGGTCCCGCGCCCCGCCATGTTGGTCGCCACCGTGATCCGCCCGGGCGTCCCCGCCTGCCGGATGATCTCGGCCTCGTGCGCATCCTGGCGCGCATTGAGCACCTCGTGCGGCAGCCCGGCCGCCAGCAGCCGCTGACTGGCGACCTCGGAGGCCGCCACCGAACGGGTGCCGATCAGCACCGCCCGCCCGCCGGCGCGCATCTCGCCGGCACGCTCGACGATCGCCGCCCAGCGCTGGTCGCTGTCGCAATACACGCGCTGCCCGAGGTGACGGCGAATCATCGGCTCGTTGGTCGGGATGGGGACGACGTCGAGCGCATACACCGAACGCATTTCCGGCGCCACCTCGGTGGCGGTGCCGGTCATCCCGGCGAGACAGAGGTAGCGGCGGAAGAAGCGCTGATACGTGATGCGCGAGATGGTGTCGCGCCGCTTCGAGAGGTCGAGCCCTTCCTTGACCTCGAGCATCTGGTGCAGGCCGCGTTCCCACGAGCGGTCGGGCAGCACGCGCCCGGTGTACTCATCGACGATCTGCAGCTTGCCGTCGGCAATCAGGTAGTGCCGGTCGAGCTCGAACAGGTGCAGCGCCGACAGCGCCTGCTCGACGAGTTCCTCGCGCGCGCGCGCGATTCCCCACAGGCCGGGCAGACCGCGGGCGAACTCGCCGACGGCGCCGCGCCCGGCGTCGGTCAGTTCGATGCTGCGCTCGTGGCGTCGCAGCCGGTAGTGCTCCTTCGCCGCCAGTCCGGCGGCGAGCGCCAGCGCCTGTTCGTAGAGTGCCCGCCCCTGCGGGTCGTCGACGTCGCTGGAGATGATCAGCGGCGTGCGCGCCTCGTCGATCAGCACGCTGTCGGCTTCGTCGACGATGGCGTAGAAGAGTCCGCGCAGCAGCGCCGGTGCGGCGGCGCGCTGCGGCGTGCCGGCCAGCCAGCCGTCGACGAGGGCGCGGCTGGCGCTGCGGCTGCGCTTCTGGCTGATGCGGTCGCGCAGGTAGTCGAACACCAGATCCTTGTTGACGCAATAGGTGACGTCGCAAGTATAGGCCTCGGCGCGCTGCGCACGTTCCTGCTCTGGGACGATGAGGCCGACACGCAGCCCGAAGAACGCGTACACCGGCGCCAGCAGTTCGGCATCGCGTCGCGCCAGGTAGTCGTTGACGGTGATCACATGTACCGGCGCGCCGGCCAGGGCGACGGTCACCGCCGGCAGCACGGCGGTCAGCGTCTTGCCCTCGCCGGTCTGCATCTCGGCCAGCTTGCCGTGCAGCAGCGCATGCCCGCCGAGGAGCTGCACCGGGTAGTGGCGCAGGCCAAGGAGCCGCGTGCACACCTCGCGCACGAGCGCGAAACACTCGGCGACCGGCGCCTCGCCCAGACCAGCGGTCGCCAGCGTCCGGCGAACGGCGGCCGCGCGCCGCCCGAGTTCGCCGTCGTCGAGCGCGGCCAGCTCGTCGCCCAGGGCCTCGACGCGTGCCGCGAACTGCCGTCCGCGCTGCAGGCGCAGCGGCGAGCCGCGTTGTGCCCAGCGCCCGAGAAGGCCGCCGAGCAGACGGTCGAAACGATTGTCCCTGAGGTCGCCGCGCTCGGGGTACAGCCCGGGGGCGAAGGCATGCACCTGCCAACCGGCGAGCAGCGCCCTAGACATCGAAGCGCGCCAGGAAGAGTTGCCGCAGGCGGCGTCCCCACTGCCGTGCAAGCGGCTCGGCGTGGTGGTGGAAGCGAACGAAGACGCGCGTGCCGATTTCCGGGCTGCCGACTTCCGGCGGCAGTTCGAGGTCGAACTGGAACAGCCGCTGCAGCGTCCGCAGGCCTTCCGCATCGCGTGGGTCGGTGGCATGCGGGCCGCCGCCGGCGAGTGACAGCGCCTTGCTCGGCAACTGCTCGTGACCGCCCGGGACTTCGCGCAGGAGTTGGGCTGGATAGGTCCGGTCGAGGCGATCGGCGAGCTTGACCTCGACCTCGGTGCGCCGTTCGCGAACGAGCGCAATGTCGTCCTGGCCGACGACCACCCGTACGAGCCGCGGCGGGCCGCTGACGATATAGCCGAGCAGCTCGCCCTGGCGGACGAAGCGCCCCGGCAGATCCTCGGCGCGCGCCAGCTTCAGCCGCCCCGTCAGGCCGGCGACGACGAGCAGGGCGTCCAGTTTCTCCTCGCTGCGCGCCAGCGTCACCCGCTCGCGCTGCAGGTCTTCCTGGATCGCCACCGCCTGCGCACGATCCTCGAACATCAGTGCGGCGTACTGTACCGAGTACTGGCGCAGGCGCGCCCGGCTCTCGGCGGCCTGCGCGTCGAGAGCCGGATCGGCCATCGCCAGCAGCACGTCACCACGGTCGACCAGCGCCTCGGGGGCGACGAACAGATGCTCGACGAAGCCGCTGGCGGCAGCACGGACCTCGGCGTTCTCGGGCACCCAGACGACGCCTTCGGCATGCGTGCGCAGCGGCAGCGGCACGGCGAAGACGAAGAGCACGAGCAGCGCCAGGCCGCCGAAGGTGACGAGGCGGGCACGGCTGCGCGTGCGCTGCAGTTCCGGGCTCGACAGGACGTACGACAGGCCCTTGGCGAGCGGCCGCAGGAACATCGTCACCGCCGCCCAGATCGCCAGGACGACGCCGATGAAGAAGAACTCGCCGGCGATGAAGAGGATGATCGCGATCATCACCAGCGTGCGGTAGACGAACGAGGCGGCGCCGTAGAAGAGGAACCAGCGGCGCTCGCCCGGGCTCGCCAGCGGCCGCTCGAGGTGGGTGACACCCAGGAGGTATCGCTTGGCGAGCCACTGCCAGTACTGGTTCGAGCGGTTGCCGAGGTTGGGAATCTCGATCAGGTCGGCGAGCACGTAATAGCCGTCGTAGCGCAGCAGCGGATTGCCGTTGAAGAGCAGCGTCGAGGCGCCGGCGACGACCACGACGTTGAAGGCGATCGAGCGCAGCAGGCCGGGTTCGACGGCGACCCAGAGGAGCATCGCGAGGCCGGCGAGGAAGAGTTCGACGAGGATGCCGGCGGCGCCGACCAGCGCGCGGCGCCATTTGCTGCGGAAGGCGCCGGCGGCGCTGGCCTCGACGTAGGGGATCGGCGCCAGCACCAGCAGCATGATGCCCATCTCGTGCACTTCGCCACCGCCCGCCTTGACCGCATAGCCATGCCCGAGCTCGTGCAGGCCCTTGAGCAGCGGATAGATCAGCCAGAGCAGCAGCAGGTTGTTCGTGGCCAGCAGCTGGTCACTGAGGTTGGCGGTCAGCTCGAGCCAATGCACGCCGGCGAGGACGATCGCCGGCAGGACGACGAGCAGCCAGAGGACGACGCCGGGACGCCCGGCGAGCGGCTGCAGAAGCGGCCAGGTGCGCGCCAGGAAGGCGTCGGGATCCCACAGCGGGATGCGGATCGACATCGGGTTGATGACGCTCTGCAGGAGCTTCTGGCGTTTCTGCTTGCGGCCGCGTTCGCCGAGTTCGTCGATGTCGGGCGGCAGGTCGGCCTGCAGCAGGTCGCCGGCGTGCAGTTGCGCGAGCAGCCGGATCACTTCGTCCTGCGTCGGCGCGTCGGCGCCGGCTTCGGCGGCGACCTGGTGCCAGATGGCGTCGATCGTCCGCTCGCCGTCGAGCAGGCGGACGACGCGATGGGCGCCGGGGCTGAAGCGGTGCAGCTTGCCGGCGGCGCTGTCGTGCAGGACGTACCACGGCTGGCCGCGGAAGCGCTGCCGCTGGATGCGGGCGTGCGCGCGCAGCGCCGGCCGCAGGGCGGCGACGCGGTACCACGAGGCGCTGAGGAAGGGACCCGCCATGCCGCGCCTACGGCAGCCAGGTCCAGGCCTGCAGGCGCAGCCAGTCGCTCAGGCGGTGCGTCCAGATCCAGGCATAGCTCTGCTCGCCGGCGTCGATCTTGCCGACGCCTTCCATTCCCGGGCGCAGCTTGAGGTCGCTGCGCGCCAGCCGCGCTTCGACGCGAAAGACGTTCCTGCCGTCCTCGGCCTCGGCGGTGGCGATGTTGTGCACCTCGAAGTCGAGGACTTCGCCGGCCATGCCGGCGAGGACGAGGCGGCCGCTCTGGCCGGGACGGACGTCGCGGATGTCGCGATCCGCGACCTTGAGGATGACCCGCCAGGCGTCGAGTGGGGCGATCTCGAAGAGCAGCTTGCCCTGCTCGACCGGCGAGCCGAGGAGCTGGCTGAGGTCGCCGGAGACGACGATGCCGTCGAACGGCGCGACGATACTGGCGCGCGCGAGCTTCTCCTCGACCAGCGCGAGCTGTGACTCGGCCTGCTGCATCTGCGCCAATGCGACGTTGGCGTTCGCCCGCTCGTGCTTGGCGAGGGCATCGCGGTAGCGGCCTTCGTGCTGCCCGCGTTCGGAGCGCCAGCGCTGCCGTTCGACGAGGAGGTCGCGCTCGTCGAGCGTCGCCAGCACCTGCCCCTGGCGGACGATGAAGCCGGCGCGCACGGGTGCCTCGCGCAGGAAGCCGTCGAAGGGGGCGACGGCGGCGCGCTGCACTTCGCCTTCGACGACGGCGCGCGCGTTGACGCGGTAATCGCCGTCGAGGAAGAAGATGCCGAGGAGGACGAGGGCGCTGACTGCGACCGCGACGCGCAGGCCAGGCCGCCGCCGGTCCGCTAGGTGGCGCCAGGTGTCGCGCAGGCGGTATGCGAGGCGGCCGGCAAACCAGCGCTGCAGTTCGATGCGGCTGGCGAGCAGCGGCGCGAGCAGCGTGCCGACGGCCTCGAAGGCGCGCAGGTGATCGCTGCCGAACGGCGTCGCCCGCTCGAAGCTGAGGACTGCGATGCCGAGTCCCCGGCTGACGAGGACGACCGAGCAGACCGCACGTGCGCCGGCGAGGTCGCGATGGGCGATGGCGATGCCGCCTTCCTCCTCGTCGAGCGGCGGCTGAACGATGCTGCGCCGCTGGTCGAGCGCCTCGTCCATGGCGTTCTCGAGCGCGGCGACGAACTGGCTCTTCTTCTCGAAGAAGGCGGAGTGCGACAGGGCGAGCAGGCGCGCCTGGCCGCGGCGGTCGACGCCGAGCGCGACACGGTCGCAGGCGAAGCGGCTGGCGAGGTCGTTGACCACGGCCAGAGCGAGATCCGGCAGGCGTTCGTGCTCGGCGGCAACGGCGAGGACGTCGAGCGCGCTGCGCGCGCGCTCGACGCTTGCGCCGTCGGCGAGGTTCTGCCGGCGCAGGAACAGCGTCTCGATCCAGCCGATGCCCCAGTGCAGCTGCCGCAGCACCTGTTGCAGCGCCTCATCGGGCCGCTCGGCGAGGTCGACGATGACGGCACCGTGCAGGCGTCCTTCGAGTTCGACCGGGTAGGCGACGACGACGAGCGCGCCGGGCTGTCCGCGCAACACCTTGCCCTGGCGTTCGCCCAGGCATTGCTCGGCGGCCGGCGCAAGGTAGCCGACGTCGGTCTGCGCCGAAGGCCAGACCGCCGCCGGGACGAAGGTGCCGCCGCCCTGTTCGAGCAGCAGCAGTGCGGCGTGCACCTGCGAAACCTGCAGGCACTGCAGCGCCAGCCAGCTGGTGCAGAAGTCGGCAGCCGTATGGGCAGAGGCGAAGGCGGCCCAGGCGGAAGCGGCGTCCGCCCGCCCGGACTCGCCACCGGAACCCGGCGGCTGCGGCGCACCGTACGTACTGGATGAACTGGAGATCGAGTTCAAGAAAGTGTTTCCCGATCGGAATGGTAACTGCGACAGCAATTGAAGGCTATTGTAGTCAAGCTCCGACCTACCGCCACAACAGCAACCAAGAAACACCTTGTGGCGGCAGGATGAGTGGCCGTGGAAGGCGCTGCGCTGCTGATGCTGGTCTACGCCGAAGCGGTGGCGCAGGAGCTCGCCAAGCGCAACGAACTGGCCGAAGACGATTGCCACTGATGCCCTGCAACGGCCTGCTGGCATGGAGCGCGGCGACCCCTGCCTGCGCGCCACCCCCCCCCGGCTTTGCACCTGACCGACGCAGCACGCTTGACGCTGCCCCCGCCAACAACCAGACGGAGAGCGGTCGAATCCTTTGCCGGACAACCCACGATGCCTTGCCGGCGCGAACTAAACGGATTCCTCGTGCGTCGCCTGCGGCAATGAACAGCGATATATTGGGCAATCACCCGATCGCATGAGGTTCAACCATGCCGAAAGAAGCCGTGTTCGCCATGAAGCTGGAACCGGAGTTGCGCGCCGAGTTCATGGCCGAGGGAGCGGCCGCCCACCGACCAGCATCGCAGGTGCTCCGAGAATTGATGCGCGAGTTCGTCCAGCGCCAGCGTGCAGCCAGGGAGTATGACGACTTCCTGCGCCGCAAGGTGGATGCTGCTCGTTTATCCATCAGTGCTGGCCTCGGCCGCTCGAACGATGAAGTGGAAGACGAGTTCGCCGCACGGCGCGCCCGTGTGGCAAGCCAGGCGTGAAGGTGGTATGGACGCCGGAGGCGCAGCAGGATCGTGTCGACGTGTGGGAACACATCGCGGCTGACAAACCGCAGGCGGCAGCCAGAATGGATGAGCTTTTCAGCGACGCGGTCGTCGAGCTGGCGGGATACCCGATGTTGGGACGGCCGCGGACACTACCGGAGCACCCGAGAACTGATCCCGCATGAAAGCCATCGCCCGGTGTACGAGCCCGAGCGCGAAACGTTATGGGTCTTGGCGCTGGTCCACACGTCCCGGCAATGGCCGCCACGGCGCGATTGAACAAGACATCCGTGCCTGGGCCGACTGATTCCGACGACCATTCGGATCGAATTGCCCGAGGCAAGCGTGCAGGCCGCGCGTGCAGCAGTGCGATCTCGCAGAGCAGCTTGCCCTCTGCTCGACCGGCGGGCCGAGGAGCTGGCTGAGGTCACCGGAGACGACGATGCCGTCGTCGACGGCGGCGCGCTGCACTTCGCCTTCGACGACGGCAAGGGCGCTGACGCGATAGTCGCCGTCGAGGATCAGAACTGCGACGACAGGAAACGCTGACCGTTGTAGCGAAGCTCTGCCCTACCGCGACAGCTGCGCCGCACTGCTCCACCAGGGCGGATGTTGACCCTCCCGATCAGTCGCTCGCCACGAAACGCCCAAGAGCAGGTTCCACAAGGAAGCCGCTACCAGCAACGGCTACGGCAGCCCGCAGGCAATGGACCGTGCGCCGCACGATTTACGCTGCAGACGGCTTGATTGCGTGGGCTACGCCTGCCTGCTCCGCTGCCGCAGTACGGGCAGACCTGTCGGATAGTCTGTACCAGCGTCATCGCCACGCGTGGCTTCGCGACGCTCCAGCACGGCTGATTGCTTGGTCGTGCCGGTGCCGCGTCCCCTTGCGCCAACAACAGCCCGAGTCGATGATCGGGCGGATGGTGCCTCGCGGGGTTGCGAAGGAATGGACGACGTGGCCTGCGAAGGCTCCAGAATCGGCTGCGAGAGTCGGCTACAGGCCATGCAAGGGCCGCAGGCCGCCGTCGGCGATTTCCTCATGGCGAGCCCGGTGGCGACGCGCCGAACGATAAGGGGACAGCGCGACACCCTGATCACAGCCCTCCGGCGAGCGCATCAGCGAATCGCCCGGCCGGCTACCTGGCGAGCGACCGCAAGCGCCGGCACGGAGACAGCGCCTGCTTCAGGAACCGTCCGGCCCGAAGATCTCGTCGAGGCTGCGCGCATCGAGCACCTGGTCGAGCCAAGTGTCGAGCTGCTCGATCGACGCTGCCGAGATCTTCGCCACGACATGCGCCGGAACGGTGGCGAAGCGCCTCCTAAGCAACTTCTGCAAGGCCAGCGCCTCGCCTTCCGCCTTGCCTTCCGCCTTGCCTTCCGCCTTGCCTTCCGCCTTGCCTTCCGCCTTGCCCTCGGCCTTGCCCTCGGCCTTGTAGGCGTGCGCCCATTCTTCGAGTCGGTCAGCCAACATGAGCTTCATCTCCTGCAAATCGTCAATCCGTGGCAGCAGGATACGGTATTCGGCTTTGCGCATCAACGTTGCCCGTATCCAGACGGCAAACATCCGACGCAGGTCGGGCCGCTCGACCAGCCACTCGTCGAGGAGACCGAGCAGTGCCCCGATGGCTGACGGCGACACCGGGCGTTCGATCCGGAAGACGGCTGCGACCAGGTTCCTGAGCGAGGCCAGTTCGCTGTCGGTATAGGCGTTCTCGTCGATCAGCAGGTACTGCAGCCGCGGCCTGAACTGTTCGAGCAGGCCCGGAACCGGCGGTATCAGGCTGCCGATATCGGTGACCGCCGACCAGCGCTGGCTGCCATTGTAGAGAACGATGGGCAGTACCGGCGGCAGGCGGCCGTCGGCGAGAACCTCGCCGCGCCTGATCAGGTCCTGATAGAGCAACCCGACGTAGACCATCATGCGCAGCGCCATGTACTTGTCGACGCTGCTCTGGAACTCGATGAGCAGATAGAGGTAGACCCATTCGCCGCCAACGCGGACGCGCCAGACGATGTCATCAGCGCGGCTGCGAAGGTCCTCGCTGACATAGCTGCCGGGGACCTTTTCGAGGGTGCTGTAGTCGAGACTGCGCAGCCACTCGTCCGGAACGAAGCCGATGATCAGATCCCGCACCAGTTCGGGAGCCGAGAAGAGGAACCGGTAGCCGGCGTCGTGATCGTTGGCCACGGTTTCAGCTCAGCGTGCCCGGAACGGCTGGAAAACCGTTCGACACGCTATGTACACCACCCATCCCGCCCGACGGTGGCTTTTCATGATCATCGCCGCCGGCGCTGCCCGCGACATCCACCGTCAAGCGCCCGCTATCGGTCCTGCAGCAACAGGCACCCGGCCGAATGCAGGCGCTGCTGCCGGCTGGTCGACGGCGAATTCCGACGTTGCAGGCGGAGATTCCTGCCGCCAGCGCGGCTGCAACCAAGATGGCGAGTGGGCGCGCATGCTGCGGGTGGCCGGTGCGCATCAGTCTGCCCCGGTGCGTTCCCGGTGCCGGGCACCAGCGCTGGCGCCACTGCCGCCCGGCGGGTCGTCCTTGCCTGCTGGCGATCCACCGCCCTGCTGCCGCCGCGGACGCCGCACCAGGTAACCGAAAAGCAGCACCAGCAGGGCGAAGCTGATGCCGGACACCAGCAGGAAGACCAGCAGCCCGACCGGCGCAGCCAGCAGCCAGGGCGCGGCGCTGTCGCGGTTGTCGAAGTTCGCCAGGACCCGCCGCAGGGCAAGACCCGCAGCCTGATGGCCGAGCGGCACCGCGAGCACGGCAGCAAGCAGGATCTGCAGCAACTGGCTGCCCGTGCCCGCCTCGGCAGCCGGCCGTTCACGCCGGGCAGGCCTCTGCCGCAGGACGAAGACCGCCACTGCGGCGAGCAGCAGCGCCCCGACCAGCAGCAACAGTGGCAGCAGCCAGCGCTCGTTGCGGCCGAGCCACGCAAGGTGCTGCGCCGGGCTGGTCGCCGCTGGCGGCGTCCGGGCAGCGGCGGTGGACGGCAACTCCAGGTGTTCGCTGCCGACCTGTGCGGCCCCCCGGCAACGCTCGCTGCCGAGCGGGCGAAGGGTGCGCGCCGTCGCCGGGCACGGCGCGTCGAGCCGATACTCGACCCCGTTGAGCTCGCAGACCGCGGCGTTGCGCAGACGGCACTCGTCTTCCAAGGTCGGCACGTCGGCACGCCCGATACCGCTGGCCAGCAGCAGCGCAGCCGCCAGCGACGGCGCCAGCAGCCGCCTCACAGCTGATACTCCTCGTCCGGCCGGGACCCGGCGAGCGCCATGTCGACCGCCCTGCGCGTCAGCTGCGGGGCGAACAGCTCGATGAAGTCGTAGGCGCAGCGCCGCACGTGGGTGCCGCGCCGCAGACCGATGC
>ERZ761602.506-NODE-506-length-84306-cov-247.850281_pt1 | contig 84306 bp, 65 predicted proteins | sample MGYA00512165_ERZ761602 | MGnify/ENA primary metagenome ERZ761602 (study PRJEB28899, sample SAMN02445085) | bioreactor sludge metagenome | biome: EBPR sludge; isolation source: Thorneside wastewater treatment plant | place: Australia: Brisbane, Thorneside...
TGCCGGTCAGCGACTGGTTGCCCGTGTTCGCCACCGTGATCGTGTAGCTGATCGCCTCACCCGCCACATCGGCCACCTGGCCCGACGGGTCGGCCGTCTTGACGATGTTCAGGCTCGGGTTGCGCGCAACCGGCACCGCCTCGTCGTCGCTGTCCGGACCCGTCTGGTCGCTGACCGCCGTCGCGGTGTTGTCGATGTCGCCATCGCCACCGCCGTTGCTGTCGATCTCGGCCTGCGTCACGGTGTGCGCCGCGCTGTAGGTCCACGTCTCGCCGACGTCGAGGACACCGAGCACGCCCGCGTCGCCGCTGACGTAGGTCGGCGCCTGCGCCGTCGCGTTCGGGTCGCTCACCACGATGCCGGTCAGCGACTGGTTGCCCGTGTTCGCCACCGTGATCGTGTAGCTGATCGCCTCACCCGCCACATCGGCCACCTGGCCTGACGGGTCGGCCGTCTTGAGAATGTTCAGCGACGGCTGGGCCCCAAAGTAGTTCGCATCATCCGGCAACACCACCACGGTCGCTGAATTGACGCCATCGCTGACACTGGCCACAGCCGAAGCTCGATCCGTCTGCTGCCCCGCCAGTGCCGTCGTGGTGATCTCGTCCGAATAGACGGTCACTCCCGCCGCAACCGTCGTCGTCTGGTTGCCACCGAAGGTGAAATCCAGGAAGGGAACGCTCCCGGTGATCGTCGCGTCATTCAGGTCAACCGTGGCCGTCAGATCACCCGTCGAGTTGTTGGTGACCGCCACGCGATACTTGACGCTGCTGCCGGCGAGGATGATTGGCCCGGTGGGGGAGTCCGCGGGAATCCACGTGCTACCCCCATCGATGGACAGCTCTTTCTCGATGACGACAGCGCCTTGCCCACCGAAGTAGTTCGCATTGTCCGGCGCGACGCTGATCGGCGTCGTGTTCGTGCCGTCGCTCACCGTCACCTGCGCCGACGCCTGGTCCGTGTGCTGGCCGACGATGGCTGTCCCGCTGATCACGTCTGAGAAGATGATCTGCCCAACGCCCACCGTGGTCGTCTGGTTGCCAGAAAACTTGAAGTCGAGCGCCGGGTCTCCACCAACCACGTTGACATCGCTCAGATTCACCGTAGCGGGCAGCGAACCGCTGTTCGTCACCCTGACGCGGTAATAGACGTCCTCGCCCGCGAGGATCGTCAACCCTGGGGCGTCGTCGGCGTCGTGCCAGTTGACGTTGTCGGCCGAAACCTGCTTCTCGATCACGACCGCGCCCGTCGCGCCAAAGTAGTTGGCATCGTCCGGAACGACGATCACCGTGCTCGTGACGTTCCCTTCGGTGACCGTGACGCTGGCCGAAGCTCGGTCTTCGTGCGGACCGGCCGTTGCAGTGGCCGTGATCACGTCACTGTATACTGTGTCGCCAGCCGCTACGATCGTCGTCTCACTGCCGCCGAACCTGAAGTCATGCGGGGAACCACCTCCTGTGAGGATCTGGTCAGAAAGGTCTACCGTCGCCGGCAAGGCACCGCTGTTGGTCACCGCGACACGGAAGTAAACGTTTTGCCCGACGGCGATGGTCGGCCCGGGCGCGTCGTCAGCATCCAGCCAGACCGTTCCATTGACCGAAACCTGTTTCTCGATCGACACGAAGACCAGTGGCGTGACATCGGTGAAATCGATCGTCACACCTCCGGCGCTGGCCGTACCCTTGTTGACGATGCTCGTGGTTCCGGGTTCGAGCTCGCCCGTTTCGTCGATCAGCACCTTGAAGGTCACCTCGTACGAACCACCGACCGGCAACGCATTGCCTGGATTGAGGATCACCCCAAGACCGTCGAGCGGGAACGGCGTACCTGACAGGTCATCGGGAATCTGCGAGATCGCCCCGGCAGCATTCTTGAAGAACGCACTGCCAGTAACGTAGGTAGTGTCAACCGGCAGGACGTCCTGGACGCGGATGTCGGATATCGGTGAGCGGCTGGTGTTGTTGATGACGATGGTGTAGAGCATTTCGTCGCCCGCGCTGACCACGCCGTTGCCATCATTGTCAGTACTGAGGCTGCCGTCCTTGCCCGCCCCGAACAGCGCCAGCGGCGGGATGCCGGTTCCCACATCGAGACCGGGGGCACCCGCCGAAGCCGTTGCTGGATCCTGGCCCCAGGCCGCGACCAGATTGACTCCAGGCGTCAGGGTATAGACCAGCATGCCGGTCTGGTTACGGTCCACGGTGTCGTAGATCTTCGCCCGGTCGAGTTCGCGCAGGCTCACCGATGCGTCGTACTTGTTGCCGTTTGGATCGGTGAGGGCACCAGTCAGCGGATTGGCATCGTAGTCGATGTAGATCGTCGCAGGGGTGTTGCCGTTGCCCACCGGCGAAACCCAGACGGGGTTGCCGTTTTCGTTCGGGTTGGTACCTGAGGTCGGGTCGCGACCGATCCCCAGGCCGACCAGAACCTGCGGCGACAGCGACTCCAGCGGGATCAGGGTGAAACCCCAGTCCCATGCCTGGTTGCCCCCGCTGGTATCCGTCGAGTTGGTGGTGGAGAAGGCGTAGAAAGTCGGCGCAGTGCCGGGTCCCGCGCCATCGGGATCGGGTGTGTAGAAGTGCGCGCCGTAACCGTCCGGAACCGTCTGCTTGAGGTACGAGCCCGCTGCCACCGACAGAGGTGTGGTGGTGATGGTGTTACCACCGGCCCCGGTCCTGGTCTCATAATTGACCGTGATGCCACTGGTGCTGGGGTTGTAGAGCCAGACGGTGGTCGCCTCGTTGTTGGTCGCTGCCGTCGACACCGGGGTGTAGTAGCTCGACGACCAGAGATTGAGGGGAAGCAGTGCGGAGTCCCGGCTCTCGTAGTTGGACCCGATGTCGCCCGTGAGGAAGTGCACCTGCACGGGCTTGTCGGACGACACGCGGCCGCCGACGTTGACGCCACCATTGACGAAGTACGGCTGCCCCTCGCCCAGCGTGACCGTGGTTTCGAAGCTGCCACTCGCATCCTTGTCGATCTGCACCGTGGCCCCGCCCGGACCGGCCATGATGTACAGGCTGGTGTACTCGAACATCTGGCTATCGGCAGAGTCCGGGATGTTCGTGCCGACCGGGACGCGATACTCCGTTCCCCAGCTCTTGGTATCGAAGACCTCGACCGCACCCGCCAGCAGCGTGTTCGAACCGCTGGCCCAGCCAACGTGCGTCAGAGCGACGCCCTTCGTCGCCGCGATCTTGTCACGCCCGTCGAAATCGATGACCGACTGCAGGGTTCCCGTCTGCACGGCGCTATTGAGTACGATGACCGTTCCCGCATTGATCACGTCAGCCGCATTGCTCACCACCCCGGGCGCGGCACCGTTGCTGATGTCCCCATCACCCCAGATCTGCGTACCGCCAGGGTTGATTGCGCTGTAGAGATCATTCGGGTTGGCAATATCGACGTCGTAGCCGTTTTCCCACTGGTCGTAGTAGATGATCGTGTTGTTCGCCGAGGCCGCGATGGAAATGTAGGTCTGAACCGGATTGGTCGGATTGGTGGAGCCGGATCCCGACTCGATCGCCTGCAGACCCGCCAGCAACTGATCTTCCGGAAATGGCACGTAGAAGAGCTGGACTGGAGCCGGATTCGCGCTATCAGTGAACGTCGTCGTCGCCGACTCGCCCGTCGACACGTCATCGGCCGTTCCCAGCTGGCGGTCCGCACCCGAGAAGACCGCCTGTGCAGTCAGCACCAGCGTCGAGTTCAGCGCACTCTGGGGAACCACCCAGGTACTGTCGATGAACGCAGGCAGCGGGTTGCCGTTGGCGTCGAAACCGGGCTGGAAGGAATTGGCGACGGTCCAGCTTGCATACTGCAGGTCGTCCTGTGTACCCAGGACCCCGTCAAGCCCCAGATTGACCACTTGAAACCGGATACCGGCCATCTCGCCGAAGCCCTCGGCCCTGATCGATACGGTCTGGCCCGGTGCATAGTCCTGCTTGTTCGTTCTCACTGTCGTTGCCATGGCTCCAAGCTCCTGAAATGAAATCAAGTTGAATCAGTCGATCGAGACGCACTCGCGGCGGCTGCCGCGCCAAGCTGAGGCCCGCCACCAGTCGTGCCACCGCTCCCGCTCGGGTCGCTGGCCGGTTCTCGCCACCAGCCGCCGCTCACCCTTCGCGCGCAGTCTCCGTACCACCTGAGAGGATCTGCGAAGGGCTGCCCCATCGTCTCAGAACATCTGGCGACGCTACCCCCAGGGCTGCCGTTTTTCCATTCCCCAAATGGGTAATCCCGTGACGCGCCATCGGCTAGCCGCCCGGCGGCTCCGAGACGGCCGCGAACAGCACGGCCGCCACCTGGCCACGTCGTCGAACACCGAGCTTGCCAAAGACAGCCTCCAGGTGTTTCTTGACCGTATCGAGGGAAACCTGCAGCTGGCGCGCGATTTCCTTGTTGGTCAGGCCCTCGGCTGCCAGCCTGGCGATCACCCGCTCGCGCCCGGTCAGGCAGCGTGCCGATCCGGACCCGGCTCTTTCGCTGGCAACCCTCGCTGAGCGCACAGCCGACAGCCAACCTCGGAAGGCCTGCGCCATCAGCCAGCGTGGCAACCACAATCCACCCTGACTCACCTCGAGCAAGGCGCGGGCGTAGAGGCTGACCGGGGCATCGATCCGGATGCTGCCGCAGACACGCAACCGCAAGATCTCGTCGATGGCCAGCGGCCAGGCATCGTCCCAGAGGAGCAGCAGTCGCGCGCCCTCCCGATGGGCCACGATCTCGATCTGATCCAACGAGTCCGCAGCCGCGTTGCGCAGCCAGCGGGTATCGACCAACATCAGGTCGGCACTACCGCCTGCCAGGAAGAGCCGCACAGCCTCCAGCGTTTCAACGACGATCGGCTGCAGCGGCATCTCCAGCGCGGCATCCAACTCGTCCATCAGCTGACGGACGAAACCCCGCCGGTCGGAGACCACCATCACCGACAGGGATGGTGCCTCGACATGTGCCAACAAGGCCGGCATGCGCAGGCCTTCGCCCCCGCTGCAGGCTGCCATCGTGAAGCAGCTCGCCGGCTGGCACCGCCGCTCGCCTTGGCGACGGTCGTGGTCGTGATGCGTCATGTGCGAGCCGTCGCTGCGTCGCCTGCCAATGACGCGCCGCTCGGCCTGCCGGCGATCAATCAGGCCGGGCATTCCGGAATCGTCGGCACGCGCGTGGGTCGATGACAGGCGGCAGCGGATGCCGCGATCGAGGTCGGCGAGCGCGAACGGCCGCACGAGTACCTCGTGCGACCTCCTCAATGCCTGCAGGTCTTCGCTCTTGCACGCGCCGGCGTCGAGCAAGAAGAGGGTTGGTATCCCAACGACATTGCCGGATCCGTCCAACGATCTCTTGCGCAGCCATACTTCAGGAAAGCAGTCGGCAATGATCAGGCTCGGGTGCGGACTGCCCTTGGGCAGGTCCGCCGCCAGTTCCATCGCCACTGCCCGATAGTCCAGCTCGCGCAGGCTGTCCAACAGGTGTTGCGCGACCTCGCCACGACTGCAGGCGACCATGATCAGCAGCTGTCTCCTGGACAGCGACCTCCTCGCGGGCGCGGTCACGGTGTTCAACGGTTCGAGCACGGGAGGCCCGACGGCGAATCGAAGGGAGCCGGGAAAGCGACGCGGCGGATCATCCCCGCATTCCCCGCACGAAACTCGCCGCGACGACCACCCAGGGTCGCGCGCGGGTGGTCAAGCGCCGACACGCCTGACCGCACGCTGAAGCTCCACCACTAGCAAGACACGGCGACACTCGTGTGTTCTCCAGGAAAGAGGCGGCAAGGCCCCGACTTCGTTCGGTACGACTTGGCGTCGCCTACCGATGACACCGCGCAGAGGCGACTGCGCCCAGGACCGATCGCTACCTGCGTCCCAGTCCTGTTCGCTCCGACACCCATCATGCCAATGCGGCCACGCCGACAACCGCTGGCCAACCGCAGCAGCAGCACCCTCGGGAAAACCGGCAGTGCCGCCGCCGAAGAGATCTGGCGACAGAGTCCACAGGAGCCCAGACAGCGCAGAAGCAAGATTCGCGCCGAAATCAGAATGAGGGTGATATAAGTACTGTTTTTCGTTCTTGCACCGGACTGAACCGGTCGCACTGTAAGCTTTTCCGACAACTGGACGGCCCCAGGAACAGCGAACCGGCACCGACTGCCCACGGGAAAGCGGCGAGAGAAGCAGGGCGCACAATGGCCCTCGCCCAGCCCCAAGGCGATGGCCATCCGCAGGCTGCGATCCTGCACGCATCGCCTGGTCCTCAACCCGTCGTCTGCAGCGCCACGAACACAGGTCGATCAGGCAATCCGTGGCAGCGCGAGCGACCCGGCACCGCCGGAACGCGGTATAGTCGCCGTCCATGAGCAGTCCGTGGTCAGAGTCCAGCAAGCGCTGTGTCGTTCTCCTGTCGGGAGGGCTCGACTCAGCGACGACGCTGGCGATCGCCCGTGCCAGCGGCTTTGCCTGCCATTGCCTGTCGCTCGACTACGGACAACGCCACCACAGCGAGTTGCGGGCAGCGGCGGCCGTTGCCGTGGCGCTGGCGGCCAGCGAGCACCGCGTCGTGCGCCTGCGTCTTGCGGACTTCGGTGGCTCGGCGCTGACCGACACATCGGTGGCGCTGCCGGTGAACGGGCTCCGCCCGGGCATCCCGGCGACCTATGTACCCGCCCGCAACACCGTCATGCTGTCACTGGCGCTCGCGTGGGCCGAGGTTCTGCGCAGTCAGGATGTGTTCATCGGCGTCAACGCGGTGGACTACTCGGGCTATCCCGACTGTCGCCCGGAGTACATCGCGGCTTTCGAACGGATGGCCAACTTGGCGACCAAGGCGGCGGTGGAAGGCTCGGCACTGCGCATCCATGCGCCACTGATCGATCTCGGCAAGGCCGAGATCATCCGGCGCGGTCTCGAGCTCGGGATCGACTACAGCCTGACCGTCTCGTGCTATCAGGCTGACGCGGCCGGACGCGCGTGCGGCGTGTGCGACTCATGCCGCCTGCGACGTGCCGGTTTTGCCGCCGCCGGCGTCGCCGACCCGACCCCTTACGCCAGCCGCCAGCCTCCGGAAGGGCACCGATGAGCGTCGCCGATCCCGCGACCACGGTCATCTGGCTCGCCTTTGCGATCGGCCTGGTGTTCGGCGCTGTCGCCAGCGCGACACGCTTCTGCACGATGGGAGCCGTTGCCGACATCGCCAACCTCGGCGACTGGGGTCGCATGCGCATGTGGCTGCTGGCGATTGCACTGGCCATCCTGGGCACGGCGGTGCTGCATGAAACGGGGCGCATCGATGTCGACAGGTCGATCTACCGCGGCCACAACCTGACCTGGCTGTCGCATCTCGCCGGCGGCCTCTGTTTTGGCTTCGGCATGGTGCTCGCCTCCGGCTGCGGCGCCAGGACCCTGATGCGCATCGGCGCCGGCAGCATCAAGGCAGTGGTCGTGTTCATCGTCCTCGCGCTGGTGGCGTCCATGTCGATGCGCGGCGTGTTCGCCGTCTTCCGCGTCGAGGTGCTCGAACCGGTCGCACTGCATCTGCCCGACGGCCCGGGCCTGCCCGAGCTGGTCGCGGACCTCGGGCTGACACCCGGGCCGGCGCCGGCGCTTTGTGCCGCGCTGCTTGGCGGCGGCCTGCTGGCTGCCGTGCTGCTGCGTCGTCCCCGCCTGGCGGCCGCGCAAATCCTCGGTGGCGCAACCGTTGGCGCGCTGGTCGTCGCTGGCTGGTACGTCAGCGGCCATCTCGGCCATCTCGCCGAGGATCCGGAAACGCTGCAGGAGGCCTATCTCGCCACCAACAGTGGCCGCATGGAATCGCTGACCTTCGTCGCGCCACAGGCTTACACGCTGGAGTTGCTGCTTCTGTGGTCCGACCGCAGCCGCCGGGTGACTTTCGCGATCGCCAGCGCGCTCGGCGTCGTCTGCGGCAGCCTCGCGCATGCGCTCCTCAGCGGCAGCTTCCGCTGGGAAGGCTTCAACGATCTGGAGGACACCGCCAACCACCTCGTCGGCGCCGCGCTGATGGGCTTTGGTGGCGTCGTCGCATTGGGCTGCACGATCGGGCAGGGCGTCAGCGGGGTTTCGACCCTCGCCGCCGGCTCCTTCCTCAGCCTGTTCGCGATCATCGCCGGCGCCCGGCTGGCACTCGCCTACCAGTACTGGCGGGCCGCAGGCAGCGGCTGAAGCGGCAGCGCTCGCGCGCTCAGTCGCTGCGACCCGACCCGCCCGCTTCCGCGAGGCGCGCGATCAGCACCTTGTCGACGCGGTGGCGGTCCATGTCGACGACCTCGAAGCGCAGCCCCTCGACGACGAAGTGATCGGCGGGCAGCGGAATCCTGCCGAGGACATACATCACGAACCCACCCAGGGTATTGAACGCATTCTCGTCTTCACCGGGCAGTTCCGGGTGGATCGCGAGCACCGCCTTGAGACGCTCGATCGGCACGCTGCCGTCGGCGAGCCACGAGCCATCCTCGCGAACGATGATATCCAGTTCATCCGGGGAGTCCGAAGTCGGCAGATCGCCAACGATCGAAGTCAGCACGTCGGTCAAGGTCACCAGACCCTGCAAGCCGCCGTACTCGTCCACCATCAGAGCGCACTGCTGATGCGCCCGCCGGAAGGTTTCGAGCAACTGGGTCGTCGTCACGCTCGCCGGAACGTAGAGCGCCGGGCGGACGAAAGCCTCCACTTCCAGCGGCTGCCCCAGCAGGACTCCCTGCAGCAGATCGCTGGTCCGCAGGACGCCGACGATCTGCTCGAGGCCGTCGCGGCAGACGACGATGCGTCGGTACGGGCTGTTCGCCAGGCGATGACGGATCACCTCTTCGCCGTCGTTGAGGTCGAGCAGATAGATGTCCTTGCGGTGCGTCATGATGGCGCTGATCCGCTGCTCGTCGAGACGCAGGACGTTGGAAACGATGGCCTGCTCACTGGCATGGAATACTCCGGCTTCGGCGCCCTGTCCCATGAGAACCTTGATCTCGTCGTCGGTGACTGTCGAGTCCTGCGTCCGATGCGCACCGAGCAGCCCCAGAACCAGGCTGGACGAGGACGAGAGCAGCCACACCAACGGCCGTGCCAGGCGGGACACGACGCCCATCGGCCCGGCGACGAATGACGCCACACGCTCCGGCGCCAACAGGCCGAGACGCTTGGGCACGAGTTCGCCAACGACCACCGAGCAATAGGTGACGGCCACCACCACGAGCGTCAGCGCGACCGTATCGGCATGCGGTGCGAGCAGGGCGATCGAGCCCAACCAATCGGCCAGCGGAGCGGCCAGCGTCGCCTCGCCAATGGCCCCGCTGAGGATGCCGACGGTGGTGATTCCGACCTGGACGGTCGACAGGAAGGTCGACGGTTCCTGCTGCAGCGCCAGCGCCGAGCGCGCACCCGAGAAACCATCCTCGGCCAGCTTCTGCAGGCGCGACTGGCGCGCGGAAACCACCGCAATCTCGGACATCGCCAGGATGCCGTTGAGCACGATGAGGAAGAGCAGCAGGACAACGTCCATCGGGGATTCCGTCAATCAGGCTGTGCAGCCGGCCGCAAGGCGCCGTGCGGAAACAGGCCGCCATGCCAGCCTGGTGATGTCTCTCGGCAGCGGTCCAACCCTGGATCGAGTCTCGAGGCTTGCCTGCCATCCGCAAAGCCGTACGGAGACAGGGAGTCATGATTATACGAGCTTGCGCGGCGGCCACTTCGCTTCGGCGAAAGGCACGTCGACGCTCGCCATGACGGGCTGCACGGCACCCCTTCCGGCAACTGCCGAGTACCGTGGGGCGACGGGTGGCTTGCCGGAGGGGTTGACCAAAGCGTCATTAGCCAATAGAGTCGAGGCTCTTCAGCATCAAACAAGCAAATTCGCAGCGTCTTCGCTGCATCTTCGCCGCCCTGTTCGCGAGCTTTTCCCGCTAACAGAGTTCCGGCCTCAGGGGTTGCGTACCCCGAGCATCCGAGGCTTTGCACCCGCCTGCAACCGTCAAGCGCCGCGTTGTCTTTCGTGCGCGACGACGAAAGTGAAGGAGAGAGCATGTCCACAACCATTGCATTGAAAGGCTTCAACCCGCGTCGTGTCGACGTGAGCCTGAGTTTCCTCCAGCATAGCCTGATGGTCGTCGGGCTGATGCTGCTTCTCGGCAGCTTCAAACACTGGATCGAAGTCGACGTCACCGACAATGTCCAGACGACCGTGACCGGCGAAGCGGCAGCCGCACCGGCAAGCGCGGGTGACGAAGCCGAAATTGCCCCGCAACCGGTCCTTTCGGCACGGCTGCATCGCGTTCTGGACACGGTGTCGCGCCGCTACCGCGTGGCGCCGGAAGCCCTGGTGCCGATCTTCGAAGCGGCACAACGGGTCGGGCGCGAACGGCGCGTCGATCCACTGCTGATCATCGCCATCATCGGCATCGAGTCGCGCTTCAATCCCTTCGCCGAAAGCCCGGTGGGCGCCAAGGGTCTGATGCAGGTGATTCCCGGCTATCATCTCGACAAGGTCCCGGCGGGCGCGGGTGAGACGCCCTTTCTCGACCCGGTAACCAACATCCAGGTTGGCGTCCATGTCCTCGAGGAGGCCATTCGCTGGCGCGGCAGCCTGACTGCGGGGTTGCAGCACTATGGTGGCGCTCCCGACGATCCGGAGGCCAGCTACGCCAACAAGGTCATGGCGGAGAAGGATCGGCTCGAACAGGCTGCTCGCCGAGGTCGCGCCTGAGGGCTTGTCGCCCGCCCCCGGCCAGTCGTTGGAAATGGCGACCGCTCGCGTTCCTGCCGCCTTGCCAATCGTCGCCATGACCGCAGCGACGGTTGGCGCCCGGCCGGGGAGGTCGTCAAGACATCGTCGCGAGCAGGTCGAGATGCACGGCGCGGGCGAGAAGTGCTTGCGACTTCTTCGTGAAAGACGAGAGCGAATCGGTTGGGCTGTTGGTCTCCGCTGCTCGTTCTGACGACCGAGCGCACTGCTACAGGTGCGCCCCGGCACCCGCGATTCGCCTGATGGCCTGCCGGGCTTCAGGCGAGAGAACCAGTTCGGAGTGGGCAAGTGGCGTCATCAGCCGCTCGTCGAAGCACAAGCGATCGTCTTCGTCCTCGCGCAGGTACTCGGCTTCGATGAGGTTGCCGATGAAGGCCGAAAAGGTCGCCTTCTCGGGAAGCTCGGAGGTATTGAACTCGTAGAGCAGGGACAGCCGCTGCGCCAGCAGATGGCAGTTGTCTTCCAGTTGCCGCCGCGTCGTCTGCCCACTGCCGTGGCTCTGCAGCAGCGCGAGGGTGAGGAAGTGGCGTTCGAGCAATGGGCGGATGGTCTCACCGAGCAGATGCAGCTCGGCAAACTCGTCGCTGATCGCTTCCGGCGCAGCGACCTCCGTCTCCCGCGCCGATGAAACCAACAGCCGGCGCGCCACCAACACGCGAATCGCCGCCGCGCTTGCCGACTCGAGTTCATCCGTGGACCAGCGCAGGAACAGTTCAGCCCGCATGAGGCCGCAGATACCGCGGACCGCCTGTGCCACACGGGCTCGATCGAGCTTGCGGTTCAGACTCAGCAGGCAGGCGATGACCGCCGGCAGGGCGAAGAGATGCAGAACGTTGTTGCGAAAGTAGGCGAGAAGCGGAGCCTGACCGTCACGCACACGGATCAGATCGCCCAACGGGTCGGCGAAACGCTCGACGACCGTCAGACGCTCGTTGTAGGCGATGATTGCCGGCGGTCCGAGCCCACAGGGGACGCTGCTCGGCGCATAGGGCAGCTCGCCAGCGAGCGCCTGGTAGTGCTCGATCATTCGCTGCAACGCGTGCTCGTCGGCGGTATGCTTGGGCGTCGCCAGCAACGCCAGCGCCATCAGGTTGACCGGGTTGAGGACGGCCGCCTCATTGATCCGTTTGGCGAGCTCGGCTGCAGCCCTGCGCGTCACACTGCGGGCCCACGGCGGCTCGTCGCTCTCGTCCGTGTCTCGCCACCCCGGTTGATGTTGATCGAGAAAGCCAGCCAGGGCAAGCGGCTGGCCAAAGTTCACGTGCACCTTGCCAAAGACCCGCTTGATGGCGCGCACGCTGCGCAACAGGCCGAGGAGCGATTCCCGCTGCTTCGGCTTGCCGGCCAGTTCGCCGAGATAGGTGCTGCCTTCGATGACCTTCTCGTAGCCGATGTACACCGGGACGAAGACCAGCGGCCGTGCATGCTCACGGATGAAGCTCTGCACGGTCATGCCGAGTATCCCGGCCTTTGGTGTCAGCATCCGACCACTGCGACTGCGGCCGCCCTCGATGAAGTACTCGATCGGAAAACCGCGCGCCAGCATCAGGTGCAGGTATTCATGGAAGACGGCAGCGTACAGGGGTTCGCCCTTGAAACTGCGACGCAGAAAGAACGCGCCGCCGCGCCGCAGCAGGCCGCCGACCAGCGGCAGGTCAAGGTTGGCACCGGCAGCGATATGGGGCGGGGTGAGCCCCTGCCGGAGAATGACGTAAGACAGCAACAGGTAGTCGATGTGGCTGCGGTGGCAGGGCACGTAGACGATCTCCTGGCCGGCTGCGATGCGCGTGACGGAATCGAAGTGGTGCAGCTCGATGCCGTCGTAGAGTCTCGTCCACAACCAGGCGAGGAACAGCTCGAGGGCGCGTACGACGCCGTACGAGTAATCGGAAGCGATCTCCAGCGCGAAGCGGCCAGCCCGTGCCCTCGCTTCGGCAACCGGGATGCCCTGTGCCAAAGCCTCCTGCTCGATCGCTGCGCGCACGCGCTCGCCAGCGATCACCGCATTGACCTGCGTGTTGCGGTGCGACAGGTCGGGGCCGATCGCCATTTGCCGCTGGCGGCGGAAGTGCACCCGCAGGATGCGCGCCAGCTTGCGCAGCGCCTGCTCCTCGTCGAGCCCGCCCTGCAGAAGATGGCGAAGCGATATCGGCGGGTTGTAGCGCACCAGCACACTGCGGCCATGGAGAAGGATTGCCGCCAGTTGCCGCCAGGCGCCCGGCGGGCGCCAGGTCTCCGAAAACAGCGCCTTGAGCACCGAATCCTGTTTGTCTGGGCTGCGCCCCCAGAGAATCACCACCGGCACCAACTGGACGTCCATCTGCGGATCGGCAACGGCCTGGTGCATCAGACCGGCGAGCAAGGCCGAGTGGCTGTCACCATTCCGCGCCCGGCCAGCGAGGCTACGATCACGGTTGAGAAAGAAGAACGAGCGCGGCCAGCGCTGCTTGCCCAGCAGCAGGGGCGAGTCGGCTCGCGGCAGCCCGGCCCGCCGCGACTCCTCGAGGAGCAACAGCAAATTGGAGAGATGCCTGTCCTGCAGCACGTAGCAGACAGGCCGTGCGGGGTCGAGCTGCAGTTCCTGCGGGTTTTCTGGGAAGACCGTCGTGCGCACCCAGGCATAGAGCACGCGACGCGCCAGCGGCAGGAACCAGTGCGACAGCTTGAAAGCCTTGTCCACGCGCTCGCGTCGCCGGTTTCCGCCGCCCTCAGTCCTCCTCGACGACCTTGTGTTGTCCCGCCAGTTGCTGCTGCGTTGCCGGTGGCACCTGTGCGTAATGGGAAAAGGCGATGCTGTACGAACCCTGTCCACCGGTCAGTGACTTGAGGCGCGACTGGTAGCCCTCAAGCTCCGCCAACGGCACCTCGCCGCTGATCGCCATGACACCGGGTCCGCGTGGCTGCGTGCCGGTCAGATGGCCGCGTTTGCTCGACAGGTCACCCGTGACGTCGCCGGTCATCGAATCCGGGGCGAGGATCTCGATATCGACGACCGGCTCGAGGATGATGGGCTTGGCAGCGCGGATCGCCTCGACCGTTGCCTTGCGGCCGGCGGTGAAGAACGCGATGTCCTTGCCGTCGACCGGATGCGACTTGCCATCATGGACGGTGACCCGCAGATCCTCGACCGGGAAGCCGGCAACGACGCCATCGGCGAGTGCCTGCCGGACGCCCTTCTCCACAGCCGCCATGAAGACGCCGGGAATCACGCCACCCTTGACGATATCGACGAACTCGAAACCGGCACCGCGCTCAAGCGGTTCGACCCGCAGCATCACTTCACCGAACTGGCCGGCACCGCCGCTCTGCTTCTTGTGCCGGCAGTGGCCTTCGGCACTGGCCGTGATGGCCTCGCGATAGGCGATCTGCGGCGGCTTGGTGTCGAGTTCCAGCTTGTACTGCTGCGCCAGACGGCTGAGCTTGGCGCGCAGGTGCATTTCGCCGATGCCGCGGATCACCGTCTCGTTGGTTGTCGGATGTCGTTCGACCTTGAAGCAGGGATCCTCGATCTCGAGCTTGTGCAGGATCTCGAACAGGCGCTGTTCGTCGGCCTTGCGCCGCGCGTGCACCGCGAGGCCCTGCATCGGCTGCGGAAACTCGAGCGGTACCAGATGGATGTGATCCTCGTCATGCGAGTCGTGCAGCACGCAGTCGAACTCGATCTCATCGACCTTGGCAACCGCCCCCAGATCGCCCGGAACGAGGCTATCCACCTCGACATACTCCTTGCCCTGCAGGCGATAGATGTGGCCGACCTTGAACGGCCGTTTCCCGTCGCCGACGAAGAGTTGCGAGTCCTTGCGGACCGTTCCCTGATGGACGCGGAAGACGCCCACCTTGCCGATGAAGGGATCGCTGACGACCTTGAAGACGTGTGCCAGGACGTGCTTCTGCGGGTCTGGCTCGGCCTGGAAGGCTTCACTCGGCCCGTCCGGCTCGCCACGGTAGAACGGCGGCGGGTTGCCCTCGCCCGGATTGGGCGCCAGGTGGGCAAGAACGTCGAGGAGTTGCGGGATGCCGGCGCCGGTCCGCGCCGAAACGAAGAGGATCGGCACCAGATGGCCGGCACGCAGGGCGCGCTCGAAGGGCGCATGCAGTTCATCCGGGGTCGGATCGACACCTTCCTCGAGGTAACGCGCCAGCAGGTCCTCGTCTTCCTCGACGATCTGGTCGATCAGCGCCCGATGTGCCGCGGCCACCGACTCGAAATCGCTGTCGCCATCATCATGGCCGAGAACCTCGACCACCTCGCTTCCCTGCTTGCTCGGCAGGTCGAGCAGCATGCACTCGCGGCCGAAGCGCTCCCGGATGTTGGCAACCAGCGCTGGCAGGTTGACGTTCTCGGCGTCGATCTTGTTTATCACGATCATCCGGCAAACGCCGCGCGCGGCAGCCATGCGCATCATCCGTTCGCTGGTGAGTTCGACGCCATTCTGCGCATTGATCACCACCAGCGCCGTATCCACTGCCGCCAGCGCTCCGATCGCCTGCCCGGCGAAGTCCGGGAAGCCCGGCGTGTCGATGATATGCACCTGCGCTCCTTGCCAGGAGAAGCTTGCCAAAGCCGAATTCAGGGAGTGCCCGAGTTCCTTCTCCTGCGGATCGAAGTCGCAGACCGTGCTGCCCTTGTCGACGCTGCCCCGGCTGCTGATGGCCCCGGCTGCGGCGAGCAGGCTCTCTGCCAGCGAAGTCTTGCCGGCAGCACCATGGCCGACGAGAGCGACGGTGCGAAGGTTACTGGTGGCGGTCTGGCCCATTCATCATCTCCCATTGGTAGTCGAACGTGTCTCGCAACGCCGAGAAGAGCCCGATGGCATCCGGGTTGCTGGTTTTGCCGGACATTCTACCGCGAGCCGCTTCGCAACGCGCGCCCGGCATCGCCGGCGGAACGCCGGCAGCAGCGAAGATGAGCGGCTCGCCGCCCATCGCCACCGGATTTCCGTGCCGCACGCAGCCCGCAGCCGTCCGCTGCGTCGATGACGGGGGCAGATCTGTCGTCTTTTCGCCGCAAAAGAACGCTCAGCACGCCATCGTGCCGGCAAATGCGACGACATCCGGTTGGTGAAGCGAGCGGGTCTCGGCTACATTTGCAGGCCCGCACAACGACAGACCGAGCGTCAGGAGACACGATGGAGAACGATCAGCGGCAAGCCGACCTTCGCGAGGCGGCCCTCGAGTATCACCGTTACCCGACTCCGGGAAAGATCGCGGTCCAGCCGACCAAGGGGTTGAGCAACCAGATCGATCTCGCACTCGCCTATTCCCCGGGAGTCGCCCACGCATGCCACGCCATCGTCGACGCTGCCGATGCGGCGAGCCTGTACACCTCGCGCGCCAACCTCGTCGGCGTCATCACCAACGGCACCGCCGTGCTCGGTCTGGGCAACATTGGTCCACTGGCCGCCAAGCCGGTGATGGAAGGCAAAGGCTGCCTGTTCAAGAAGTTCGCCGGCATCGATGTCTTTGACATCGAACTTGCCGAGAGCGACCCTGACCGCCTGATCGACATGATCGCTGCCATGGAACCTACCCTCGGTGGCATCAACCTGGAAGACATCAAGGCGCCCGAGTGCTTCTACATCGAGGCAAGGCTCAAGGAGCGCATGTCGATCCCGGTCTTCCACGACGACCAGCATGGCACCGCGATCATCTCCGCGGCAGCGATTCTCAACGCCCTTCGGATAACCGGCAAGAAGGCGTCAGCGGTGAAGGTCGTCTGTTCGGGTGCCGGCGCGGCGGCGATCTCGTGCCTCAACCTGTGGTGCGATCTCGGCGTGTCGCGCGATAACATCATCGTCTGCGACTCGAAGGGCGTCATCTACGTCGGGCGTGAAACGGACATGGAACCGACGAAGGCGCGCTACGCTCGCGACACCGAGGCGCGGACCCTTGCCGACGCAATCGACGGCGCCGACGTCTTCCTCGGGCTGTCGGCCGCCGGGCTGCTGCAACCGGAGATGCTGGCGCGCATGGCGGAGCAACCGATCGTCTTCGCGCTGGCGAACCCGATCCCGGAGATCATGCCCGAACTGGCACGGGAGGTGCGGCCAGACGTGATCATCGCCACCGGTCGTTCCGACTACCCCAACCAGGTCAACAATGTCCTGTGTTTCCCCTTCATCTTCCGCGGCGCACTCGATGTCGGCGCAAGGGGCATCAACGAGGAGATGAAGATGGCCTGCGTCAAGGCGCTGGCGGAAATGGCGCGCCAGGAAGTCAGCGACGAAGTGGCGATGGCCTATCCCGGAGAGCAGCTCAGCTTCGGTCGCGACTATCTGATCCCGAAACCCTTCGATCCGCGCCTGATCACCACCATCGCACCGGCGGTCGCGCAAGCGGCAATGACCACCGGTCTCGCCAGCCGACCGATCGCCGACTTCGCGGCCTATCGCGAAAAACTGCGCGAGTTCGTGTACCAGACCGGTGTCGGCATGCGCGCCATCTTTTCCGCGGCAAAGCGCGGACGCAAGACCCGGATCGTCTATCCCGACGGCGAGGACGAGCGGATGCTGCGCGCAGCGCAGACGATCCTCAACGAGGGCCTGACGAGACCGATCCTGATCGGCCGCCCGGACGTGATCGCCGCGCGCCTGCAGCGCATCGGATCCAAGCTGCGCATCGGCTCACAGATCGAAGTGGTCGATCCCAACAGCGACACCCGCTACCGGGAATGCTGGACGGCCTACCACGAGCTGCGCAAGCGACACGGGGTGACGATCGACATCGCGAAGTCCCGCCTGCGCAACGACAACACCATCATTGGCGCCATGCTGGTGCGTCTCGGCCAAGCCGACGGGATGATCTGCGGACTTTCCGGACGCTTTGCGCACCATTTGCGGCAGGTCGACGAAATCATCGGCAAGGCGCCGGGGTGCACGACGATGGCGGCGATGACGCATGTCCTGCTGCCGGGCCGAGCACTCTTCCTCTGCGACACGCATGTCAACGAAGACCCGGACGCCCAGCAGCTGACCGAGATCACGCTGATGGCCGTTGATGCCGTGCGCCGTTTCAAGATCCGGCCGAAAGTGGCACTGCTGTCGCATTCGAACTTCGGCTCGTCGCAAGCCGCTTCTGCGCGCAAGGTCGCTGACGCCCTGAACCTGATTCGGGCGCGCGCGCCCGAACTGGAGATCGACGGCGAGATGCACGGTGAAAGCGCGCTCAGCGAAACCATTCGCAGGCAATCCGACCCGCAATCGCCGCTGACCGGAGAAGCAAACGTACTGGTCATGCCCAACCTCGACGCCGCCAACATCTCCTACAACCTGCTCAAGATGACCGGCGGCGACGGCATGTCGGTCGGCCCGATCCTGCTCGGTGCGGCCCGCCCGGTCCACGTGCTGGCACCCACCTCAAGCGTGCGGCGGGTGGTCGACATGACCGCCCTCGTGGTGGTGGACGCGGCGAGCAAGTAACGCGAGCGCTCCTCTCGCCAGCCGTCGGCCGCTGTCGCAGCGGGTGGGAAACGGCAGCCGGGACTTCGCGACCGATCCGTGCCCGGCTGGCGAAAAACTCCATCGCCGGCCCACGGCTTTACAAATACCTTCCGCCAATGCATCATCGGGCGAGGCTCTCCCTGGAGTCGGGGTGTGATGGTCTACAACGAGTTGCAGGGTCCGATGGCAAACGACAATGGCAGCCAATCCGCAACAATCACCACTTAACGGTTTCGCCCGTGCGCTGGTCCAGGCCGGTCGGCTCAAGGAGTCCGAGGCGGAAGCCCTGCTGGCCCAGGCGGCATCGAAAAAGACGACACTGATCGAAGAAGTGGTTGCCGCGAGAAAGGCGAGCTTCATCGAGCTGGCGCGCTTTGCCGCCGACAAGTTCGGCTATCCGCTGCTCGACCTGGCCGCCTTCGACGACGCACACATCCAGAAGAACGCGATCGACCGCAAGCTGATCGCGACGCATCGCGTCGTTCCGCTGCACAAGCGCGGCAATCGCCTTGCCGTCGCGATTGCCGATCCGACCAACCTGCGTGCACTCGACGAGATCCGCTTTCAAACAAGTCTGGCGGTGGATCCGGTGATCGTCGAGGAGAACAAGCTTGCGCCCCTCGTCACCCGCCTTTCCGAATCGACCGAAGAGACCCTGCGCAGCCTGGCGAGCGAGGACATCAACCTCGAGTTCACCGACGAGCAGGCCACCGAGAAAGCTGAGGACGCGGCGGCACTCGAAGTCGACGACGCGCCAGTCGTTCGCTTCATCCAGAAGATGTTGCTCGACGCGATCAGCGAAGGCGCCTCGGACATCCATTTCGAGCCTTACGAGAAGAACTATCGCATCCGCTTCCGTACCGACGGGGTGCTGCGCGAGGTGGCGGCGCCGCCCTTGGTCATCAAGGAGAAGATCGCATCACGGATCAAGGTGATCTCGCGTCTCAACATCGCCGAGAAGCGGATTCCCCAGGACGGACGCATGCGCCTCGTCCTGACGAAGAGCCGGGCGATCGATTTCCGCGTCAGCACGCTGCCGACGATGTATGGCGAGAAGATCGTCCTCCGCATCCTCGACCCCGCCTCGGCAACGTTGGGCATCGACGCCCTCGGCTACGAGGAAGACCAGAGAGCGCTGCTGCTCGAGGCCATCCATCGTCCCTACGGCATGATCCTGGTGACCGGCCCGACCGGTTCCGGCAAGACGGTTTCGCTTTACACCTGCCTCAACATCCTCAATCGTCCGGGGGTCAATATCGCGACGGCCGAGGATCCGGCCGAGATACCCCTGCCCGGCATCAACCAGGTCAATGTGGACGACAAGGCGGGGCTGACCTTCCCGATCGCCTTGCGGGCCTTTCTTCGCCAGGATCCCGACATCATCATGGTGGGCGAGATCCGCGACCTGGAAACCGCCGAGATTGCCATCAAGGCAGCCCAGACGGGCCACATGGTGCTGTCGACCCTGCATACCAACGATGCGCCGGCGACTCTGACGCGCCTGATGAACATGGGGATCCCGACCTTCAACCTGGCCTCGAGCATCCTGCTGATCACCGCCCAGCGCCTGGTCCGTCGCCTCTGCACCTGCAAGAAGGAGCTGACGGCGCCGGTCGAGACGCTGCTCGACGCGGGTTTCGATGAAGGCGACCTGGATGGAAGCTGGACTCTATACGGTCCGGGCGAGTGTGATCGCTGCAAGGGTACCGGCTACAAGGGACGCGTCGGTCTCTACGAGGTGATGCCGGTCAGCGATGCGATCCAGCGCATCATCATGGCGAACGGCACCGAGCGCGACATCGCCCTGCAGGCGCGGCAGGAGGGCGTGCTCGACCTGCGCCGTGCCGGCTTGCTGAAAGTGAAGCAAGGGCTGACCTCTCTCGACGAGGTTCTCGGCAGCACCAACGCTTGAAGACGGGGGAAGAATGGCGACTGCAGCAAAACCTGCGAAGAAGATCGTACCTGAAGTCAAGGAGTTCGTTTTCCTCTGGGAAGGCAAGAACAAGGCAGGCAAGATCGTGCGCGGTGAGCAGCGGGCCTCCAGCCAGACGGTCGTGCAGGCCACGCTGCGACGGCAGGGAATTCTCGTCAGCAAGATCAGCCGTCAGCGTTTCCGGGGCGGGCGGACGATCACCGAAAAGGACATCACGCTGTTCACCCGCCAGTTGGCGACGATGATGAAGGCCGGGGTACCCTTGCTGCAGACCTTCGAGATCGTCGGCCGCGGCCACGACAACCCGGCCGTCGGCAAACTGCTGCTCGACATCAAGGCCGACGTCGAAACCGGAAGTTCCCTCTCGCAGGCCTTCCGCAAGTATCCCGTGCAGTTCGACGCCCTGTATTGCAACCTCGTCGCCGCCGGCGAGCAGGCCGGCATCCTGGAGACGCTCCTCGATCGCCTGGCGACCTACAAGGAGAAGATGATCGCCATCAAGTCGAAGATCAAGGCGGCCATGTTCTACCCAGTGGCCATCATCGTCGTCGCCTTCATCATCACGGCGGTGATCATGATCTTCGTCATTCCGGCATTCAAGGAGGTGTTCAGGAGTTTCGGCGCCGATCTGCCGACGCCGACGCTGATGGTGATCGCCATGTCGGACTTCGTCATCGAGTACTGGTGGCTGCTGTTTGGTGGCATCGGCCTGTCGATCTACGGCTTCTTCTACACCTGGAAACGCTCGGAGAAGATGCAGATCGCCTTCGATCGGCTGTTCCTCAGGCTGCCGGTATTTGGTGATGTCATCCGCAAGTCGGTCATCGCCCGTTGGACGCGGACGCTGGCGACCATGTTTGCGGCCGGCGTGCCGCTGGTCGAGTCGCTCGAGTCGGTCGGCGGCGCTGCCGGAAACTACGTGTACAAGGCGGCGACGCGCCAGATCCAGAACGAAGTCAGCACCGGTACCAGTCTCACGACGGCGATGCAGAATACGCAGCTCTTCCCGAACATGGTCAACCAGATGGTCGCCATCGGCGAGGAATCCGGTGCTCTCGACTCGATGCTCGGCAAGGTTGCCGACTTCTTCGAGCAGGAGGTCGATGATGCGGTCGAGGCACTGGCGAGCCTGATGGAACCCATGATCATGGTCGTTCTGGGTGTCCTGATCGGTGGCATGGTGATCGCCATGTACCTGCCGATCTTCAAGCTGGGTGCCGTGGTCGGCTAACCGTCATGACGGTCGAGACATCCCGGATGATGAAAGTCATGACCGTTCCCCTCATCCCCGACCCTTCTCCCGCGCGCGGGAGAAGGGAGACTCGCGAGTCGCTGAGGCGACTTTCACATTGATGCCGGGAATCCTCGCCGGCGAGGTCGACCCCGCGCTGTTCACCTTCTGCAGCGGCCTGATCGGACTGCTCGTCGGCAGTTTTCTCAACGTCGTCATCCACCGCCTGCCGCGGATGATCGAACGTGACTGGCGCCTCCATTGCGCCGAGCTGCGTGGCGAGGAGCCGGCGTCGGCGGCAGAGCCCTTCTCGCTGGTCAGGCCGCGCTCGCGCTGCCCGTCCTGTGGCCACCAGATCAGCGCCGTCGAGAACATCCCGGTCGTCAGCTGGCTCCTGTTGCGCGGCCGCTGCTCCGCCTGCAGCGCCCGCATTTCGCCACGTTACCCGCTGGTCGAGATGGTCAGCGCCCTGCTGTGCGCGTTTGCCGCGCATCACTTCGGGCCTGGATGGAATGCCCTCGGCGCCATGCTGATGAGCTGCTGCCTGATCGCCCTGACCTGCATCGACTTCGACACCCAGTTGCTGCCCGACGCGATCACCCTGCCCTTGCTCTGGGCGGGACTGCTGTTCAACCTGTCGGCCACGTTCACCGACCTCCAGTCGGCAGTCATCGGCGCGGTTGCCGGCTATCTCTTCCTCTGGCTGGTCTACTGGACGTTCAAGCTCGTCACCGGCAAGGAAGGAATGGGTTATGGCGACTTCAAGCTGCTCGCTGCCCTCGGCGCCTGGCTGGGATGGCAACTGTTGCCGTTGACCGTGCTGCTGTCGTCCTTCCTCGGCGCCGTCGTCGGCATCGGCCTGATCGTCCTCGCCAGGCGCGGGCGCAGCGTGCCGATCCCCTTCGGACCCTACCTGGCGATCGCCGGCATCCTCGCTTTGTACTGGGGCAAGCCGCTGACACGGGCTTACGTCGGGCTCCTCTGACCCGTCCGTCGCCGCGACACCAAGCGCTTCGCCGCCGCAGGGGCCAAGTGCAGCGCGCTCCTGAGCGGACTGTTGCCTAGCGGCAGCGCAATGCTGTGCGTACTGCCGGGTGTATCATCGCCGGCTGGCGGGGGCGAGCGGAACGCTTCGCCGGCCGTTTGCCACAGGTCGGACCTGAACAAGAAGAGGAGTGAAGAAGGATGAGACGAGATCCGCGCTTCCAGATCGCCGTGCTGCCGGGAGACGGCATTGGCCCCGAGGTGGTCGGCGCCTGCCTGCAGGTGCTCGACGTGCTGCGCGACCGGCTCGGTGGCCTTTCCTTCGACTTTCGCCACCTCGAAGGCGGCGCGGCGCATTACCAGAAGACTGGCATCGCGTTGTCGCAGGAAAGCCTCGACGAGTGCAAGCGAGCGGACTCTGTCCTCCTCGGCGCCATCGGTCTCCCCGACGTGCGCTATCCGGATGGCACCGAGATCGCGACGCACTTCGATCTTCGGGCAGCAATGGATCTCTATGCCGGCGTCCGCCCGATCCGCAGCTACCCCAACCTGCCGCGTGCCCTGACCGACAAACGGGCAGCGCGGATCGACCTCGTCGTGGTTCGCGAGCAGAGCGAGGGGCTCTTGCAGTCGCGCCTGCACGGCAGCGTCGAAGACGACAGCGTGGCCCGGGAAACGATGATCATCTCGCGCACCGGCAGCCGCCGGATTGCCGAGTTCGCGTTTCAAGTGGCCGCGCGACGTGCCCGGAGCAAGAGGAGGCCAGGCCGGGTGACCTGCGTCGACAAGGCCAACGCACTGGTCTCGATGGCCTTCTTTCGCAAGGTTTTCGATGAAGTGGCGGCGACGCACCCGGAGACGCAGGCGACGCACGCCTACGTCGATGCCACGGCGATGAACCTGGTGCGATCACCCTGGGACTTCGACGTGCTGCTCACCGAGAACGCCTTTGGCGGCATTCTCTGCGATCTGGCCGCTGGGCTCGTTGGCAGCCTCGGACTGGTTCCCGCAGCCGACATCGGCGAGCTGCACGCCGTCTTTCAGCCCGCCCACGGCAGCGCACCCGACATCGCCGGCCAGGGAGTCGCCAACCCGGTTGCACAGATCCTCTCGGCAGCACTGATGCTCGACTGGCTCGCCGAGCGCCATGGCGAGCCGCGACTGGCGCACGGCGCGCGCATCATCGAGCATGCGGTCGACAAGGCGCTGACGCTCGTGTGCCCGGTCGAGTTCGGCGGCGAGGACGGTACGAACGCCATCACGCGGGCGGTGATGGCACAGATCCGCAAGTCCTGAGAGGTTGTGAAGAAATCGTCGCGAGCAGGCCGAGAGGCCAGGCGCGAGCGAGCGAACGACGAGACATATCAGATGGATAGGCGAGGAGTGAGCGGGTGAGCAACGCCGCAGATCGGTCCCGCAGTAGATTCATTCACAACCTTTGAGCTTGCGTCGCGCGTCGCGGGAGTGCTCTCCCCGGTGCTAGAATCGCGGCCCACGACAGCCATCCGGAGCCTTGAACGATGATCGACCTTGCGCACACTGCCGCAGCCGATACCCCCTTGCTGCCAGCGGTCGAACGGACGACGGGCGAATCTCCGGAGTGCGCCATCGTCTGGTTGCACGGCCTCGGTGCGGACGGACACGACTTCGAGCCGATCGTCGACGAATTCGACTTCGACCAACTGCCCGCCGTCCGTTTCGTCTTCCCGCACGCGCCGATGCGAGCCGTGACGATCAATGGTGGCTTCGTGATGCGCGCCTGGTACGACATCGTCTCGCCCGACTTCGCGCCGGGACGCGAAGAAGGCGAGCACGTTCGCGAATCCACGCGACAGGTTGAGGCCCTGCTGGCACGCGAGAATTCGCGCGGCATTCCAGACGAGCGCATCGTCCTCGCCGGCTTCTCCCAAGGCGGCGTCATCGCCTTGCACTGCGGTCTGCGCCATTCGCGGCGCCTGGCCGGAATCCTGGCGCTTTCCTGTTATCTGCCGCAGGCGGACACGCTGGCGGACGAAGCACAGGCGGCCAACGGCGACGTCCCGATTTTCATGGCACATGGCCGCGCCGACCCGGTCATCCCCTACGATCTGGGCAAGCAATCGGCCAAGCTGCTGCAGGCACGCGGCTACCCGCTGCAGTGGCGTGGCTACGCGACCGCCCACTCGGTCTGCCTGGAGGAACTCGAAGACATTGGCGGCTGGTTGAACCAGGTGCTCGCCGCCACGTTCTGAAACAGGCCGTTGCCCGCTACCCGGACGATCGGCGCGCTGCCGTGCGACCGCCAGTCGACGCCGCTGCCGGACTTGGCTAAACTGGCGGCAATTCCTCATCATGTCCGGGGTGAATCGCGTGCGCAGAGTGATCTTCAATCAGAAGGGCGGTGTCGGCAAGTCGACCATCGCCTGCAACCTGGCGGCGGTCGCTGCTGAACGCGGTCGACGGACGCTGCTGATCGACCTCGACCCGCAGGCGAACGCGTCCCGCTACGTGCTGGGATCCGCTCTCGACGAGCAGAAGAAGACGCTCGCCAACTTTTTTGATGACATCCTGGGCTACAGGCTTTTCCCCGAAGCGCTCGCCACTTACGTCGTGCCGACGCCATTCGCCAATCTCGCGCTGCTGCCATCGGACGCACGCCTGGAGGAAGTCCAGTTCAAGCTCGAGTCACGCTACAAGATGTACAAGCTGCGCGAGGCACTCGACAAACTCGATGGCTACGATGAGATTTATTTCGACACCCCGCCGGCACTCAACTTCTTCACGCGCTCGGCACTGATTGCTGCCGATGGCTGCCTCATTCCCTTCGACTGCGACGATTTTTCGCGGCGTGCGCTCTACGCCCTGCTCGACAGCGTGCGCGAGATCCAGTCCGACCACAACCATGGCCTGCGCATCGAGGGCATCGTCGTCAACCAGTACCAGGCTCGCGCCAACCTGCCGCCGCGCCTGGTGGAGGAACTGCGTGCCGAGGGGCTGCCCGTACTGTCCACTTTCCTGTCCGCGTCGATCAAGATCCGGGAATCGCACCACCTCGCCCGACCGATGATCCATCTCGACCCGCGACACAAGCTCAGCCTCGAGTTCGGCGCTCTCTACGACTGCCTTTCCCAGTCCGCCCCGCGGCCCTGATCGAGAGCCCGTGGACGGTCGGCAGCGATCGGGCACGGTGGATCTCCGCTGCGACGTTCCCGGCCCGTGCGGACGCTGACATGGGTAGGCGGGCACGGTCGTCGTGCATCCAGGAGGCGACTCCCCTCGTAACGGGAGAGCGTCGCAGCAACCCGCTGCGATGTTTCGGACGCTTTTCCCTGCCGCCAGACGCCGATTCGTCGCAAAATGTCGCCCACCACCCCGGCAACGGACGCCGGACGAGGGAGAAGCGACTTGGACGAATCACCGCGAACGGTTGCCACAGGCAATCGGCCAGACGAGGCCCTGATCGGCGACGACGAGTTCCGTGAGCTGGTCCGCCGGCGCGGCGGCATTCTGCTCGAGCTTTGCCACCGCCTGAGCGCGATGCGCGCAGGCGAGACCCGCCTGACGCGACCGCTGGTCGGCCGCCTGCTGCTGGAGGCCGGGCAGATGGAGACGCTGCTGGACGAGTACGGCGCGCGCCAGAACCAGCACTGGAGCAGATTCCGCGCCCTGGTGGCGGCGCTGAAAAACTTCGCCGGCATCGGCGAGGTCCTGACCTATATCCAGCGCCGCCTGCCGAGCTACCGGCTCCTGCCGGTCGCCGCGGATTTCCCGGCAGCGACTCGTGAGCGCGTCCAGCAACTGACCGAGGTCGTCGGCGCTGTCGCCACCGCCCTGATCGACGAAGCGCAGAAGGTCGGCATCGAGCCGCCGCCGATCGCAGCGGCAGTGGTCGAGAATGAAGACGTCCAGCCGACGGGCCGCCTCGCCCGCGACCGCGGCGACCGCATCGGCTGCGACACCGTCACCACCGTGCCCCGCCTGGCGACGGAATTCCTCAATCTCGCAGTCGATGGCGAGCCGCTGCGCGCGGCGGCACGGGTCGCTCCCGCCGACTATGCCGCCTGCTTCCCCGACCCGGTCAGCGAGGAACGCCTGCGCCAGCTCACCTTCCGTTTCCACAACCTGCAATCACTTTACGACACGCACGTTGCCGGCACTGCGAGCGAAAGCGCCGACGGCGACCTGCCGATCCTGCGCGGTCACGCCAGCGTCATCTACCACCTGCTCGAGATCGCCACCGATCTCGCCCACTACTACGAACGGCACACCAGCCCGCGGACTGCCGATGCCGTTCTGCGCGAGCGGCCTGTGGTCGATACCGACGCCACCATGGCCACCCTGTTCGGCTACGCCATGGCCTTCTCCAGCGAGTTCCTGGCCAGCGGCCAGCGCCTCTGCCAAGGAATCCTCGGTCGTTACGCCGAACCGGGACGACTCGCCGTACCAGTGCCCAGCTACCGCGGCTTCCACGTCCGCCCATCCAACCTGGTGGCGCGCATCGTCGCCTACTACGGCAGTTCGGTGCAGATGCAGCTCGACGATCGTCTTTTCGATGCCGCCTCCCCTTTCGAGCTGTTCCGCGCCAACGAGACGATCAACGCCAGCAAGCGGCGCTGGCTGGCAGCGGAGATCGCCCGCGTCCACCCCGACTGCGGCGACTCCTGCGCGCCACAGTCGGTGACCGCCGCCGTCCGGACGATCGTCCATCGCCTGGCCGACGAGGGCCGGATCATGCTCTACCGCCAGCCGCTCGAGTTCTCCGGGCAACTCGGCCACCGACAGGGCAGCGTCCTCGAGAACAGTGTGGCCGAGATCGCCCACTTGCAGGCGATGGGCCAGCTCGAAATCCGTACCGACCTGACGGTGACCTTCATCGGCGACAAGCGCGTCCTCGCCGACCTCGACGTCCTTGCACGCTGCGGTTACGGTGAGGACGCGTTCGGCAACAACGTCGCATTGCCGAAAGCCCTCTCCTACCTGCGACGCTAGCGGCACAACGAGGCGCCTGCGAATCCAGATTCCTTGATGCTTGCTCAGGCCGTCGCGATCGATCCCGTGAAGCCCCGCAACGGAGCGCGCCCGGTCCCACTGCAACGCTCGACCACCCGATCGCCACAGCCAACCAAGGGGACCCTCATCGCAGAGCACCGCCCGGGCCGCGGAGTCACTGCCCATGCCAGTAACGCCGATACTCATTGCGATACGCCGAAACCGACAAACCTGCCGCCACCAGGCTGACGCGCACCGCGCCATCGCGATCGGTCCGCCAGAGGCGGCTGGCGGCGTGGCGGTCGACGACGTCGGCCCGGGGATGCTGGAAGCGGTTGCGGTAACCGACCGGAATGATCGCCTCGCGCGCGCCGACGGCGGCGATGAACGGCGGCGTCGATGAGGTTCCACTGCCGTGGTGCGGCACCAGCAGAACGTCGCTGCGCAGGCGGCCGGCGCCGCGTGCGAGCAGCGCCTGTTCGTCGCGTGCCTCGATGTCGGCAGTGAGCAGGACGCTGCCGTGGGCACTGCTGACCTGCAGCACGCAACTCATGTTGTTGCTGCGCGCGGCCTGGCGCTGGTAGTCGGCGGCGACCGGATGGAGGATGGCGAACCGCACCCCGTCCCACTCCCACGACTGGCCATCGATGCAGGGCTCGGGCTGCAGTTCGGGTACTGACGACAGCCGGCGGCCGATCGGCAGCGCTTCCTCGACGGCGACGACACCCCCCGAATGATCCTTGTCACGGTGCGTGACGATCAGCGTGTCGAGTCGGCGCACGCCCTGCGCCCGCAGATGGGGAACGATGATGCGCTGACCGGCGTCGGATTCGGCACTGAACAGCGGGCCGGTGTCATAGAGCAGGCTGTGTCCGGCGGTACGGACGACGACAGCCAGGCCCTGACCGACGTCGAGCACCTCGACCCAGGCCTCCCCGTGCGCCGGCCGTGCCGCCGGCCAGAAAACTGCCGGCAGCAGCAGGCAGAGTCCCAGCCAGCGGGCTGGGAAGCCGCGTGGCAGCAACAGCCAGATGACCCCGACCACGGCCAGCAACGTCGCCGCCAGCGGTGGCGCCGGTTGCTCCCACATTGGCCATGCCGCCAGCCAGTCGAGGCCCGACATCAGGAAGTCGAGCAACGCGTGCGCGACGAGCAGCAGCGGCGGCCAGGGCAGGACGACGAAGAGCAGCGCCAGCGGTGTGATGATGAAGCTGACCAGCGGGATGGCGATCGCGTTGGCCAGCGGAGACACGAGCGAGAACTGCTGGAAGAGGAGGAGCAACAGCGGCAGCGTGCCGATCGTCACGGCCCACTGCGTTGCGCCCCAGGCGGCGAGCGTCGCGCGCCAGCCGCGCCCGCTGCCCAGACGTGCCGTGCCGACAAAGAAGAGCAGCGCGACGGCGGCAAAGGAGAGCCAGAAGCCCGGTGCCAGGACGGCCCACGGATCGAGCAGCAGCACCAGCAGCAGGGCGAGCAGCAGGCTGCGGCTGGCGCCGAGGTGGCGCCCCGACCACAGCGCCAGGGCGACGACGGTCAGCATGTAGACGGTCCGCTGCGCCGGCACGGCAAAGCCGGCGAGCAGCGCGTAGGCGAAGGCCGCCAGCCAGCCGCCGGCGATCGCCGCCTTCTGCGCCGGCACGGCGAGCAGCAGCCGCTCGCTGCGTCGCCACAGGCAGCCGACCAGTGCGCCGAACAATGCCGCAACCATGGTGACATGCAAGCCGGAGATCGACATCAGGTGCGTCACGCCGGTCTGCCGGAAGAGCCGCCACTGCTCGCCCGGAATCGCCTGTTGGTCGCCGACGGCGAGCGCGATGAGGATACCGGAGTAGGCGGCGTCGCCGAGCACCGCGGCGAAGGACCGGCGCAGGCGGTCGCGCAGCCGTTCGATGGCGTAGGCGGGCTGCACGACGAAATCATCGAGACGTTCGACGGCGGCCTGCGGGCGAACGTAACCGGTGGCGCGCAGGCCGCGCTCGAACAGCCAGGCCTCGTAGTCGAAAGCCAGCGGATTGGCATTGCCGTGCGGGCGCTTGAGACGGACGGTGAAGCGCCAGCGCTCGCCGGGGCGAATCTGCAGTCCATCACGCCACTCGTCCTCGAGCCAGCCGTGATACCAGGAGAGCATGATCCGTCGCGGCACGACCGCTGCGCGGGTTTCCACCGACTCGACATCGAAGGCGAAGCGCTCACCACGCTCGAAGCCATGCGGCAGCGCCGCGACGACGCCGACCACCTGGATGTCGCGTCCTTCCCAGGCTGCCGGCAGCCGATCGTGCAGGCGCTGCGCGGCGAGCAGCGCCGCCCAGGAAAAGCCAAACAGCGCGCTCGCCAGCAGCGCCAGAACCCGTCCCCACCGGCTACGCCGACAGGCCGGCCAGAGCAGTGGCAGTGCGACGAGCGGCCAGACGGTGAGCAGTGGCCAGGCGGGCAAGGCCTCCTGCAGTTGCAGAAGGCCGACGCCGAGGGCAAAGGCGAGGATGTTGCTGCGCATGGCGCATTAGAGCAGATTGTTGCAGCCACCTGCCGCAGTTCGCGCGCGGCGACCGCCAGCGTCGCAGGCAGACCGGCGGCCAGCGGTGGCTCAGCCGAGGCGGAAGCGACTCACCTCGCTCTCCAGACTTGCCGACAGCTGCGCCAGCTGCTCCGCCGTGGCGGCGTTCCCGGCCACCGCCGCATTGTTCGCTTCCGCCATGCGGGCAACACTGTCGACATTGCGTGCGATGTCGCTGCTGGCGGTGCTCTGCTCGTGCAGGGCGTGCGAGATGCTGGCCACCTTGCTCACCACCTGCGCCGCATTGCCACCGATCTCGCTGATCGATTCACCGGCCCGCGTCGCCAGCGTGACCCCGTCGGCAACCCGGCTGACACCGAGCTTCATGCTCGCGACGGCGTCCTGCGTCCCGCTCTGGATGGCGGCGATCATTTCCGAGATCTCCTGCGTCGAGCGAGCCGTGCGCTCGGCGAGCTTGCGCACCTCGTCGGCGACGACGGCGAAGCCGCGACCCGACTCGCCGGCCCGCGCCGCCTCGATCGCCGCATTGAGCGCCAACAGGTTGGTCTGGTCGGCAATCTCCTTGATCACGCTGACGATGGCCGAGATGCGCTCGGAGCGCCCGCCAAGCTCGCTGACGATCGCCGCCGACTGCTTCACCACTTCGGCAATGCGCTCGATTTCGCGCACGACGTCGCCAACCGCCCTGCCCCCTTCTGCCGACAGCGCGCCGGCCAGGCTGGCCATGCGGTCGGCATCGCGGGAATCGGTCGAGAGCTGCTCGATACCGACGCGCATTTCCTCGATGGCGCTCGCCATGGCTACGGCGGCTTGGCTCTGCCGCTCGCTGCTGCCCTTGATCTCCGTCGCCGACGCTGCCAGCTTGCGCGTCGCCTCGAGGACTTCCCGCGCACCGCGATGGACTTTCTGCAGCAGGACGCGGAACGCCGCGACCATGTCGTTGAGGCTGTCGCCGACCAGTTCCAGTTCATCGTGCGTGCCGAGATCGACGTGTACGCCGAGATCACCGGTGGCGATCGTGCGCGCGTTCGCCGCCAGACGCTCGATACTGCCGATGATCGCAAGGTAGAGAGCGACCGAGACATAGGCGTAAAGCAGCAGGATGAGAACCGACACCGCGATGCTCAGCGCGAGCTTGCCTTCGGCCCGGTCGATGCGTTCCTGCAGCAGACGCTCGAGTGTCGGCAACACTGTCTCGAACATCTCCTTGTAGGCCTTTTCGAGCGAGGCGGTGGTCAGTGCGAAGTAGTCTCCCGGCGCGGTCGCGAAGGTGCCGGAGAGGATGTCCTGGTTGACCAGCGCCGTCACCTTCGCCGCCGCATCGCCGATGTCGCCAACCGAAGCGAGCAGCGACGACTTGAGCGCCGGGTGGTACTGCGCTGTCTTCTCGGCATTGCGCCGCAGGGCGTTGACGGCGACGTTGAGTTCCGCCAGCAGGACGGTGAACTCGACCTGTTGCAACAGCACCAGCGGTTGCTTGCGGGTCAGAACACCACTGCCCAGCGCGCGCAGCTGACCCATGCGCTCGATCGCCTGCGGTGACCGCTCGACCGCCGTATCGATCAGGTAGGCGACGTCGATGTCCGGGTCGTTGGTCAGCGCGTATGCGTCAGCAACCGTCGAGTGCAAGGCAAGCAGATCGTCGATCAGCCGGTTGTGGGCAAGGAAGTTCTCGCGCTGGATGAGGTCGAGACCGTCCTTCTCGATGCTGGCCCAGTCGGCAAGAATCTTCTTCCACGAATCGCTGGCCGCCAGGCCTGGCGAAAGGCCTTCGCCAACGGCTCGCAAAGCCGCGCTGACCTCGCCCTGCCGCGCCGCCCGCCGCTCCTTCATCTCCTCGTTGCCGCTGAGGACACCGGATGACAGCCCGCGGTGCACCTGCAGATGCTGCACGGCGCGCGTCAGCGGCTTGATCACCTGCACCCCCGCCAGCTCGAGGCGCGAACTGTCGATCACGCGGTGCAGGCTTTGGTAGAGGTTCCACACCAGCACAGCGCTGGCGACCAGGGCGAGGATGCCCATGAGGCTGAACTTGCCGCGATAGCCCAGCCGGTTCAGCAGCACGATGGCGGGGGCGAATACGGTTCTCATCATCCTCTTCTTCTCCTTGTCATCTGGGTTCGCGTCGTCCTGCCCATGTCATCGGCAGCGATGGCGGAAAGTTGAGCCACCGACGACGGCCGCCTAAGCAACTGCAGGATGCAGGCAGCCGTCGCGCAGCGTCAGGATGCGCTCGGCGCGGCCGGCGAGCGCCGGGTCGTGGGTGACGATGACGAAGCTCGTCCGGCGCGAAAGATTGAGCGCCAGCATCAGCTCGAAGACGCTGGCTGCGGTCTGCCGGTCGAGGTTGCCGGTCGGCTCGTCGGCCAGCACGCAGGCGGGCTCGGTGACCAGCGCACGGGCGATCGCCGCCCGCTGCCGCTCACCACCGGAGAGCTCCGCCGGCGTGTGGCGCAGACGGTGACCGAGGCCGACCTCGTCGAGCACCGCCGCCGCCCGCGCCTCGGCTTCGTCCTTCGCCAGCCGCCGGATGTACAGCGGCATGGCGACGTTCTCGAGCGCGGTGAACTCGGCGAGCAGGTGATGGAACTGGTACACGAAACCTAGGTGACGGTTGCGCAATTCGCCACGCCGGGCATCGGTGATCGCCTGCAGATCGCTGCCCATCAGGAACACCTCGCCGCCAGTCGCCGCGTCGAGGCCACCGAGCAGGTGGAGCAGCGTGCTCTTGCCGGAGCCGGAAGCACCGACGATCGCCAGCCGCTCGCCAACCCGCACCTCGAGGTCGACATCGAGCAGCACGGGCACCTCGCTGTCGCCCTGGCGATAGATCTTGCGCAGGCCCTTGCAGGCGAGAACGATCTCACTCATAGCGCAGTGCCGCCGCCGGGTTGACCCGCGCCGCCCGCCAGCTCGGGTAGATCGTCGCCAGCAAGGCAAGAACGAAGGCGACGCTGGTGATCGTCGTCACGTCGCGCCATTGCAGTTCCGACGGCAGGCTGGAGATGTAGTACACCTCCTTGGCGAGGAACTGCGTGCCGAGCAGGCGCTCGATGAACGGCACGACGACATCGACGTTGAGCGCCAGTGCGACGCCACCGGCGATCCCCATGCCGAGACCGATGAAGCCGATCAGCGCCCCCTGCACGATGAACACCGCCATGATGCTGCCCGGACTGGCGCCGAGCGTGCGCAGGATGGCGATGTCGGCCTGCTTGTCGGTCACCGCCATCACCAGCGTCGACACGATGTTGAAGGCGGCAACGGCGACGATCAGCGACAGGATGATGAACATCATGTTCTTCTCGATCTGCACGGCGCGGAAGAAATTGGCGTGGCTGCGCGTCCAGTCGCTGATGAAGGCATTGACGTCCAGCTTGCCAGCCAGCGAACGCGCCACGCGCGGCGCGACGAAGAGGTCGTCGAGCTTCAGGCGCACGCCCGAAACCTTGTCCTCGAGGCGATACAGCCGCTGCGCGTCAGCGAGGTGAATCAAGGCCAGACCACTGTCGTACTCGTACATGCCGACCTCGAAGACGCCGGCGACGAGGAAGCTGCGCAGGCGTGGCATGACGCCGGCGGGAGTGACCACCCCCTGCGGCGCGATCAGCGTCACCCGATCGCCGACGAAAACGCCCAGCGCGCGCGCCAGTTCGGAGCCGAGGACGATGTGGAAGCTGTCCGGCTGCAGCGCTTCGAGCCGGCCGCCCTTCATGTGCGGACGGAAATCGGCCACCCGGTCCTCCTGTTCGGGAAGGATGCCGCGCACGAGCGCGCCGCGAACGGTCTCGCCGAAGGCGAGCATCCCCTGACCCTGCACGAAGGGCGCGGCGGCGACGACGTGCGGCTCGCCGGCAACCATCTCGACCACCCGTTGCCAGCCGGCCATCTCACCACCGGCGCCGGTGATCTGCACATGCGAGACGACGGCGAGGATGCGCGAGCGCAATTCGGTCTGGAAGCCGTTCATCACCGACAGGACGACGATCAGCGCGGCGACGCCCAGGGCGATGCCGAACATCGAGATCAGCGAGATGAACGAAATGAAGTGGTTGTGCTTCTTCGCCCGCGTATAGCGCAGGCCGATCAGCAGCTCGTAGGGAATCGCCATCAGCGACCGACGTCCATCTCTGGCAGGCGCCTCCGGACGCCGGACAGCCAAAAAGCCGTTATGCTACACTGCTCGCGCGACAGCCGCGCCGGTCGGCGGACCTGCGGCCCGCGCCACCAGCGCCGTTCCGACCACCCCGGCAGCCCGTCCCCGTCTCGTTGACCGCAGCTTCAGCCCAGGCGCATGCAGATCACCCTCGTCGTTCCCGAACTCGTCTGGCCCGAACCCGACGACCGCGAAACTCCGGCCGACCGCTGGTACCTCGAGCTGGCCGCCGGCGACGAACCCGGAAAGTTCGACGCGCTGCCGCTGTCGGCTGTGGCTGGCCGCAGCGCCAGCCGGCAATGGCCCGGGTGCGTTGCCCGACGCTGCGGTACGATGAGTGCCGTCTTCGATCTTGCCGAATGGCAGCGTCGCGGTCCCGATGCGTTTCCGCCGCAGTGGGCAAGCGCCTGGGGCGACGATCACTTCGGTCCGTGGGCAGATCTGCAGGTCGCGGGCGCAGTGCGACGCCTGCGCTGGATCGAAGCGGGCGGGCACACAGACTGGAACTCCGGCTGTCCCCGGAACTCGATGTCGTTCATGCGGCAAGCTGTTCGAGCAGCACGATGCGTCCGAGATGGGCCGCCTTGTCATGGTAGCGGCGGTCGGCAGTAATCATCAGCGCTTCGCTTTCGATCGCGGTGGCGTGGTACAGCGTGTCGAACAGGTGGTGTGACAAGCCGACGGCAAGCTCCACGGCGCGACGATAGATCATCGGCGTGTCGATGATCTGGATGCCTTCGAGCAGGTTCAGGTCGTCAAGGTCGGCGGCGGCAGTGGTCGGCGCGCGGCGCGCCAGCACGCTGGCTACCTCGGCTTTCCAGTGCGCCGGCTGCACCAGCGAGACTTCCGCCGCCCGCAGTCGCAGAAACAGCTCCAGCGCTTGCAGCGTATCGGCTTCGTCCGCCGCATCGGGCAGGAACCATTTGATCGCGACGCTGGCGTCGATCACATAGCGGGTCATCGCCCCGGGATGCCGTGGGCGCTGTCGGATTCGGCCCGGATATCGTCGCGCATCTGGAGGATCTCCTCGCTGGAAACATGCGGCGCCTGTTGCCGGCGCACGAGGATACGCATGAACGCGGCGTCGCTTTGCGCCTTGCGCCGCGCCTGCGCGACGGCTTCCTGCAACAGGCGGGTCACGATGGCGCTCTTGTTTTCGTTGGCAAAGGTCTGGTTGAAGCTTTCCTTGACGTCGTCAGGAACGCTGAAGTTCATGGTAGCCATGGCTTGCTCCGGTTGTGGAATATTTCAACAATGATGATATTTCCGGGAGCAAGGCGCCGCAAGGACTTTCGTCAAAGCCAGCGGTTGATCGAACCGCGCTTTACAGCGGAGACTCGCCAACTTCGACGCGTAGCCATTTGCCGGCGGGGATACGGGCGCCGAGGCCGTCGAGCTTGCGGCACAACTGCTCCTGCGCGTGACGGTGGGCCGGTTGCTGGAGGGGTTCGAGCCGGACGAGCGCCTCACGGGCGTCGCTGCGTACCCGGCCGTGGCAGTGAAAGATGGCGTAAGGCAGGTCCACCCGGTCGCTGTCCTTGGCATAGCTCTCGCGGAGGTAGTCGAGAATCTGCCGCCGACAATTCCAGACCGAACTGGTGACGAAATCGGGATCGGAAGGAGGTTGCTGCCACCTTCGTGAAGTGGTTGTGCTTCTTCGCCCGCGTATAGCGCAGGCCGATCAGCAGCTCGCAGGGAATCGCCATCAGCGACCGACGTCCATCTCTGGCAGGCGCCTCCGGACGCCGGACAGCCAAAAAGCCGTTATGCTACACTGCTCGCGCGACAGCCGCGCCGGTCGGCGGACCTGCGGCCCGCGCCACCAGCGCCGTTCCGACCACCCCGGCAGCCCGTCCCCGTCTCGTTGACCGCAGCTTCAGCCCAGGCGCATGCAGATCACCCTCGTCGTTCCCGAACTCGTCTGGCCCGAACCCGACGACCGCGAAACTCTGGCCGAACTGGCATTGCCCGGCCTCGCCACGCTGCTCGCGCGCAGCCGGCTGCAGCGCCGCCCGCAACAATCGCTCGAGGCGACGGTCTGCGCTGCCTGCGGCCTCGGCGACGACACGGCCTACGCGGCCTGCCGTGTGCACGGCGAGGAGCATGGCCCGGCAGCGGGCAGCGCCGTCTGGCTCTGCGCCGACCCGATCCACCTGCGCCTGCACCAGGAGCGCCTGATCCTTGCCGATGCCGCGACGCTGGACATCGCGGCGAGCGAGGCACGGGCCATCGTCGACGCGCTCGATCGGCACTTCGCCGATGCCGGCAGATTCCACCTCGCCAGCAGCGACCGCTGGTACCTCGAGCTGGCCGCCGGCCGCGAACCCGGACACTTCGACGTGCTGCCGCTGTCGGCTGTGGCTGGCCGCAGCGTCAGCCGGCAGCTCCCGGAAACGGCCGAGGCGCGTTGGCTCCGCCGCCTGCTCAACGAGGCGCAGATGGTGTTGCACCAGCATCCGGTCAATCAGCGGCGCGACGAGGCTGACCGGGCAACGATCAACAGTCTCTGGCTATGGGGAGCGGGCCGGCTGCCGGCCGCTGGCGACGTCCCGTTCACCGACGTCTGGAGCGATCTCCCGCTGGCACGCGGCTGCGGGCGCGTCGCTGGCAGCCGCATCCGGGAGCGGCCCGCCGCTGGCGCCGCTGCCCTTCTCGCGCAGGCAGCCCGCGGCGGCCAGCATCTGGTCGTTCTCGATGGGCTGCAGCCTTGCGTGCAGTACGAGGATGGAGCGGCCTATCGCGCCGCCCTGCTCGAATTCGAGGGCAGCTGGTTTGCGCCGTTGCGGCAGGCGCTCGCCAGCGGCCGCGTGCGCCGGCTGTGCCTGCAGGCGCCGACGGCCTACGGCCTGCTGTCGTGGAGCAGCGACACCCGCGCGCAGTGGAAGCTGTGGCAGCGACCACCGACGCTGCAGGCGATTGCCCGCGACCTGGCAGCGACCGCTGCATGACGCGCCTGCGCCAAAGAGCGGTCAGCTCGCGCAGCCAGTGGCAGCTCGAGCAGCAGGGGCTGCACCCGCTGCTGGCGCGCATCTACGCCGGCCGTGGCATCCGCGCCAGCGACGAGCTGGACTACGATCTGCGCTCGCTCCTGCCACCGGCCGGGCTGACCAACGCCGCTGAAGCGGCGCTGCTGCTGGCCGATCACATCGCCCGGCAGCGGAAGATCCTGATCGTCGCCGACTACGACTGTGATGGCGCCACCGCCTGCGCGGTCGGCGTCCGCGCGCTGCGCGCCTTCGGCGCGCGGGTTGACTATCTCGTACCGAACCGCTTCACCTGCGGCTACGGCCTGTCGCCGGACGTCGTCGAACTGGCTGCGGCTGCCGCCCCGGACCTCTTGCTGACCGTCGATAACGGCATTGCCAGCGTCGCCGGCGTCGCCCGCGCCCGTCAGTTGGGCATGGCGACGCTGATCACCGATCACCACCTGCCGGGAGACGAGCTGCCGGCGGCCGACTGCATCGTCAATCCGAGTCTTGCCGGCAGCGACTTCGCGAGCAAGGCGCTGGCCGGCGTCGGCGTCATCTTCTACGTCATGCTGGCGCTGCGCGCCGAGCTGCGCCGCCGCGGATGGTTTGCCGAATCGGGCGGACGGAACGAACCGAACCTGGCGGCGCTGCTTGACCTGGTTGCCCTCGGCACCGTTGCCGACGTCGTCAGCCTCGATCACAACAACCGCGTGCTGGTCAGCCAGGGATTGCGGCGCATTCGTGAGGGCCGGCTGACGCCGGGCGTGCGGGCGCTGTTTCGCGCCGCCGGGCGGAACCCGGCGCAGGCGTCCAGCGTCGACCTCGGCTTCCTGATCGGCCCACGCCTGAACGCTGCCGGCCGCCTGGCCGACATGTCACTCGGCATCGAATGCCTGCTCACCGATGATCCCGGGCGAGCGATGAACATCGCCCAGAAGCTCGACGCGCTCAATCGTGAGCGCCGCGAGATCGAGTCCGTGATGCAGGAGCAGGCGGCGCAGCAGCTCGCCGATTGGGGTGCCGAGATGGCCAGCGATGCGGCCGCCGTGTCGCTGTTCGACCCGGCATGGCACCAGGGCGTCGTCGGCATCCTCGCCGCCCGCGTCAAGGAGCGGCTGCACCGGCCGGCTTTCGCCTTTGCCCGCGCCAGCGGCGGCGAGATCAGGGGCTCGGGCCGCTCGATCCCGGGCCTGCATCTGCGCGACGCCCTCGACCTCGTGAGCAAGCGATCGCCCGGCCTGCTGCTGCGTTTTGGCGGACATGCGATGGCGGCGGGTGTCAGCCTGCGCGAAAGCGACTTCGCGCTGTTCAGCGAGTCCTTCGCCCGCGTTGCCGACGAGTTGCTCGCGCCGGCGGACCGCACGCGCACGCTGGAGACCGACGGCGGTCTCGAAACGGCGTATTTCTCGCTGGCGACGGCCCGCCTGCTGGCGGCAGAGGTCTGGGGACAGGGCTTTCCGGCGCCACTGTTCGAGGACGAGTTCCTCGTCGAGAGCCAGCGCATCCTCAAGGACAAGCATCTCAGGCTCCGTCTGCGCAAGGGCACGCAGATCGTCGACGCGATCCAGTTCAACTTCGCGCAGGCACCTGGCCGCCACATGCGCGCCGCCTACCGGCTGGCGATCAATGAGTACAACGGTGTCGAGACGGCACAGTTGATGATCGAGCATATCGAGAAACCCGCGACCTGACCGGGCAACCGCCGAAGCGGTCGCGGGCGACGATCTTCTCGCCCACTCTCAGCGCACCTTGATCTCGGTCCACATCCGCGACAGCAGGCGGCGGGTCTTCGGGTCGAAGTCGCGCAGCATCTCCAGCCGCGGCAGCTCGCTGGCCGGCGGAAAGATGCCCGGGTTGGCGGCGATCTCGGCTCTGATGTGAGGCATGGCGGCAGCGTTCGGGTTGCCGGCGCCAACGAGGTTGGAAACGTCGGCGGCGTTGGCGCCAACGAGCATGAAGTCGATGAACTGGTGCGCCAGATCGGGGCGACGACCCGACCGGTGGAGAACGAAGTTGTCGATGGCGAGTACGGCGCCCTCCTTCGGCATGCGAAAGTCGATCGCGAACGGGCGCTTGGCATCGAGTGCGTCCTGCTGCGCGCGGTACATGTCGCTCGAGTAGCCATGCGCGACCCAGATGTTGCCCACCGCCAGGTCCTTGATGTAGGTGCTGTTGGAGAAGGTCGCCCAGTAGGGCTTGGCGCGCAGGATCAGCCGTTTGGCGTCCTCCCAGCGGGCCGGGTCGGTCTCCTGGAGCGAGTGGCCAAGGTACTTCATCGCCGCGCCCATCAGCTCGCGCTGACTGTTGAGCACGCTCACCTTGCCCTTCAGCTTCGCGAGATGACGCGGCTCGAAGATCAACGCCCAGGTGTCGGTCGGCAGGCCAAGTTCGGCCAGCCGCGTGGCGTTGTAGCCAAGCAGGGTCACCGTCGTCGCGTAGGGCACCGCATGCCGCAGCCCGGGGTCGTACCAGGGGTCGCGAAACTCCGGCTTGAGGTTGCCGAGGTGGGGCAGCCTGCTCTTGTCGAGCGGGCGCAGCGCCTGCTGGCGCAGCAGCGCCTCGACGGCGTTGCCGGTGGGGACGAGCAGGTCGTAGCCGATGGCGCCGGCTTCGAGCTTCGCCAGCATCTCCTCGTTGTCGGAGTAGTAGTCCTGTTGCAGACGGCAGCGGCACTGGGCCTCGAAGCGCGCCACCGTGTCCGGCGAGAGGTAGTTGTTCCAGATGTAGAGATGGAGCGTATCCGCCGCGACTGCGCTGCCCGCCGTGGCGACGAGAAGCAGCAGCCGGCAGAGGTGATGCCGGACTCTCACCGCCGCCCCTGAATGCCGTCCGGCGCCAGTCTCGCCGCCAGCGCGATGAGGCTCAACGTCAGAGCCATCAGCAGGGTCGATACGGCATTCACTTCCGGCGTCACCGCCACCTTGATCATCGAGTAGATCTGCAACGGCAGGGTCGTGACGCCAACCCCGGCAACGAAGAAAGTGATGACGAAGTCGTCGATCGACAGTGTGAAACTCATCAGGAAACCGGCGATGACGCCCGGCAGGATCAGTGGCAGCGTCACCCGCCGGAACGTCTGCCACGGGCTGGCGCCGAGATCACGCGCCGCCTCGAAGATGCTTTCGTCCATGCCGGCGAGGCGGGCGCGGACGATGATGGCGACGAAGCCGATCGAGAAGGTGATGTGCGCGATGAGGATCGAGACCAGGCCCAGGGTCAGGTCGAGAACCTGGCGGAAGAACAGGAGCAGCGACACGCCGAGCAGGATCTCGGGCATCGCCACCGGCGTCAGGACGAGGAAGGGCAGCGCGCGCAGCAGGCCGACCGGCCAGCGCTGCATGGCGATTCCCGCCATCGTTCCGAGAACGGTGGCAATCAGCGAGGCGACGACGGCGATGAACAGCGAGTTGCCGGCGGCGCGCAGCATCTCCTCGTCGGCCAGCAGGACACCGTACCAGCGCGTGGTGAAGCCCACCCACTCGGCATTGAGCAGCGAGTCGTTGAAGGAGAAGATGACGACGATCGCCAGCGGCAGGTAGAGGAAGGCATAGACGGCGGACGCCGCCAGCCACAGCCAGAGCGGGCTGCCGGCGCGACGCATCAGGCAGTCCCGCGGCGTGGCCGGCCGGCGCGGACGGCGATCGCCGCCAGGGCGAGGACGGCAGCGGTGAGCAGCATCGACAGGGTGGAACCCAGAGGCCAGTCGCGATTGTCGAGAAACTGTTCCTTGATCAGGTTGCCGACCAGGATGTCGCGCGTGCCGCCGAGCAGCTCGGGAATGGCGAACATGCCGAGGACCGGGATGAAGACCAGCGCCGATCCCGACCAGATGCCCGGCATCGACAGCGGCAGGGTGATCCGCCGGAAGCGCGTCCAGCCACCGGCGCCGAGGTCCTGCGCCGCCTCCAGCAGCGCCGGGTCGTGCTTCTCGAGATTGGTGTACAAGGGCAGGATCATGAACGGCAGATGCACATAGACCATGCCCGCGATGACCGCCAGTGGGGTGTACAGGAGGTCGAACGGACCGAGGACGATGATCCAGGCGTACACACGGATCAGGAAGTTGCTGGCAAAGGGCAGGATGACGAGGAGAACGAGCACATCGCGACGGCGGCGTTCGCTGCGGGCGATGAGCAGCGCCAACGGATAGGCGAGCAGCAGGCAGATCAAGGTTGTCGCCGCTGCGACGAGGAACGAGCGCAGGAAGATCTCGGCATAGATCCAGTCGCCGAAGAAGAAGCGGTAGGTTTCCAGCGACAGGTTCAGGCGGCCATCGACCAGCAGCGGCGCCAGGCCACCGAAATCGCCCGGCTGCCGGAACGAAGCGGCGAGCATCAGCAGCGCCGGCGCCAGGAAGAAGAGCAGCAGGAACAGCGTCGGTGGCAGGCTGACCAGCCAGCGGGTCAGCCTTTCGCCGCCTCCGCTGCGGCCTGCGCCGGCAGACGGCCGTTCAGTCATGCAGGAGGACCCCCGCGTCGCGCGGCCAGCCGACGACGACCACGTCGCCAGGGGCCAGCGACCTGGCACGGCCGGGCAGGCAATTCGCGAGCAGCGCCTCGAGGACGACACCGTTGTCGAGGGCGACCCGGTAAACGGTTACGTCGCCGAGGTAGAGTTGGTCGCGCACCGTGCCGACGAAATGATTGTCGAAACCGTGCCGCTCGTTGCCGGCAAGCAGCGCCAACTGTTCGGGGCGCAAGGCCAGCACGCCGTGCTCGCCGACGCCGACGCCACTGGCCGCGGCACAGGTGATTGCTCCGAGGCCGGCGGCCGACAGGCGCAGCGCGCCCTCACCGACGCTGTCCACGGCGACCGGCAGCAGGTTGATCGTGCCGATGAAGTCGGCGACGAAGCGGTTCTTCGGATAGCCGTAGATCTGCTCCGGCGCGCCGACCTGCTCGATGCGGCCTTCGTTCATCACTGCGATGCGATGCGAGATCGCCAGCGCCTCCTGCTGCGCATGGGTGACGAAGACGAAAGTGATGCCGACCTCGCGCTGCAAGGCGATCAGTTCGTCCTTCATCTGCTCGCGCAGCTTGGCATCGAGCGCACCCAGGGGCTCGTCGAGGAGCAGCAGGCGCGGCTTGTTGATCAACCCGCGCGCCAGCGCCACGCGCTGCTTCTGACCACCGGACAGTTCGTGCGGGAACTGTCGCGCCTTGTCCACCAGATGCACGAGGTCGAGTGTTTGGCGTACCCGCGCCGTGATCTCTGCGTGCTCCGTGCCGGCCATCTGCAGCGGGAAGGCGATGTTCTGCGCCACCGTCATGTGCGGAAACAGCGCGTAGCTCTGGAAGACCGTATGCACCGGTCGCTTCTCCGGTGCGATGCCAGCCAGCGACCGGCCGTCGAGCAACAACTCACCGCCGTCCGGTTCGTCGAAACCGGCGATCATGCGCAGGATGGTCGTCTTGCCGCAGCCAGAAGGTCCGAGCAGGGTGAAGAACTCACCCGCTTCGATCGACAGCGAAACATCGTCGACGGCCTTGAAGTCGCCGAAGCAGCGAGTGAGGTTGCGGATCTCGAGCAGTGCCATGGCACCACACAGTCTAGCGCAGGATGCCCGCCTCAGCGAGGCCGTCGCGCGCCGCCGCGGCTGCCGGCGCCGCCAGCGATTTGCCCTCCGCCACTCGCCGGGAATAGAATCGCTGCCGCGGCATCCGGATCTTGCGGCGGGCGATCGCCAGTCACCGCCGTGGCGCCGCAAGAGCGATCACTGCCGCTGGAGGGAGCCATGCAAGCGATGCTTCTAGATGCCCCGGGCACGCCGTTGCGCCTGCGCGAAGTGCCCCGACCAAGCCCCGCGGCCGAACAGGTGCTGCTCGCGGTGCGCGCATGCGGCGTCTGCCGCACTGATCTGCATGTCTTCGACGGGGATCTGCGACAACCCCGCCTGCCGCTCATCCTGGGTCACGAAATCGTCGGCGTGGTGGTGCAGAAAGGCGCCGCCGTCGAGCGCTTCGCCATTGGCCAGCGGGTTGGCGTACCGTGGCTCGGACGCACCTGCGGCCACTGTTCCTACTGCACGGGCGGCAACGAGAACCTCTGCGACGCGGCCGAGTTCACCGGTTACACGCTCGACGGCGGCTACGCCGAGTTCACGCTCGCCGACCAGCGCTACTGCTTTGCGCTGCCTGACGAGTACGCGGACGCCGAAGCGGCACCACTGCTCTGCGCCGGGCTGATCGGCTACCGCTCGCTGCTGGCGGCGGGCGACGCGCGCCGCCTCGCAGTCTACGGCTTCGGCGCCGCGGCGCACATCATCGCGCAGGTCGCCCGCTGGCAGGGGCGCGAGGTGTTCGCCTTCACCAAGCCCGGGGATGCTGCCGGACAAGAGTTCGCGCGATCGCTGGGTGCGGTCTGGGCAGGCGGTGCCGACGAACCGCCACCGCAGGTCATGGACGCGGCGATCCTCTTCGCGCCGGCCGGCGAACTGGTGCCGCAGGCGCTGCGCGGGCTGCGCAAGGGTGGCACCGTGGTCTGCGCCGGCATCCACATGAGCAACATCCCGGAGTTCCCCTACGACATCCTCTGGGGCGAACGCTGCATCCGGTCGATTGCCAACCTGACTCGACGCGATGGCGAGGAGTTCCTGGCGATCGCGCCGCGTGCCGGCGTGCGCACGGAGGTCGAGTGCTTTCCGCTGGCGGCGGCGAACGAGGCTCTGGAGCGTCTGCGAAGCGGCCGCCTGCGTGGCGCCGCAGTGCTGGTCAATCAGCCGGACTGAGGATGCCGATCAGAAACTGTAGCGTACTTCGGTGTACACCCGGTCATTGGCATCATAACGGCCAAAGTAGCCGAGCGGCGGCCCGTGGAAGATGTCCACACCGACCGCGGCGCGCCAGTTCTTCTCGAAGTTCCAGCTGACACGCGGGCGCAGCATCCAGTCGCTGCGATTGAGGCTGGAGATCCACAGCACCTGCGCCTCAACCTTGTCGCCAAACTTGTGGTTGACGAGCAGGCTGTAGCCGTTCTCGTTGGTCTCCGGAATGATGCCTGGGTCCCGGTCGAAGATGTGTTGCTGGAACAACTGCACGTTGATCCGCGTGTCGGCGATCTCGTTGTAGTCGAGGCCGACCACCCAGCCCAGGACGTTCTGCTCGACGACCCCGTCGGCATCGCCAAGGCTGCTGAAATTGTTGAGTTCGAAACCGCGACCGCGGGTATACACGGCTTCGGCTTTCAGCACCATCGATCCGAAGTCCTTGGCCAGAGTGGTACCAAACTGGTCGATGCGCTTGTGTCTCGCCTCATACACCACCGTCGGCTGCGGATTGTCGATGACCTGGCGATAGAAGGTCGGCGCTGCGCTCATGCTGCTGTAGGCAAAGGCGGCGACATCCCAGCCGTCGCGCAGGACCGACAGCCGCAGGCCATAGTTGGTGTTGGACAGGCTGCTCGACGGAAACCTCTCGTTGAGAAAGACGGTCTGGAAGCCCGGCGGCGGTGGCGGCGTATAGGCAAAGAACTGGGCACCGGGCTTGCCGATGTTGTCGTAACTGGCCAGCGGTATCCAGAGGAACTCGGCGTGGAAATCGTCCTTGAAATACTCTGCCCGCGCCGCCCACTGCGGAATGCGGAGAATCTCGAACTCCGGCAGCACGAAGTGACGCACATCCTTGGCGGAAACGACGTCACCGAAGAAGAGGCCGACCATTTCGCCCCAGACGATCTGCTGACGACCGAGGCGGAAATCCCAGTTGTCGGCACTGATGTCCAGATAGTTCTCGCGCAGCAGGAAATTGAAGCGCTGATCGTTCTCCACCGACTGCGGGTAGAAGTCGGTCAGCGAGTAGACCGCGTCATAGTCGACGCGCGCACCGAGCTTCCACTTGACGTTGCTGCTCAGGCGGCCCTGCGCGCTGAGGTCGAAATGGTTCATCATTTCCGACCAGTGCGAGGGATTCGGCCAGGTATAGGCCATCCGGTTCTGGAAGAAGCCCTTGACCGCAGGCGGCGACGCAATCGCGGCCGTGCCGGCGGCAGCCATCGCCGAAGACTGCAGGTCGTCGCCGGCAAACAACGAATCGCGGCTGCTCGGTGGTTCGACCGTCTGCTGCCGGGCGGGCAGATCGTCGCCGAAGAGCGCTTCGCGACTGTCCTCTGCAGCCGGCGTCGCAGCGGGCTCGTCGTCGGCAAACAGTGCTGCACGGCTCTTCGGCAAGGCATCCGCGGCACTGGCTGCCGGCACCGAGAGGCTCGCCAGCAGGACAGCGCGGCCAATGATGCGCAAACTAGGTCTGACCCTCATCTTCCCTTTCTCCGGCCGAAGGCGACGGCGGCGTCGGCCGACTGTCGCCGTTGCTGCCACTCCCCTCGTCTGCGACACGATGACGCGCGAAAGACCACTTGGCATCCTTGCGCATCCCGAGCAGCGAAATCTCGCCATCCTCGACGCGCACCAGCCGGTCGGCCTTGGCAATCACTCTCTTGTCATGAGTCGAGAAGATGAAGGTGGTCTTCAGCTTGCGGTTGATCCGCTTCATCAGCAGCAGGATCTCCTCGCCAGTCTTGTGATCGAGGTTGGCCGTCGGTTCATCGGCGAGAACGATCGCCGGGCGGATCGCCAGCGCCCGGGCAATGGCCACGCGCTGGCGCTGTCCACCACTCAACTGGTTCGGTCGATGGCTGGCATACTTCGACAGACCGACGATCTCCAGGAAGTGCGCGACGCGCCGCTGTCGCTCTTCACGCGACAGATCCTTGCGCTGCAGCAGCGGATATTCGACGTTCTCCGCCGCCGACAGAACCGGCAGGAGATTGAAGGTCTGGAAGATGAAACCGATCGTTCGCGCGCGCAGGTCGGCAAGTTGATCCGGAGTCCGGCCACTGACGTCCTGATCGTTGATGTAGATCTTGCCGCTCGTCGGCGTGTCGATGCAGCCGATCAGGTTGAGCAGCGTCGTCTTGCCGCTGCCGGACGGCCCGGCAATGGCGAGGAACACACCGGGATCGAACGACAGGGTGATGTCCTTCAGGGCTTGGACTTTCTGCTCGCCGAGCAGATAATCCTTGTATACGCGTTCGATGCGGACGACCTTCATGCGGTGGCGCTTCCGGCCAACCGGATCGACGGTCAGCACACTGGGTTAAGACTATGGAAATCATGACCATCCGTCACAGCGCTGTCAACAACGCCGGCCTGCTTCTTGCCGCCGCACTGTTCATCGGCGCGGCGGCGGCGGCGGTGGCATCCGAGACGGCAGTGCCGGCGGCGACCGACGATGGCGAAGCGCGGATGATCGTCGAAAAGGCGGACCAGGTCCGCTTCCCGGCCGATGGCTTCCAGGTGGACGTGACGGTCACCACCGTTGACAGGGAGCAGAAGGGCGACATCCGCAAGTACCGGGTCCTGGCCAAAGGAAATACGAACAGCGTGGTGATGGTCGTCGAGCCCGCTTCCGACCGCGGCCAGATCATGCTGATGAAGGGGCGAGACCTCTGGGTGTTCATGCCCGAAGTGTCACAGCCGATCCGGCTGGCGCTGTCGCAACGCTTGACCGGCCAGGTCGCCAACGGTGATTTGGCGCGCGCCAATTTCACCGGCGACTACAACCCGCGGCTGCTGCGCAGCGAAAAGGTGGACGGCGATGATCACCACGTTCTGGAACTGACGGGCGTCGACCGCAGCGTGACCTACCAGAAGGTCCTGTACTGGGTGCGAGCCAAGGACTACGCGCCAAGCAAGGCGGAGTTCTATTCGCTGTCCAACCGTCTGCTCAAGACGTGTCGCTACGAGAACTACAAGACCATGGAAGGCAAGAGGCGACCGGCACGGCTGGTGATGGAAGATGCCTTGCGCGGAGGCGAGCAGTCGGTCCTCGAGTACACCGGGATGAAGTCACGTGACCTGCCCGACAAGGTGTTCACCAAGGACTATCTCAAGAAGCTCGAGTGACTGCCCGACAGCCCGCCAGCAGGCGGCCGAGCACCTGCCGCGCGGTTGCGATCGGCGTCGATCCAGCAGCGACGACGGGCGGGCTCGAAAGCCGCGATGCGATCCGCACGTCGTCTTCGTAGTACTATGCCAACTCTTCCACTGCCCGCCGGCAGGTGAGTGATTCAAGAGAGGCAGATGTTTCTTCCCAGCCTGACGGAACTGACGGTGAGCGAGGGCTACCGCCGCTATTTCACGGTGGTTCCGGCGCTGACCAGCGATCTGCGGACGCGAAACTACCGCCTGCGGCACCAGGTGTACTGCCGAGAGCTGGGCTTCGAGCCGGTCAGTCCCGATGATCTCGAACGCGACGAGTTCGATGCCCGCTCGATCCATTGCCTCGTCCAGTCCGTTGCCAGCGGACTGGATGTGGGTTGCGCCCGACTGGTACTGCTCGACCCGGAAGAGCCTGCAGGGCAGCTGCCTATGGAGATCGCCGGCGCGGGGACGATCGACCGTTCGCTCGTCTCCGCCATCGCGGGTGAGCGCAGCCGGGTCGCCGAGATATCACGCCTGGCGGTCATCGGCAGCTACCGTCGCCGGCAGGGCGAGCACGACAGACCGATCTCGATTTCGGAAGCGGATTTCGGGACCAGCGAACGTCCGCGGCAACCGTATCTGGCGCTGGCGATCTACCTCAGTCTGATCGCTCTCGCACGACAATACCGAGTCAGCGTCCTGCTGGTCCTCACCGAGCGCAAATTGGCAACCAACCTGGCGCGGCTCGGCGTCCGTCTGCAGCAGATTGGCCAGCCGATCGACCATCGGGGCATGCGCATTCCGTCGCTTCTCCTGGTGGAGGAGGTGATCGATGGCATGAGCGATCCGTTGCGCGCGCTTTTCGAGCTCATCTCCCTCGAGCTGTGCCAAGGCATCGAGGCCGCCGGAACGAGCGCCGTGCGCGCGAATCACCGTCCGCTGGAAGGTGCATCGGGAACACTGCGCATGCCGCCCCCTTGCGTCGCCGACATCGCTGCTGACGGCAGCGTACAGCCGCCGCTCGATGCATAGCCTGCCGGAGTCGATCCGACAAGCCGTGCAATCGGGGCGCGTACCCTCGCCACCGCAGATTCTGCTCCGGCTGCTGCAACTGGTCGATGATGACGGCACGACGATGACCGAGCTCGCCCGCCTGGTCGAACAGGATCCCGGTCTATGCACGCGTGTTCTGACGGCAGCCAACTCCTCGGCGGTCCGCCGCGGCAAGGAACTGCAGAGCATCGAGAGTTGCCTGATGGCCCTCGGTACGCGTCTCGTCCGTTCGATTGCCACCTGCCTGTCGGTGCGCAGCCTGTTTGAAGAGCGGGGATCCGGACCGGAAGTCGATCTCTCCGACTTCTGGACGCACTCGCTGCTGGTCGCCGAGATCTCGCGCGGGCTGGCGGTCGCCACCCGTTACCCTCGAGCCGACGAGGCCTACCTGGCCGGCCTGCTGCATGATGTCGGCCAACTAATCATGCTCTCGGCGCTGGGTGAACCCTACGCGAAAGTGCTTGCGGGCTGCGCTGGCGAGTCCTCACTGTCGGCGATGGAAATGGAACTGCTGGGCACCGATCACGGCGAGATCGGCACCTGGCTGGCTGACCAATGGCATCTGGATTCTTCCTTCGCCGACGGCATCCTGTTCCACCACCAGCCGCCGGAGCGGATTGTCGGTGCCGCACAGCTCGTCCAGGTCATCTGGCTGGCACATGCGCTGGCCGACTGTGACGATGTCCCGGAGACGGTGGCAGAGATCGCGCGGCAGATGTTCGACCACATCGGCGAGGGCGAACTCGCGGCCATCTGCGCCCAGGCTGCGCAACGCATGTCGATGGTGGCTGACGCCATCGGCATGCGTCCGCCAGCCAGCCGCGAGCGCGGCGCTCCCCATGGCCTGCCGCGAGTGCTCGGCAGTAGAAAATCCGCATCTGCCGATGCACAGACCGAACTCGCCAGCCTGATCGGCAACAAGGCACTTCTGCAACCGCTACAGGACGATCTGCTGGCACTCGACACGGATGCCGAGGTGTTTCTTGCCCTGCGCGAGGCAGCACGCATCCTTTTCGACCTCAGCCACCTCGCGTTCCTGCTCCACGATACCTCCGACGACAGGCTCAGCGGCCGGCAGGTCAGCGGACAGCCGGCGCTTTTCAGCCAGACGCGCCTGCTCTGCGAGCCTCACCGGAGCCTCGCCGCCGCCGCCGCCGTCAGCAATCAGGTCCGCTGTACTCACGCGGAGCGCTCGCCGACGCCTGCCTCGCTGCTCGACATGCAGTTTGCCCGCGCCCTGGACAGCAGCGGCGTGTTGTGCATCCCGATGACTGCGCACGGCACGGCGACGGGTGTGATGGTCGCCGGCCTGAGCCGCGAGCAGTATGCGGCGCTGTCGCGGCGCCTGCCCTGCCTGCTGAACTTTGGCCGCATCGCCGGTGGCAGTATCGAGAGCTGGCAACGGGCCAAACAGGTGCGCGCGCAGGCAGCCGAGGAGACCGCGGCGCGCCTCCTGCAGCAGACGCGGCGGATGGTGCATGAGGCGGGCAACCCGCTGACGATCATCAGGGGCTACCTGCGGATCCTCGACGGCAAGCTGCCGCCAGGCGCCGAGGTGCACCGGGAAATCGAGGTCCTGACGGAGGAGATCGAACGCGTCTCGAGCATCGTAAGGCGCATGAGCGAGATGCCCCGGATGCCGGCCGGCGACACGTCCTTCGACGTCGGCGACCTGCTGCGTGAAATGCTGCTGCTCTACCGGCAGCCGCTTTTCGCTGCCCGCGGCATCACCGTGCAAACGGCATTGCCCACCCAGGCCATGGACATCGCCTGTGATCGCGACAGTGTCAAGCAGATCGTGCTCAATGTCTGGAAGAACGCGTCGGAGGCGCTGGCCAGCGGGCAGGGGATCAGCATCTCGCTGACTGGCGACGTCCTGCATCAGGGGCGCCGCTACGTCGAGCTGCGCATCGAGGACAACGGACCCGGGATGAGCGAAGCGGCGATGCAGGCGATCTATCGCCCGGTCGCGGCACGCCTCGGCGAGCCGCGAGGAATCGGGCTGTCGATCGTCGGTTCGCTGGCACGGCGGCAGGGGATTCCCGTCACCTGCCGCAGCAAGCCGGGCAGTGGAACAGTGATTTCCTTCCTCTTGCCAGACCTGGATCCGTCCGATAATGTGCCGGGCCAGCCAGGCAGGGCGGCTCAGGAAAAGCATGCCTCGCCCGACACGCGTCAGGAGTAAGGATGAAAGCCATACCCAGCGTCGATTTCTCGCCCCAGCTCCCCGGACCCGGAGAGAGCGGCGGCGGCAGCCGCATCCTCATCGTCGATGACGAGGAGCGGATACGCGCTGCCTACCGCCAGCTGCTGGCCGCCGAGGACCGCCTGATCGACGATTGCGGCACCGGCAGCGAGGCGCAACGCCATCTCGAACGACGCGACGTCGACGTCGTCATCCTCGATCTCAACCTGCCCGACGTCGGCGGCCTCGAAGTCATGCAGTGGATGGTGCAGCAGCACATACCCACGGCTGTGGTGGTCTTCAGTGGCGATGAGTCGATCGACTCGGCGATTCGTGCCCTGCGGCATGGCGCCTGCGAGTTCATCCGCAAGCACGACGACCCGCAGGAGCTGATCGACACGGTGGACCGTGTCCTGCACCGGCGGCGGATCGAGAGGGAGCACGCACTGTTGTCGGTGCGGCTCGAGCACTCCGAACGCCTGCACCGCTTCCTGGTCGACCACTCGCCGGACTTCATCTACACACTCGACCGGAATGGCCGCTTCATCTTCGTCAATGGCCGCGTGCAGGCCTTGCTTGGCTACTCGCGAGAGGAGCTCATTGGCCAGCACTACTCGCTGATCGTTCACCCGGATGATCTGGAACATGCCCGCTTCGCTTTCAACGAACGTCGCATCGGCGATCGTGCCAGCACCAACGTCGAGATTCGCCTGCAAAGCAGGACGCAAGGGATTCGTCACTTCGAGAACCGCACCATCGTCGCCATCCTCAGCGCGCAGGGCCTCTACGCCGCTGCGGACGGCCCGGCGAACCTCCATTTCATGGGTACTTCAGGCGTTGCGCGCGACATCACCGAGCGCAAGAAGGCCGAGGAGACGATCAGCTACCAGGCCTTTCACGACATCCTGACCGGACTGCCCAACCGGACCCTGTTCAAGGACCGACTGGGCGTCGCACTGAAGCAGGCACGCCGCAAGAACCGGCGGGTCGGGGTCATGTTCATCGACATCGATCGCTTCAAGCTGGTCAACGACACCTATGGTCATCAGGAAGGTGACGAACTACTGAAGTCCTTTGCCCGCCGCGCTGCCAGTTGCCTGCGTTCGGGAGACACGCTGGCGCGCCAGGGTGGTGACGAGTTCACGGTCATGCTGCCCGAGCTCGGCAGCGGCGATGATGCCGCCGTGATCGCCGCCAAGATGCTCGCGGAACTCAGGCGGCCCTTCAGGATTGCGGGCATCGACTTTCTCGCCACCGTCAGTATCGGCATCGCGCTTTACCCGGACGACGGCGAAACGCCCGAGACACTGCTGCGCAATGCCGATATCGCGATGTACCAGATCAAGGGGCGCGGCAAGAACGGCTACCTGCAGTACGACCAGAGCATGCAGGATGGCCGCAGCAGGCGCCTGACGCTCGAGTCCGACCTGCGCACCGCGCTCGCCACGGGCGATCAGTTCGAGCTGTACTACCAGCCGCAGATCAGGGTCAGCGAGCGCCGGACGGTCGCCGTCGAGGCGCTGGTCCGCTGGCGCCATCCGGAGCTCGGGCTGATGACTCCAGACTCGTTGATACCGCTGGCCGAAGAGACGGGCATGATCGCCGCGCTCGGCGAGTGGGTACGGCGAGCCGCGCTGCGGCAACTCGCGGAATGGCACCAGCGCGGGCTGCACGGCCTGCGATTGACGCTCAACCTGGCAGCAAAGGAGTTCGAGGATCAGGATCTGCCTGATCGACTCGATCGGGATCTGAGAGCAAACGCCGTCGACGCTGAGCTGATCGACCTCGACATCAGCGAGACCCTGCTGTTGCAGGACGCTGAACGACACATCGACCTCGTGCAACAACTGCGCAAGCTCGGCTGCCGCATCACGATCGATGATTTTGGCACCCGTCACTCGTCGCTCAACCTCCTCCGGCGCTTTCCGGTCGACAGCATCAAGATCGATCAGTCGTTCCTGCGCGAGCTTGTCCCGCACAACCCGAATGCGACCGCCATCGTGCACGCTCTCTGCTGCATCGCTCGCAGCTTCGGCCTGCGCACCCTCGCCGAGGGAGTCGAGAGCGAGGCGCAGGTGCGACTACTGGGGGAACTCGGCTGCGCGGACATGCAGGGCCACCTCTTCAGTCAACCGCTGCCCGCGTCGGGCGTCGAAGCTTTTCTCCGCGACGGAACCTTCGCGGCCGGCCAGACCCGGTGGCTGCAGTGATCCAGGTCGTGCCGCGACGCCGATGCTGCAGCTGATGCGCGGCGCCGCCACTTCGCATCGCCGTTGTAGCAGCGGACTGCCAGGCTCGGCAATCGCCCTCGCCATCATCCTCATCTGCGGGGGCAGTGACGCAGCGGCGGCCGATGAGCTCACGTGGTTTGCCAGCGCCGGCCCGATGCCGGCAGCTCATCGGGCAGCGGAAATCCTGACGCAGGCCAGCGCCGAAGGGCTCTTTCCCCAGGACTACGACATCGACTGGCTGCGCACGGCCCTCGGCGACGGCTCGTCAGGAGTGGACGCCGATGCGACGGCCCTCGCGAATCGCCGTCTGCACCGCGCAGTGCGGCGGTACCTGAACGACCTGCACGCAGGGCGGATCGATCCGCAGCAGTTCGGCATGCGCTACGAGCCGGCACAGCGCAGCGATCTCGATACGAACTCGCCGCTCCCTTCCGCCCTTGCCGAAGACCAACTGGCCGAAGCCGTACGCAGCTCCGCTCCAGTCTGGCCGCAATACGATGCGTTGCGGCAGGTGCTGGCCCGCTACCGGCAACTGGCGGACGATCCCGCCTGGCAAGAGAGCCTGCCACCGATTCCCGGTGGCAGGCTCAACCCCGGACAGCAGTACGCCGGCCTCGCGCTGCTGCAGCGACGACTGCTCCTGCTTGGTGACCTGAAGCTCGCCGGCAACAAGGTCCCCGACCGCTACCAGGGCACGCTCGTCGAAGCGGTCAAGTCGTTCCAGGCGCGGCACTCGATCGCGCCGGATGGCGTGATCGGCAAGGAGAGCTTCGAGCAGCTCAACGTCGACCCGGCAGCCCGGGTCCGCCAGATCGGCCTGGCCATGGAGCGACTACGCTGGACGCCCCTGCCGCTCGCGCCGCGAGCGATCGTCGTCAACGTGCCAGAGTTCATGCTGCATGGTCACGAAATGCCTGCCGGTACGAGCGAGAGCCGGCTGGCGATGAAGGTCATCGTCGGTACGGCCGGCAAGACACCCACTCCCCTCTTCGCTGCCGACATGCGCTTCATCGAGTTCAGCCCGTACTGGAATGTCCCGCCGTCGATCGCCCGCAGCGAAACCTTGCCCCGGCTGCGTCGCGACCCGGGTTATTTCGACCGCCAGGGATTCGAATTGGTCGGCAATGATGGCCGCGTCGTCGGCGGTCTTTCGGAAGCCGGGATCGAAGCCGTGCAGGCGGGCAAGATGCGCATTCGCCAGCGACCTGGAGCAAGCAACGCGTTGGGCAGCATCAAGTTCGTCTTTCCCAACAGGGACAATATCTATCTGCACCACACACCGACGCCGCAACTCTTCAAGCGGCTGCGCCGGGACTTCAGCCACGGCTGCATCCGCGTCGAGGAGCCGCTGCAACTGGCGAAGTTCGTTCTCGCGGATGCGCCGGAGTGGAGCGAGGCACGCATCTCGGAGGCCATGCGCCGCGGCAGGTCGGCGACTCTTCGCCTCGACGAACCGCTGCCGGTGATCATCGTGTACAGCACGACGGTCGTCCGCAATGGCAGCGTGCATTTCCTGCCGGACATCTACGGTCTCGACGCCCCCCTGGAGGAGGCGCTGCGGCAGCGCTCGCGCACGCTCCGGGCTTCCCATGCAGGAGAAATTCCTGCAGAATCGCAGGCTTCTCGTTGACATGGAGAAGAGATGTCGAAGCTGTACGACTCGCGACGGCGCTTTTTCGGCCATGCCGCCCGCTTGCTGGCGGCCGGAGTGGTGCTCCCCCTGACCAGACCAGCCCTGGCATCGCTGCCGAATGCGCGCCAGCTCGCGTTCGAGCACACCCATACCGGAGAGCGCCTGTCGGTGGTTTTTTCGCTCGGCGACCACTACCTTGCCGAATCGCTCAAGCGGCTGAATGTCTTTCTACGGGACCATTATTCGGGTGAGGTAGGCAACATCGACCCGCAGCTGTTCGACCTGCTGTACGGAATCAAGCAGGAACTCGCCTGCGAGACCGCCTTCCAGGTGATCTCCGGCTACCGCTGCCCGCAGACCAACAGCAGACTGCGCAAGAGCCGTGGCGGAGGGGTCGCCCGGCAGAGCCTGCACATCGAAGGCAAGGCGATCGACATCCGCCTCGCCGGCGTGCCTTTGAGCGACCTGCGTGACGCCGCGCTCGCACAGTCTCGTGGCGGGGTCGGTTACTACGCCAGTTCGGACTTCGTGCACGTCGATACCGGCCGCGTACGCGCCTGGTAGTTCGGCCAGCGCAATGGCGCACGCTGCGCGCGCTCAGCCTGCCGGATGGCGCTCGAAGAGGGCGATCGATTCGACGTGTGAGGTGTGCGGGAACATGTTGACCACGCCGGCCCCGCGCAAACGGTAAGCCTTCTGCGTGACGAGGATCGCGGCGTCGCGGGCCAGTGTCGCTGGACTGCAGGAGACGTAGACGATGCGTCGTGGCCCGTCGACCGGAAGCGACTTGACCAGCTCGACGGCGCCTTCGCGCGGAGGGTCGATCAACATCCGGTCGAAATGCCCGAGTGCCGCCAGCGACTGCGGTGTCATCTCGAAGAGGTTGGCAACACGGTATCCGACCAGCGCAGCGAGATCATTCGCGGCTGCGTTTTCGGTTGCCCGGTGGACGAGATCGGAACTTCCTTCGACGCCGACGACGCGGGCGCCGGAGCGGGCGATCGGCAGGCTGAAGTTGCCGAGGCCGCAGAACATGTCGGCGATGCGCTCACCGGACCGTGGCGCGAGGAGAGCCAGCGCGCGTCGCACCAGAACACGGTTGATGGCATGGTTGACCTGGGTGAATTCGGTCGGCGAGAACGGATGCTCGACGGCGAAGTCGGGCAACAGATAAGACGGCTGCTCGCCCGCAGGCGGATGAAAGCGGTAGGCTGTCGCTGGTCCCTGCGGCTGCAGGTAGAAGACGATCCGGTGGCGATCCGCAAATTCCCGCAGCCGTTCCGCGTCGGCTGGCGTCGGCGGCTCGAGAACCCGCAGGACGAGAGCAGTGATGCGCTCGCCCACGGCCACTTCGATCTGCGGCAGGCGCTCGCGGATCGACAGGCCGCCAATCAGTTCACGCAGGGGCAGCAGGAGCGCCGACAGATGGGCCGGCAGGATCGCGCATTGCCGCATGTCGGCCACGTAACTGCTTTTTCGCTCGTGAAAGCCGACCAGGATGCCACCCTTCTTGGCGACAAAACGCACCGACAGGCGAGCGCGACGGCGATAACCCCAAGGCCAACCATGGATCGGCGCGTAAAGCTCCTCTGCCCTCACCCTGCCGATGTGCCACAGGTTGTCCTCAAGCAGCCGCTGCTTCGCCGCCACCTGTGCCGCGGGCTCGAGATGCTGCATGCTGCAGCCGCCGCAGACACCGAAGTGTGGACAGCGCGGTGGCACACGGTCGCTGGACGGCTGCAGCAGCGTCACCGTGCGCGCCAGTTCGTAGGCGGGCTTGCGGCGATAACTGGCGTACTCGACGAGCTCGCCCGGCAGGGCTCCTTCGACAAAGACCGTCTTGCCCTCGAGTCGCGTCACGCCACGCGCCTCGTGATCGAGTGATTCGATGATTCCGGTTGGCATCGATGACTTCCGCAGCAATGGGGGTGCGCGATTCTATCGCGAAGCGCTGCTGCGTGGCCCCCGGGGAAGAACGTGCGACGTCGGCGCCGGCCCCCTGGCGACGGCGGCCCGCTACCGGGAACAGGAAGCGGGCTGCTGCTCCCGCTTGACTCCCGGGAGCTTTTGCCGCAGCCTTCGGCATCGACACCACGGGCGAAGGGAAGGGAAACGCGAGCGATGAGCAGCAGGCTGATCACGACCTGGAGCGAGTATGACCACGCGGTACAGGAGCTCCTCGATCTGTCCCCGACCAGGCTGGACATCTTCGACGAGGATCTGGCAGCGCTGAAGCTCGAGACCGCGCCGCGGGTGGCCGCCCTGCGCGCTCTGCTCGTCGCCGCCAGTCACCACCGGCAACTGCGCATCGTCGTTCGCAAACGTGAGTTCGTCTGCCAGTACAGCCCGCACCTGATGAACCTGTTGCAGCTTTACGCGCCGTTATTGACGATCATTCACGCGCCGCCGCACCTGGACAGACTTGACGATTGCCTGATGATCGCCGACGACCGGCACACTCTCGTCCGCTTTCATCGCGAGCAGCCGCGTGCCAGGTTGATCGTCGATGACGCCAGCGAGTGCGCCCCATATTCCCAGCGCTTCGCTGAGGTCCTTGGAGAGGGGGGAGATGCGCTCGGATCGACGACGCTCGGACTCTAGCGCCGTCACGATCGTTGCCGAACGGCGCTGGCGTTCGCCACCGAACCATCACGGCTGGCAACGCCGGCACTTTCCCTTCGACGAAAGCAACACAGCTTGACTCGCTCGCAAGCCAACCTCGTCCTGCTCAGCGTGGCCCTGATCTGGGGCCTGGCCTTCGTTGCCCAGGCGGAGGGGATGGCTGGAGTGGGGCCGCTGACCTTCACCGGCATCCGTTTCCTGCTCGGCGCGGTGATCGTGCTGCCGCTGGCCTGGCGCGAGTGGCAGCAACGGTCGCCGCATCGCATGCCAGCCCGTGCCGGGGACGTTTTCGGCGTCGGCGCCCTGGGCGTGCTGCTGATGCTCGGCGCAGCGCTGCAACAGATCGGCATCACCGGCACGACGGTGACCAACGCCGGCTTCCTGACGGCACTCTACGTACCGCTGGTACCGCTGCTGGCCTCGCTTCTGCTGCGCACCCGGCCGCACTGGTCGGTCTGGCCGACGTCGCTCGGCTGCCTCGGCGGCACTTGGCTGCTGGCTGGCGCGCAGGGGCTGGCGCCGGCCGCCGGCGACCTGTGGGTCGTCGGCAGCAGCCTGTTCTGGGCGCTGCACGTCCTCTTCGTCGGCCGCATTGCAGAGCGCATCGCTGCGCCGTTCCTCATCGCCTGCGGACAGTTCCTTGTCTGCGGCATCGGCAGCCTGCTCTGGGGAACACTGACCGAGACCATCACCCTGGACGGGATTCGCCAGGCCCTGCTGCCGATCGGCTATGCCGGGATCGTCTCCGTGGCCATCGGCTTCACGGCACAGGTGATCGGGCAGCGCTACGCGCAGCCGTCGGATGCGGCGATCATGCTCTCTGCCGAAACCGTCTTCGCCGCGCTCTTTGGCTACCTGCTGATGGGCGAACGGCTGCATGCAGCCGGAATCGTCGGTTGCGCGCTGATCCTCGCCTGCATCATCATCGTCCAGATTGCGCCACTGCACGCGGCCCGCCACCGCGCGCGCGCAGGATGAGCCTCGCGCTCCCTTCGGCGAGGCTGTGCCTGGCCGCTACGGCGGCAACGATCCAGACGACCGACTCGGGGCGGTGGCAACGCACCCCACTTCCATGCGCCCAGAACGGCTACAGGCGGCGAAAACGGCCAACCGCGGACTGTGCCGGCTCCGCGAGCAACCATCCCGCCGCAGAGTTCCTCACTTGACCCGCTGCAGTCGCGCGCGACCACCCGCGGGCGGCGGTTCCGGCGGCTCCGCCGGATCCAGTTCGACCGTTGCCTCAGGCGCTGCGATGCTTTCCGGCTCGAAAGCCATGCCGGCACCATTCTCGCGTGCATAGATCGCCGAAACACTTCCCATCGGCACCCAGATGTCTCGGGCAACACCGGAGAAACGCGCCTGAAAGCTGATGCCGCCATTGGCGATCTCGAGTTGCGCCGTCGCCTCGTAACCGACATTGAGCACGATCTGGCCGTCGCGGACATGCTCCCGCGGAACGCGCGTGCTGGCGTCCACCGCGACGGCGAGGTAGGGAGTGAAGCCGTTGTCGCAACACCATTGGTGAATGGCGCGGATCAGATAGGGTTTGGTGGAGGGCAGGTTGGCGTTCATCTTCCAGCGAGCTCAGTCATGACGTGCAGGGCAACCGGCGAGCGTCGGCGGCCTTGGCAGCAGTACCACTCTCAGCGGCGCATGGCCTTTTCCGATGGCGTCAGGGCATCGATGAAGCCTTGACGGCTGAAAATGCGCTCACCGTACTTCATCAGGGGTGCCGCGGCTTTCGACAGCTCGATCCCGTAATGGTCGAGCCGCCAGAGAAGCGGGGCAATGGCGACATCGAGCATCGAAAACTCCTCGCCAAGCATGTGCTTCTGCTTGACGAAGACCGGCGCCATCTCCGTGAGTCGATCGCGGATCTGGGCGCGGGAGCGGTCGGCCGCCTTGCTGTTCTTTTCCAGCGCCTCGATGTAGGAGAAAACCTCGCGTTCCATGGTGATCAGCAGCTGACGCGCGCGCGCGCGCATGATCGGATCGGCCGGCATCAGCTGCGGATGCGGGAAGCGCTCGTCGATGTACTCGTTGATGATGTTCGGCTCGTACAGGATGAGGTCGCGTTCGACCAACACGGGAACGCGCCCGTAGGGATTGATGATGGCGATGTCCTCTGGCTTGGCGAACAGGTCGACATCGATCACCTGAAAATCCATGCCCTTTTCGTAGAGGACGATGCGGCAGCGGTGACTGAACGGGCAGGTGGTCCCGGAATAGAGATTCATCATGATCAATACCTCAAAAGCGAATCGGCATCGCAACGGCAGCGGACGTTCCCCACGCCCTCGCCGGCGATGCCGCGGCCCGATGACCCGGCTCTTCTTCTTGGCTTACTTGACGTCTTTCCAGTAAGCTTTCTTCAATGCGTAGGCAAAACCGAAGAACACCACGAGAAAGGCGAGGACGCCAAAACCCAGGTTCTTGCGGAAACCCGCATGCGGTTCGGCAAGCCAGACCATGAAACCCACCAGATCCCCGATGAGCTTGTCGTAATCGGCCGCAGACAGGCTGCCGGGAGCCAACAGCTCGAGCTTGTGATCCTTGTTCAGTACCTGCACGCCCTGTAGCTGCCCGAGTACGTGCGGCATGCCGACGTTCTCGAAGACGACGTTGTTCCAGCCGGTCGGCCGCTTCTCATCGACGTAGAAGGAGCGCAGGTAGGTATACAGCCAGTCCGCACCGCTGCCGTCTGCCGATGACCGGGCGCGAGCGATCAGCGTCAGGTCCGGTGGCGCGGCGCCGAACCATCTCTTCTGCTCATCGGGGCGAGCGGCAACGCGCATCGTCTCGCCGATCTTCTCGGCGGTGAACATCAGGTTGTCGCGTACCTGCTGCTCGGTCAGACCGAGCTCGGTCAGGCGCGAGTAACGGGCGAAACTGGCGCCATGGCAGTTCAGACAGTAGTTGACGAATGTGCGGGCACCGCTCTGCAAGGCAGCGTTGTCGCCTTGTACGTTGGGCGCCCTGTCGAGATGGATGGCAGCGCCGCTGGCCAGGGCAAGAGCCGGCGCGAAGAGCAGCGCGGCAAGCAGTTTTTTCATTTTGTCCATTCCTTTACATCGTCACGCGATCAGGTTCCGGCTTGTACTTGTCTATCTTCGACCACCACGGCATCGTCAGGAAGAAAAGGAAGTAGTAAGCGGTGAGGATCTGCGCAACCGGAGCGCCCGGGATGACACCGAAGAAGGCATACGAAGGCGGTTGCGTACCCAGGAATCCGAGCAGGACGAAGGAAATGACGAACAGGGTCAGCAGGGTCTTGAAGATCGGGCCACGGTAGCGAATGGACTTCACCGGGCTGCGGTCGAGCCACGGCAGAAAGGCGAGGATCACCACGCCGGCCCCCATCAGCACGACTCCCCAGAACTTCGCGTCGATGCCAAACAGCGGCCAGACCATCGCCCGCAGCAGGGAGTAGTAGGGCGTGAAATACCACACCGGGGCAATGTGTGGCGGGGTCTTCAGTGGATCCGCCGGCAGGAAGTTGTTGTACTCGAGGAAGTAGCCGCCGCCCTCGGGCGCAAAGAAGACGATGATCGAGAAGACCATCAGGAAGACCACGACACCAACGATGTCCTTCACCGTATAGTACGGGTGGAAGGGGATGCCGTCGAGCGGATTGCCATGGACATCCTTGCGCTTCTTGATCTCGACTCCATCCGGATTGTTCGAGCCGACTTCATGCAGCGCCAGGATGTGTGCCGCGATGAGGCCAAGGAGGACGAGTGGGACGGCGATGACGTGGAAGGAGAAGAAGCGATTGAGCGTCGCGTCGCCGACGACGAAGTCGCCGCGAATCCAGACCGACAGCGGCTCGCCGATCAGCGGAATGGCCGAAAACAGATTGACGATGACCTGCGCTCCCCAGAACGACATCTGCCCCCAGGGCAACAGGTAGCCCATGAAGGCTTCGGCCATCAGGCAGAGAAAGATCAGCGTACCGAAGACCCAGATCAGCTCGCGCGGCTGCCGGTACGAGCCATACAGCAAGCCACGGAACATGTGCAGGTACACGACGATGAAGAACGCCGAGGCGCCCGTCGAGTGCATGTAGCGGATCAGCCAGCCCCAGTTGACGTCGCGCATGATGTATTCGACGCTGGCAAAGGCGACCGGGATGCCGTTCTCGTTGAGCGACGCGTCCGGCTTGTAGTGCATGACGAGGAAGATGCCGGTGACGATCTGGATGACCAGCACCAGCATCGCCAGCGAACCGAAGAAGTACCAGAAGTTGAAGTTCTTCGGTGCGTAATACTCTGACAGGTGCCCGCGCCACATCGAAGTCGCCGGGAAGCGCGCATCGAACCACTCGAGCAGGTTGCCCTGCAGCGAGCCGTCAGACTTGTATTTTTCGAAATTGGTGTTCGACGCCATGGCTTAGGCCCCCTTCTTGTCTTCACCGATAAGGATCCGCTTATCGGACAGGTACATGTGCCGGGGCACCTCGAGATTGTCGGGTGCCGGCTTGCTCTTGAAGACTCGGCCGGCGAAGTCGAAGGTCGAACCATGACAGGGACAGAGGAAACCGCCCAGCCAGGCGCCGTCCATCCCCTCTTCGGTACCGCGCCTGAACTTCGCCGAGGGCGAGCACCCGAGATGCGTGCAGATGCCCACGACAACCATGATTTCGGGCTTGATCGAACGCGTTTCGTTCCTGCAGTAATCCGGCTGCATGTTCTTTTCCGACTTCGGGTCGGCCATTTCGCCATCGAGCTTGGGCAGCGTCTCAAGCATGTGCGTCGTACGGTTGATGATCCACACTGGCCGACCGCGCCACTCGACGGTGATCATCTGGCCGGGCTCGAGACTGCCGATATCGACTTCAACCGGTGCACCGGCCGCCCTTGCCCGCTCGGACGGCAGCATGCTGGAGACGAAAGGTACGAGCGCAGCGATCGCCCCCACCCCGCCAACCGCAGCGGTGGCGACGATCAGTCGCCGCCTTCCGCCGTCCACCTTGCACTCATTGCTCATAGCGCTGATCCCTAGGACGTAGTAAAAGTTGCTTCATACCAAACCGCACCATTATACGCCAATCTCCATACGGTTTTGAATCCGGAACCGCCGCAAGTCCTTATGCAGCAAGCGGTCGGCGTTCTCGCAGAGCCTGCGCCAGGGTCCCGGCATCGACGTATTCGAGCTCGCCGCCGACCGGCACGCCGCGCGCGATTCGCGATACGCTGACGCCACGACTGCGCAACATCTCGCCGAGGTAGTGTGCCGTCGCCTCTCCCTCGTTCGTGTAATTGGTGGCGATGATCACTTCGCGCACCACCCCATCACACGCGCGCGCGAGCAATCGCTCGAGGCGCAGTTCGGCCGGTCCGACGCCATCAAGCGGCGACACGCGCCCCATCAGCACGTAGTACAGCCCGGCGTAGGCATGCGTCTGTTCGAGCATGTTCATGTCGACCGGCGTCTCGACAACGCACAACAGGGCAGGATCCCGCTTGCTGGACTGGCAGCGCGAACAGATCTCCGCTTCGCTGAAGGTGTTGCAGCGCTGACAGTGCCGCAGCGCCGTCAGCGCCAGCTGCAGTGCGCCGGCGAGACGCTGCGCACCCTCGCGGTCGTGCTGCATCAGGTGGTAGGCCATCCGCTGCGCCGACTTCGGCCCCACGCCCGGCAGACAGCGCAGAGCCTCGATCAGCGACTCGAGGCTCGACGGCGTCGTCATCAGAACGGCATCTTGAACCCGGGCGGCAGGTTGAGTCCCGCCGAAAAGCCGGCCATCCGTTCCTGGGAAGCCTGCTCGGCACGCCGCATCGCGTCGTTCAGCGCCGCCGCGACGAGATCCTCGAGCATTTCCCGGTCGTCCATCACCGATGGGTCGATCGTCACCCGGCGCACACTGTGCGCGCAGGTCATCAGCACCTTGACCATGCCGGCGCCCGACTGCCCTTCGACTTCGAGCTGCGCCAACTGCTCCTGGGCCTTCTTCATGTTTTCCTGCATCTGCTGGGCCTGTTTCATCAGGCCGGCGATTCCACCTTTCATCATTTCTCTTGCCTCGATCGGAACTTAAACGGGTTTGATTGACGATTCGATCAGGGTTGCGTCGAACATCTCGATTATCTCGCGCACGAACCCATCCTGCTCGACCGACGCGATCGCGCGGTCCATGCGCTCCTGGCGGTCGCGCTGTGCCGCCGCCGCCGGAGTATCACCCGAACCCTCCGCGACCGCGATGTTCAACTGGATCGGCATGGCGAAATGGTCGACGAGTGTCTGCTGCAGCTTGTCCTGCGCCGCCCTCATCAGCAGATGGCGGTGCCTTGGCGCCAGCTGCAGCTGGACGCGGCCGGCTGCCAGCTCGCACAGCTCGCAGTGCTGCGCCAGTTCACGCGCCATGCCGGTCGGCTTGATGGCGGCAAGCAGCTCGTGCCAGTCGCCTGCTGGCGGTGCCGACCCCGACCCGACACGCGTCGGCACCAGTGGTGGCGTTGGCGGTGGCCCCGCTCGCGCGACGCCAGGCGAGGCGTCGGCACGGACAGGCGGCGACGGCCGCGTCGCATCGGCAAGCGGCAGTGATTTCGTCGACGGCCGGCCGGCGCTGCTGGCTGCGGCCAGTGCCCGCCCGCTGGCGGCCTCCTCCGACTCCGGACGGAAGGCATGCAGGCGCAACAGGGTCATCACGAAACCGGCCTGCTCGTCTGGCGCCAGCGGCAGCTCCTGACGACCATGCACCGCCATCTGATAGGCCAGCTGCACGTACTCGGGGTCAAGTCGGGCAGCGATGCCGAGCAGTCGCGCACGCTCCGGAAGATCGTCGGCAATCGCCTGCGGCGCGAGCTGCGCGACCTGCACGCGAGTGAACAGGGCTGCCAGTTCCTGCAGGGCAGCATCGAACGACAGGCTGCGCGCCGCCATGTCATCGGCCACCTGCAGCATTCCTGCGGGGTTGCTGGCGAGCAGGGCGTCGAGAATGGAAAACAGGTAGTCCAGATCGACGGCACCCAGCATTTGTCTCACCAGCGCCTCCTCGACCCTCCCCGAACCATGCGCAATCGCCTGGTCGAGCAGGGACAGCGCGTCGCGCATGCTGCCCGCAGCCGAGCGCGCGAGCAGCTGCAGCGCACCCGCTTCGGCGCCGATCGCCTCGACATCGAGAATCTGCCGCAAGTGGTTGGCAATCAGAGGCTGCGTCATCTGTTTCAGATTGAACTGCAGGCAGCGCGAGAGGACGGTGACCGGAATCTTCTGTGGATCGGTCGTGGCGAGAATGAACTTGACGTGCTCGGGTGGCTCCTCGAGTGTCTTCAACATGGCGTTGAAAGCCGAGTTGGAGAGCATGTGCACCTCGTCGATGACGTACACCTTGAAGCGGCCTCGTGTAGGTGCATAAACCGCATTCTCGAGGAGCTGCCGCATCTCGTCGACGCGGGTATTGGTTGCCGCATCGACCTCGAGGAGGTCGACGAAGCGCCCGGCGTCGATTTCCTGGCAGGCGGAACAGAGCCCGCATGGCACCGCGGTGACGCCTGTTTCGCAGTTCAGTGCCTTGGCCAGGATGCGCGCCAGCGTCGTCTTGCCAACCCCCCGCGTACCGGTGAACAAGTAGGCATGGTGCAGGCGCTGCGCCGTCAGCGCATGCTCGAGCGCGCGCACGACGTGTTCCTGTCCGACGAGGCTGGCAAACGTGCGCGGGCGCCATTTGCGCGCCAGGACCTGGTAGCTCATGCGCGGATTCTAGCAGATGGCGCCTCGGGCCCCGTGACAGTTTGCTTGCCACCGGTACCGCGGGACCGCGCCCGGGCCACGCCGTCGGCCTGCATCGACGCGGCCAGGAGAGGAAGTGGCGAGCCTTACCCCCGGCACTCGCATCAGACGGCTGTGGCTGCTTCCTTCCGGACCTGACCAGGTTCACCATCCTGCGATGCGGGGAGACCCGCCAGAACGAATGCTAGCACATCGACCACCGCCGCGCCGGAAATGCCGCAGGAAGTCGGCAAGAATGAATGCCTGGCTCGCCGGAAGTGCGTCGGCAAAGGAAATCATCACTTCACTGCGCGGCAATTCAAGCAGGCCGGTACGGAGACTGGGCAGATCGAGGCAGGAGAGGCCCATCGCCTGCCCCGCAAGCGACCGCCGCCAAGCTGTCGCAAGTGAACTGTATGTCCCGGTGATCGCGCGTCGGCGATGCGCCCATCTCTTTGATCGCGTCCATCAGCACCTCGGTACCGCAGGTCGGCAACCCTGTCGGGGATTGATCTCTCGCTGACCAGGTACTTGCTCGCGATGCCCCGTTGCCCGAGGTACTGGGCCGCCCGGGCCATGCTCCTTCCTCTTCAGAGGTGTGCGGCGGCGTCGGTCTTCTGCGGGCGATGGACCACTGCAGGCAAGAGGAGGGGTCAATCTGAGTTTCGCCGCTGCAATTCCTGCTGCGCACTCTGTCGATCGGCCGCTGCGCCGAAGCCGACATGCAGCACGCCGACGGAGTCGGCGCATCGGCACGAAGCCGGGCGATGGGCAGCGAATGCCTTAGAATCCGTCTTTTTCCGCCCACCCACCGCCTGCCGCCAGATCGATGGCGCATGCTGCCGGAGGAACCGTCTCGCCGCCGCGCCAGAAGCCCGGCGCAGGCGCTGGCGGCGGCAAAGCGCCGCCACTCTAGGTGAAAATCGTGACGACCAAGAACGAAGCCACCCGAATCTGCCTCGTCCGCCATGGCGAGACGACCTGGAATGCGGAAAAACGCATTCAGGGTCAGATCGACATCGGACTCAATGCCGCAGGCCTGGCACAGGCGCAGGCGGCGGCAGACTGGCTCGCCGCCGGCGGCGCGGTGGCTGCCCTGTACAGCAGCGACCTCCTGCGCGCACGCCAGACGGCCGAGCGCATCGCCAACAGGCTGAAGCTTCAGCCCGCTTTCCGGCCGGACTTCCGCGAACGACGCTACGGGTTCTTCGAAGGGCTGACCTATGACGAGTCACGCGCGCGCTATCCAGCGGATTACCACGCCTTCGAGACCCGCGAGCCCGACTTCGTCATCCCATTCGGCGGCGAGAGCCTGCGGCAACTGCACACCCGGGTCAGCGGCGGTCTGAGCCAACTGGCCACCGCACACGAGGGAGAAACGATCATCGTCGTCACCCACGGCGGCGTCCTCGACATCGTCAACCGTCTGGCGCGCGGCAATCCGCTGTCCGCCCCACGCGACTTCCTGATTCCGAACGCCGCCATCAACTGGCTGTCCGTCCGTGACCAGCAATGGATCCTGGAAACCTGGGGCCAGACCGAACACCTTGCCGGCTTCGGGCTCGACGAGCTACCCTAGACGGCACTTCGAACCTGGAAAGGGAGCCCAACGGGCAGGTGAACCGGCACCCGGATGCGCCGCTCCACGGTCACCGATGCCGGGGTGCGTTTCTGGCAGCAGGTGACGGGCGCGCGAGAACGCCCGAAAGCTTCGCCGGGGCCGGGCAAGCGCTGCCTGTGTCAGCCGGTGATGTACTTTTCCATCTGCTCGATGATGAACTTCTGCTCGCAGATCGTTTCCTTGACCACATCACCGATCGAAACGATGCCGACGACCTTGCCCTCCGCGAGCACCGGCAAGTGACGGAAGTGCTTCTCGGTCATGATGGCCATGCACTCATCGACGGTCTGCTCCGGTGTCACGTAGAGCACCTTGTCGGACATGATCTCGGCGACTCGGGTTTCCTTGGACGCCTTGCCTTGCAGAATGACCTTGCGCGCATAGTCGCGTTCCGACAGGATACCGACGAGCTTGTCGCCGTCGAGCACCAGGACGGCACCGACGTTGGCATCCGACATCACCTGCAAGGCACGGAAAACCGGATCTTCGGGCGCGACAACTGCCAAGTCTGCGCTCTTGGCAGCGAGGATTTGCCTGAGTGTCTTCATGAAGCGTCCTTTCTGGTCCGTGAGGCACCCGCTGTGAGACGTCCGACGCGCGCTCCGAGGGGTGCGAAAAGGGCTGGCGGTTGCACCGTGACCGGCAACCGCCGGCACCAGCCGGCCGCCAGAGGTCTAGCGCAGACCTGCAGCGTACTCGGCAACCGCGTTGATCTGGTGATCGGAAAGCTTGCCGGCGATGACCCGCATCATCTTCTCCGAATCGTTGGCCCGCTCGTGACTCCGGAAGCTCTTCAACTGGCCTGCGGTATACTCGGCGTACTGACCCGCGAGGCGCGGATACTGGCTCGGCAGACCGGCGCCCGCCGGACCGTGGCAACCGGCACACGCCGGCACGCCCTTCGAAAAATCTCCCATACGCCAGAGGGACTTGCCCTCCACCAGGAGCTTCTCGTCCTTGGCCACCGAGGGCTTGATCTTCTGCTGTGCGAAATACAGCGCGAGGGCGCGCATGTCGTCATCCGACAGCGCCGCAACCATGCCGCCCATGATCGCATTGTTGCGTACCGGCGGCTTGCCATCGATCGACTTGAAGTTGCTCAGCTGCTTGTAGAGATACTCGGGAAGCTGACCGGCGATGATGGGATTGGCCGCCGCCGGACTGTTGCCGTCGGCACCATGGCAGGCCACACAGACCCCCTCGGCGATTTCCTTGGCCTTGGCCAGGTCGGGCTTTGCCTTCGCCTGTTCGGCGGCGAGGACGGGGAGACTGGCGGCCAGGAGAACCGCTAGTGCCGTGGTACGAATCATGTCCAAACTCCCAATGACAACGATGACTGAGCTGAGGCCTGCGAAGCCGGGCAACAAGCTGGTATTCTATATCAGTTTGGCAGCGCGACGCGCTCCTCCCGCCCGCGCCACCTTGGCACCCCCCATCCTCCCACCTCCCATCGGGTTCCTCCATGCCCCTCTTTCAGAAGGCAGTCTTCCAGACGACGGTGGCCCGACTGCAGGATCTGCCGGGCGATTCGCAAGCCGAAATCGCGTTTGCCGGCCGTTCGAACTCCGGCAAGTCATCGGCGATCAACGCCCTCGCCAACCACACGCGTCTCGCCTTCGTCTCGCGCACACCCGGACGGACCCAGCATCTCAACTATTTCCGGATAGCAGCCGGCAAGTATCTCGTGGACCTGCCCGGCTATGGCTATGCCAAGGCACCGGAAGAGATCCGTTCCCAGTGGGAGGGTCTGCTGGCGCCCTATCTGCGCTACCGCGAGGCGCTCTGCGGCCTCGTCCTGATCATGGACAGCCGCCACCCGCTGACCGAGCTCGACCTGCAGATGCTCGGCTGGTTTGCTCCAACGGGCAAACCAATACATGTCCTGTTGTCGAAGGCGGACAAGCTGACCCGGCAGCAGCAGGATCTCGCGGCGCGCGAGGTCGCCACGGTACTGGCGACCACCGGCGGCCGCTGTACGTGGCAGTTCTTCTCGAGCCTGAGGAGGTTGGGCATCGGGCAAGCCGAGGCCGTTCTCGGCGGCTGGGTCGGCATGCGCGCCCAGGAAGCGGCAGCATCGCCCGCCAGCTCGCCTGGCGCGAGCAGCGCGCGCAAGAAGCGCGCGGCGATCGGCTGGAGCGCACGCAGCGCGACCAACGCCGGCCAGCAACAAAAAAAAACCCCCGGCAAAGGGGGGAGCCGGGGGCAGGACATGCCTTAAGGGAATAAGGCACCCGCTCAGGGAGGTGAAGCGGGAGACGGCAGCGCCATCTGCTGTCATGGAGTGCTGCGGGCCCCGAACAGTTCCCGCGGCACGTCGAGAATTCAATTAATTGTGTTTATCCACCACCTGCAGACAGACGCCGCCCATGCCCAACCACTGCCAGTTCCCTGCCACCCGCATGCGGCGCATGCGAAGTGACGACTTCAGCCGTCGCCTGATGCGCGAAAATCACCTGCGCGTCGATGACCTGATCTACCCGGTCTTCGTCGTCGAAGGCAGCGGCCGGGTGGAGCCCGTTCCCTCGATGCCCGGGGTCGAGCGACAGAGCCTCGACCGGTTGCTGAAGACGGCCGAGCGAGCCCTTTCTCTGGGAATCCCTGCGATTGCCCTCTTCCCGGTGGTTGACGCCAGCCGCAAGACAGCCGCGGCGGTAGAGGCGCTGAACCCGGACGGCCTGGTACCGCGAGTGGTGCTGGCGCTGAAGAAGGAACTCCCGGAACTCGGCGTCATCACCGACGTTGCGCTCGACCCGTACACCAGCCACGGACAGGACGGCCTGATCGACGCCAATGATCCGCGGGCCTACGTTCTCAACGACCAGACGATCGAGGTGCTCGCCCGGCAGGCCCTGATGCACGCGCAGGCGGGCGCCGACATCGTCGCGCCCTCGGACATGATGGACGGCCGCGTCGGCCGCATCCGTCGCGAACTCGACGACGCAGGCGCGATTCACACCCGCATCCTCGCCTACTCTGCAAAGTATGCCTCGAGCTTCTATGGACCGTTCCGTGACGCGGTCGGCTCGGCAGGCAACCTCGGCAAGGGCAACAAGTACAGCTACCAGATGGATCCAGCCAACAGCGACGAGGCTGTGCGCGAGGTGGCTCTCGACATCAGCGAAGGGGCCGACATGGTGATGGTCAAGCCGGGCATGCCCTACCTCGACATTGTTCGCCGCGTCAAGGACGAGTTCCGGGTGCCGACCTACGTCTATCAGGTCAGCGGCGAGTACGCGATGCTCAAGGCCGCGGCGCAGAACGGCTGGCTCGACGAGAAAGCCTGTGTGCTGGAGAGCCTTCTGGCGTGCAAGCGCGCGGGTGCCGACGGCATCCTCAGCTACTTTGCCCTCAGCGCCGCCGCTTGGCTCAGGAACCCGGCCTGACGGCGGCGAGCGCGGGATGCCGGCGGCGAGTGCCCTGCATCGCGGCTTCGACGTAGCGGTAGAAGAGGGCTGCAGCGGCCATGCTCAGCAGCCACGCAACGACCAGGCCGACGAGGTTGAACCAAGGGTCGTTGCGGGCAAAGCGCGAGAAAAGCGCGTTCACCAGCAGGCAGACCGGAAAATGGACCAGGAACAACGAATAGGAGGTTCGTCCGAGATAACCGATCAGGTGTGACTTCGGCCAGCCCTCGAGAACGCCGAAGAGCCGGGCGAGGGCAAGCGCCAGCGCTACCACGAGGGCGACCGCGATGCGCGGCCGATACTCGACCAGCAGAGTGAGCAGGACCACCGCCACCACCGGCGCGAGCCAGCAGGCGGCACGCCGCGGCCGACCGTTGGTCGCCCAGTAGCTGGCCACGCCGAGCGCGTAGGAGCCGAAGAAATAGACCCCCCAGCTGTCCCACTCGGCATCGCGATTGAAATGAAGGAGCGACGCCACCGCCAACGCCGCGACCAGGCAGGCCGCAATGGCCGCTTCGCGCGCAGCGCCTACCGCGACCTGCCGTGCCAGCCACAACAGGCCGAGCAGGAGCGCGAACAACTGGAAGTCTATGGCGATGTACCAGACGCCCGCCGACAGTCCCTCATGGCCGAGAACGCTCTGCAGCAGGAAGACATGCGCCAGCACCTGCGGCACGGATGGAGGCGCCGGCAAGGAATCGTGCGCCATCAGCGCGCGACTGATGGCGGCGCTGAGCAGCGCGACCAGGAGCGCAACCAGATAGGGGCTGGCCAGCTTGCAGTAGCGCTTCCAGAGGACGCCGAGCGGCTCGCTGACCCGCAGGCAACCAGCGGGTGCCAGGCTCTGCACGGCCAGGAAACCACCGAGTACGAGAAACACCTGGACCGCGTAACGCGCTTCCTGGCTCAACCAGGAAATCGCATCCGGCGCCAGCGCATGGGCATGGTCGGACATCGGGCCGTAGAAGGCCAGGTGATGGAGGACGATCAACTGTGCGGCGAGCGCCTTGAGCGCGTCTATGAAGGGCAATCGGGAAGGCATCGTGTGAACTTGTCGGCTCAATGGTCAAGGAAGCGTTGGCGGTATTCGTCGATCGGCAGTGGCCGTCCGCACAGGTAGCCCTGCATCTCGTCGCAGCCTGCGTCGGCCAGGAAATCGCGCTGCAAGTCCGACTCGACCCCCTCGGCGATGACCGTCAGCTGCAGGCTGTGCGCCAGCGCGATCACCGCCCTCGTGATCGCGCAGTCCTCGACGTCGGCCGGCAAGCCGCGCACGAAGCTCTGATCGATCTTCAGCTTGTTGATCGGCAGCCGCTTGAGATACGCCAGCGAGGAATAGCCGGTGCCGAAATCGTCGATGACCAGGCTGATGCCCATCGCCCGCAGGTTGTCGAGCACCTGCACGCTGCCTTCGGCATGGCTCATGATGGCACTCTCGGTGATCTCCAGCTCGATGCAGCTCGCTGCCAACCCGGAAGTGGCGATCGCCTTGCGCGCCGTCTGCTCGATGCCACCGCGGCTGAACTCGACGCCGGAGACGTTGATCGACAGCACGCCGGGAGCAAGCCCGGCGGCAAGCCAGTCCGCCCAGTGGCGTGCCGCCGTCAGCAGGACCCATTCGCCGATCGCCACGATCAGACCCGACTCCTCGGCCAACCTGATGAACTCGCCGGGCATCACCAGCCCGTGCGCCGGTCGCGACCAGCGCACCAGAGCCTCGGCTCCCAACAGCCGGCCATCGTGCAGGGAGAACTGCGGCTGCAGGTAGACGCGCAGATCGCCCCGCTCGATGGCACGGCGCAGGTCGGTCTCCATCTGCAGACGTTCGAGCGACGATCCGGCCAGCGCCTTGGTGAAGAAGTCGTACGTATTCCGGCCGCGTTCCTTGGCCCGGTACATCGCCACGTCGGCATTCTTCATCAGCGTTTCGACATCGTTTCCATCCTGGGGGAAAACGCTGATACCGATACTTGCGCCGACAAAGAACTCCTGCCCGACCGTCACCGGAGCGTCCTGCAGCACGACGAGGATCTTCTCGGCGACCAGCGAGGCTGCTCCCGGCTCGACGATCCGCTCGACGATGATCAGGAATTCGTCACCCCCAAGGCGGCCGACGGTATCGGATTCCCGCATCAATCTGCTCAGTCGTCGCGCGACCTCGCAGAGGACCCGATCGCCGGCCTGATGGCCGAGCGTGTCGTTGATGATCTTGAAGCGGTCGAGATCGATGAAGAGGACCGCCAGTTCGCTGCCATCGCGTTGCGCCCGCTGCAGGGCCTTGTGCAAGCGATCCCCGAGCAACAGGCGGTTCGGCAGGCCGGTGAGCGGATCGTGGTGTGCCTGATGCGCCAGTTGATCGTGCGCCCGGCGCAACTCGGTGATGTCCGAGAAGACGCCGACGTAATGGGTCAGGCTGCCCTCGCTGTCCTTCACCGCGCTGATCGTCAGCGATTCGAGGAAGGTCTTTCCGTCCTTGCGCCGGTTCCACAGCTCGCCTTGCCAGTGCCCGCAAGCGGTCAGCGTCTGCCACATCTGCTGATAGAGACCCCGATCCTGGCGACCCGACTGCAGGATACGCGGGTTGCGGCCAATGACCTCCTCCTCGCTGTAGCCAGTGATCTCGGAAAACGCCCGGTTGACAGCAATGATGCGGCCGTCGGGGGCGGTGATCGTAATGCCCTCGGCACTGCTGTCAAACACGGTGGCAGCCTGTTGCAGCCGTGCCTCCATCCGCTTGCGCTCGGTGATGTCGAGCATCACTCCGACCACACCGCTACCGGGCTCGTCGGCGTTGCCGTAGGTCGCCTTGTGGAAGACGACATCGCGCCAGGCACCGTCGGCATGCAGCACCTTGGCCTCATGAACCTGGGAACCGCCACGCGCGAGCAGTTCTTCGTCTGCAGCCCGATAGCGATCGGCGAGTTCGGGCGGCGCGAGGTCGTGGACGGTCGCGCCCACGACCTCGTCGCGCGATCTGCCAATCATTGCCAGGAACGCCTGATTGCAACCCAGGTAGCGCCCCTCGCGATTCTTGTAGTACACCGGGCCGGGAATCGCTTCGATCAACCGACGCATGAAATGGAGTTGCCGCGACAGCTCTCGGGTCCGCTCGCCGACCCGCTGCTCGAGTTCGAGATGGCTCTGCCGCAGCTGCTCCTCAGCCGCCCGTTGCGCCGTGACATCCTCGTAGGTCCAGATCCACGTCCCTGCCTTCTCATCTTCGCCGATGGTGCGCCCGATCGCCCGTACGCGGATTGGCTGTCGATCGCGCCGACAATAGACGAACTCGCCGACGAAGGTCTCCCTTTCCGGATGATGGTCGTAGATCAGCCGCCCGTCCGCCTCCCACGCCTCGTCGCTGGCAAAGAGAATGCGCGCCGATTGTCCCTTCAGTCCACCCGGAGGGTAACCGAAGATCTCCTCGCAGCGGCGATTGCAGCGCAGGATGGTCTGCTGCCGCTGGTAGGAGATGCCGATCATCGCATTGTCGAAGATCAGTTGCTGCTCCCACAGGCTGTCGACCAGCGCCTCTTCGGCAGCGCGCCGCGCCGTCACATCTTCAAACAGCCAGACCAGGCCCTCGTCCGGGTTGTCCGGGTTGAAGCGACTCCCCGTGACCTGGCACCAGATCGGCGTGCCGTCAGCCTTGCGGTATTCCAGTTCGGCGCTGTAGCGCCCGACGGCATCGATCACCGCATGTGCGCGTTCGCCGGCCTCGAGCCACTGCTGCTCGGTGGCAAAAACGATGCGGGTGGACTGGCCGGGCAAGGTCCCGGGCGGATAGCCGAACATTTTCTCGAAGCTCGGATTGCAGCGCTGGATGATCCGATCACGCAGGAACGCGATGCCGACCGGCGCACGTTCGAAGATCACGGCCTGCTCGCGCAGCAAGGCATCCATGGCACGGCTGGCGTGCCGCTTCTCGGTGACGTCCTCGAACAGCCAGACGAACCCCTCCTCGCGTCGCTGCGGATTGAGCAGACTGCCGGTGACCTGGCACCAGAGCGGCGCGCCGTCAGCGCGCCGGTACTCCACTTCACCGACGTAGCGCCCGCTTGCCTCGATGAGCCTGCGGGTCTCCTCGCCCTTCGCGCGCCAGGCCTCCTCACTGGCGAAAAGCAGGCGCGTGCAGCGTCCCGGCAGGTAGCCCGGCGCGTAGCCGAACATCCTCTCGAGCGCCGGATTGCAGCGTTGAATGATGCGCTCGCGAATGAAGGCGATCCCGATCGGCGCCCGCTCGAAAATCAGCGTCTGTTCGCGCAACAGGCTGTCGTTCAGGGCACGGGCGCGGACCTCGTCCGAGATGTCGCGCACGATCCAGACCGTGCCGTTGCGGGGTGCCGCCGGATCGATGGCCCGGGCCACCAGATGGGCGACGAAGATGCGGCCATCACGACGCATCATGTTGGTCGCCAGATCGAGCACCTGGCCAACGCGCAAGGGCGATCGTGCCCGTCGCCGCAGGTCGTCGCAGGCCTCGCTGTCAGGAAAAAAGACGAGATCGGGCTGCCCCACCAGAGTCCCCGGCAGCCAGCCGAAGAGTTCTTCGGCGCGCGGGTTGCAACGATAGACCAGACGGTTGCGGATGCACACCACGGCCACCCCCGAATGATCGAGGATGGCGCGGTATTCCAGCAACTGTTCTGCGAGTGAGTCCGACTTCCTCATGGCGCTCCAACCGTGCCACCAGGGTGCCGCCTTCTGGTCCGGGAGCACGACCGCGAGCCGGACTGCGGCAACTGCAGGCGGTGCCAATACCGCGGCAGATCGAGCACCGAGCGCAACCGCAGGTCGAGCCACGGCGGCTGGCGTGTGCCGCAATGGATCCAGACAGTCTTCATCCCGAGATGTTTCGCCGTCTTCAGGTTCACCAGCGAATCCTCGACCATGATGCAGTGCTGCGGCGACAACCGCTCGCTGCGCAGCAGATGGCGGAAACCGCCGACCGCTGGCTTTGGCTGGAAGCGGAGCCGCTCCACCGAGTAAAGCGCTGCGAAGCGCTGGCGCACCCCGACCAGTTCGAGAACCGCTTCGCTGTAGGCCAGCGGCGCGTTCGAGAAGAGGATCTTGCGCCCGGGCAGGCGACGCAGCATCGCGTTCAGCCCGCGCTCGAAGACCAGCATCCGCTCCAGGTCGGGCAAATCGTGCGTGTGGTGAAGAAAATGATGCGGGTCGATGCCGTGATGGCGCATCAGGCCCAGCAGCGTCGCGCCGTAGCGCTGCCAGTATTCGAGTCGAAGGCTTGTCGCCGCGACTTCATCGACACCGAGCTGGTGGCGGATGTAGGCCGCCATCGCACGGTTGATGTGCGGAAAGATGTACGGCGTGGCATCGTGCAGCGTGTTGTCGAGATCGAACAGCCACACCGGCGACACCGCGTTCAGCGCGGTCTCCCGCTCAATGCGACCTGATCATCGTGCCGACGCCGTGGTCGGTCAGGATTTCCAGCAGCAGGGCGTGTTCGACGCGACCGTCGATGATGTGCACGCTCTTGACCCCGTTGCGCGCGGCATCGAGGGCCGATGCGATCTTCGGCAACATGCCGCCCGACAGGCTGCCGTTGGCGACCATGTCGTCGATCTGTTTCGGTGTCATGCCAGTGATCAGGGCGCCGCTCTCGTCGAGCACTCCCGGCGTGTTGGTCAGCAGCACCAGTTTCTCGGCCTTGAGGATCTCGGCCATCTTGCCGGCGACGACATCGGCGTTGATGTTGTAGGTCTCGCCATTCTTGCCGACACCGATCGGTGCCACCACCGGGATGAAACCGCCGGCCTCGAGATGACCGATCAGCGACGGGTCGATCTGCGTGATGTCGCCAACCTGGCCGACGTCGATCAGGTCTTCCGTGTTGTCGCGATCCGCCAGCAACAGCTTCTTGGCGCGGATGAAGCTGCCGTCCTTGCCGGTCAGCCCGACGGCCTTGCCGCCCGCCTGGTTGATCAGGTTGACGACGTCCTTGTTGACCTGGCCGCCGAGAACCATCTCGACGATCTCCATCGTCTCCGCATCGGTGACGCGCATGCCCTGCACGAAACGGCCTTTCTTGCCGACGCGCTTGAGCAGCGTCTCGATCTGCGGCCCACCGCCGTGGACGACGACGACATGCATCCCCACCAGCTTCAGCAGGACCACGTCGCGGGCAAAGCACTGTTTCAGGTGCTCGTCGGTCATCGCGTTGCCACCGTACTTGACGACGATGGTCCGGCCATGAAAACGTTTGATGTAGGGCAGTGCCTCGGCGAGAATGGCGGCTTCGTCGGCAGGAGTGAGCGAACGGTCGCGCATGGCGGGAATCCTGATGATGACCGGAAGATTCTACCCGGGCGCACGGCAAACACCAAGGCTCCGCACGGCGGAGAACGCACCGGGGCGGCCCGCCGGGCGCGCGGCGTCGACCATGGACAGGCGGCGATGAGCCGCAATGCCGAATCACCGGGCAGGCACCCGGCTGCCCGCTGTGGCCGCTTTGCCCCTTCGCCGACGGGCCCGCTGCACTTCGGCTCGCTCGTCGCGGCCGTCGGCAGCTATCTCGATGCGCGTGCGAGCGCTGGCAACTGGTTGCTGCGCATCGAGGACATCGACCGGCAACGAACCGCTCCCGGTGCCGCCGACGCCATCCTGCGCACGCTCGCCGGACTCGCCTTCGAGTGGGATGGCGAGATCCTCTACCAAAGCCGACGCCGTGATGCCTATCGCGCCGCGTTGAGCCAGCTGCGCGACAACGGCGACATCTACCCCTGCGCCTGCTCGCGGCGCGAGATTGCCGCCCGCGCACCGGCAGTGGGGGTCGATGGTGCCCCGGTATACCCTGGCACCTGCCGTTCCGGCCTGCCGCACGGGCGCGACGCACGCTCCTGGCGCATGCTCGCGCCAGACGAGGAGATCGTTTTCGACGATCGCGTGCAGGGAACGCAGCGGCAGGATGTGGCCGCCGCCGTCGGCGATTTCGTCCTGCTGCGAGCCGACGGAGAGTTCGCCTACCAACTTGCCGTAATGGTGGATGACGCGGCGCAGGGAGTGAACTCGGTCGTCCGTGGCGCCGACCTGCTGGACTCGACGCCTCGCCAGATCTGGCTCGCGCGGCGCCTGCGGCTGCCCGTCCCCACTTACGCGCACCTGCCACTGGTGAGCAACGCCGCCGGTGAGAAGCTTTCGAAGCAGACCCGCGCCCAAGCCATCGACGCCACCATCGGCAGCCCGCTGCTGGCGGCGGCACTGGAGTTTCTCGGCCATGTCGTACCGGCCGACCTGCGCCATGCGCCGCTGCCCGAGTTCTGGCGCTGGGCCATCGCCAACTGGTCGATCACTCGCGTACCGGCACGACGCAGCGCCACCCTTGGTCACCGCCTGCCGCCGTAGCCGCTGATGCCGACGAAGATGCGCAGCAAGCCGTAACTGGCGCGACGCAGCAGGCGCGAGTACCACGGCTGACGTTGCCAGCTGCCAGCCGACAGCTCCCGTGCGCCATCGCGCATGGCTGCCGCCAGGCTCTGCCGCAGTTCATCGGCAAAGCTCCGGTCGAGGACGACGACGTTCGCCTCCCTCGCCAGCAGGAGACTGAAGGGATCGATGTTCGACGAACCGACCGTCGCCCAATGGCGGTCGATGACCGCCACCTTGGCGTGCAGGAAGCTGCGCTGGTACTCGAAGATCCGGATTCCGGCGGCGAGCAGGTTGCCGTAGAGTGCCTGCGTCGCGTAGTGCAGCAGGCGATACTCGACCAGACCCTGCAGCAGGATCGTCACGCGGACGCCCCTGCCGGCGGCAGCCCGCAGCGCCCGCCGGAAACGCCGGCCGGGCAGGAAATAGGCGTTGGCCAGGATGATCTCATCGCGTGCGGCGCCGATCGCTTCGAGATAGGCGCGCTCGATGTCGCGGCGATGGCGCAGGTTGTCGCGCACCAGAAAGGCGGCCGTCTGCTCGCCGCACGCCGCGGCGCTTGCTTCGACCAATCTCGCCAGGCGGTAGCGGCGATTGAGCCGGGCCCAGAGCACCAGTTCCCACAGACGATGGAGCGCCCGCTGGATCGGCACCAGCAGGGGGCCTTCGACGCACACCGCGTAATCGTAGCGCGGCGAGGAACGATGGGGCGAGTTGAAGTCGTCGATGACGTTGATGCCACCGACGAAAGCGACCCGGCCATCGATCAGGGCGAGCTTGCGGTGCAGCCGTCGCAGCCGATGGCGTCGCAGGTGGAAACGTGCAATCTCCGGCCGGTAGACCAGCGCCTGCACGCCGGCAGCATGCAGGTACGGTTGCTGTCGCGTGGCGAACTCGGGTGCGCCGAAGCCGTCGACGAGAACGCGCACGACGACGCCGCGGCGCGCGGCCGCCGCCAGCGCGGCGGCAACGGCTTGCCCGGTTTCGTCATCCTCGAAGATGTAGCTCTCGAGATGCACCTCGCGCTCCGCCGCGCCGATCGCTGCCAGCAGCGCCGGGAAATACTCGCCGCCGCTGTTGAGCAGCCGCAGGCGGTTGCCGGACAGGAACTGGGGTGCCAAGCCCGAACGGGATCAGGGCGAGGCGGGCACGCGGCACCCGCCTCGCCCGCCGCGGGAGCTACTGCTGATTGACGAAGACCACCTGCGCCGGCATCGGCGCCGGGAAACCGGCGGCACCGAGCGACTCGCGAATCGTCTTGTTGGTATCGAAGTACACCTGCCAGTAGTGATCGGTATGGCAATACGGACGGACAGCCAGCAGCGGGCCAACCAGATTCAGTTCGAGGATCTCGACATCGACCGCCGGACTGGCCAGGACGTTGGGAATCGCCGCGACCTTCTCCCTGAGCAGCGCCATCGCCGCCGTGTGATCGGCAGCACCGGACAACTGCGCCTTCAGGTCGACGCGGCGATAGGCATTGCTCGAGTAGTTCTGGATCGTGTCGCCGAAGATCTTGCTGTTGCCGACCAGCGTCAGCACGTTGTCGGGCGTGTTGATCGCCGAGGTGAACAGGCCGACTTCCTTCACCGTTCCGGTGACGCCACCGACGGTCACGAAATCGCCGACCTTGATCGGCCGCAGGATGATCAGGAAGACGCCGCCGGCGAAATTGGCGAGAAGTCCCGACCAGGCGAGGCCGATGGCGACACCGGCGGCGGCGAAGAGGGCGGCGAAAGTGGTCGTCTGGATGCCGAAGTAACCGAGGATGCCGACCACCAGCAGAATGTTCAAGGTGACGTTGATCACCGTGCCGAGGTAGCGCATGACGGTCGCGTCGACCTTCTGCCGCTCGAGCGCGCTCTGCACCAGGTGGCCGACGGTGCCGATCAGCCAGCGTCCGACGACCCAGAAGGCGATCGCGGCAATGATCTTGATTCCCAGCTCCGAACCATACTGCAGCGCCAGCTCCTGCCAACGCGAAATGTCCTGACTCGTCATGAGGTTCTCCCGTTTGTGAGTAGGCCGAAGTTTCCCATCGTCTGCGAGCCAGCGCAAGCACCCGCTACCAGCGGCATGTTCAAAGCCGAAAATATGAATGAGAAAATCTCATTCGTTGGCTGAATTTTTATCGTTTGTCTGCCGACGGCGCAGCCGATACATTCCCCGCGTGATCCCCGCGACCGCACCCGACGGACAGCGGTGGCGGGGCTTCCGGTCTCGCAGACTGCGGGACCATCGACGACACTGGAGAACGAAAATGTCAGAGAGCATCCCGCTGCTGGGCGCCGGGTTCACGCTCGTGGTCATGGTGGCCTTCCTGTCCTCGCCGGGAATCGGCATCGCGATCGAATGGCTCGCACGGCATCGGCAGGAAACGCGCCCCGGCAGCTAGTTCTGCCGCTCCCTTCACAAGACGGGCCCGCGGCCCGCACGGCGGCAACAACCCCGGTCACCACGGGTTGCGGTACTTGCGCCACGCGCTCCAGCTGAAGATCAGGAGCCCCAGCCAGATCAGGCCGAAACTCAGCAGCCGGCTGCCCTGCATCGGCTCGCCGAACAGCCGGACGGCGGTGACGAACTGCAGCGTCGGGTTGATGTACATCAACATGCCGAGCGTCACCAGATCAAGGCGTCGCGCCGCGGCAGCGAACGCCAGCAGCGGCAGGGCCGTGAGCACGCCGGACCCAATCAGCAGCGCCATGGTCGACGGCGCGTGTCCCACCCAGACGGAGTGGCCGCGCTCGGCCTGCCACGCCGCATGGAGCAGGCACAGCGGCAGCATCGTCAGCGTCTCGAGCCAGAGACCCGGGGCGACATCGACCGGCAGGCGCTTGCGGATCAGGCCGTAGGTGCCGAAGGTTGCGGCGAGAACCAGCGACACCCACGGCAGGCGGCCGAAAGCGAGGATCTCGTTGGCGATCGCCGCGACCGCCAGGCCCACCGCCAGCCATTCCAGTCGATCGAGGCGCTCGCCGAGAACGACCAGTCCGAGAACGACGTTCACCAGCGGCGTCAGGAAGTAGCCGAGACTCGACGCGACGACCTGCTGCGTGTCGACCGCCCACAGGAAGACCAGCCAGTTGACGCCGATGAGCAACGCCGCAGCACCCAGCAACAGGAGATGCGGTCCGTTGCGCACGACTGCCGCGACGCTCGACCACTGTCGGCGCAGCGTCAGCAGCCCACCGACGAAGACGCAGGCCCAGAAGGCGCGGTGGCTCAGGATGTCCATCGGCGGCACGTGTGAGAGCTGGTGGAAGAACAGCGGGAAGAATCCCCAGGTGCCATAGGCAACGAGACCGAAGGCGATGCCGGCGAATTGCCTCCCGGCCGTCACCGCTGCAGCCGCCAGCGCCCGGCCGCAGCGGTCACGCGGGCAGCTGCCGACGGGCGGCAGCGAGCAGCCAGGGGTCCGGATACCTCGCCGGCCCGGCCGGCCCAGCCACCGCCGGGGCTGGCGTGCACGCAGGCGACGAAGCGGCGCCGACAGCGGCTGGCCAGCCGCGCTGACCGCACACCTCCCGCGCCAACTGCAGCCGGCGGCCGCTGTTCGCCCATCGGCAGCGCTTACGGCAGCCTGGGCGGGTCGAAACGCTCGTGGCTGGTCAGCGTGTCGAGAAAGGCGAGCAATTGCGCGATCTCCCTGTCGGCAAGCTTGCGGTCGACCAGCAGGCCACTCTTGTTCGGATCAGCCTTGCCGCCCGAAGCCATGTAACGCACTGCGGCATCGAGACTGGCGACACTGCCATCGTGGAAATAGGGCCCCGAGATCGCCACCGAGCGCAGCGACGGCGTCTTGAACGCCGACAGATCCTTGACATCCCTGGTGACCGCAAATCGGCCCGGATCCGGATTCGCCTTGCCCGCTTCGAGGCCGACGTTGTGGAACTGGGCGTCACTGAAGAGCGGTGGCTTGTGGCAGCCGGCGCAGCCAGCCTTGCCGATGAACAACTCGTAACCGGCGACCGCGTCGGCCGAGACGGCGGTCCTGTCGCCGGCAGTGTATCGATCCCATGACGACTCGCCGCTGTTCAGCGTCCGCAGGAACGCCGCCAGCGCCTGCGCGGTGTTCTCGGCATTCGGGGCAGCGCCGAACACCGCCTGGAACTCGGCCTGATAGGCGGGAACAGCCGCGATCACCGCTGCCGCCTGGGCCGGATCGGCACCGATCTGCGCCTTCCAGGCCGCCGTGACCTGCCCCTCCAGTGTCTTGGCGCGCCCATCCCAGTACCAGGAGGTGTAGTAGCCGGTGTTGTAGACGCTCGGCGTATGGCGCGTGTTCATGCCACCGCCCACCTTGCGTGACAGCGCCAGCCCATCGGTCCAGCCGAGATGACGGTAGTGGCAACCCTGGCAGGCCATGCTGCCATCGCCGGAAAGCCGCGGATCGAAGAACAGCTTCTTGCCCAGCGCGGCCTTTGCCGGCGTCGTCGGGTTGTCGGCTGGGTCGGGTGGCGCCGGCAGCGCCGACGAACGCGGTTGATCGCCACCGGGCCCGGGGGTGCCGACGCAGCCGAACACGGCAGCGGCGACGGCAATGGCGGCAAGCCAGCGACTTGGTCTCGTTTGCATCGTCTCTCCTCCTGGGTGGCGAACGCGGCTAGGTTACCACCGCACGGGCGCGGCGGGCAAAGTCGGGTGGTTCGCCTGCCGGGCGTCGCCGCAGTCAGCGCACGGCAGCAGAGGAGCGGCCGCTCAAGATCGCTGCACGATCGTCGTTGACGGTGACGTGCCCGGAAGGAATACTGCCGTCCCGGCGACCGGGACCACGGGTGACTCCTTGCCCGACGGCCACCGCGACGCCAGTATCCCCTTCCTGGGTAACCCTCAGCCCAACCGGATCGAGTCCTCTGATCATGAAACAGCTCTCGCTCAAACGCTCCCTGTCCTCGCTGGCAGTGCTCATCGGTGCCCTGCTGGTCGCTGGTAACGTGGTCGTCTGGCGCAGCAGCAACGCCATGGCGGTCGCCGCCGACGAAGCGGCGCGCGCCGAGCAGGCAATCCGTCTGTTCAAGGACAGCCGCTACCATGTCGTGCAAATTCAACAGTTCCTGACCGATGCCGCCGCCGTTGGCGAAGCCACTTTCAGCGAGGCCGGCGAGCACCGCACGCAGGCACTCGACCACATCGACCGCCTGGCTACCGTCGTTCCCGAGCGGCAGGCTGACTTGCGGCAACTCGGCGACGCCGTCCGGCGCCTGTACGAAAGCGGCGAGCGCATGGTCCATGCCTACGTCGGGCAAGGTCGCGAAGCCGGCAACGCGCTGATGAAGGGGGACGCTGGCTTCGACAGTTCGGCCGCCAGTGCCGCCGCGGCACTCGCCAGCCTGGCCGGCGAACTCGAGGCCACTGCCGCAGGCGCGCGAGCCCGCGCCGATGCGACCCGCGAACGGATGCTGCACAGCAGCCTCGGCGTCGGTGTCGTGACGCTGCTCTGCGTCGTAGCGTCCTTCGTCGGGCTGGCGCGGATGCTTCTCAGGCTCCTCGGCGGCGAGCCAGCAGCTGCCGTGACAGCCGTTTCGCGGCTGGCTGCCGGTGACCTGACGCAAGCGCTGCAACGCCATCCGAATGAGCGGGGAAGCCTGCTTGCCGACATTGGCGCCATGCAGGCCGGCCTGCGCGAGACGGTCAGCGCGATTCGCAATGGCTCGCAGGAAGTATTGGGCGCGGCAGCCAAACTGGCTGCCGAAGCGGCGCATGGCGTTGCTGGCTCGCGCGCGCAGAGCGAAGCCGCCACTGCCATGTCGAGTTCGGTGGAGCAGATGGCGCGCGCCGTGATGCAGACGGCGGACTTCGCATGCAGCGTGCGCCAGCATGGCGACGAGGCGGAAACACGGGCGCAGCAGGGAGGCGACGAGGTGCGCGCGGTCAGCGCCGACATCGCGCGCGTGGCCGACTCCGTCCGCCTGGCGAGCGGCCTGATCGTGGCGCTTGGCGACGAGACGCAGCGCATCACGGCGATCACCGAGACCATCCGCGAGATTGCCGAACAGACCAACCTGCTGGCGCTCAACGCCGCCATCGAGGCTGCCCGTGCCGGCGAGCAGGGCCGCGGTTTCGCCGTCGTCGCCGACGAGGTGCGCAAGCTGGCGGAACGTACCGCTGGCTCGACGCGTGAAATCTCAGCCATGATCGAAGCCATCGGTGCGCGCTCGAAGGAGGCGGCGGCAGGCATGCAGCAGAGTCTGCTGGCGGTCGACCAGAGCGTGGCGCAGGCGCAAAGAGCCTTCGCCTCGATGACGACTGCGCGGGAGCGACTCGCTGGTCTGGCGCAGGAGGTCAACGAGATCACCGGCGCGATCGAGGAACAACGCGTCACGAGTTCGGCGATCGCGGTCAGCGTGCAGCAGGTGGCACAGATGGCAGACGAGGGTCGCCACTCGCTGGGCACGATTGCCGGCAGCGCCAGCCGTCTCGAACAGCTCTCGCGTGAACTCGACCAGGTCGTCGGCAGGTTCCGGCTGTGAGTGCCCGGCTGCGCGGCGCCAACCCTGCCAGCGGCCTACGGTCCGCGGGGCCGCACGCGGATTGACTGCCTGCGCTGCCGCCCCATATACTTCGCCGATTTTTTCGCGTTGCAGCATCCTGCCCATGGGCCGGAGGCCGGCCGACACGGCGGCTGCAGGGTTCTGGCCGAGCCGCCGGGAGTGTGCAACGAGCGAGGAGTAGTTGATGCGCCGAACCAAGATCGTCGCCACGATCGGCCCCGCCACTGCCGACACGGGATCGCTGCGGGATCTCCTGGAGGCCGGGGTCGACGTGGTTCGTCTGAACGCCGCGCACGCCGACATGGAAACGCACAGCGCCAACGTCCGCCGCGTCCGCGAACTCTCCCAGGTGCTCGGGCGCAGCATCGGCACCCTGGTCGACCTGCCCGGCCCCAAGATCCGCTCCGGCGTCATCGCCTGCGGTGAAGTCGAACTGGCAAACGGCCAGGAATTCGTCCTCAGCGGCAGCGACGACGGACAAGGCGATGAACGGCATGTGGCGACGACCCTCAACGACCTGGCGCAATGGGTCTGCCCGGGCGACGACGTCTATCTCGCCGACGGCGCCATCGTCCTGCGCGTGCTGCAGTCGCTGGGCGACGACGTGCGCACCGAGGTCGTCCGCGGCGGCACGCTGCGCTCACGCAAGGGGATGCACCTGCCGCGCGCCGAGGCGCACGTCGAACCCTTCACCGAACGCGACGCGCTGGCGCTCGAAATGGCGATCGCCGCCAAGGTGGATTTCATCGGTCTCTCCTTCGTTCGCCGCGCCGAAGACGTCGAGCGGGTGCGGGCAATGCTGCCGAAGCGTGGTGTGCGTCCGGCCCTGGTGCCGAAGATCGAGACGGCAACCGCCATCGACAACCTCGACGGCATCATCAGGACGGCCGATGCGGTGATGGTCGCGCGCGGCGATCTCGGCATCCAGATGCCGGCGCGCAGCGTGCCCCTGCTGCAGAAGGAAATCATCCGCCACTGCAACCTGGCGGGGAAACCGGTGATCACGGCAACGCAGATGCTCGAATCGATGACCCGCTCGCCGCTGCCGACCCGTGCCGAAGTCAACGACGTCGCCAACGCCGTCCTCGACGGCACCGATGCCCTGATGCTTTCCGAGGA
>ERZ761602.507-NODE-507-length-84242-cov-16.437585_pt1 | contig 84242 bp, 74 predicted proteins | sample MGYA00512165_ERZ761602 | MGnify/ENA primary metagenome ERZ761602 (study PRJEB28899, sample SAMN02445085) | bioreactor sludge metagenome | biome: EBPR sludge; isolation source: Thorneside wastewater treatment plant | place: Australia: Brisbane, Thorneside...
GCGACATGGGCGTCGCCCACCAGCACATCCAGCTCGGCAGCGGCACGGTGAACCCCGTGCTCGGCCTCGATGTCGGCAAGCGCTGGGGCGCGTGGCGGCTCGGCGGGTTCGCGTTCACGCAGCAGGCGCTGTACGAGAACGGCAAGGGGTTCCAGGCCGGCGACCGCTACGCCGGCGGCGCGACGCTGCGGCGCGCGCTGGGGCGCCGCGGCCAGTGGAGCGTGCGCGGCGGCGCCGAGGTGCAGGCGGAGACGGCCGAGCGGTGGAAGGGCGTGGTGCCGACCGATGACGGCAACCGCGGGCGGTTCGACGCGATGCTGGCGACCGGCGGGTCGTGGGCGGCGACGAGCGGGCTCACGATCGATCTGGCGGTGAAGGTGCCGGTGGTGACCCACGTCGTCGGTGGACAGCTGGACATGCCTGCGATCGTGGAGCTGGGTGTGTCGTGGCGGCTCGGCGCGAAGCCGGCCGCGGCGACGGAGGACGAGCACGACCACGGGGACGAGCACGACCACGGGGACGAGCACGACCACGGGGACGAGCACGATCACGGCGACGGACACGATCACGGCGACGGGCACGGCCACGGCGACGAGCACGGCCACGGCGACGAGCACGGCCACGGCGAGGCGCCCTACGTTCACCCCGACACGACGGGGCTCGACGTCCTCGACGTCGGCGCTCCGGGGGAGGCGGTCGAGCTCGTCCCGGTGCCGGGCAAGGTGACGATCTTCGACTTCTGGGCGACGTGGTGCGAGCCGTGCAAGACCCTCGAGCCCGCCCTCGTCGAGATGGCGAGGAAGTACCCCGACAAGGTCGCGATCCGGAGGATCGACGCGCTCGACTGGGACAGCCCGGCGGTCGCGCGGTACCTGACGCCCGGCGGCTTCAACCTGCCCCACGTGAAGGTCTTCGACGCGAACGGCGCGATGGTGCTGGAGAAGGGCTCGGCGCCGGGCAAGCTCGACGAGCTGATCGAGGCCGTGCGGGCGGCGGTGGAGGCGGGCGTGCAGACGCAGACGCAGACGCAGACGCAGACGCAGACGCAGACGCAGACGCAGACGGTGAAGCGTGCGGTCAAGCCCGTGACGGCGAGGATCGTCGTCACCGAGCAAGGCTTCGAGCCCGGCAACGTGACCGTGCCCCGGGGACGACCCGTGACGCTCGTGTTCGAGCGCAAGACGGCCAAGACGTGCGCGACCGAGGTCGTCTTCGTCGCGGATGGCAAGCGCGTCGAGCAGCCGCTCCCGCTCGACCGGGCCGTGTCGATCAAGATGACGTTCGAGACGCCCGGTACCATCACGTATGCCTGCGCGATGGACATGATCCGGGGCACCATCACGGTGCGTTGACCCCAGGTCGCCCCGCGCTACCATTGTGCATGGGTCGGGCGCACCTGCCGGAGGCACGGGTCGAACCGCGCGGTGTCCGTGGGCACCTGGCGCAGCTCGCGGCACAGGCGCGCCATCACGCCGGCACCGCCCGCGCGACCGGCGTGGTGGTGGTGCAGGTCCTCGGCTGGACGGCGTTCGTCGCGGCCACCGTCGCCCTGCTCGCGTGGCTGGCGCCGCCGCCGCGGAGCACGCAGCTCGACGACATCCGGCGCCTGCAGGAGGACCTCGCGCGCTCGCAGGTACAGATGGAGATCGCGCGCCGCGCGATGGAGCGACTCCAGGTGCACCAGCTCCAGGTGCAGCAGCTCCAGGTGCAGCAGCTCCAGCTCGAGCGGCTCGTCATCGAGCCGCCCGCGCCGCCCCCGCAGTAACATCGGGCGATGCGCGTCCATCATCTCGACTGCGGCACGATGTGTCCGATCGCCGGCGTCATCATGGGCGGCGACACGCTGCTGGGCCGCGGCCTCATGGTCTGCCACTGCATCCTGATCGAGACGCCGCGCGACGGGCTCGTGCTCGTCGACACCGGCTTCTCCACCGCCGACTGCGACGATCCCAGCCGCCTCGGCCGCGCCTTCCGCGCCGTCACCGCGCCACGCCTCGCCCGCGGCCAGACCGCGCGCGAGCAGATCCGCTCGCTGGGGCTCGATCCGACCGACGTCCGTCATCTGATCGTCACCCACATGGACATCGATCACGCGGGAGGCATCGCGGACTTCCCGGCGGCCACCGTGCACCTCCACCGCCGGGAGCTCGAGGCCGCGCGCGCCCGCTCCACCTTGCAGGAGAAGCAGCGCTACGTCCCGCGGCAGTGGCAGCACCACCAGCGCTGGAGCCCGGTCAGCGAGAGCGGCGACACCTGGCTCGGCCTCCCCGCCGTGCAGAAGCTCCCCGGCCTCGACGCCGACATCGCGCTCGTCCCGCTCCACGGCCACACCCGCGGCCACTCCGGCGTCGTCATCCGCACGGCGCGCGGCTGGATCCTCCACGCCGGCGACGCCTACTTCCATCACCACGAGCTCGTCGACGCGCCCAGCGCGCCCGTCGGCCTCCGCCTCTTCCAGTCGGCGATGCAGATGAACGGCCGCGAACGCCACGCGGCCCAGGATTCGCTGCGCACGCTCCACCGCGAGCACCCCGAGGTCATGATCACCTCGGCTCACGATCCGGCCGAGCTCACCCGCGCCCGCCACGCTGCCAGCTGACGCCTCAGGCCGCCGGGTCGTCGACCAGCGCGGGATCGAGCGCGGGATCGAGCGCGGGATCGGCCGGCGCGGGCACCACCGCGTCGGCGCCGGCGTTCCATGGCGCGTCGGGCGCCGCCTGCCGCGCGCGTCGCGCGTAGTCGGCGGCGTACGCCGTCTCGCCGCGCGCCGCCCACGCCCGCGCCAGATCCGCCGAGCGCTCGCTCTCGAGGCGCGGCCCGAGCTCGCCGTGCTCCCACAGCGACTCGAGCACGCGGATCGACTCCTCGACACGGCCGGTCGCGAGCAAGGCCAGCCCCTCGGTGTGGAGCAGCGCCGGCACGTCCGGGCGCGCGCGCAGCGCCTCGCGCACCTGCGCCAGCGCACGCTCGGCCGCCTCCGGGGACGGCGCCCGGCGCAACGTCGCGTACGCGCGGTTGTTGAGCCAGCCGGCGCGCGTCGCCGGATCGAGCGTCTCGCCGTCGATGGCGTCGGTCGCGGCGGCGCCGTCGTCCCATCGCCCCTCCGCCAGGTACGCGCCCGCGATCGAGACCCGCGCCGCCGCGCGCCGGCGTGCCGTCATCGACGTCCACAGGACCGCGCGGTAGCGGCGACGCGACCGGGCGAAGTTCCCGGCGGTGAACGCGCGGTGCGCCAGCCGCGGCAGGAGGTAGCGCGCGGCGAGGAAGGCGACGAGGGCCGCGACCGCGACCAGCGCTACCGCCACGGAGCTACCGCCGTCATCATCGTCGTTCCTTCGGGCCGGCTCGCCCCATGGTGCTCCACCATAGCCCCGGTCCGGCGTTCGTGGTAATCGCGTTCGTCATGTCCGAGCGGCTGGTCCAGCTCCGTACGTCGCGCGGTCGCGCCGCTCCGGCCGCGGCGCCGGGCGCGCCGCGCGTGTACGTCGAGACCCACGGCTGCCAGATGAACGTCGCCGACAGCGACCTCCTGGTCGGCATCCTCGCCGGCGCCGGCTACGCCCGCGTCGAACGCGCCGAGGACGCGGACGTGGTCGTCGTCAACACGTGCGCGGTCCGCGAGAAGGCGGAGACCAAGGTCATCGCGCGCGCCCACGAGCTCGCCGCGCTCGGGCGCAAGCGGGGCCAGATCCTCTCGATCGTCGGCTGCATGGCCGAGCACCTGAAGGAAGGGCTCGCCGACGCCGCGCCGGTGGACGTCATCGCCGGCCCTGACAGCTACCGCCGGCTGCCCGAGCTCCTCGCCACGGCGCGCACGCGCAAGGACGCGCGCGACCGCGACGCCGGGCCCGTCGTCGACGTGCACCTCGACAAGGCCGAGACCTACGAGGGCCTCTCCGGCGCCGAGGGCGGCGATGGCGTCTCCGGCTTCGTCACGATCCAGCGCGGCTGCGACAAGTTCTGCACGTTCTGCGTGGTCCCGTTCACCCGCGGCCGCGAGCGCGGCACGCCGCCGCGCGAGGTCCTGCGCCAGGTGCGCGACCTCGCCGAGCACGGCTACCGCGAGGTCGTGCTGCTCGGCCAGACCGTCAACTCGTACGCGTGGGAGGACGTCGGCTTCGCCGAGCTCGAGCGCGCCGTCGCCCGCGTCGACGGCATCGAGCGCGTGCGCTTCACGTCGCCCTACCCCGTCGACTTCACCGACGACGTGGTCGCGGCGATCGCGGAGGAGCCCAAGATCTGCGCGTACGTCCACCTGCCGCTGCAGTCGGGCTCGGACGAGGTGCTCGCGCGGATGCGCCGCGGCTACGACGTCGCCGGCTACCTCGCGATCGTCGAGCGCCTGCGCCGCGCCATCCCCGACATCGCGCTCTCGACCGACATCCTCTCCGGCTTCTCGGGCGAGACCGAGGCCGATCACGCGATGACGCTCGACCTCATGCGCACGATCCGCTTCGACAGCGCGTTCATGTTCGCGTACTCGGAGCGCGACCTCACCTTCGCGGCCAAGAAGCTACCCGACGACGTCGCCCCCGCGGTCAAGAAGCGGCGGCTGGCGGAGATCATCGCGCTGCAGGAGGCGATCAGCGCCGCGGTGTTCGCCGCCCAGGTCGGCAAGCGCGAGCGCGTGCTCGTGCACCAGCCGAGCAAGCGCGACCCCTCGCAGATGATGGGCCGCACCGACGGGTTCAAGACCGTCATCCTGCCGTCCGGCGTGGGCGCGCCCGGCGAGCTGGTCGACGTGCGCATCACGCGCGCGACCATGGCGACGCTGTTCGGCGAGCCGGCCTGAACCGCGCCGGGACTACCGCCGGCGCGGTTTCAGGTCGAAGCGGTAGCCGGTCGCGACCTGCCCGCGCTGTGACCGGTACCTGCGGTCGTAGCGCACCGACCAGGTCTCGGGGGGCGCCTCCAGGCGTCGCAGATCGAGGCGCCGGGTCAGCGCGATCGAGCGGCACCAGCCGCGGGCGATGACCGGCGGGACCACCACGGTCTCGCCGGCGTCCGCGGTGACCAGGATGTCGACGCGCTCGTACGGCAGGTCGAGCGTCACCACCCACTTGCCCGGTGTCAGGCCGGTGAGCCGGTAGCCGCCGCCGCTGTCGGGGCGCGCGTGACCGCCGGCGGTGTTGTGGGTGCAGAAGACCGGCGCCCCCGTCTCGTCGAGGATGGCGACGTCGACCGCCGCCTTCTCGTTCGTCCTGAGCGAGCGGAGCGAGTCGAAGGACGGCTCCGCCACCGCGGGCGGGGCCGCCGCGGCCACCAGGAAGAGAGCGAGCATCCCCCGCGTGCGCTGCATGATCCCACCTTCCGCCCCCGGCCCGCCCCGCTCAACCCGGCCGGGCTGACACGCGATCGATCTGCGCGGCCCGGGCGTCGCACCCGGGGGTCGCGGTGTATCCTCGAGGCGTGCCCCGGGCGTTCCTCGACGACGCGGCCCGCACCGCGTTCGCCGGAGCCATCACGGCCACCGAGTCGGTCTCGGCCGCCGAGATCGTCGTCGCGGTGCGCGTGCGATCGCGGGTCTGGCTCCACGTGCACCTGATCGTCGGGCTGGTCGCGGCCTGGCTGGGCCTCGCCTTCATGCTCTACAGCGACTACACGTTCGGCCTCGCCCAGTTCCTGATCGATCCGCTGGTGCTGGGCGGGCTCGCCGGCGCCGCCAGCACGCTGTCGCCCGGGCTCGTCCGCCTGCTCACGCCGGCCGGCATCCGCCGTCGCGCGGTCGCGACCGACGCCCGCGCCGCTTTCTACGAGCGCGGCGTCCACCACACCACGGGCCGCAGCGGCGTCCTCGTCTACGTCGCGGTCACCGAGCGGATGGCGGCGCTGGTCGCCGATGACGGCGTGGTCCGCGCGGTCGAGCCGCGCACGTGGGCCAAGGCATGCGCCGCCATCGACGCCGCCGTCGCGCACGGCGGTGAGGCCACCGCGCGCGCGGTCGCCGCGCTGGCGCCGATCCTCTCGGTCGCCATGCCCCGCCACGTCGAGGACGTGAACGAGCTCCCGGACGCCATCGACGAGGGCGTCCGCCGATGAGGCTCCCGCCCGGCTTGCTCGCGCGATCGTGCGCGCTCGGCGCGCTCGGCGTCCTCGTCGGGCCCGCGCTGGCGCTCGCGCGCCCGGGTGGCGGCGACAGCTTCTCGGGTGGCGGCGGCCACGGCGACGGCGGCGGCGGCGGCGGCGGCGACGACGCCGTCATGTTCGAGCTGATCTTCCAGCTCATCCGGCTCTGCTTCTACTACCCCGCGGTCGGGGTCCCGCTCCTCTGCATCGTGTGCGCCTTCCTCGCGTACGGCTGGTACCAGAAGCACAAGAACAAGGACTGGGACTCGGGCCCGCCGGTCGCGCTCGAGTGGTCGTCGTCGCTCGAAGATCTGCGCCGCGTCGATCCCGACTTCTCGCAGATCCTGTTCGAGGACTTCGTCTTCCGCCTCTACGCCACCGCGCACCGCGCGCGCGGGCAGGCCGGCGGCCTCGACGCGCTCGCCCCGTACATCGGCGCCGACGCGCGCGCGCAGCTCGCCGCGCGCGGCACCGCGCCCGTCGAGGGTGTCGTCATCGGCGCGATGCGTGCCTTCCGCGTCGACCTGCCGACCCCCGACGCGATCGAGGCCAACCCCGAGGCGCGGGTCATGGTCGGGATCGAGCTCGAGGCCAACTACACGACCGGCGCGCCGGGCGCGCAGCGCACGTCGTTCGTCGTCGAGCAGTGGACGCTCTCGCGCCGCCACGACGCGCGCACCAGGCCGCCGTCGGCGTCGCGCACGTTCCCCTGCCCCAACTGCGGCGCGCCGTGGCAGGGCGCCGACACCGGCGGCGGCCAGAAGTGCAGCTACTGCGGCGAGATCGTCGACAACGGGCGCTTCGACTGGCTGGTCGAGCGCGTCACCCTGCGCCACGAGCGCGAGCAGCCGCCGACCCTCACCAGCGAGGTCCCCGAGCGCGGCACCGATCTCGCGACGTACGTGCAGCCCGGCCTCGACGCCCACTGGCTCGCGCTCCTCCGCGACGACCCGCAGATGTCGGACGCGTCGGTCATCGCGCGGCTCCAGCACATCTACATCACGATGAACGACGCGTGGAACGCGGGCGACCTCCTGCCCGCGCGCGCCGTTCTCTCCGACGGCCTCTTCGACTACCTCCAGTACTGGCTCGTCGCGTATCGCCAGCAGGGCCTGCGCAACGTGCTCGAGGACATGCGCCTCACCCATCACGCGTTCGCCAAGCTCACCCGCGATCGCTGGTTCGACGCGCTCACGATCCGCGTGTGGGGCACGGGCAAGGACTACGTCATCCGCACCCACGACGGCTCGCACGTGCGCGGCTCGCGCTCGCGCGAGCGCCGCTACTCGGAGTACTGGACCCTCATCCGCTCGGCCACGCGCCGCGGCACGCCGCGCGCCGACGCCGCCTGCGGCAACTGCGGCGCGCCGCTCATCGTCACCATGGCCGGCGGCTGCGCGAGCTGCGGGGCGCACGTCACCGCCGGCGAGTTCGACTGGGTCCTCTCCAAGATCGAGCAGGACGACAGCTACCGCGGCTGACGCGGAGCCCGGCGGGCGGCTACGGGGCGAGCTGGGAGCCGAGCCAGCGCTTGGCGCGCTCGATCGCGAGCTGCTTGCCGAGCTGCTTGCCGAGCGCGACCAGCTGCTCGACCTCGTCGCGATCGTCGAGCTTCGGCAGCTGGAACGGGATGGTCACGGGCGTCTGGCCGAAGAACCCACCGGAGGCCGAGAGCGCGCCGTCCTCGAACGCGATGCGCACGGTGATGTTCGCCGGCAGGTCGACCCGGGCGACGAGGGACTCGAGCGTGAACAGCCACGACAGGCCGGTGCGGAGCGTCGTGGCGCCGGCGCGCGCGTGCTCGATCGTGATCACCATGCGCGCGAGCCCCGGCCAGTAGCCGGTCGCCATGAGCTCGATCACGCCGTTCTCGATCTCCAGCGCGCCGACGCGCACCGGCGGCTGCTTCGGCCGCGGCGGCAGGACGAGCGCGCCGGCCCCGCTGATCGTGAGACGCCCGTCACGCACCTTGACGCGCCGGAGGTCGCGGTCGACGAGCACCCAGCCCATGGGCGCGATGTCGACCTCGAGGCCCGAGATGTCGAGCTCGAGCGTGTCGATCTTGTTCCGCTCGAGGTGGAGGTCGTTCACCCGCACGGTGCCGCTGATGAGGCCGACCTCCGCGTCACCGACCTTGACCTCGGCGTCGAGCGATCCGGCCAGCCGGGCCTGGATCTTGTCGGCGACGATCCCGGCCGCGATCCAGCCCACGATCACGAGCACGATGAAGTACGCGGCCACGAAGACCGCGAGCCCGAGGCCGAAACGCGCCACCCGACGCACGAGGGTCGTTTACCACGTGAATTGCGCCGCCCCCACGCACGTCGCACTTCCAGCCGTCACGACTCACCCCCCTCCCCGAGGTCTCCCATGTCTCGCGTGTCTCTCGCTCGTCTCGCCATCCCGGCCATCGCGGCCGCTCTCGCCATCGGCGTCACGGCGCCGGTCATCGCCGACCAGGCCTTCGCCCGCCCGGTCCGACCCGACTGGGACCGCGGCGACGCCCGCCTGCGGGCGGAGCTCGAGCAGGTCCGCACCGAGCTCGGCCAGTACCAGCGCGCGTACACCGAGCTCTCGGCCGGCCTCGAGCAGGTCGAGCGCCTCAACCGCCGCAACCGCGACCGCCGCGCGATGTTCCAGATCAACCGTGCGGTCCGGGACGCCGAGAGTCGGGCCGCCCAGTTCGTCCAGCCCTGGTCGTACGAGCAGGAGCGGCCCGACTGGCGCGATCAGCGCGACTGGCGCTCCGTGCCGCGCCCGATGCCGCTCGATCCGCCGGGCAACGTCCGCGATCACCGCACCCACCCGGCGCCCACGCCGTACGCGATGAGCGATCGGGACTTTCGCGCGCTCACCGACCAGGTGGGGCGCGCGTCGTTCGCCGACGACAAGCTCGGCCTGGTCAAGACCGCGGCCCAGACCAACTACTTCACGGTCGCGCAGGTGATCGCGCTCATGGGGCTCGCCAGCTTCGACGACACGCGCGTCGAGATCGCGGTGGCCTGCGCCCCGCACGTCCTCGACGGCGATCGCTGGTTCGAGGTCTACGGCGCGCTGTCGTTCTCGTCATCGCGCGACGCTCTGCGCCACCGGCTCGGCGGACGGTGAGCTGACCGACGGCGGCCGCGTCGGCACCGCGGCCGGCGGCAGCGCCGGCGGCGGGTGGCTCGCGCCGCTGCGCCAGTGCGCGCCGAGGCCGTGGCCGCAGCGCGCCGCGAGGGCGCGTTGCCGGGGGCTCATGCTCTCGGGCGCGACCTCGGAGGCGCGCCGGACCTCACCGCATGTGTGCGCGCGGTGGGCCCAGGTCGAGAGCGGGAAGCCGGAGCGGTCGCGGTGAGGCCACGACGCCTCGCTCATGCACGCCGCTGTGAGCGACAGGGAAAGCAGGGTCAGGAGGCTGAGCGTTCGCATGCTCGCCGGCAAAGCAAGCCACGAACCACCGACGAAGTCGTCGGGCTTCGGGCATCGGGCGCCGGGCCGCGCGCGCGCAAGCGTGGCAACCCGGGCACAGGTGTGGCGGGAATCGCACGCTCGACCCCGTGGTAGGTTGCGCGACCGAAAGGAGCTCCGATGCGCCTCCCTGTCGTCGCGACCGCACTCGTGTCCATCTCCCTCGCCACCGCGTGTGGCGGATCCGGCAAGAAGACGCCGCCCGGTCCCCCGCCGCCCGATGGCCCACGCACCGAGAGCGTCTCGCTCGCCGATGTCGGCCTCGAGGCCTCGTCGCTCGACAAGCGCGCCGACCCCTGCAGCGACTTCTTCGCGTACACGTGCGGCGGCTGGCTCGCCGCCAACGAGATCCCCGCCGACAAGGCGCGCTACGCGCGGTTCACCGAGCTCACCGACAAGAACGACAAGGCGGTGCGCACGATCCTCGACGAGCTCGCCGCCCGGCCGCCCGGCGACCAGCTCGGCGACTTCTACGCGTCGTGCCTCGACGAGGAGGCGATCGAGAAGCGCGGGACGAAGAGCCTCGACCCGCACCTGGCCACCATCAAGAAGGTGAAGGACGGCAAGACGCTGCAGGCCGCGGTCGCGCAGCTCCACGCCCACGGCATCCCGGCCTTCTTCGGCGTGGCCGTGTACCCGGACTTCGCCGACTCGACGACCAACATCGTCTACCTCGACACGGGCGGCCTCGGGCTGCCCGAGCGCGACTTCTACGTGAAGGACGAGTTCGCGCCCGCGCGCAAGGCGTACGAGGAGCACCTCGTCCGCCTGTTCGGGCTCCTCGGCCACGGCAAGGCCTCCGCCAAGCTGGCGGCCGACGTGATGGCGCTCGAGACCCGCCTCGCCAGGCTGACCAAGACCGGCGTCGAGCGACGCAACCCGATGGCGATGTACAACCCGACCGACCTCGCCGGGCTCGCGAAGCAGGCGCCCGGCTTCGACTGGAGCGGGTACTTCAGCGCGCGTGGCAACGGCGCGCCCGGCAAGATCAACGTCACGACGCCCGACTTCGTCGCCGGCATGAGCGCGATCGTGAAGGAGGTCAAGCCCGACGCGTGGCGCGCGTACCTGACGGCGCGCCTGGTGAGCGCGAACGAGCTGGGCCTGCCGCGCGCGTTCGACGAGGAGCTGTTCACGCTCGACCGCGCGCTGTCGGGCGTCGAGGCGCGCCCCGAGCGGTGGAAGCGCTGCGTGCAGGCGACGTCGTTCGCGCTCTCCGAGCTCCTGGGGCAGGTCTACGTCGAGCGGCACTTCCCGGGCGAATCGAAGGCGACGGCGAGCAAGCTGGTCGGCGCCATCACCGCGACGATGAACGAGCAGATGGGCACGCTCGAGTGGATGAGCCCCGAGACCAAGGTCCAGGCGCGCGGCAAGCTCGCGAAGATCGAGGCGCTCGTCGGCTACCCCGACGCGTGGCGCACGTACGACTTCCCGATCACGCGCGCCGACTACGCGACCAACGCGCTCCACGCCGCCGCGTTCGAGGCGAAGCGCCAGTTCGTGAAGGCGGGCAAGCCCTACGACCGCAGCGAGTGGCTCATGCCCGCGTTCCTGGTGAACGCGTACTACAACCCGCTCGCCAACAACACGGCCCTTCCCGCCGGCATCCTCCAGCGCCCGTTCTTCGGCGCGGAGCGCTCGATCCCCGCCAACCTCGGCGGCATCGGCATGGTCGTGGGCCACGAGCTCACCCACGGCTTCGACGATCAGGGCGCGCAGTTCGACGCGCAGGGCAACCTGAAGAACTGGTGGCAACCCACCGACCTCGCGTCGTTCCAGGCGAAGGGCCAGTGCCTGGCCGCGCAGTACGACACGTTCGAGGTGCTGCCCGGCAAGTTCGTGAACGGCAAGCTCACGCTGGGCGAGAACATCGCCGACCTGGGCGGCATCAAGCACGCGTTCCTCGCCTACCGCGCGCTCCGCGCCGGCGCCGACCCCGTCTTCGTCGCCGACGGCCTGACCGAGGACCAGCAGTTCTTCGTGGCCGTCGGCCAGGCGTGGTGCTCGAAGGACCGCCCCGAGGAGGCCCTCAAGCGCCTCACCGACGACGTCCACGCGCCGCCCCGGTGGCGCGTCAACGGCGCGCTCCGCAACCTCCCTCAGTTCGCGGCAGCCTTCGGCTGCAAGCCCGGCGCGCCCATGGCCCCCACCGCCACCTGCGCCGTCTGGTGACCCCGCGCCAACCCTCGACATCCCCTCACCATTTCTGGGGACGCGTTTCACTTGGGGCGCGGCAGGGACGCCGGGAAGCCGGAGGCGTCGCTGGCGGCGAGCTCCATGTCGGCGTCGCCGATCTGGAAGGCGCGCTGGAGGAGCACGACGAAGGGGATGAAGCGCCAGCGCGAGAGCTCGACGAGGGGCTCGGCGCAGAGCGCGTACACGACCATCCAGTAGCGGTCGACCGGGTCGGGCAGCGACTGCGCCATCTGCATGAGCTCGACCTCGACGCCCATGCCGCCACGCGGGCGCTTGAACGACTGGTAGAGCAGCCCCTCGATCTCGTGATCGCGGAGCGCCATGTCGGGGATGGCGACCAGGAGGTCGCGCAGCTCGAAGCGGTGGTCGTCGGTGATCTTGCCCAGCGTCAGCGCGCGCAGCGTGAACATCTCGACGACGACCGGCACCAGGCTGCGCAGGCGCAGCAGGCGGTCGTCGAGGTAGCGCAGCGCGCGCTGCTCGCGCGCCGCCTGGAAGATGTCCTGGGCCTCGTACGGCGCGAGCCGCAGCGCGAGCCGGAGGTTCTCGAGGTACGCGAGCTCGGTCTGCGCCACGTTGGCGTCGGCGACCACGATCTCGCACGCCATCGCCATCGCGGTGATGCGGTGGAGCCGCGCCGGCAAGCCCTTGGCGATCGCCGGGACCCGCGCGAGCGCGCCGCCCGCGAACTTGACCGCGTCGGTCGCCAGCTCGAGCAGGAGCTTGGAGTTCGCCTGCGACAGGCCGGCGAACATCTCGTGCTCTTCGAGGCGCTTCTTGAGCAGCTCTTGCTCGCGCGTGTCGATGTTTCCATCGGCGTCCATGGCGCCGATCATCGCCTCGACGAGGAAGCGCCGTGGATCGTTGGGGCGCAGCGCCCCCGCGATGACGTCGCGAGCCCGCTTGTCCATCGGGGCGACACTAACATTGTTAGGGAGCCAGCGCGTCGATTGCACCAACACACAGAGCCGCCAGCACGGCGAGTGTGACAGCGCACAGGACGGCAGCGTTCGGCAAACGCTCGGTCCGCCCGGAGCGCGGACGCCCGCGCGCGGCCCCCACCGCGGCGGCGAGGGCGATCGCCACCCCCAGGAGCGGGCCGAACGGAAACGGCCGGGGACGCTCCGCGTCGAGCCGCGCGCGGCGGGCGCGGACCTGCGCGCGCCCGGGCTCGCGCCCCGCGCGCGCCTCCGCCTCGACCCAGCGGGCGACGTCGGCGTCGATCGCCTTCTCGCGGGCCGGCTTCATGATCGCCTGGTAGGTCGGGCTCGGGCGCAGCGTCAGCTCCGTCGCCGCCAGCCCGGCATGCGCGCCGGCCGCCGCGCCGAGCGCCACCGCCAGCGCGACGAGCTGCCGCACGCTGGATCGGGTCGGCAACCACCCGCGCACCCGCGCGCCCAGCCGACGTGCGCCGGCGTAGGTGACGCCGACGATCAGGAGCGCCGCCGGCCAGGTCACCCAGCCACGCGCGTCGCCGAGCCGTCGGTGCACCAAGGTTCCGTCGCCGACGCCGTGGTGCACCCCGGCCGCGAGGTAGAAGCCGCCGTGCACGAACAGCCCGAGCGCCGCGCCGCCGAGCGCGACCGCCAGCGCCGCTCGCCCACCCCGCGCCGCCCACCACGCGCCGACCGCCGCGACCGCCGCCAGGATCAGCTCGACGGCGATCCCGGCGAGCGACACGACGATCGCGCTGGTCCACGTCCAGGGCGCGCCGCGCTCGTACGAGATCCACCCGCCCGCCGTGTAGTAGAGGTGGACCTCGCGGATCTCGGCGTCGTACGCCGCGGCGGCGCCACCGTGCCCGACGAGCTCGTGCGCGACGAGCCCGACGCGGCTGGTGACCAGCGCCACGCCGAGGGCGAAGAGCCCCAGCCTGGCAGCGCTTGTGAGGAGCTCGCGACGGGGCTTCGCGTCGAGGGGCGACGCCATCCTGGTGAGGATCGCATATCATCGCGCCGTGCCGCGCGCCCTAGCCGTCTGCGTGACGTTCCTGTGCCTCGCCATCGCCGCGCCGGCGTGGGCACAGAAGACCCGGCCCGTGCAGGTCACGTCGGTTCCCGAGGGCGCGACGGTCTGGCTCGGCGACAAGGAAGGCGAGCCGCTCGGCACCACGCCCTTCGAGGCCGAGCTCGCGCCCGGCGAGTACACGACCATCTTCGAGCTGCCCGGCCACGTGCCGGTGTTCGAGACCCTCATCGTCGACGCGATCAAGGACAAGAAGAAGTCGCGGGTGCCGGTGACGCTCAAGGTCGCGCTCGTCCCCGCGGTCTCGAAGCTGACGGTGAAGGGCGACGCACCCGTCGGCGCCAAGGTGCACATCGACGGCAAGGAGCGCGGCGACCTGCCGCTCACGATCGAGGTCGAGCCCGGCGCCCACCAGGTCGAGGTGATCGTCCCCGGCCGCGCGCCCTACGAGCAGTGGGTCGAGCTCGCGGGTGGACAGGAGCACGAGGTCACGGTTTCGCTCGAGGCGCTGGCGCCCGTCGAACCGCCCAGGACGAAGAAGCCCGCCGGCCCGCGCCCGCCGCTCGCGATCGCGCGCGCCGGCGTCGACATCGGCTGGCGCCGCTTCCGCTACGAGGATCCCGGCGACGCGATGTTCACGGCGCCGTTCGACGCCAACGGACGCGTCATGGGTCGCTTCGAGGCCGAGATCGCGCCGTGGCGACTCTCGCCCAAGGTGCACCGCCTGTGGCCGCTGTCGCTCATCATCGGGCTCGGCTTCTCGCCGCAGGACACCGCGGTGCGCGGCAGCGAGAGCGCCAACTTCAACCATCGCCTCTTCGAGGCCGGCCTGCGCTATCGCCTGCGCATCAACCGGATGGCAGGCCTCGCGTTCGACGCCGGCTGGACGCGCATGCTCTACACGTTCGCCGGCGATCTCGCCTACGCGCTCCCCGACGTCGACTACAACGTCGTGCGGATCGGCGTGCGTGGTGAGGGCACGTTCGGGATCCTGCGCCCGTGGCTCGGCCTCGAGAACCGGCTGGTCGCCGGCGGCGGCGATCTCGACGACCGCTTCAAGTCGGCCGACGCCAACGGCTTCGGGCTCACGCTCGGCGTGCTCGCGCGCTTCCTCGACCAGGACCGCGTCGAGGTCGGCCTGGGTTACGACCTCGTGCGCTTCGGCTGGGCCTTCGCGCCGGTCGACAACCCGCCGCCGCCGCCGATGCCCTCGTACATCGCCACCGGCGGCACCGACACCTATCACACCGTCCGGTTCTGGGTCGGCGGCGCGTACTGACGGGAACCCGATCGCGAGGCGCGGTGTCCAGGAGGCATGCGCGCCTCGCTCGTGCTCGCGCTCGTGGCCGTGGCCTGCCCGGCGCTCGGGACGGCCACCGCCGGCGCCGACGTGGTGTTCGCCGCGCACGACGCGCCGCTCGAGCTCGGCCCGGCGACGATCGAGGTCGACGTCACGCGCTTCGAGGCGCGCTTCACCGTGCGCTACGAGGTCGCGAACCCGGGGCCCTTGCCCGACGAGGCGATGGTCGAGCTGGCGACGCCGCCCGCGTCGGCGGTGACCGGGCTCCGCTACCAGCCGCGCGCGGGCGCGGCGTGGCTCGACGCGCGGCTCCTCGCGGCCGGTGACGCGTTCGCCCGCTGGGAGCGCTACGCCGACGCGCACTTCGTCGCGCGGCGCGGCCCGGCGCTGATCGAGCTCCAGGCCGGCAGCGTGCCCGTCCTGCGGCTGCTCTTCGTGCCGGCGCGCGATCGCGTCGCGGTCGAGTACACGATCGTCGCGCCCGTGTGTCGCGCCGGCGGACACTGGATCGCCCCGGCACCCCCGGCGCCGTCGAGCGACGACGACGACGCGCGCTACGTCGTGCGCGGCCCGCGCGGCGCCGGCCGTCGCGTCGGCCGCGCCGAGGCGCCGAAGCTGATCGCCGCCGACGTGGCCGATGCCTGCAGCGCGAGCGATCCGCAGGCGGCCTGGGACGCCGAGGACTTCGTCGTCGTGCGCGCCCCCGACATCCCGGCGAGCCACGGCGTCGCGAGCCGGATGGTGCTGGTCCCGGCCGGGAACCAGCGCTTCGTGGACGTCGTCATCGACACCGGCACGCGGCTGTCACCCGCGCCGCGCGACGCGTCGGTGGTGTTCGTCATCGACGCGTCGATCAGCATGGGTGAGGGCGGCGTGGCCGCGCAGCTCGGGATGGTGCGCGCGTACCTCGCGCGTGCGCCGGGCGCGCGCTTCGAGCTCGTCGTCTACCGCCGCCACGCCACCCGCGTCTTCGGACGCTGGCGCGCCGGCGCCGACGTCGAGGCGGCGCTGGCCGAGGCCGGCGTCGCGCCGTTCGCCATCGCCAACGGCTCGAGCCTCGACGCCGGGCTCGCGAGCGCCGCGACGATCCTCGCGCGCGCGCCCGGACCGCGGCGCATCGTCGCGTTCACCGACGACCGCGTCCGCGAGGCGCTGGACGAGGAGCTGGCGCGGTCGTCGCTCGCCGACCTGCCGGCCGACGCCGTCCTCCACGTCGTCTCGACGAGCGCTCATCGCGGACGCGCGTCGGCGCTCGACCGCGCCGACGACCACTTCCTCGCGGGCGTCGCCGCGCGCTGGGGAGGGATCGCGGCGGGGGCCACGCTCGGCGCCGACGGCGAGCTCCCCCACGCGCGCGCCGACGTCTTCGAGGAGCTCGTGCGCCCGCGACGCATCGACGACGTCGTGATCGCCCACGGCCACGGCGAGCGCGCCGAGCTCGGCGCGATCCTCGAGGGCCAGAGCGTGCGCGCCCTCGAGCGCGCCGACAGCGACGCCGTCACGGTGCAGGGCATGATCTGGGGCCGGCCTTGGCAGCCGACGCTGGTCACCTCCGATCGGGCGCGGAGGAACGCGGCCGCGCTCGTCGTCGCCGACGAGCAGGTGTGGCACCTCGAGCGTGACGTCGTGCGGTCCCTCGCGACGATGGCGCACGCGGTCAGCACGGAGACCAGCCTGTGGGCCGACGACCCGCGCTGGACGCCGGGCGGCCTGCCGCCGGAGGTCGCGCTCGACGGCCGCGCCACGCCCTGCGGCATCATCGGCAGCATCGGCGGCGGCTCGTTCTCGACGACGTCGTCCCACGTCGGCGTCGGCCGCTTCGGCCCCGCGCGCGAGCGGCCGGACGTCGCCGCGCTGCTCGCCGGCCCGGTCGCGGCCTGTGCGTCGCGCAGCGGCCTCGTGACCTGGAGCGTCGGCCTCGAGCTCGAGACCACCGGCCGCGAGATCGTCGACGTGCGCCTCGCGCGCGGCGCCGACGATCCGGCGTTCGCCCACTGCGTCGTCGAGAGCGCCTGGTCGCTCGCGCTCGGCGAGGCCTTCGACGCCTGGACGGCGAGCTTCGCCGTCGACGTCCTCGGCGACAGCGCGCGCCGCTGACCCGGCGGTGATCGCTACTTCTCGGCTTCCTTGCTGCCGACGACCGTCATGTTCATGCCGACCTGGACGGACACGTTCTTGCCGTCGATCGGGATGAGCACCTTGCCGTTCAGGTACCAGCCGAACGAGCCGGTCGAGAACTCCTTCACCTCCGCGATGAGCTCCGAGCCGTTGATGATGATCTTGAGCGGCTCGGCCTTCTCGACGAACTGCGAGCGGGTGACGGGGCACGTGGTCTTCGCCATGCGGCGGATTGTATGCGATCCCACGAGTCACGGCCCTGAGCCAACATCACCCTTCGGCGCCGCCGTGGCGCGTGACATCATCCCGACGCGATGCCGTGGGTTCTGTTCGCCTTCGGGCTCCTGTGCGCCGTCGCCGCCGCGATCTCGCTCCGGCCACCGCGCTGGCCGGGCACGGTCGCGCTCCTCGTCTGGCCCGTCGGCTGGCTCGTCGGCGAGCTGCCGCTCCACAACTTCGCGATCTGGTCGGCGACCGGCGCCGCGCTCGTCATCGCCGGCGGCCTCGGTGACTGGCCCGGCTACCTCGGCCTCGCCGGCCTCGCGCTGGGCCTCGTCGGCCTGCGCCAGCACCTCGTCCACGCCGCCGCCGCGGAGGACGCCGTCGACCGCGGCCTCTGCCAGCTCGATCGCTGCGCGCCGAGCGGCCACCGCTACACGTGGCGCGACTACGCGACCGTCTTCCCGTTCCGCCCGCGCGCGATCCACCGCGTCCGCGACGTCGAGTACGCCAGCGTGAACGGCCGCTCGCTCCGCCTCGACGTGCTCGGCCCCGCCGGCCCTGCCAGCTCGGCAGGCGACGCCGCGACGCGACGCCCGGTCTTCGTCTACGTCCACGGCGGCGGCTGGGTCATCGGCCACAAGAACCAGCAGGGCCGCCTGACCGTGCACGAGCTGGTCGCCGCCGGCTGGGTGTGCGTGTCGATCAACTACCGCCTCTCGCCGCGCGCGACGTGGCCCGATCACATCGTCGACGTGAAGCGCGCGCTGGCATGGGTGAAGCGCAACATCGCCGCGCACGGCGGCGACCCCGACTTCATCGTGATCGGCGGCGGCTCCGCCGGCGCGCACCTCGCCAGCCTCACCGCGCTCAGCGCGCACGACAAGACCTTCCAGCCGGGCTTCGCGGACGACGACCTCTCGGTGCAGGGCTGCGTCGCGTACTACGGCATCTACGACTTCGTCGATCGCGATCGGCACTTTCCCTACCGCGCCTTCCAGACCTTCCTCCTCCGGCACATCGTGATGAAGGCGCGGCTCGAGCGCGCGCGCGAGCTCTACGATCGCGCGTCGCCGGTCGCGCACATCTCGCCGGCCGCACCTCCGTTCCTCGTGTGGCACGGCGATCGCGACAGCCTCGCGCCCGTCGCCGGCGCGCGCGCCTTCGTCGAGAAGCTGCGCGCACGGGCGACGGCGCCGTGCGTCTACGTCGAGCTCCCCGGCGCGCAGCACGCGTTCGAGCTGTTCCCGTCGCTGCGCAGCGTCGCCGCGGTGAAGGGCACCCATCGCTTCTGTCAAGCGATCTGGAGCGCCCACCGGGCGCGCGTCCTCACTCCCGCTGACCGGTCGTGACGACGCGTGCCAGCGGTTCGATCCGGTGCATAATCGCGCCGTGCAGTCAGACACCATCGACCTGATCGAGCGCGTGCGTTCCCGCCTCCGCGAGGTCGACCAGCGGTGCGCGATCGCGGGACCGGCGTCCGAGGAAGCCGTCACCGCCGCCGAGGAGCAGCTCGGCTGTGCGTTCCCGCCGTCGTACCGGACCTTCTTGCGGAAGTTCGGCAGCCTCGCGTTGCCCGCCGACATGGCCGTCGTCCACGACTTCGTCGGCATCGACCCGCGCGCCCCCGATGGCAAGGGCGTCGTCGAGCGCACGCTCGCCGCGCGCGTCGAGAACCGCCTCGGCCCCGCCCTCGTGGTCGTCGGCCTCGGCGCCCAGGCCCGCGAGTGGTTCTGCCTCGACTGCGGCCGCACCTCGTCGAGCGGCGAGCTCCCGGTCGTGCTCTTCGACACGCGCGACAACCAGGTCGATCAGGTCTTCTACGAGGACTTCGACAGCATGGTCCGCGAGGTCCTCGGCTTCGTCGAGGACACGCTCGCCCACCCGGCCGGCAGCGAAGCCTCCGTCGGCTGATCCGCCGGCCCCACGGCGGACCGGCCGACGCGCCGCCGATCGACGCCGTTCCCGTCGACGCGCCACCGCCGGGCGCGCCGTGGTTCGACGAGGGACCACGCCGCGGGCGGATCGAGCGGATCGAGCACGCCGGGGGGGCACCGCCACGACGCCCGCGCGCGCCTCGAGTTCTTCGTCATCCGCCCGTGACCGCCGAGGAGCCGTCACCCGAACGCGCGACGAGCGGAGGATCCAGGGCAGGTCGGGCGGAGCGGACCGGTCCGTGATAAGAGCACGGCCCAATGGCTTCACGTTCCGCCCATCCCCAGCGCACGGGATTCGTTCCGGTCGGCTTCTGGGCGATGCTCGCGGCCTGGTGGGGCCTGTATGCGCTCGTCGCGTACTGGACGCCGTGGCAGGGCGAGGACTGGCACCAGCTCGGATGGATCAACCGCTACCGCCCGATCGCCTTCGATGATGCGGTTCGGTACGTCCGTGTCAATTCGAGCCTCGGGGATGTCGTCGGCCAGCTGGCGATCGCCTTTCCCTGGTTCCATGTCCTCGTCTCGCCCACCATCATCGTCCTCTTCATCATCGGTCTCCACACGCTCGCGTTCGCGCGCCTGCCCTCGCCCCGCTCGTCGCGCGACACGCTGGTCCTCGCGATGTTGCATGCGCTCGTATGGATGGGCGCACCGCGCGTCGGCGTGACCTTCGGCCACCGCCCGCACGTCGCGCACTTCGTCTACGGGCTCTGCGCGCTCGTCTGGCTCCTCGCCTTCTTCCGCTGCGCCGGCGACGATCCGAAGCGCGGCCGCCTGCGCACCATCGGCCTGGTTCTCCTGTCGATCGCTGGCGGCGCCTCCAACCACCACATCGCGCTTCTCGGGCTAGGCGTCGTCATCGCCACGATCATCGCGAGACGCCGTCATGGCCACGCCGTGCCGCCGTGGATGCTGCTCGCGACCGCAGGGCTCGTGCTCGGCCTCGTGCTCTTGTTCCTCAACCCGAACCCGTACTTCGCCGCCCTCGGCCGGCGCGGATGGAGCTCGGCGCTCACGCAACTCGTGCTGTTCCTCACCGAGGGCGCGGAGACCATCGCCCTCGTCAGCATGACCGCGTTCGCGCTGCTGGTGCGCAGCCGCCTGCGCCGTGTGCCCATGCCCATACCGACCGTGGCCGAGCTCCGCTGGATGTTGACGTGCTTCGTCTCCGGGTTCGCCCTCGTGGCGGTCGGCCTCCTCGGCCCCCGCTGGGGCGACCCGGGCATGTTCGCGCCAGCCGTTCTGTTCGCTGCGGGCGGCGCCGTCGCGATGTCACGGCTCGTCGAAGACCACTGGGTCCGCCGTGGAGCCATCGTCGTCACCGTGGCGGTCCACGTGGTCGTCGCGTTCCAGATGATTCGCATCTATCACCAGGCCGCCGAGGACATGGACGTTCGCCTCGCCCAGCTCCGCGCCGCTCCCAAGGGCTCGATCGCCACGATCACCCCGTTCCGCAACATCCAGACGACCTTCTGGTTCCTGGGTGAGGACCTGGGCTATGTGACGAACCGCGAGATGGCGGCGATCGACGTCTTCGGCCTGAGGGACATCACCTTCGATCGCGAGACCGGCGTGTACGAGCCGTCGAGCGGGCTCGAGATGAGGGTCACGCTGCGCTTCGATCAGCCGGTCGCCGACGCCGTCGTGCAGGCCGCCGTCGGGCCCCAGCTCGGGACGAGCCTCCACGTCGCGCGCCATCAGTGGCGGCGCGCGATGTCCGAGCTCGGCCGGCGGTACAGCCTGAAGAGCGGCGACCTCGAGATCGTGAATCTCGACTTTCCGGGCCGCAACGGCCGACCGATCTACGCCGCCCGACTGGTTCACGGCAAGGGTCTCATCCAGCCGCGCTCCGCCTGGCGCCAACCCGATCCACTCCAGCGGATGTCCTTCATCGTCGAGTGGAAGTCCTTGCGCATGCGCGTGACCGATCTGTTCGTCGTCGGCATGGGCGAGACACTGCCGACGAAACGCGAGGGCAAGCGCGTGTACTTCGTTCCACTCTGGGCGGGCTCGTACACGCTCGTCGCGTGCGATCCCACGGAGTGCCTCGCCGTCGAGACCGCCTGGGTGCGCTACTGAATCAGCTCACGTCAGTGCCAGAACGTCGCCGCGTTCCAGCACTCGTCTTCGGTACACACGACCGCGATCAACAATCCGCGGCACCACGGGACATAGGTCATTCTCACGCCGCGGCCCTCGACGCGCAGGTCCGCCTTGCGCGTCCGGCCGCAGCCGTAGATGACGCCCTCGGTCAACCCGTCCGGCACGGTGCCCTCGAGGAGCAGGAAGAAGCGACGCAGCACATCGTCGTCGCGCATCACGTAGTCGATGATCTCGAACCGGTTCGTCGCCTCGCGCCAGCGCGCGTTGATCAGCGGACGACCGCGGAGCTCCGGTGGCTGGAAGCCTTCGACGACGGCGGTCACCTCGACGAGACGATGACCTGACTTGATTCTCCGCAGCTGCGGCAGGATGTGGCGGATGAGCCGGACGTCGCGGTCCGGATACGAGGACACGTAGTCGAGCGGCATCTTCAACCGCGACCACACCTCGTCCTGAGCGATCGGAGGGTCGTACGTGAACACGATCTTGGCCGTGAAAGGGACCGACGGCTCGGCGCGCACCGGGCGGTCGAACTCGATGCCCGCCAAGCCGTAACCCTCCTTGGCCACGAACTCGCGCAGTGACGCATAATCGAAGTCCTCACCGAGGAACCACAGGTTCCGGGTGATCCTGCTGAGCGGCGGAACCACCGCGATCTGCCCCGGGTTGTCGCGCTCGGCTGCCGAGAGAATCGCTTCGCGCTCGCGGCCCTCCGCACCTGCGCGCACGTACGTGTACGCGCCGAGGCTGAAGTGAATCACCAGCGCGATCGTCGAGAGCGTGACCATCACGCGCAGCGCACGCCGGTCACGGCCGAGAACGTCGGCCAGGACCACGCACGCGATCGCGAAGAGCGTCGCCGATGCGAAGAACAGGCGCTCGGCGGCCGTCGGCGACGCGAACAAGGTCGCGATGATGAGGAAACACGCCGCGAGCAAGGCGGCCATCGTCATCACCGCCCGACGATCCGGTGAGGGCGGGGGCTCGCCGGCGCGATGCGCACGCATGAGCACCGTGTAGACCCCTGCCAGGATCACGAGCACGGCGAGCTGCGCCTCCCACAGAAACGCGAGCACGATCTCGTAGAGGCCGTCGAGGCCCCGTACGAGCACCTGCTCCGCGGGGCCTGTCCGCGCCGCGATCTGGCCGTAGCGCTTCTTCTGTCCCGGCGCGAAGAACAGCATCGGGTACCCGATCGCGATGCCCGCCAGTCCGCTCACCATCCAGGCTCGGAGGCGGCGCTGATTGCGCCACCAGTAGATTCCGGTCAACACGATCGCGGCGAGCGCCGCGGTAGGCCCCGTGTGCTCGTTGCCCATGCCGGCGGCCCAGCCGAGCACGAACATGGCTGGCACCATCCACGGCCGCGGCTTGAAGCCCAGATCCGCCGCCACGCGGAACGGCAGCAAGAAGAGCAGCGTCAACGTGAACGAGTAGAGGTAGTTCGTCGCGAACGGGCGATAGACGAACATGATCCCGGGAATCGGCGAGGCGAGCCACACCAGCGCGACGAGGATCAGCAGGATCTGCGCGTCGCGCAGCGACGGGCGTGGCCAGCGCCCGAACGCAACGCCAAACGCGATGAAGAAGAACGCGACCGATACGGTCGGCGCGACAACGGTGTTGATCCACCAAGGCCCGTTGGTGATGAACAGCCAGTTCTCGCCCAGGCGCGGGTTGTGCTCGTTGTAGTTGTAGACCGCGTTGTCCCAGATCGTCTGGAGCGAGAACCCGTGCTTCTTGATGTACGCGACCTGGTACCAGTCATCGAGGATGATCGGCGCGTTGAACGCGTGGAGCGCCAGGTACATCCAGAGGAACGCGACACCGCCCCAGAAGGCGAGCTTCGCTCGGACCGTCGGTGTGTCGTCGCTCATGCGGACCGATCCCGCGGCCCGAGCCGCAGCGACCGTCCGAGGCCCAGGAGGCGGTACGCGCCGACGATGGCCGCGCGCTTGGCCTGGGTGCGGGCGCGCGTCAACGGACCGGCGCCGCGGAAGCGCGACGCGATCGCGGTGGCCTGGTCGACCTGGCGGCTGAAGCCGGCTCCGCTCTTGCTGGTCTGGTACCAGCGGAAGCAGGCAACCTCGTCGTCGATGTAGATCGGGTCACCGCGCTCGGCGAGCTTGAGGAACAGGTCGTAGTCGAACGCCAGATCGAACTGGGGATCGAGGAACCCGATGTCGTCGTGGACCGAGCGCCGCCAGAACGCGGTCATCTGGCTGACGTAGTTCTCGGTGAGCAGGTTCGTGAACGTGTGCCGGCGCGAGCGGAAGTGCTTGTAGACGCTGATCCAGCGGCGCACCTCCCGGTCGTGCTCGTCGATGATCCGGCAGCGGCCGTGCACCCACTCGACCCCCGGGTCGCGCGCGAACGCCGCGGCCACGCGCGCGAGCGCGCCGGGCAGGAGCACGTCGTCGCTGTTGAGCCACCCGACGACGTCGCCGGTCGCGGTGCGCAGCCCCTTGTTGATGCAATCGATCTGGCCCTTGTCGGGCGCGCTGGTCCAGGCGACGCGGTCGCCGTAGCTCTCCAGGATGGAGACCGTGTCGTCCTTCGAGCCGCCGTCGAGGACCCGGTAGTCCAGGTCGAAGTCGCCGGTCTGCGCCAGCACGCTGTCGATCGTGCGGCGGATGAACGCGCCGTGGTTGAACGACGGCGTGATGAGCGAGATGCGCAGGCGACTCACGGGGCGCTCGCGATCACATCTGCGGCGCCCGGCCGGCGAGCGCGGTGCGCACGTCTTCCTCGTCGGCGTTCACCATGCGCGTGATGAGCTCCCGGAAGCTCACCTTGGGCTTCCAGCCGAGCTTCTCGCGCGCCTTGCTGGCGTCGCCGCGCAGGTGGTCGACCTCGGTCGGTCGCAGGTAGCGCGGATCGAGCTCGACGTACGCCTGCCAGTCCAGCCCCAGCGTGCCGAACGAGATATCGAGCACGTCGCGCACCGAGTACGACTCGCCGGTGGCGATCACGTAGTCGTCGGGCTTGTCCTGCTGGAGCATCAGCCACATCGCCTCGACGTAGTCGCCGGCGAAGCCCCAGTCGCGCCTGGCGTCGAGGTTGCCGAGGAAGAGCTTCTTGTCGAGGCCGTGCTTGATGCGCGCCGCCGCGCGCGTGATCTTGCGCGTGACGAACGGGATCCCGCGCCGCTCGCTCTCATGATTGAACAGGATGCCGCACGAGATGAAGAGGCCATAAGCGTCGCGGTAGTTCTGGCAGAGCTGGTGCGCGAACACCTTGGCGCAGGCGTACGGGCTGCGGGGCTGGAACGGCGTGGACTCGCTCTGCGGCGGCGGCGAGCTGCCGAACATCTCGCTCGACGACGCCTGGTAGAAGCGGCAGCTACCGCCGAGCTCGCGCACCGCCTCGAGCAGGCGCAGCGTGCCGAGCGCCACGGTCGACACCGTGTACTCGGGCACGTCGAAGCTGACGCGGACGTGGCTCTGCGCGCCCAGGTTGTAGATCTCGTCGGGTCGGATCTTGGTGACGAGGTTCGCCAGCGAGCTACCGTCCTCGAGGTCGCCGTACGCCAGCCGCAGGCGATAGTCGGGGACGTGCGGGTCCTGGTAGATCCGGTCGAGGCGCTCGGTGTTGAACGAGCTCGAGCGCCGCACCACGCCGTGCACCTCGTAGCCCTTGGCAAGGAGCAGCTCGGCGAGGTAGGAGCCGTCCTGGCCGGTGATCCCGGTGATGAGTGCCTTCTTCATGAAGCTCCGGTGGCGCCGGCGGCGCGGTGCGCGGTGTACCAGGCCACGGTCTTCTTCAGACCTTCGGCGAGCGAGGTCGCGGCGACGAAGCCGAAGCGCTCGCGGGCGCGAGACACGTCGAGGCGCCGGCGCGGCTGGCCGTTGGGCTGCGCCGTGTCCCACACGAAGCGACCGGCGAAGCCGGTGGCCTGGGCGACGGTCGCCGCCAGATCGCGGATCGTGATCTCCTCGCCGCTGCCGAGGTTGACCGGATCCGGCGCGTCGTACCGTTCGGCGCCGAGGATCATGGCCTCGGCCGCGTCCTCGACATAGAGGAACTCGCGGGTCGGCGTGCCGTCGCCCCACAGCGTGACCTCGGCCCGGCCCTCGTCGCGAGCGGCGAGGCACTTGCGGATCATCGCCGGGATGACGTGCGACGTGCGCAGATCGAAGTTGTCACGCGGACCGTACAGGTTGACCGGGAACAGGACGATGCTGTCGAGCCCGTACTGCTCGCGGTACGCCTGCGCCTGCACCAGGAGCAGCCGCTTGGCCACGCCGTAGGGCGCGTTGGTCTCCTCGGGGTAACCGTTCCAGAGGTCGTCCTCGCGGAACGGCACCGGCGCGAACTTGGGGTACGCGCAGATCGTGCCCGCGATCACCGTCTTCTTCACCCCAGCCAGCCGGCACTCCTCGAGCAGCTGGAGCCCCATCATCGCGTTCTCGAACAGGAAGAGACCGGGGTTGTCGCGGTTGGCGCCGATCCCGCCCACCCGCGCCGCGAGATGGAACACGACGTCGGGCCGGCTGTCGGCGATCACCTGCTTGCACGCCGCGCGGTCGACGAGGTCGTAGTCCTTGCGGCGCGGCACGAACACGTCAGCGACCCCGCGCCGGCGCAGCGCGTCGACGACGAAGCTGCCGAAGAAGCCCGCGCCACCGGTGACGAGGACGCGCTTGCCGGTCCAGTCGGCGATCATCACGGCCGCGAACCTCCTGCCGCCGAGCCGTCCACGACCAGGCGGACGATGGCGTCGCCCTGGGCGCGGATGTCCGGGATGTCGGACGACGGCGCGCTGATCGTGAAGCGGCTCGAGAGGAGCGGGAAGCTCGCGCCGGCGAACCCGACCGCCGTCGGGAAGCGCGGCTGGAGGCGCATGATGGGATGCGACGGCCACGCGCTCAGCACGCACGCGTCGAGGCGGAGGCGAGGCGCGACCGACGCGCACAGGGCCCGCAGCGACGCGGCGTCGTACACGCGCTGGAAGAACGCGCCCCGCTCACCGTCGGGCTTGCGCCCGTACACCTCACCCGGCAAGTACTCCGAGCGCGCCGCGACGTCGACCGGCACCGAGAACACGACGACGCCACCGGGGCGCACGGCGTCGGCGAGGCGCTCGAGGACGAGGCGGTCGCCGCCGGGATCCGGCTCGACGTGCTCGATGACCGACATCGAGAACGCCGCCGCGAACGATCCACCGGGCGGGCGCAGGGCGGGCGGAACCGGCTCGCGTCCGTCGGCCACCGCGAGGTGCAGGCGGCGGGCGGCGTCTTCCCCGAGCCCCCCGCGCAGGGCGTCGGCCTCGTCGATGGCCGGCTTCCAGATGTCGGTGGCGACCACCGTGGCGCGGCTGTGCGCGGCCAGGAGCAGCGAGAACAGCTTGGGCGAGCTGACGTCGTAGAGCCAGGTCGCCGGATCGTCGAGGTCGACCGACGCGGCGAGCAGCTCGCGCATGATCGCGTACTCGGGGTACCGGGACGGCGCGGTCAGCGGCCGCGCGAACGCCCCGACCGCGGGGCGCAGCCCGGCCTTGCCCAGCGTGCCCGCGCGCAGGGCGCGCCACGCCAGCTTCTGGCCGTCCGCGAACCACCTGAACGCCTCGCCGATGCGCATCGCCGAATCGATCGCCTCCCGCATCACTAGACGACTTCCAGCGCCGGCAGGGGGAACACGTAGCGCGTCGGCCCGGTGATCGCCGCCCGCTTGCGGGCGAAGGTCTCGCGGAAGTGCCACGGCAGGATGAGGAGGTAGTCCGGCGCACGCGCCACCAGCTCGGCCTCGGGGACGATCGGGATGAGCGTGCCCGGCGTGAAGCAACCGAACTTCTCCTCGTTGACCTCGCCGATGGCGACGATGTCGTCGGTCCCGAGCCCGCAGTACTGGAGGATGACGTTGCCCTTGGTCGAGGCGCCGAGCGCGCCGACGGTCTTGCCAGCGGCGCGGGCCTCGGCGACGAACGCCCGGAGCCGGTCGCGGCTCTCGCCGACACGGCGCGCGAACGCCGCGTAGAGCTCGAGGCCGTCGACGCCGCTGGCCTGCTCCTCCGCGACGATGCGCGCGACGTCGGGGCTCGCCGGCAGCGCGCTGCCATCCTTGGCCACCATCACCGAGAAGCTGCCGCCGTTGATGTCGTTGAGCTCGACGTCGACGATGCGGAAGCCGACCTCCCGCGCCATGCGATCGATGATCGACAGCGAGTAGTACTCGATGTGCTCCTGGCAGATCGTGTCGTACGCGTTGCGCTCGAGCATCAGCGGCAGGTAGCTCTGCTCGAAGACCCAGACGCCGTCGTCGGCGAGCACCCGGTGGACCTCGCGCATGAACGCGAGCGGATCCTCGAGGTCGTAGAACATCGCGAACGACGTGACCACGGCGGCCTGGTGATCGCCGACGAGGCCGCGGAAGGCGCGCTCGCTGAACAGCTCGGTCGCGACCTCGATGCCGGGCTTGTAGTACTGGCGGAACTTGGCCGCCGTCGGGTCGATGCCGATGCGCCGGAAGCGGCCGTCGGGGTACGCGCCGAGCGTCGTCCCGTCGTTGGCGCCGATGTCGAGCACGATCGACCCGTCCGGAACCCGGACACGCGCGAGGATGCGCTCGACCTTGCCCCGCAGGTGCGCCACCATCGACGCGTTCAGGCCGGAGCGGTAGCCGTAGTTGTCGCCGTACATCTGCTCCGACGCGTACGAATGGAGCAGCTGGACCAGGCCGCACGCGCCGGGCCCGTGACACTTGACGAGCGTGAGCGGGCCGCTGCCGACGTGGTCATCGCGACGCCGCGGGAACACCCCGGTGAGCGCCTGCACGCCCAGCTCGAGCAGCGTCTCGAGGCGGGTGTTGCCACAGACGCGGCAGCGGTCGATCTGCCGGTAGATGGGGGCGCTCATGGGCGACTGACGTCGGATAGCAGGGTTCGGTCCGTATCCACAAGCCGCCCGATCATCTGAGCGAAGTCCAGGCTGGGGGCCCAGCCCAGCTCGGTCCGGGCCAGGGTCGCGTCGCCGACGCGACGGACCGATTCCTGCGGGCGCACGAGGTTGCCATCGACCGTGACGTGGGCACGCCAGTCGAGCCCGACGTGCGCGAACGCGAGCCGGCACACATCCTCGACCGAGTGGCTCACGCCCGTGGCGATCACGAAGTCGCGAGGCACGTCGGCGGCGATCATGAGCGCCATCGCGCGCGCGACGTCGGGCGCGTAGCCCCAGTCGCGCAGCGCGGCGAGATCGCCGAGGGCCACCGCGCCGTCCAGCCCGGCCGCCGCGCGGGCCGCCGCGTGCGTCACCTTGCGCACCAGGAAGTGATGAGGCCGGCGCGGGCTCTCGTGGGGATAGAGGATGGCGGAGCACGCGAACAACCCGTGCTGATGGCGGTACGCGGCGATCATGTGGTCGGCGAACAGCTTGGCGGCGCCGTACGCGTTGAGCGGGGCCCGCGGCGTGTGCTCGTCCTGCGGGCTGCGCGTCGCGCCGGCGAAGATCTCGCTCGACGACGCCTGACAAAGCCGCGTGCGCGGGCTGTGCCGGCGGATCGCCTCGAGCAGCCGGGCGACGGCGACGCCGTTGATGTCGGTCGTCGCGAGCGGATCGTCGAACAGCTGGGCCGACGACGCGCGCGCCGCCAGGTTGTAGAGCGCGTCGGGCCGGTGAGCGTCGATGAAGTCGTCGACCGCCTGCGCCGACGACAGATCGAGGAAGCGAAGCGGTATCAGGCGGCCGCCGACGTCGATGCTCGCGCTCGCGTCCGACCGGTGGGTCGTGCCGACGACGGCCTGACCGAGCGAGAGCAAGTGCTCGGCCAGGTAGTAGCCGTCCTGGCCGGAGATTCCCGTGATGACCGCCGTCGGCATCCGACGACGAGGTGTAGCGCATCTCGTGGCGGCTTGTCGTCCGCGGAGCGCTCAGCTCGACCGCAGGTCGAGCAGGCGCTTGTGACGCTGGTAGTCGTGCTTGCGGAAGTCGAGGTACGCGCGCACGCCGCGCAGGTAGTTGCGCGGGTCGAGGCGGTCGCGTGCGCCGCCGAGCATGAGCGAGCACAGCGCGAGCCGGCGCTCGCCCATGTCGCGCAGACGAGCGGCTCCGGGGACGCCCTGGTCGGCCCACCAGCGCCAGACGCGCAGCTGGTTGAAGGTGTACTGCCAGCGCATCTGCCAGATGTGCTCACGGGTGCCGCGGCGGGTCATGCTCGAGGTGGAGTCGACGAGGGTGACGAGCTGCTCGCCGAGCAGCTCGATGCCACCGCCGGCGTGCGCCAGCTCCGAGAGGTAGCCGACGTCGTTGCCATAGGGGTGGCGGTTGTAGTCGTAGCCCCGGGGGTTCTCGAACTGGATGTGGCGGTCGAAGACCTCGCGCGCCGCGGCAACCTCGTACACGCCGCAGATCTGCGTCAGCGGGAAGCGCCGCATGAACATGCCCTCGGAGAACTCGACCGCCGAGGCGATGCCCTTGTCGGTCGAGTAGTAGGGCTTGGCCTGGCCGTCGATCTCGACGATGCCGGTGCAGGCGACGATCTTGCGGCCGGCGGCGACCGCGCGCGCGGCGCCCGCCATCATCTTCTCGCTGTAGTCCGGGTGGAGGACGTCGTCGGCCCACACGAACGCGCACCAGTCGCCGGTGATGTCGTGGAGCGCGACCCGCCACGCCTTCACCGGGCCGGAGTTCTGATCCGACGTGAGCAAGCGCACGGTCACGTCGGCAGGTGCCCCGTCGAGGAGGCGTTGCACGATCGCGCGAGTGTCGTCCTTGCTCGCCTCGTCGTAGACGACGACCTCGAGGGGACGGTACGGCTGGGCCAGAACGCTCTTCAACGTGCGCTCGATCGTCGAGGCGCTGTTGAAGGTCGGGATCATCAGCGAAAGCTTCATGGCGAGGTGCGGTGTTATATACCGTCCGATGGTCGGACGGACGGCGCTCTCTCGTCGAGCCGCGTGGCTCCGCGAGCACGCGTCCGCGGTGCCGCCCCGCGCGATCCTCGTCGTCGGCTTCGTGGTGCTCGTGCTCTACGCCTTTCCCGGCTTCATGAGCACCGACTCGGTCATCCAGCTGCACCAGGCCCGGACCGGCGCGTACAACAACGCGCACCCACCACTGATGGCCTTCCTCTGGGGGCTGCTCGACGCGATCGTCGCCGGGCCGCTCCTCATGCTGCTGGCGCAGGTCGCGCTCTTCCTCGGCGGGCTCTACGGCGTGCTGCGCCAGGTGCTCGCGCCGCGGCCCGCGGCGATCACGGCCGTCGCCATCCTCTGGTTCCCGCCGATCGCCGCGATCATGGCGGTCGTCTGGAAGGACTGCCAGATGGCCGCGTACCTGATGGCTGGCTTCGCGCTCCTGCTCAGCCCGCGGCGCCGCCTGCGCCTCGGCGGCCTCGCCTTGATCACCGCCGCGTGCGCCTTCCGCCACAACGCGTTCGCCGCGTCGGTGCCGCTCGTCGGCCTCGTCTTCGAATGGCAGCCGGGTGCCCGCTGGTGGAAGCGCTACCTGATCGCCGGCGCGGCGGCGGTCGCCACCTTCCTCGCGGCCACGGCGATCAACCGCGCGCTGGTGGTCGACGAGGTCCACCTGACGCCGGCCTACACCGACATCGTCGGCGTGCTCGCGTTCTCGGAGGCGCGCACCGACGAGGACCTGCGTCACGTCCTGCGCGACACGCCCTTGCGCGTGACCGAGGGGATCCACGCAACCGCGCGCCGCCTCTACGATCCGCGCAACTCGTTTCACCTCACGCGCGGCGATCAGCGCATGTTCGACGACGCCACGACGCCGCTCCACCGCGCGGCGCTCGCCCGCGCGTGGAAGGAGCTGATCGTCGGCGATCCGCATGCGTACCTGTCGCACCGGGTGGCGGTCTTCCAGGAGCTCGTCGGCCTGTCGGAGCGTGGGCTCTGGTCCCCGGCGTTCTTCGGCTTCGTCGAGCATCACACCCAGGCGGCGTGGATCGGCCACGACGCGACGCCCTCGACCCTGCAGCTGGAGATCCACGCACGCTTCCTCCGCCTGATCGACGAGACCGCGCTGTTCGAGGCCTGGATGTACGGCGTTCTCGCCGTGGTGTTCCTCCTCGCGCTGGCTCGTGATCGGCTCTCGTTCACGTTGCTGGTGAGCGGGCTCCTCTACGAGCTCAGCTTCTTTCCAACCGCGGGCACACCCGACTGCCGCTACTCGCACTGGATGATCACCTGCACCGTCGTGGCGGGCGTCATCATCTTCGTGCGGCGCCTGGAGCGCGGACGCGCGGCGAGGACGGGTCCGTGACCGCGCGACGCATCTTGATCGCAGGATGGCTCGTCTTCCTGCTCTTCGCCTACCCCGGCTACCTGACGATCGAGTCGGTCGACCAGCTGCTGGACGCGCGTGTGGGCAGCAACACCGACTGGTACGCTCCGGTGCTCTCCGCGATCTGGCGGTGGGTCCACCACGTGGTCGCCGGTCCGGTCGGCATGCTCGTCGTCCAGAGCGGCCTGTTCCTCGCCGGCCTGCACGCGCTCCTGCGCCGCGCGTTGCCCGCGCGACAGGCCGCCGTCGCGGCGATCGCGATCCTCTGCTTCCCACCGGTCGCGGCCCCGCTCGCCGTCATCTGGCGCGACGCCCAGCTGGCGGGCTTCCTGCTCGCCGGCGCCGCCGCGCTGACGAGCGATCGACGCGGGTTCCGGATCGCCGGCGTCGCGCTCGTGATCCTGGGTACGACCATGCGCGACGCCGCCGCGCTCGCCGCGCTGCCGCTCGTGATCGCCTGCTTCCCGTGGCCCGAGGGAGGCCGCCCCTGGTCGCGACGACTCGCCGCGGGCGGTGCATGGATCATGATCGCCGTCGTCGCCCACGGCCTCGACAGCTGCGCCGTCGACACCGAGACCGACCGCGCGGAGCTGGCGCGGGCGCGCCTCGACATCATCGGTGTCCTCCGGTACGCCCACGACGCGACCGATGCCGAGCTGCGCGCCGAGCTCGAGCGCGCGGGCGTCGTCGCGGTCGCCGCGACCGACCTGCGCCGCGAGGCGCGCCGGATCTACCGCAACACGGGCGCTCACGCGGAGCTACTGCCGCTGCCGGACCAGGCCGACGCGAACGCGCGCGCGACGCTCTTGCGCGCCCGGCGAACGATGGCGCTCGCCCATCCCGGCGCCTACCTGACTCATCGCAGCCGCCAGCTCCGGATCTTGCTGGGATTCGAGCCGAGCGCGGGCTGGCGGCCCGTGTACGCCTTCTTCCTCGAAGATCCGTCGCACCCGGCGCTCACGTCCCACCGGGCGAAGCACTCGTGGGTGCAGCGCCAGCTCATCCGCGGCGCTAAGCGGTTCCCGTCCGTCTGCTTCCGCCCGTACGTCTACGCCCTCCTCGCGCTCGCGCTCCTGCCGCTGGCCATCGTGCGCCGCGACCGCATCGCCGGCGCGCTCCTCGCGAGCGGGCTCCTCTACGAGCTGGCGCTCGCCTTCACCGAGACCGTGCCGGAGTACCGACACTCGCACTGGATGATCGCCTGCACGACGATCGCTACGGTGATGCTCGCCGCGCAGGAGCTTCGTCGGCGTCGGGCGGATCGACCTCCGCACGCTCCGTCGACGTGACCGGCGGGACCACGCGCTCGACCTCGGCGCGCAGGATCGCGAGCTCGCGCGTCAGCTGCGTGACCTTCTGCTCGAGCTCCACGAACTTCGAGAAGTAATGGAGCAGCACGAAGAGCACCGCGACGATGACGAGGTAGACGATGAGGTCGGCGCCGCGGCCGACGCCGACGAACTGCGCGATGCGATCGGTCTCCTGGGGCACGACGACGGCGATCGCGCCGGCCCCCAGCATCGCGAACATGAGCACGATGTGGAACGGCAGCCGGTTGCGCCGGAGGAAGATGAACCAGCCGATCGCGGCCAGGCCCAGGAGGAGGAGGATGCGGATGATCATGACGCCCGGAAGAAGTAGTCGAAGAGGATCCGGACGGCCTGGAAGCCGCCCTGGCCCTTGGCCATCGAGTGCGCCGTGTAGCGGATCGTGCAGGGCACCTCGACGACGCGGACCCCGGCGCGCTTGGTCTTGCGCAGGATCTCGGAGGCGTGCGCCATCCGGTTCTGCGTGATGCGGAGGTGTGGCGCGATCTCGGCACGGAACGCGCGCAGGCCGCAGTGCGCGTCGGTGAGCTTCAGCCCCGACATCCGGTTCGACATGAGCACGGCGGTGCGCAGGAGCATCATGCGCTGGCGCGTGGCGCCCTCGACCGCGCCGAGGAAGCGCGAGCCGAGCGCGATGTCGGCGTCGGCGAGCGCGGCGATGAGGACGGGGATGTCCTCGGCGGCATGCTGGCCATCGGCGTCGAACGTCACGATGTGACGCGCCCCACGCCGGAGGGCAAAGTCGATGCCGGTCTGTAGCGCCGCGCCCTGACCGAGGTTGACGGCGTGACGAACGACGAGCGCGCCGCCGCGGCGCGCGTGGGTCGCGGTGTCGTCCTTCGAGCCGTCGTCCACGACGACGACCGACCAGCCATCCCGGCGCACGCCGTCGACGACGTCGGCGATGACCGCGCCCTCGTTGTAGGCGGCGATCACGACCCAGGTGTCGTGGCGCGGAGCGGTCATGCCGCGCCGTTTATAACACCGGCTCGTCGAGCGCGAGGCACACACGGCAGGCCCACGAGGAGCACGGCCACGAGCCCGTACACGAAGTGCACGATCGAGAACGCGAGCACGGCGGCCGCTCGATCGTCCGCCGTCGCGCCGACCGCGTAGTCACTGAAGAAGTACACGGTCGCCGCCTGGGTCGTGCCGAAGCCTGCCGGCGAGATGGGCAGCGCCGCCGCGATCGCGATCGCGGGCACGATGGTGAGGGCGGCGGAGACCGGCACGTCGATGCCCCACACCCGCATCGCCAGCCACTGCGAGAACACGATGAAGACGATGTGCGGAACCCGCGCTGCCGCCGCGAACGCGTGACCGCGGAGCCCGGCCTCGAAGAGCGGCGCCAGCCAGTCGAACCTCGTCAGCCCGCGCGGCGCGACGACGATGATCGCGAGGTAGAGGGCGAGCCCGCCGGTGCCGACCGTGAGCGTCCACCACAGCGCGGCAGGCACCGCCGTGCCCTCGAGGATCCAGCCGAGCGAGGTGAGCAGGAGGAGGACGGCGAGGTTCGTGCCCATGAGAAACAGGGTCGCTCCGACCGCCCGGCGCGCCGTCACGCCGGTCCGGTGCAGGTAATAGCCGAACCCGCCCTGCGCCAGCGCGTAGTTCACGAGGAACAGGAGGTACGTGGCGCCGCGCACGGCGAGGATGTCGACGAAGGAACGACGCATCCGCAGTGCGATCAGGCCGAACCAGGTCGCGGCCGTCTCGGTACCGAGGACGACGACGGTGATGCCGAAGTCCAGGAGGAGGAGCCAGTGGTGCGGGCCGTGCTCGAGCGCCTCGACGAACGCGGCGAACGGCACGCGCGCCACGATCGCGCCCAGGATGAGCGCGCCGACGAACCAGGGCCACGTGCGACGCAGAAAGCCAGGGCCGGCCCGCCGGGAAGGCGCCGCGTCACCGTCCACTGGTTGCATGAGCGCGACTCCATACCACGACCGCCGTGGCGACCTCTCCGGGGCGCGTCAAGATGCCGCGATACTTCACCTTTCGGGAGATTGGTTTCCGCTGCCGGCCGCCTGCGGCTGTTGTATAAGCCTTGTCACCCTCATGTCGAAATTCTCGCTCGAGCCCCACGGCATCCTGGTCTCGGAAGTCCACCGCAACGCCACGCCGGCGTTCCTGTACGAGGCGGCGCTACGACACGAGAAGGGGTCGACGATCTCGTCGACGGGCGCGCTCATCGCGTACTCGGGCAAGAAGACCGGCCGCAGCCCCACGGACAAGCGCGTCGTCGACGAGCCCGAGGTCCGCGACGAGGTCTGGTGGGGCAACGTCAACATCAAGCTCGACCCGCACAGCTTCGACATCAACCGCGAGCGGGCGATCGACTACCTCAACACGCGCGAGCGGCTCTACGTCGTCGACGGCTACGGCGGGTGGGACCCGAGCTATCGCCTGAAGATCCGCGTCATCTGCGCGCGCGCGTACCACGCGCTGTTCATGCACAACATGCTCATCCGGCCGAAGGCCGACGAGCTCGAGGACTTCGGCACGCCGGACTACGTCATCTTCAACGCCGGCGGGTTCCCGGCCAACAAGCACACGGCCGGCATGACGTCGTCGACGTCGATCGACCTGTCGTTCGGCAAGCGCGAGTTCGTGATCCTGGGCACCGAGTACGCCGGCGAGATGAAGAAGGGCGTGTTCACGATCATGAACTACCTGATGCCCAAGCGCGGGGTGCTCTCGATGCACTGCTCCGCGACCCAGGCGCGCGACGGCAGCGACACATCGGTGCTGTTCGGCCTGTCGGGCACGGGCAAGACCACGCTGTCGGCGGATCCCAAGCGCTTGCTCATCGGCGACGACGAGCACTGCTGGAGCGACGACGGCATCTTCAACATCGAGGGCGGCTGCTACGCCAAGGTCATCGACCTGTCGAAGGAGCAGGAGCCCGACATCTGGAACGCGCTCGGTTACGGCGCGGTGCTCGAGAACGTCGTGTTCGACCCGTTCACGCGCGTCGTCGACTACACCGACGTGTCGATCACGCAGAACACCCGCGGCTCGTACCCGCTCGACGTCATCCCCAACGCCAAGATCCCGGCGGTCGGCGGGCACCCCAAGAACGTCATCTTCCTGACCTGCGACGCGTTCGGCGTCCTGCCGCCCGTCGCCAAGCTCACGCCGGCGCAGGCGATGTACCACTTCATCAGCGGCTACACCGCCAAGGTCGCGGGCACCGAGGTCGGCGTGAAGGATCCCGAGGCGACGTTCTCGGCGTGCTTCGGCGGCCCGTTCCTCGTGTGGCACCCGACCAAGTACGCCGAGCTGCTCGCCGACAAGCTGCGCAAGCACGGCGCGCAGACCTGGCTGGTCAACACCGGCTGGAGCGGCGGCGGCCACGGCGTCGGCGCGCGCATGAAGCTCAAGTTCACGCGCGCGATCATCGACGCGATCCACTCGGGCGCCCTCGACAAGGTGGCGACGGTCGACGACCCGGTCTTCGGCGTCGCGGTGCCCACCGAGTGCCCGGGCGTGCCGACGGAGATCCTGGTGCCGCGCAACACGTGGGCCGACAAGGCCGCGTACGACGCGCAGGCCAAGAAGGTCGCGACCCTCTTCCGCGACAACTTCAAGAAGTACGAGGCGCAGGCGAGCGACGAGATCCGCGCCGCCGGCCCGCGCGTCTGAGGCGCGCCTCAGCGGCGGTCGCCGAGCAGGCGCCGCACGTTGCCGGCGAGCACCGCCGCGATCTCGTCGGTGGTATAGCCGGCCGCCTGCATGCCGGCGACCATGCGCTGGAGGTAGGTGCGCACCGAGCCCGAGAACTGGGGGCCGTCGCTGGCGAAGAGCGTGCGCGAGATCAGCCCACGCGCACGGATCTGGGCGAGCACGTACGGGTACTGCGGCTCGGTCGAGGTGACCGGCTGGCCGTCGAGGCCGACCGACAGCGGGCGGCCGAGCGCGGAGATCTCGAGCCAGACGTTGTCGTGGGCGGCGGCGAGGTCGAGCGCGTGGGCCACGGCGCGGGCGTCGCCCTGGCCGACGTGCGACAGGATGAACTCCACGCGGCCGGCGCCGTGGGTGCCGTCGAAGGTCGTGATCACCGCCTCGAGGCCGAGCGGATCGTAGTAGGCCGGATCGGTCACCGAGCCGGGGAACGGCGAGAAGCCGGTGTGGAGGAGGACGGGCACGCCGACCTCGGCCGCGACCTGGTAGACGCCCTGGTAGGCCGCGTCGGTGAACGGCACCTGCTGGTGCGCGTGCGCGAGCTTGATGCCCTTGAAGAGCCCGGGGTGCGCGACGAAGTAGCTCTCGAGCGCGGCGAGGCGCTCGCCGGCGACGTCCGAGTCCCAGTCGTCGAAGTTGATGCTGGCGAAGCCGAACGCCCACGGCTCGTCACCCGCCGTGGTGTTGCGCGCGTCGAGGAGCATCGTGGCGAGCGCCTCGTTGGTGAGGTAGCCGGTCGTGTGGTGGGTGTAGACGGCGAAGAGCACCGCCTGGTCGACGCCGGCGAGCTCGGTCTGGGCGGCGATGCCCACGTGCGGCGCGTACGGATCGTTCAGGCGATCGAACAGCTCCGGCGCGTAGAGCGCGAAGGCGGGTGGCAGGTTGGAGGCGATGAACGCCTTGCCGCCGGGCGCCATGGTGGCGTAGTCGCCGGCGTGGAGGTGCATGTCGACCACCGGTAGCGTGCGGCCGTCGACGACGATCGAGGCGGTCGCGGGCGCGAGGGTGAACGCGAGCGCGGCGGCGGTGGCGAAAGCCGGGGCGAGCGCGGAGACGAGGCGGCGGGTCATGGCAGCTCACCCGCGGGCCGCATGGGCGGTGGCTCGGGCGCGAGCGTGTACGGCGCCATGACGCCGACGCGGCGCGCGCGCCCGCCGTCGTCGTACTCGATCGCCAGGCCGATGGGGTAGTACGCACGGCCGCCGTACTGCTCGGGTGGCGCGCCGAGCGTGGTCTCGATCCCCGCGCGCGGATCGCCGGGGAGCACGGGGCCGTCGAGATCGGCGCCGGCGAAGGCGCCGGCCCCGATGACGAGCGCGTCGTCGGTGAGGGAAATCTCGTCAGGGGACGTGACCAGCGCCTCGAGGCCGAGCGCCGGCCAGCTCGCGTGACCGAGGCGCACGAGCACGATCGGCTCCGACGGCGGCGCGCCGATCGCGGCGACGACGTCGCCCCAGCGCATGCCGAGCGCGATCGGGCCGACCCGCTCGCCGGCGACGAGCCGGCGACGGGCGTCCGCGTCGGCGTCGGCGTCGGCGCGCGTGTCCGCCGGCGGCCCGTCGGAGACGTCGGTCCCGCCGCCGCCGCCGCCGCCGCCGCCGCACGCAACGGCGACGAACGCGAGCGCGAGCGCGAGCGCAGGTACGACCGCGCGGGTCATGGCCCCGCGGGATCGGTGAGCGTCAGCTCGACGGTGGCGGTCTGCCCGACGGCGAGCGTGAGCTGCGACGACCAGACGGTGCGATCCTCGGGGCCCGGCATCTGCGGCGACGACGGCGCGACGTCGAGCATCGCGAACACGTAGGCCGGCCCGGCCTGGAGGTCCTCGATCGCGAGCATCGCCGGGAAGGTCGGGTTGGCGCGCTGGGCGAACCCGGCCGGCGGCCCCATGGGCGGCATCGCCGGGAACGTCGCGAGGATGAGCGTCCCCTGGGCGCTGCCGGTGTAGCGGACCGTGGCCGCGATGCGTGCGACCGTCGACGCGTCGATCGCGGCCGCCGCATCGATCGCCGCCGCCGCGTCGATCGCGGGCGCGTCGACGGCGGGCGCATCGACGGCCGGGTCGTCGGAGTCGCCGCAGGCGCCGAGCACGAGGAGGACGGAGACGAGCGCGAGAGCTTGCCTGGACTTCATCAGTGACTCCGCAGGTAGGCGAGGAGCGCGCGGCGATCGGCGTCGGGCAGGTCACAGCCGAACGTGTGCCCGCCGTCGCCGTACGCCGCCTCGGTGACGCCCGGGCGCGGCTCGAGGCACAGGAGCTGCTCGAGCGACGCCAGCGCGCCGTTGTGCAGGAAGCGCGACATCGCCCACAGGCCGACGAGGCGCGGCGACTTGATGCCGTGGGTGATCGTGTCGCCAGGCTGGAACTGGATGTCGCCGTAGGGCGCGCCGTCGTGGTCGGGGCCATCGACCCACCAGCGCATCGCGTCGTCGGTGCCGATCTCCTCGTACGTGTAGACCTCCGTGCCCATGCCGCGCGGGCCGCCGTGGCAGTCCTGGCAGCCGGCGTCGAGCCAGACCGTGCGGCCGCGCATCGCGTCGCCACCACCGCCGGTCGCCGCCGGCTCGGGCGCGCGCAGCGACATGATGTAGTCGTGCAGCGGCGCGAGGCGCTCGCGCGGCCACTCGCCGAGCGGACCGCCGCCGATGTCGACGAAGCCGGCGAGGAAGTTGTGGATGCTCGCCGTGCCGCCGGTCCACCCCAGCATCATGGTCGCCGCGCCGGCGGCGCGCAGCTCGTCGTCGTCGGGGAAGCTCCACAGCGAGCTGATCTTCGAGATGGTGTGGACGCCGTCGTCGAGCGGCAGCGGCTGGATGAGGAAGTCCATCGTGCCGTCGGCCCAGCGCGCGTAGTGGCGCTCGTTCTCCGGCGTGAACATCGGCATCGCGCCGCCGCCGCCGGTGATGAGCGGCAGGAGCGCGGTGATGAGCGCGGTGCCGATCGACGGGTTGGCGTCCATGCGATCGCGGTACGGCTGCACCACGGCGAGCGCCGCGGGGTCGTGCGCCGACGGATCGGCGCCCGGCACCGACAGCGACGGCAAGAGCGTCATCACCAGGATCTGGCGGCCGTAGGCGTACGCGTGGTTGGGCGCGCCGACCGCGTAGCGTCCGTCGGGCAGTCGACCGAAGTGACAGCTGGCGCAGCCGAACGACACGCTCTCCACCTGCCCCAGCCGCGGGCCCGCTGGCAGCCCGAGCGGCAGGCCGCCGGCCGAGGCGCGCGGATCGGCGACCATGCCGAAGCGCGCGAAGCCGGGGCCGACCTCGTCGGGGAAGTGCTCCAGCAGCCACGTCACGATCGGCTTGGGGATGCCGGGCGTGCCGAACGACTCGTCGAAGAACATCGCCTTGCCGCAGAGCAGCCGGAGGCGCCGGTCGTCGGGCGCGCGCTCGTAGTCGGCGCACGCGGTGGCCAGCGCGCCGCGCTCGAGCACGGCGTCGAGATCCGCCGAGACGTCGGTGAGGCCGGCGCCGCGGTCGGGCGGCGCGGCGAAGGGATCCGACGACGGATCCGGATCGGGATCGTCGTCGGCCATGGTGCCGTCGGTGCAGGCGGACACGAGCACGAGCGACGCGAGCGCGGCGGTGAAGACCCTCATCGGCGGTGGTTCTACACCCGCCGAGGGACAAGTGGGAAGTAGAACTTTCTACTTTCTCGTAGCCCCGGTGATATACCGCTCGCCCGAGGTGCCCATGGTCGCTCGTGTCCGCGTCGTCGTCGCCGCCGCCGCTCTGTTCGTCTCCACCGCGTGCGGCGCCCCGCCCCGCGCGCCCGCCGCGCCGGCACCGCCGCCCGCGACCGCGGTCGAGGTTCCCGAGCCCACGCCGGTCCTCACGCCGCCGCCGCCCTCGACCGACGCCATCAAGGTGCGCTCGATGGGCGGCATCGACGAGTACGTGCTGGCCAACGGCATGTCGGTGCTCCTCTTCCCCGATCCGTCGCAGCCGACGGTGACGGTCAACGTCACGTACATGGTCGGCTCGCGCCACGAGGGCTACGGCGAGACCGGCATGGCGCACCTGCTCGAGCACATGCTGTTCAAGGGCACGCCGACGCACCGCAACGTGATGAAGCTGCTCGACGAGAAGGGCGCGTTCTTCAACGGCACGACCTGGACCGATCGCACCAACTACTTCGAGACCCTGCCCGCGTCGGCCGACAACCTGCGCTTCGCGCTCGAGCTCGAGGCCGACCGCATGGTCAACGCGACGATCTCCGCCGAGGACCTCGCCAGCGAGTTCTCGGTCGTGCGCAACGAGCTCGAGATGGGCGAGAACGATCCCGTCGCGATCCTCGAGGAGCGCGTCACCTCGACCGCCTACCTCTGGCACAACTACGGCAAGTCGACGATCGGCTCGCGCTCCGACGTCGAGAACGTCCCGGTCGACCGCCTGCGCGCGTTCTACGCGAAGTACTACCAGCCCGACAACGCGATGCTCGTCGTCGCCGGGCGCTTCGACGTCGCCAGCGCGCTCGACGAGATCGAGCGCACGTTCGGCGCCATCCCCCGCCCCGCGCGATCCCTGCCCCCGACGTACACGGTCGAGCCGGTGCAGGACGGCGAGCGCGCCGTGACGCTGCGCCGCGTGGGCAGCGTCCACGTGCTCATGGCCGGCTACCACGGGGTGGCCGGAGCCGATCCCGACCACGCCGCCTTCGACGCGCTCGAGTTCATCTTCACCGACGAGCCGGGCGGGCGCCTCTACAAGTCCCTGGTCACGCCCGGGCTCGCCGCCGAGGTGTGGAGCGCGATGTACCGCTTCCACGATCCCGGGCTCCTCACGTTCGGGGTCAAGGTGCGCGACGCGAGGTCGGTCGAGCGGGTCAAGAAGCTGCTCCTCGCCGAGGTCGAGGGGGTCGCGAAGAGGCCGGTCACCGCCGCCGAGCTCGAGCGCTGGCGCGCGCAGACGCTCAAGGACATCACGCTCATGATGAGCGACTCGAACCGCGTCGCCGTGGAGCTCTCCGAGTGGGCGGCCGCGGGCGACTGGCGCCTCATGATCGCCTACCACGAGCAGGTGAAGGCGCTGACGGTCGACACGGTCAACCGGGTCGCCGTGCAGTACCTCGTCCCGTCGAACCGCACGTTCGGCGAGTTCGTCCCGACGAAGTCGCCGGTCCGCGCGCCCGCGCCGCCGAAGCCCGACCTCGCCGCGATCGTCGAGCGCGTCGCCGCCCTGCAGGTCGAGGACGGGGAGACCTTCGCGATCGATCTCGATCACCTCGCCAGCCGGACGCGCACGCGGACGATCGCCGGCGGCATCGACGCGGCGTTCGTCCCACGCAAGACCCGCGGCAAGAAGGTGCAGGTCGAGCTGGTCTTCCACCACGGCGACGAGAAGAGCCTCACCGGCAAGGCGACCGTCGCCGAGCTGACCGCCGAGCTCGCCGAGCGCGGCACGAAGCGCCTCTCCCACGAGGCCCTCCAGGATCGCCTCGCCGCCCTCACCGCCGACGTGTCGATGGGCGGCCGCGCCGGGCGCGTGGTGGTGCGGGTGACCACGGTGCGCGAGTCCTTGCCCGCGGTGATCGACGTCGTGGCCGAGATGCTCAAGACGCCGGCGTTCGCCGGCAAGGAGCTCGAGGTCGTCCGCCGGGAGACGCTCGCCGAGCTCGAGGAGGCGCTGACCGAGCCCGAGCGGATCGCGTTCGTCGCGTTCGCGCGGGCGCTCGCGCCGTGGCCCGCCGGGCACCCGCGCGCGACGATGACGACCGAGGAGGAGATCGCGGCGGTGAAGAAGGTGACGGTGGCGCAGATCCGCGCCTACCACGCCGCGTTCTGGGGCGCGGGCGCGGCCGAGGTCGCCGCCGTCGGGGACTTCGACCCGGAGGCGCTCGCGACGCAGCTCGAGCGGCACTTCGGCGCGTGGCAGGCGAAGACCCCGTACGTGCGCATCCCCGACCAGGCGTTCACCGTCGCGCCGTCCGCGCAGACCATCGACACGCGCGACAAGGAGATGGCGATCGTCGTGGGCGGACACACGATCGCCCTCGACGACAACCACGCCGACGCGGCGGCGCTCACCATCGCCGCGTCGATCTTCGGCGGCAGCACCGGGTCGCGCATCTGGATGCGCCTGCGCGAGAAGGAGGGCTTCTCCTACGGCGCGTGGGGTTACGCGCAGCCGGGCCAGCGCGATCCGGTCGGCCAGGTCGGCTTCGGGGCGATCATGGCGCCCGTCAACGGCGAGGCCGCGCGGGCCGCCCTCGTCGAGGAGATGAAGCGGCTGGTCGATCAGGGGGTGACCGCCGAGGAGGTCACCAAGGCCAAGCAGGCGTGGCTCGACCAGCAGGACAACGTGCTCGCCGACGAGCAGTCGCTGGTCGCCATCCTGCGGTTCGATCGCGAGCTCGAACGCGACTGGGCGTGGTGGAAGGCGCGGCGCGCCGCCGTCACCGCGGTCACCCCGGCCGACGTGAACCGCGTCATCAAGGCGTGGTTCCACCCCGACCGGCTCGTGATCGTGCTCGCCGGCGACCAGGCCAAGGCGAAGGCGCAGCAGCCGCCGAAGATGTTACCGTGAGCTGATGGGATGGCTCGTGGCCGCGGTGACCGCGGTCGTGCTGGCGCTGACCGCGGCGCGCGCCGACGGCGAGACGCGCCTGGGTCTCGTCGAGGTCTCGCCCGAGCTCGAGGCCGCGCTGCGCACCGCGCTCGATCCGTGGGGCATCGAGCTCGCGCGCGTCGCCGGTCCACCGCCGACCGGTGACGGCGCCGACGCGATCGCCCACGCGACGCGCGCGGCGCGAGCCGCGAGCGCCGACGCGCTCCTGTGGACCACGACCGACGAGCTGTGGCTGTTCGACGTGGCGAGCGCCGAGCTCTCGGTTCGCCGTATCCCCGCCGAGCGCGACGAGGCCACGCTGGCCGCGCTCGCGCTCTCGGCCAAGACGATGCTGCGCACCACCGCGGTGGCGCCGCCGTCGGAGCGCTTCGGCGCGGTCGACGCCCCGGATCCGACCGCCGACGGCGCCCCCGTCGCGCGCGCATGGCAGCTCCGCGTCCACGCCCGGAGCGAGCTCCGCCTCCTGTCGACCGGCGCCGGTCGCGCGAGCGAGCCACGGCTCGGCGTCGCGGTGTCGTGGTGGCCGGCGTCGCTGCGCGATCGCGCGGGCCTCTCGGTCGCGGTCGCGGCCGGTCCCGGGTTCGCGATCGACGCGCCGCTGCTCCTCGCGCGCCACACCGACACCACGGTGGAGCTCGCCGCGCGCGCGCGCGCCCCGCTGCGAGGGCGGCTGGGCGTCGCCGGCCTCGCCGGCCTCGCGATGCACCGCACCTCCCTCGACGGCTACGCGCCGGCGCACGACACGCAGATCGCGGTCACGCGCTCGAACGCGAGCCTCGACGGTGCCGCGTCGATCCACGTCGCGCTCTCCGCGCACGGCGAGCTCGCCGTCGAGCTCGGTACGGCGATGGCGCTCCGCCGGCAGCGCTACCTGGTCGCCGGGGTGCCGGTCCTCGAGCTGCCGCTCTTCGAGGGCCACGTGGCCGTGGAGCTGCGGGTGTCACTCCGGTGAACGGCCCTGTGATTCCAGTTAGTTGCAAAACGAGTGCATCCAGTTCGCGGCGCCGGCGCACTGTGAAGACCATGAGCTCGGTGTGGAGACACCTCGGGTGCGCGGCGCTCGCCGCCCTCGCCGTCCTCATGCTCGGGGCGTGTGGCCGCGAGGACGTCGAGCTCGTCGACGCCGGCGGCGATCGCGACGGCGGGCCCATCATCGTCGGCCTCGTCGGACTCACCGTCGCGCCGGGCGACACGACGATCACGATCGACGACCTCGCGGTGCCGCGGACGGTCGAGTACCGCGCCCAGGGCCGGTTCATCGACGGCTCGTCGCGGGACGTGACCGGCGAGGTCGCATGGGGCGTCGACAACCGCGCGCCCGGCGACTTCGCGGCGGCGGGCGCGTGGCGCAGCTCGAACACCGCCGGCGGGCCGGTCACCGTCGCGGCCCGCGCCAGCGGCCTCACCGCGACCGCCACGCTCGCCGTCGTGATCCGGCCCGTCATCATCGACCCGGCCTCCCCGCCACCGGCCGGCAGCGAGGACCTCTTCGCCCCGCCGACGCCGGTGGTCGCGGGCGACGCGACGCGCTCGCCGCGGATCGTCTATCCCGCCCACGAGGTGATGTTCCCGACCAACGTGTACCGGATCCTCTTCCAGTACGACACCGGCACCGCCAACGACGTCTACCAGCTCCGCTTCGAGTCGACGTTCCTCGACCTGCGCGTCTACACCACGAGCGATCGCTGGCAGGCCGACGCGGCGAGCTGGGGGTTCCTCGCGACGACGAACGCCGGCGGCGCCGTCACCATGACGGTCTCGGCCGTCGACCTCGCGATGCCGGCGACGATCTGGGCGAGCGCCCCGATCACGCTCGAGTTCTCCCGCTCCGCGGTCGAAGGCGCGATCTACTACTGGTCGACGTCGTCGGAGGGCGTGATGAAGGGCGTGCTCTCGGCGGCGGCGCCGACCAAGTTCTACACCCAGCCGCCCGACACGACCTGCGTCGCCTGCCACACCGTCTCGCGCGACGGCCGGCGGCTCACCGTCGGCTACGACGGCGAGAACCTGCAGGAGGTGGCCATCCCGTCGCGCGACGTGATCATCGACACCGAGCGCTACTTCGCCGGGTGGACCACCTTCTCGCCCGACGGCACCCGGCTCCTGCTCGCGCACCGCGGCGCGCTCACGCTGATCGACGCCGACACCGGCGCGGCGGTGGGCCCGAACGGCGGCGCGGTGCCCGCCGGCGGCGCGCTGGTGACGCACCCCGACTGGTCGCCGCGCGGCGACGAGGTCGCGATCGCCGTGTGCACGCGCGCGAGCGACAACCGCAGCGTGGAGGGCTGTGGCATCGGCCGCATGACCTACGCCGGCGGCGTCTGGGGGCCGATCGAGATGATCGTCCCGGCGGCCGGCGGCGGCGACAACAACTTCTTCCCGCGCTACTCGCCCGACGGCGCATGGCTGGTGTACGTGCGCGCCACCGGCAAGTCCAAGGACCAGCCGACCGCGGAGCTGCGGATCGTGCCCGCCGGTGGCGGCACGCCGCGATCGCTCGTGCGCGCCAACCAGCGGGTCGGCCCCGACGACGGTCAGCTGAACCTCGCCAACACGATGCCGACGTGGGCGCCATCGACCCATCCCGGGACGCAGTGGCTCGCCTTCTCGTCGGTGCGGCGCTACGGCAAGATCGTCACCGGCAGCGATCAGCTGTGGGTGGTCGCCGTCGACCTCTCCGTGCCTCCCGGCGCGGATCCGAGCAAGGCGGCGTTCTGGCTCCCGCTCCAGGATCCGACCGAGCGCAACCACCGCGCGTTCTGGGCCCTCGACGCCGACGTGGCGTGCGAGGCGGTGGCCGAGGTGTGCGACGGCTTCGACAACGACTGCGACGGCGTGATCGACGAGGACTGCGTCCCCTGCGCGCTCGACGAGACGTGCTTCGACGGGCTCGACAACGACTGCGACGGCGCCGTCGACGAAGGGTGCGTGGGATGAGCCGGGCGCCCAGCATCCGCCCCGAACCGGCCATGGCACCGATGGTCGTCGACGCGAGTCCCGAGGGCCGACGCCGGCGCGACCTCGAGCTGGCGCGCCGCTGCCTCGCCGGCGACCGCGACGCGCAGGTCGCGCTGTTCCGCCGCGAGCTCGACCGCGTCCACCTCGTGTTGCACCGCCTGCTCGGCGGTGGCGCCGATCTCGAGGACGCCGCGCAGGACACGTTCCTCGCCTTCTTCCAGTCGCTCGGCCGTTACCGCGGCGACGCGATGCTCTCGACCTGGATCGACCGGATCGCGGTGCGGACGGCGATCGCCCACCTCGAGCGACGCCGGCGGACCCGCGCCGGCGCCGGGGGCGACGAGGCCGCAGCGCGGCTGGTCGATCCTGCCCGGCCCGCCGCCGACACCCTGGCCGACCGCGAGCTCGCGGCGCGGCTCTACGCGGCGCTGGCGGAGCTCGACCCGCGCCAGCGGGTCGCGTTCGTGCTGCACGTGATCGAGGACCGCAGCATGGCGGAGGTCGCCGAGCTCATGGACGCGAGCCGCGTGGCGACCAAGGCGCGAGTCTGGCGCGCGCGCCGCGAGCTCGCGCGCCGCGCCGCGCGCGACCCGGTGCTGGCCAGCCTGCTCGATGACGACGGAGGTACGCGATGAGCCACATCAGCGACCGACTGGGACCGGTGACGCCGCTCGACGAGCTGGCGCGTCATCGGCTGGAGCGCAACCTGCTCGACTCGCTCGCGCGGACGCCGCCGGCGGCGGAAGCTCCCAGGCGCCGCGTCGCACCGGCGATGCTGCTCGCGGCGGCGGCCGCGGCGCTGGCCGTCGTGGTCGGCTGGCGCGTGCTCGATCGCGACGCGCCGTCGCACAGCGCGACGCCGCTCCGGCTCGTCGCCGGCGCGACCGCGCGCGTGGTGACGTGGGCCGACGCGCAGATCGTGCTCGAGCCCGGCGCGGCGATGACCGCGACCGGCGACGCGGCCCACGGCGCCGTCGTCGTCCTCGAGCGCGGCGCGGCGTCGTTCGAGGTCGAGCCACGCGCCGATCGGCCCGCATTCTCCGTCGTCGCGGGGCCCGTGCGCGTCGACGTGGTCGGCACCTCGTTCCGGGTCGCACGCCACGGCGAGTCCGCCGAGGTGACGGTCGCCGAGGGCACCGTGCGCGTGGTCCGCGACGACGAACCGGCCGAGCTGCTGAACGCCGGCGAGCGGTGGCCCGAAACCCGAACCGAGACCGAGACCGAAACCGAAGCCGAAACCGAAGCCGACACCGAAACCGAAACCGAAACCCTGACCCAAACCCCGACCCGGACCCGGACCCAAACCCCGACCCGGACCCGGACCCAAACCCCGACCCGAACCCCGCCCCAAAGCCAGCCCACCCCGGCGACGCGCTTCGTCGAGGCCACGCGCCTCGAGCGCACGGCGCCGGCGGCGGCCCTCGCGATCTACGAGGAGCTCTCCGCGCGCTCCGACACCTGGGGCGCAAACGCGCTCTTCGCGCTCGGTCGCCTGCACGCCGACCGCGGCGCTCGCGCCCCGGCGCGCCGACACCTGCGCGCCTACCTCACCCGCTTTCCCACCGGCGCGAACGTCGACGACGCCCGCGCCCTGCTTCGCCACCTCGACCCCTGACGCCTGCTTCGTCATGGGACCTGAGGCCTGACGCCTGATGCCTTCCTTGAACAAAGAGCGCTTCGTCTCGCCAAGCCCTCACCGCACAGGAGACTCCATGCGTCCGATACATACGATCGTGCTCGCGACCGCGCTCCTGATCCTCGCCGCGCCGACCCAGGCGCGCGCCCAGTCGCGCACCTTCGCGACCGGCAGCCTCGTCATCCCCATGGACCTCAGCTACCAGGACCGCGGGATGTTCCAGGCGTACGGGCTCCTGTTCCAGCTCCTGCGCCAGGGCGTGCCCGTGGCCTGGGTGATCGAGCCGACCAAGACCTGGCATCACGCGCCGTGCAACACCGCCGGCGACCTCTGCGCCTGGGACTGCGCCATCGAGGGCTCGGGCGTGAAGTGCCCGTATCCGACCGCCAGCCCCGACTTCTTCGTCGGCGCGACCGTGCGCTGGTCGGCGACGATGACGGCGGGCACGGCGATCAGCAACCACGGCTATCGGGCCGGTCCCTTCGTGATCGACGCGTCCCGCGCCGCCGACGCCCGCGCGATCATCGACGTCTGGAACGATCCGTCGACGTGGGCGGCGAACCCGTGGGCCCAGCGATCGGTCTTCCAGGTGGTGACGGTGCACGAGACCACGGCGCCGTTCACCGGCTACGTCTCGCGCGATCTCGTCGCGGCGCCGACGATCGCCGTCTTCTCCGACGGCAACGAGGACATCGCCACCGGCTACCTGCGCGCGGCCGGGATCAAGCAGTCGAACGGGGCGGAGTTCCCGGCGGCTCGCTGTGGCGCGAACAACTGCGGCCCGGGTACGGCCAACCCCGACATGCTCACGGTGCCGAGCATCATGGGCGACATGGGCACGTGCGACGCGCCCAACCTCGATCACAAGAACGGCGCGCTGTTCACACCCGACGGCATCCCGGCGTACTGCCAGATCATGTCGATGCACTGGGGCGTCAACGATCGCGAGACCGTCCAGTGCAACGGCGGCAACTGCCCGGCGACCCAGGCGCAGTGTGCGGGCCAGCGCATCACCTATCACGGCCACGAGGTCGTGGCCGAGGTGCGCGCGTTCCTCGAGTACCCGGTGCACTTCTTCGCCGAGTGCCAGGCGGTGAACGCGTACGAGAACACGACCCCCAACCCGGCGTGGCCGTATCTCGACGATCCAGGGCGCGACGGCCACTTCCTGACCACCACCGGTTCGCCGCCGGCCTGTCCGTGCACCGACGGCGACTTCCAGTGCGTCGTCGGCGGCTGCAACGGCGTCGATTGCTGCCTGCCGCGCGACATCAAGGAGAAGGGCGCCGGCTTCATGATCGCGGCGAGCCCCAACCCGGTGAAGGTCCTGCATGCGGGCGTGCCCTACAACCAGTTCGACGGTGCGTTCGGCACCGTGGGTGGCAGCGAGCCCGCGTACAACCTGAGCACGTACCTCGGGACGACGTACAAGAACGATCGCGACGTCACGTTCGTCACGGCGCAGAACGGCCCGGGCGTGCAGGACGTGTGGATGACCGGCTACGCCGACGGCGAGTGCGACATCACGCCACCGATCGGCTTCATCCCCCACGGCCCCTCGAGCTGCGGCGGCAAGGTGAGCTACCTCGGCGGCCACGAGTACTCGACCAACGTGCCGGTGACGAACAACCAGGGCACGCGCCTGTTCCTGAACGCGCTGTTCGAGGCCGACTGCGTGAGCTCGATCGGCCAGCCCGCGGTCTCGCTGTCGCTGGGCGGCCCGCTCCAGCTCGCGGCGCCGACCCTGCCCGCGGAGGCCGACTTCCTCGCGTCGTACAACAACGGCGCGATCGGCCCCGCGCTCGACGCGGTGATGCGCCAGCAGCTCGGCGACGGCATCGAGCTGGTCGCGGCCACCGGCGGCGCCGTGAACGGCGACGAGGTGTCCTGGACCATCGGCTCGATCGGCGGCACGCCCGGCGTCGCCGGCGATCCGCCGAGCTTCGGCAGCCGCCCCTCGACGCTCCGCTTCGCGGCGTACGGCGACTACACCGTGACCCTGTCGATGACGTACCGCTCGGGTGTCTCGACGCTGACCGTGACCCCGGTGACCATCACGATCCAGGTGCGCGAGGATTTCCCCGGTGGCGGTGACGGCGACGCCGGCCCCGGTGGTGACGGCGGCGATCGCGACGGCGGCTGCTGCCAGGGCGGCAGCGCGACGCCGTCGATCGTGCTCGCGCTGGTGCTCCTGGCGTTCCTCTCCCTCCCCCGTCGCGCACGCCGGCGGGTGCGAGGCTGACATGCGCTCGCTGCCTGGCGCGATCGCGGCGATCGCCGTCCTCGTCGGCGGCTGCGCCTTCCAGCCGCACGGCGGCGCCGCGGGCGATGACGACGACGGCGATGGCGGCGGCGGCCACGGCGACGGCGACGAGCCCGACGCCGCCGTCGCGCCCCCCGACGACGCCGGCGAGCACGCCGGCGACACGTGCCCGGCGCGGTATGCGCCGATCGCCGGCTCGGCGACCCGGTACCGCATCGTCGAGACCGACGTCACCTGGGCCGAGGCGGCCGCCGACTGCAACGACGACGCCGACGATGCCCCGGGGCGCAGCGTCTACACCCACCTGGTCGTGGTCGGCAGCGCCGAGGAGAAGGCCGCGCTCACCGGCCAGTTCAGCGGCAACACGTGGGTCGGCCTGACCGACCTCGCGACCGAGGGCGTGTTTCGCTGGGTCACCGACGAACCGACCGGCGGCTTCCCGATCGTCGGCGAGCAGCCTCCCTGGGACAACGGCGATCCCAACGGCGGCACGACCGAGAACTGCGTGCGGTTCAAGAACTCGTTCGACTTCGAGGACAAGCCGTGCGGCGATCGCAACAGCTACGTCTGCGAGTGCGATCGCTATCCGCCGCGGTGAGCTCGCGGCGACGGCGCGCCGTCCTCCTCGCGGCGGGCGCCGCGACAGGTCGGATCAGAGCGGCGTCCAGCAGTGACCGCAGCGCGTCGCGTCGGCCATCCGGGTCGCGCCGCACGACGGGCACGCCGCGACCTCCGGGTCGGGCCCGAGATCGAGTCGCATACCGAACGACCGCCACGCCATCTCGACGTCATCTACCGCGGCCGCGTGCGCGCCCGTGGCGCCGGTGGCCCTCAACCGCGCGAGCGCGGCGTCGACCTCTCGTCCCAGCAGCCTGAGCTCGTGACGCCTCGCATCCGGGTGCGGCACGCCCGCGTGGCGCAGCACTCCCCCTCGCTTCACCACAGGGTACTTGCTCTCCAGCATCGCCGACCTCCTCCATCGAGGATGGCACGTCGGCGCGCCGGCGCGGTCACGACTCGGTCACGTCGCCGGCGTCGACGATCACGGGCGAGCTCGACCCGTGCCGGGCAGCGAGAGCCGGAAGATCCGGCGGAGCGCGGTCCCGACCTGTCGCGAGAAGCGAGCGGTGTTGTACGGCACCCCGAAGCTCCGACAGATGGCCTGGATCTCGGGCGCGATCTCCGGATAGCGACAGGCCGGCAGGTCGGGAAACAGGTGGTGCTCGATCTGATGGCTCAGGTTGCCGGAGAGGATGTGAAACCACCGTGGGCCGTGGACATTCGCCGAGCTGCGGATCTGACGCAGGAACCACCCCGCGCGCGTCTCCCCCTCGAGCTCGGCCGGGCGATACATCTGCACTCCGTCGGGGAAGTGGCCACAGAAGATGACGGCGAAGGCCCAGATGTTCCGCAGCAGGTTGGCGCCGAGATTTCCCGCGAACACCAGCGGCGCGGCCGGCCCGGCCAGCACCGGGAACAGGCCGTAGTCCTTGAGCAGCTGCCGCGCGGCCTTGGCGAGCAGCGGCCTCGCCTGCCGCACCACTCGCCGGACCTCCTTCTCGCCGCGCAAGACCCGATCGAGCTCCAGGTCATGCACGGCCACGGCCCACTCGAACGCCAGCGCCTGGACGAGCGCGTAGACCGGCTGCGGCAGATTCACGACACGCCACGGTTGCTCGTCGGCCATGCGCAGGAGTCCGTAGCCCAGGTCCCGATCCACGCCGACGATGTTGGTGAAGGTGTGGTGGCGGTGGTTGTGCGCGTGACGCCAGTGCTCGGCGGGGCACAGCCAGTCCCACTCGTAGGTCGTGCTGTCGAGCTCGGGATCGTTCATCAAGTCGTACTGGCCGTGCAGCACGTTGTGCCCGATCTCCATATTCTCGAGCACCTTGGCGAGCGCGAGCAGCGCCACGCCCGAGATCCAGGCCGGCGGGAACGCGCCGGCGAAGAGCAGCGCGCGCCCCGCCACCTCGGCGCGGCGCTGGACCGCGACCAGCTCGTGGATGTATCGGGCGTCTCGCTCGCCGAGGTCGCGCGTCACGCGATCACGCACGTCCTGGATCGCGGCGCCGAAGGCCTCCAGTTGCTCGGGGTTCATCGACATACGCCCACCCTCTCCCTTCATGCGAGTGAACCGTCCCGTCCGATCGTCACAGCTCGAGGGTCACGTCGGAGCACGGCGTCGTGATGCAGAGCTGGATCGCCTTGCCCGGCTCGTCGTCGAGCAGGCCGGTGAGCTCGTTGCGCACCACGCCGGAGCGCTTGACGCACCGGCAGCGGTGACAGATGCCGATCCGGCAGCCGTGGCGCGGCCGGAGCCCTGCCTGCTCGGCCTGCGCGAGCAGCGACGCACCACCATGCCCCCGCGCCTCGCGTCCGCTCCGGGCGAACACCAGGCGATACGACGCCGCGGCATGCCGGTGGCTCGTCGAGGCCGCCGTGGCTCCATCGGCGGGTCCTGCCCGCGTGCGCTGGACGTCGATCTGGACGTCTGGTTGCCCACGCGCCAGCTCGTCCAGCTCGGCGCCGAGGATCACCTCGCGCCGGGCGTAGTGCACCCACGCGAGCCGCCCGGTGTACCCGGTCGCCTGCAGGTGTCGAGCCATCGACACGAGCGGCGTGAGGCCGCTACCGCCGCTCACGAACAGGAGGCGCGACGGCACCGCGGCGGGGAGCACGAAGTCGCCCATCGCGGGACCGAGCTCGACGACGTCGCCCACGCGCGCGTGACGAAGCCACGCCGAGGACACGCGCCCTGTCGGCCGCACCTCGAGCGTGAGCCGCAGGGGAAGCCCGTCACCGGGCGCGGACGAGATCGAGTAACACCGCGTGTGGCGGACGCCGCCGACCCACACCGCGAGCTGCACGAACTGACCGGCCCGAAAGCCGCGCCAGTTCTCGTTCGGCATCAACCACAGCGACACCGCGTCGTCGGTCTCCCGACGGATGCCCACCAGACGAGCGCGAACGTGTCGGGCCGACCACGTCTCATCGACGAGACGGAGGTACCCATCGACGCCATGGGGCGCCGCGAGCGCGGAGACCAAGGGCGTCCGCAGCAGCGCGTTGAGCGGCCGGCGCGCGTCCAGGAGACGCGCGGTCCGGAGCTGCATCCCGCCGGTGATCATGGCTGGCGCGTCGCGGTCCATGCGCGTCGAGGCGAAGCCGGTATGGCTAGTGCGCCGTCGCCTCGTCGCCGCCGCCGGGCACCACTCGCCGCAGCTCGTCGATGGCCACGGAGAGCACCACCGCGTCGCCCACGGACTGGATCATGCTCGTGGGAATCTCGAGCGCGCCGGCGTGGAAGATGCCGCGTTCGGCGCCGAGTCGATCGGCGACCTCCTTGCGCAACCGGATCTGGAGCGACTCCACGCGCCACGCCTCGCTGTCGACGAACAGGACCGTCACCTCGCCGATCGCGAGGCCGTCCGATGCGATCACGGTTCGCCCATGTAGCGTCTCGTCGGAAAGTCTCATCCTCATCCTCCTCGCTGCGCCTGGTGTGCGACTACCGGGTGCACGCGCTGCAAGTCCCGAGCCCAGCCCGAGCCCGCTCACGGCGCGAGCGACCACGTCTCCGCGGGCACCCGCGCGCGGTGCGCGGAGACGCCCGTCCGGAGTTCGCGGCTCAGGTCCTGATCTGCGCGCGCGCCGAGCGGCGGAGGGCCGCGTCGACGGGCAGGACCAGGAGCGCGAGCAGGAGCAGCCACAGCGTGAGCGACGAGCGCGTCGTGATCGGTGCGCCGCCGGTGGGCGCGACCGAAGCGGGCGCGACCTTGCCGCCGGTGGCGGCGGCGATCGCCGCGAGCGCGGCCTCGTCGGGTCCACGATGGCGGAGCTCGACGGACGGCGGGCGCACGACGGTGTGGCGGGCGACGACCTTGCCCTTGCGATCGCGGACCTCGACGACGGCCTCGCGCTCGGCGGCGACCTCGAGCTGCGCGTCGTGGACGCCGGGCTCGACCACGCGCAGCGGCAGCGGTCGCGTCTGGCCGCCCTCGGTGACCTGCGCGGTGAGCGCGCCGCGGCGGGTCGCCGCCTCGGGGCGGTCGACGACGCGGACGGTCGCCGTGCGGCCGGCGAAGTCGACCTCCATCGCGACGGCGTTGCCCTCGTGGCGGCGCAGCGACGCGCGCACGAGCTGGGTCCAGAAGCGCGAATAGCCCTCCCACTTGACCCAGTCGCTCGCCCAGCGCGGCCCGGCGTCGCTCGCGAACACCACGGATTCACCGAGGCCGTACGGCCAGCGCACGAGGATCGGGTGGTCTTCCCCGTCGACGGCGACGACCTGCGCCGCCGGCCGCGGCTTCACCTCCTGGTAGCCGTGCAACGGCGGCGCCTTGGCGAGATCGACGCCGTCGAGCGCCGGGTGTGCCGCCTTCTTCGCCAGCTTGATGTCGACCTCGCGCGCGTCGTTGTCGAGGAGCCGCTGCGCGTCCTGCACGAACAGGGCGCGGAGCTGGCGGCCGTCAGAGGTGCGGTAGTAGCGGCCGCCACCCTCGGCGGCGAGCTGTTTGAGGAAGTCGGAGTCGTCGTCGTCGTCGAAGTACGAGGCCTTGTTGAACGCGCGGTCCTGTCCCCAGCCGACGCCGATGACGGAGAGCGACGCGCCCAGCTCCTTGATCTCCTTCGCGACCTGGAAGCTGTTGGCCATGCCCGACGGCCAGCCGCGGAAGCCGCCGTAGTCGATGCCCTTGACCTGCTCGGCGGCGTCGAAGGTGTCGGAGAAGAGGATCACGTGGCGCAGGGACGTCGGCGACTTCTTCAGCTCCTCGCGGGCGGCGACGAGGCTGGTGTAGACGAAGATGCCGTCGCCGCCGAGCGGCACGCGCCGGGTCTTGGCCTCGAGCGCCGCCGAGTCGGAGCCGATCATGCGCGTGCGCACGACCCAGTTGACCCGATCCTCGACCGCCATGACGCCGATGCGATCGAACGAGCGCATGAGGCGGATGACGGCGGCCGCGCCCTCGGCGGCGAGCGTCAGCTTCATCTTGCCGCCGACCATCTCGCCCATCGAGCCCGACTGGTCGAGGATGATGATCACGGTCGCGGCCTGGTCGACCTCGGGATCGACCGGCTCGATCTCGACGGGCAGCGCGTCGGCGATGCGGTTCGCGGCGTAGTAGCCGTTGAGCGCCGAGGGGCCGCCGAGGACGAGGAGGCCGCCGCCGTCGTCGACCCAGCGCACGAGCTTCTCGCCGAGCGCCTCGTCGAGCAGGCCGCGGTTGAGGCCGCCGCGCGCCGGCGCGTTGGCGAGGATGACGAGGTCGGCGCCGTCGAGGTCCGGCGCCGGGCCGTCGTTGCTCGCCGGGACCACGTCGACCTCCATCTGCTCGGCGCGCAGCGCCTTGGCGAGGTGGGTGGCGCCGTCCTTGTCGCCGTCGAGGATGAGGATCTTCGGCTGGGGCTGGATGACGAGCGGCGTCGACGTCGTGTCGTTGGCCGGCTCGGTATTGGGCGTGCCGGGATCGAGCGCGAGCTCGGCGGAGACCGGGATGACACCCGGCGCGAGCTTCGCCGGCAAGGCGTAGCCGAGCGGGACCTCCACGCGCTGCCCCGCGAGCACGACCGGCGTGGTCGCCGCGATCTCGCCGTTCACCTTGACGGTGAGCGTGCCGCGCCCGGTCACGCCGCCGGCGTCGATCTCGACCTTGCCCGCGAGCGTCGCGCCCGGGCGGATCTGGTCGCGGTCGAGCACGATCGCGGCGATCGCCGGATCGTCGTGGGGCGCCGCCGTGGCGAACGCCGAGATCACGAGGCCGCGCGCCACGGCCGGCGCGGTCGCCGCCGCGGCGCTGCCGGCGTTGACGCGACCGTCGCCCAGGTAGACGAGGTGGCCGGCCGCCCGCGGAGGCACGAGCCCGACCGCGAGCCGCACGGCGGCGCCGAGATCGGTGGCCTGGCCGGCGGGGCCCGGCGTGCGGAGGACGTCCGGCGTCTTCCAGGCCTCACCCGGCGCGATCACGATCTCGGCCTCGTGGTCGAACGTGACCACCGCGGCGCGGGCGCCGCCGGCGTGACGGCGCAGCTCGCCCGCCCGCTGCCACGCCTGCGCGAGCGCGGCGTCGGAGATGCTGGCGGAGCGATCGATCAGGAAGACGACGGTCGCGTCCTTGCGGTCGTGCACGAGGCTCGGCTCGCTGGCCGCGAGCGCGAGCGCGAGGACGAGCACGACGCGCCCACCGATCGCGAGCGCGCGGCGTGAGCCCTGCGGCCAGCGGCGGCGCGCGTCGAGCACCGCGAGGGCGATGGCGGGGACCACGAGCAGGAGGAAGAGCGGATACTCGAAGCTCACGAGGCTCATGCGGCCCTCCGCGCGCGCCACATCCAGAGCTGCTCGGCGAGGAGCAGGCCGATCGCGAGCACGATCGCCAGGCGCAGGAGCCAGCGCGTGTCGCGCCAGTGTCCGGGCGCGGCGAAGACGACGCCGGGGAGCGGCGCCGGGTCGACGTGGCTCTCGGCGGCGGAGAGGACGCCGCGGCTGCCCCTGGCCCGTTCATCCTGAGCGAGCGCGAGCGGCAGCGAGCGCGCGTCGAAGGACGGCGCCGCCCAGTCCACGAGGTTGGCGACGAGGTTGGGGAACGCCGCGCGCAGCGTGAGATCGGTCTGCGCGCCGCCGAAGCCGATGACCACGAGCTCGCGGTCGTCCCAGCGCGCCGTGGCCGCGAGGGCCCCCGAGGCGCTGTCGATGATCGCGCGTCCGCCGACGACGTGCCTGGCCGCGGCGATGTAGATCTCGCGCAGGTCGACGTAGCGGAACCACGGCGCCTCGTAGTCCCAGCGCACGACGCCGAGATCGGTCGCCGCCGCGCCCAGCGCGATCGGGGCGCCCGGCGGGGCCGCGCCGAAGCCGACCACGCGCGCCGCCGGCGGCAGCGGACCCGCCGGCTCGTGCTCGAGCACGACGAGGTGGACGGGCGCCGTCGGGAGCTTGTCGGGCGCCGCGACGGTGAGGCGCACGCGCGGGTGGAGCCCGAGCACCTCCGCCATCAGGCTCTTCGCACGCGAGGTCACGAGCAGCACCGAGACCGGCGCGTCGTCGGGCAGCGCCACCGCGGCGCGGTCGTCGAGCGCCAGCGCGTCGCCGCCACCACCACCACCACCGAGCGTCGCGGTCAGCTCCTGACCGCGCTCGACGTGGATGCGCACGGTCTCCTCGGCGTCGCCGCCGGCCGGGACGCGCAGCGCGACCACGTCGACGATGTTGCCGCCGACGGCGAGGTTGACCTCGACGGCGCGCTCGGCGGCGTACGTCGACGCGACCGCGACGTGCACGTCGTAGACGCCCATGCCGTCCACCGAGCGCGCCGCCAGCGCCGAGATCCCGACGTTGTCGGCCGGCGCGCCGAGCGCCACGTGGGCGACCTTGCAGCGCACGGGCGGCGCCGCGAGCCCGGCGCCGTCGGAGAGGACGAGAACGGTCGTGCGCCGCGGCTCGCGACAGAGGCCGTCGGCGAGCTCGAAGGCCAGCGCGTCGTCGCGGTTGTCGCCGGCGGCGCCGGCCGCCGCGAGGCTGCGCGCTTGCGCGACCACGTCGGCGTGGGTCCGGGTCGGCGGCACGCGCACACCGGCGCGATCGCCGGTGACGATCAGCGCGAGCTCGTCGTCGTGGCCGAGGCGCGCCGCCAGCGATGCGATCGCATCCGCCGCGCGGCCGAGCCGATCGTCGTCGCCCGCGCGCGCGCCCATGCTGGCCGACGTATCGAGGACGACGACGTAGCGGTGCCCGCCGCCGCCAGGCTTGGGCCCGACCAGCGCGACCAGCACGAGCACGAGCGCGGCGAGGACGAGCGCGAGCGAGATCCGGTGACGGACCTTGGCCCGCGCCCGCTGCGCGGCCGGTTGCTCGTCGCGGATGACGCGCAGGAGGATCGTGCTCGCCACCGGCACCTTCTGGTTGGAGCGGCGGAAGAGGTAGGCGTAGACGATCGGCGCGGCGGCGGCGAGGAGCGCGAGCGCCCAGGCGTTGGTGAGCGACATGGTCAGCGCCCGCCTCCGCGCGCCGCCTCGGTGACGCGGCGGCGCCGCAGGTCACCGGCGACCAGCGCGCGCGCCGGCGCCGTGGTGAACGCGGGCGAGTACACGATGTCGAGCTCGGCGCAGCGCTGCTCGATCTCGCCCTGCCAGCGGGCGAGCTCGGCGGCGTACACCTTGGCCGCGGCCTTGCCGCCCCGCACCGGCACCTCCTCGCCGGTCTCGGCGTCGACGACGACCGCGCCGTCGTCGAGATCCGGCGTGAGCTCGCCGTCGCCGAGCACGTGCAGGAGGATCGCGCGGTTGCCGGCGGCGGCCAGGCGGCGCAGCGTCGCCTCGCGCACCGCGGGCTCGACCAGCAGGTCGGTGAGGAGCAGCACGTGATCGCAGCGGCCGCGATCGGCCTCGGCGGCGAGCGCCGCGGGCAGATCGGCCGCGCCGTCGGGCTCGATGCGCTCGAGCATCTCGATGATCGTCGGCAGGGACGTCATGCGTTCGCCCTTGACGAAGCCGGCGGCGCGGCGGCCCGCGACCACCACGCGCACGCGCTCGCGCGCGTGGAGCGCCAGGAACGACAGGCATGCCGCAAGCTCGCCGGCGTGGTCGAGCTTGCGCGGCGTGCCGAACCCCATCGACGCGCTGGCGTCGACGATGATCGCCAGCGACAGGTCGCGGTCCTCGTGGAACAGGCGCACCAGCACGTGCTCGAGGCGCGCGTAGATGTTCCAGTCGACGAGGCGGAGGTCGTCGCCCGGCGTGTACGGACGGAAGTCGGCGAGCTCCACGCCACCGCCGCGCGCGCGCGAGCGGCGATCGCCGGGACGGCCGCCGGCCGCCGGCTTGGGCGCGGCGACCCGCAGCGAGTCGAGGCCGGCGAAGATGGAGCGATCGATGCGCATGGCAGGGATGGGAGCTGGGGCCGAGGTGGCGCCGGCGTTCAGCTCACGCTCTCGACGACCGCGCCGATGAGCGCGTCGGTCGTGATGCCGTCGAGCGTGGCGTCGAAGCCGAGGATCATGCGGTGGCGCAGGACCGGCCGCGCGACCGCGACCAGATCCTCCACGCCGACCCACGCGCGCCCCGCCACCAGCGCGCTGGCGCGGCCGGCGAGGAGCAGCGCCTGCATCGCGCGCGGGCTGGCGCCGAAGCGCACGTAGCGCGTGACCTGGTCGGGCGCGCCGGCCTGGCCCGGGTGCGTCGCCATGGTCATGCGCGCCGCCGCGTCGGCGACGTGGGGCGCGACGACGATCTGGCGAACCAGGCGCTGGATGCCGCGCAGCGTCGGGCGGTCCATCACCCGCTTCGCCTTCGCGACCTTGTCGCCGGTCGTCGACACGCCGATCGCGCGCAGGACCTCGAGCGTGGGCGAGCCGACGATCGCCTTCAGGAGGAAGCGGTCGAGCTGGGCCTCGGGGAGCGGATACGTCCCCTCCATCTCGATGTTGTTCTGCGTCGCGATCACGCAGAACGGCTCCTCGAGGATGTGGCGCGCGCCGGCGACGGTCACCGAGTGCTCCTGCATCGCCTCGAGCAAGGCCGACTGCGTCTTGGGCGTGGCGCGGTTGATCTCGTCGGCGAGCACCAGGTTGGCGAACAGCGGGCCGGGCCGGAACTCGAGCGTCGAGCGGCCCTCGCTGTCGCGCATCAGCACCTGGGTGCCGGTGATGTCGGCGGGCATGAGGTCGGGCGTGAACTGGATGCGCGACGCGGTGACGTCGACGACGTCGGCCAGCGTGCGCACGAGCAGCGTCTTGCCCAGGCCGGGCGCGCCCTCGATGAGCACGTTGCCGCCGGCGAAGAGGCCGAGCACGACCTCGCGGCACAGGCTCTCCTGCCCGAGGACGACCGTGGACACCTCGTCGAGGACGGCCCTCAGGCCGGCGCTGGCGGCGGCGACCGCGCCCTCGTCGGGCGGGTTCTCGGTGGGCAGCGGCGTGGGGAGCGCAGAGGCGGTGGTGCTCATGGAACCTCGGGGGCGTCGATGGCGTCCGGTGCGCCGGACTCGTGGTTGCGGAGGACGGTGAAGTAGCGCTGGATGAGATCGCGGCGCGTGAGCGGGATGTCGTCGCGGCGGATCGCCGTCTCGGCGATCGCCTCGTAGTGGTCGCGCACCCGGTCGAAGCCGGTCGGCGTGTGCGCGCCGGAGGTCAGCTCGGCGATCGCGCGCACCGCACCCTCGGGCGTGACGGCGACCGGCGCGGCGACCTGCTCCGACGAGAACGCCGACGGCGCGCCCGCGCGGTGCGGGGTGCGCGAGGACATGCCGCTCGTGCCCGCGGCGCCGTGTCCGGAGATGACGCCGATCTGATCGGGCCGACCCTGGCCGATCTGCTGCGAGCCGGGGTTGCCACCGGGCATCTGCCCGTTCCCAGGCTGCCCGTTGCCCGGCATCTGCCCGTTGCCCGGCATCTGCCCGTTGCCCGGCATCTGCCCGTTGCCCGGCATCTGGCCCTGGCCGTTCCCCGGCATCTGGCCCTGCCCGCTGCCCGGCATCTGCCCGTTACCGGGCATCTGGCCATTACCCGGCGTCTGGCCCTGCCCGCGCATGTCGCCCTGTTGCCCGGCCATCTGCTGGCCCATCGAGCCGGTCCGCATCGACTGGGCGCGGGCGTCGCTCGGCGACGCGCCGTTCATCATCGCGCGCTGTCCCGCCTGCATCTGCGCCATCAGCCGGCGCGCCTGCTCGGCCTGCTGCTGGCGCTGGTCAGCCGGCGACGACCGCGGCTGCTCCTTCATGAGCTTCTGCAGCGCGCGCAGCGCCTGCTCGGCGTCGGCGTTGTCGCCGGCCTTCATGCGCTCCCCCGCCGTGCCCAGCTTCTCGAGCCGGCGCATCAGCTCCTCGCGCTGCTCCTTCGAGAGCGCGGCCTGCGCGCCGGTCTCGCCGTGCTGACCGTGCTGCGCCGCAGCCTCCTTCTCCTTCGCCGCCCGGGCCGCCGCCGCTGCCTTCTCGAGCGCGGCGCCGAGCGCCGCCGCCTCCTCGGGTGACATGCTCGCGCGCCGCATCGCCTCGCGCGCCAGCGCGGCGAGCCGCTCGGCGTCGCTCTCGGCCGTCGCGCGCGCGAGCTCCTCGGCGAGCTGCGGCAGGCTCATCGCCGCCATGCCCTCGGTGCTGGGCAAGCGATCCGCGGCCAGCTTGCGCGCCGCGGCGTCGAGCGCGCGCGACGCCTTCGACATCTCGGCCATCGCGGTCCCCGCGGACGACGCCTCGGCGGCTCGCTGGAGCGCCTCGGCGGCCTTCTTCGCCTCCGCGCGCGCCTCGGGGCTCGCGCGCAGATCGCTGGCGATCGCCTCGGCCATCGCCTGCAGCTCCTTCAGCGCCGCCTCGTCGACGACGGTGACGCCGTTCGCGGGCGCGACCGGCGCCGCGATCGCCGTCTTGCTGCCGTGCTCCGTCGCGGCGGCGAGCAACATGACCGCCGCGGCGGCGGCGGCCGCGGCCGCGCCCACGGGCGACAGCGAGAGCCGCACGGGCGACACCGCGCTCGCCTCGAGCTTCGGCAACGTGGCACGCGCCTGCGCGACGACCACGGTCTCGAGCGGCTCGTCGGCGCGCGGTCCGCGCGTCTCGATCGCGAACGCGCTCTGCAGGAGGTCCGCGGTGCCCTGCTCGTGGTCGACGGCGCGCGCCATCGTCGTCGGGTCGCGCCACACGCGTCGCATGCTGATCGTGGCGCCGATCACGAGCGCCACGACCACAGCGCCGGCGGTGATCGCCGCCGCCGCCATGCCGCCGAGCTCGAACGCCGCCCACGTCGCCGCGATCGCCGCGGCCAGCCAGGGAATCCCTCGGGTCGCCACCTCGAGCGCCCGGCGGCGGTTCGACGCGCGACTCCAGCGTGCCAGGGCGGTCGTGACGTTCATCGGTGTGCTCCGTATCCCCAGGGCTTCGACAACGCGCGGCGCTGTCGGTTGCAGTGGTGAAGCAACGGGTCCCGCTGGTTACCTATTTCCGCATCCGGTAGATGATGACAGCGACCGTACACATGGGAGACGCGACCCCGTCGACGAGGTACGGCTTGTAGCGCCACTCCCGGATCTCGCGGACGAGCACCTCGTCGTAGGCGCGGAACCCCGTCGGCTTGAGGAGCCGCACCGAGTCGACCTGGCCGCGCTTGCTCACGCAGACCTGCACCGTCGCCTGGGCCACGTCCTTGCCCTGGTGCAGCATCTCGACGCGCACCATCTCCGGCGGATAGATGTTCTCGTTGCCCGAGAGCCGGAGACCCTTGGCGACGTTGGGCGGCACGATCGCCGGCTTGACGTCCGGATCCTGACTCTCGCGCGATGCGCCGGCCTTGCACGCGGGGTCGTCGGCGTCGGTCTTGCCGTCGCCGTCGTTGTCCTGTCCATCTTCGCATTCCGGGATCTCCTCGCCTCCGCCACCCGAACAGGTCCCGGTGAGACACGTGCCTGTCGCAGTGGGATCCGTGCCCGTGCCCGTGCCCGTGCCCGTGCCCGTGCCGGTCGGATCTCCACCTCCGCCTGTCGCCACCTCCGGCTCCACGTCCTTCACCACGGTCGGTTGCACCGGGACCTGCGGCTTCACCTTGATCGGCTTGCTCTCGTCCTTCTGCACCGCCAGCTTCTGCCCGGAAGGCGGCGCCGGGTTGTCACCGGCCGGCGGCGGCACCTTGAACGTGATGTCCACGTTGCTCGACAGGTCGAGCTTCTCCACCTGCCACATCGCACCCACGACCACCCCGGCGAGCACCGCCGCGTGGAGGACGGCAGATCCAATGATCACGGCGGTCTGCCACCGCCGGGGCCTCGGCTTCTCGGTGATCGCGTCGAACATCCTCCCGCCGACGCACGACGGCGCGAGACGGTCTAACCGCGCGCCTCACAGGGGCTTTTTCCCTGCGACCCGCGGTCTCGACGGGGCGTCGCAGGCCAGATCAGGGGACGAGCGCCATGAGCCGCTCGGGATCGTCGCTCTCGATCCAGTCGACGCCGAGCCCGACCAGGCGCTGCACCTCTTCCTCGGTCGAGGCCTTCGGCGACAGCGACTTGCCGGTGGTGGACCCGATCGGGAAGAGCGTGTGCGTGCCGATCGCGACGCCGTGGCGGTGGAGTGCCTCGACCGTGGCGGGGCCGATGAGCGTGTGGTCGGCGCCGACCGCGCGCATGCCGAGCAGCTTGCCGACGTAGTTCGCGCCGAGGACGTGCTCGAGCAGCCGCTGCGGCGTGTGCGCGCGCGTGAAGCGATCGAGGAACGGCCGCGTGAAGTCGAGCGTGCTGTCGTCGTAGCAGAAGCTGACCAGGAGCGACGGGTACGCCCTGCGCGCGGCGAGGAGTCGCCGCGGATCGAACGACGACACGATCACCGAGCCGTCGACGCCGGCCTCGGCGAGCGCGCGCGCCGTCCGCTCGCCGACGAGCGCGCTCCACCAGCGCGGCAGGGCGATCTTGAGCTCGACGTTGATCGCGACCTTGCCGCCGAGCTCGGCGAGCACCTCGTCGAGGCGCGCGATCGGCTCCTCGCGCGCGTAGCGGATCGTCACCACCGACCCGTTCGGGTCGTAGCCCATCGGCACCTCGCGCCGGATGCGCAGCCTCGACAGCTGGTCCCAGCTCATCTCGGCGACGGCGCCGGCCGCGCCGGTGAGGCGATCGACCAGCGCGTCGTGGAACAGGACGGGCACGCCGTCGGCGGTGAGCCGCACGTCCAGCTCGATGGCGGGGATCCCGAGCGCGACGGCGCGGCGGAACCCGGCGAGCGTGTTCTCCTGGTGGAGCAGCGGCACGCCACGATGGCCGACGACGAGCGGCCCGGGCTTGCCGGTCAGGAACGGGTTCGGCTTCAGGACGTGGCGCACGCGTCGAAGCCCTGATCTTAGCGCGGGAAGGCCGCGGCGTGTCCGCAGGAGATGGCGCGGGCCAGGAGCTCGTCGGTCATCCCCGGGATGGCGCGGGCGCGGGCGTGCTCCTCGGCGGCGGTGACGTCGGAGAAGAGCGTGTTGTCGGTGTTGACGCACGCCTTCACCCCGCGCGCCAGCCACCTCGGCAGCGGGTGGTCATCCACCGAAGCGATCACGCCGGTGTGGACGTTCGACGTCGGGCACGCCTCGATCGTGACGCCGCGCTCGAGCACCAGGTCGAGGACCCGCGGGTCGTCCTCCAGCGTCGTCCCGTGGCCGATGCGCTGGGCGCCGAGCACCTCGATCGCCACCGCGATCTCGGCCGGCGGCCGCCCCTCGCCCGCGTGCACCGTTCGCCCGAGCCCCAGCTCCTTCGCCCTCCGGAACGCTTCCGCGTAGCTCGCCAGCTCCCACCGGTGTCCGGGCGCCGGACCGCCGGCGAGGTCGAGCCCGACGACACCCCGCCTCGCGCCCACCTCGACCAGCTCCATCACGCGCGCCGGGTCCTCGCCGTAGAGCGCGCACAGGACCAGGCCCGCGCGCCCCACGAGGCCGTCCATCGCCGCGTCGATCACCGCCTCGATCGGCTGCCCGTGCAGCTGCGGCGCGAACCGGAGCTCGAGCGTCGTCACGCCATCCGCGGCCGCGTCGTCGCAGATCTCGGCCGCCACCCGCCGCACCGCCGCCAGCGTCTGCAGCACCGACAGCGTCACCCCGAAACACGCGAGCGCGCCCTCGAGCCCCATCCCCACCCGGAAGCGCACGTCGTCCGGAACCCGGACACCACACGCCCCCGCCAGCTCCTCCAGCGTCGCCCGCCTCAACGATCCGTCGAGGTGTCGGTGCAGATCACTCAGCCCCGCGACCACCGCCATCGTTCCGATCCTCTCAAGGGTCCGCGCGCCACGATCCCGGACCCGAAGCCCGAGGCCCGAGGCCCGAGGCCTCGGCCGAAGGCCGCCTAGAACTTGGCTTGCAGCGTCAGGTTGAAGCCGAGCTGGTTGAACTCGCCGAACTGGTACTGGAAGAGATCGTCCGGCCCGTCGCGACGCAGCCGGCTCTGGTTCGGATCGTAGACGTAGTAGACGTCGAGCAGCGCGGCGTAGATCTCGCCGAAATCGAGCTGACCCGAGCCCTTCACCGCGAAGGAGGCGGCGGCCTCTTCGCCCGTGGGAAGGATGTTGATGAGCGTCGTGTTGCCGTTGTTGCGGATGACCGCCGTCGTGCTGCCCGATCCCATCGTCGTGTCGCCCGGGATGCCGGTCGGCGAGGTGAGCGTCGCCGGCAACTCGACGCCGACGACCACGCCGAGCGTGAGGCGATCGTCGAAGTTCTGGTCGATGCCGGCGGCGGCGAAGAAGTTGGGCGTGATCTCGTACTCCTGGGGGAAGTCCGAGTACGTCGGGAGCGACGGCACCGAGTGCAGGACGAACGCGAGGTCCCGGTACTGCACGTCGAGGCGCAGACGGATGCGGTCCATCATCACCCGCAGGTTCATGTCGCCGGCGAGGCCGCTCTGCACCGTGGTCGAGCCCGAGCGCTCCGGGTGCTTGAGCGTCTGGCCCAGGTACGTCGCCTCGGCCATCGCCAGCCACGAGATCCCGCCCGGGTACTTGGCCTTCTGGAAGACGCGACCGATGCGCTCGGGGTCGTACCTGTAGAGCTTGTAGTCGATCGACGACGCGACCGGCATGCCGTGGTGGGCGGCGAGCTGCGCCGACACGCCGTAGAGCTGGACGTCCTCGGTGTCGACATCCGGTAGCTCGTTCGAGCCGCGGTTGAAGAAGCCGCCGTTGACCTCGAAGCGCAGCGTCTCCGAGAGATCCACGCCGGCGCCGCCCAGGAAGCCGAGCTTGGCCACCTGTTCCTTCGTCGCGCTGTCCAGGAGCACGGCGCCCTTGGCGCCCACGAACGCGTACGCCTTGCCGGTGTCGTACTGGAGCTTGAAGCCCGGGATCGCCTGCGAGCTACGCCGGTACTCCTCGTTGCCGCCCCACGACAGGCGGTACGAGTAGCCGAGGCGGAAGCGATCGGAGCTGACCGGGAACGTGGTCAGGGTGACGCGCTCGGGATCCTTGCGCGCCGGGTCCTTCCACCACGAGACGAGGATGTAGCTGCCGGCGTCCGAAAGGTCGATCCTGCGCTCGGCGACCTCGTTGATGCGCAGGATGAACCCGCCCTCGACCTCGAGGTGGTCCTTCCGGTAGTTGCGATACATGATCGCGTGCGACAGCGTCTCGTAGCCCGAGAACCGCGTGTCGTAGTTGTCGAAGAACAGCGTGCCCAGCGAGTTGGGGCGACCGAAGCGCAGGCCGGGGACACTCGGGATGGTCTCGCCCGGCTCCGCAAGCATGTTCTCGCTGGTGAGCGTGAAGTTGAGGCGCGTGTCGGTGAAGCCGTCGCGGCCGCCGACGTAGTCCTCCTCGACCTCGGTCGTCTCGGGCGGCGGCGGGACCGGGATGCCCTCGCGGGCCTCGCGCTCGGCCCGCTCGGCGGCGACCCGCGCGCGCTCGGCGGCGACCGCGGCCGCGGCGGCCTCGTCGGCGATCGCGCGGACCTCGTCGGCCGAGAGCCCGGCAGGCGGCGGCGGCGGCGGCTCGGGCGGCGGCGTGGGCTGCGCCAGCGCGAGGCCCGGCAGCGCGAGCGAGAGGAGAACGACGAGGCGAGACGATGTGCGGATCACGAGGGCCTCAGAGGGTGAGATCTGCGCCGGTGCGCGGATAGATGATCCAGACGTTGAACGTGCCGATGTTGACCGGGCGCAGGACGCCGACGACGCGGGTGACCGTCATGCCCTCGCGCGTCGCCGGATCGAAGTCGGAGACGCCGGTGGTGATGACGTTGATCGGGCGACCGCAGCCAGACCCGATGTCGAGCTTCCACTGCTTGTAGGTCGTGTAGTCCTGGTCGAGCGGGCACACGGTGCCGTTCTCCACCGCCAGGAGTCCGCTCTCGTGCTTCTCGAACTCGATCACGTTGGTGAGCCACGACGCCTGGACCACCGCCGGCGCCGGGATGCGCGCCTCGTCCACCGACACCGGATCCGCCTCGTCGACGAAGCTCTGCGGGAACCCGATCTCGGTGAGCCCGTTGAACTCCTGCACGCCGCCCGAGAAGCCGCTGGTGAACTGCCCGGCCACGATGTTGCGGCCACGCTCGTCGCGCGGACGGCTGAACGAGAAGATGAGGATGTGGTCGTAGTCGCCGGCCGTGCACGGTGGCGTGCCGTTCGCGTCGGCGCACTGGACGTCCGAGAGCGAGTAGCCCTGGGCGTAGGTGCCGGTGACGACGAGGCGGCCGCTGGCGCCGTACCGGGACTCGCGCACGATCACCTGCTTCAGCTCGAGCGGCGAGCTCTCGAGCGCGTCGAGCGCCATCTCGTCCCGCGGCGTGGAGATGTCGGCGATGAACGGGTCGCGGAACCACAAGGCCGGCGACGTGCCCGTCGGGTACGTGCCGCCCTCGCGGTCGTCCTCGACCCAGAGCACCGTCTGACCGAAGACGCTCGGCAAGGTCACCGTCGACGGCGGCGAGACGCCATCGGTGAGCATGATGGTCGCCAGGGGCGCGGGCGCCCCCAGCTCGGGTGTGAGCGTGCCCAGGAACTGCGCGTACACCTTCACCGGCCCATCGAGGTCGGCGAGCGCGCCGTACGCGTCGAGCGCCTCGACCCGGATCTCGGCCGTGGTCACGCTCGCGTCGAGGCGACGGTCCTCGGCGCCGGGGTCGGCCGGCGAGAGGAGGCTCACCCGCAGCGAGGTGACCTCGTCCAGCGGCGGCAGCTGCTCGACGCACGCCGAAGCCGAAAACAACAGCACGAGGGGCAACCGCTTCATTCGAACACCGGCCGGATGCGGCCCTCGTGTCGCTCGAGGGTCTCGCTGAAGCATGGGATGGGACCGAAGCGATCGACGATCGTCCGCGGCGGCACCTGGGTGTCGGTCACGTCGACCGCGTCGGTCGCGCACGGCGTCTGCCGGCGCAGGAAGACGGTGAGCGCGTCGCGCAGGCCGACGCCGGTGTCCTGCTTCGACGTGTTGCGCTTGAGCACCTCGAAGCCCGAGCCGCCGCGCGCGATGTAGTCGTTGACCGCGACGCGGTAGAGCCCGGTCGGGACGACCGGGCGGCACTTCTGGGTGTCGATCGGCGCGTCGGGCTCGCCGACGCCGTCGCCGTCCATGTCGACGCGGCAGTTCTCGCCCAGGTAGACGCTCTTGGCGCACGCCGTCGGCGTGAAGCTATCGTCGGGGTTGTTGTCCGGGCACGTGCCGCGGCAGACCATGTCGAACCAGATCCCCGAGACCTGGGCCTGGGTGCGGCAGCCGCGCTCGCTGGACTTGCGCGCGACGAAGTCGAGGGTCTCCTGGATCTCGCTGCCCGACAGGTACATCACCGTGATCGAGTTCTCGAACGGGAACACGTTGAACATCTGCTCGACGTTCAGCGGCCCCTGCTCGAAGTCGGCGCGGATGCCGAGCGAGTTGGTGAGCGCGAACTCGGCCTCGACGCCCGAGCGGGTCTGCATCGAGCGGGCGACCAGGTTGCCGAGCTGCGAGTCGCCGCCCGAGAGATCGTTGCGCGTGATCTTGGTCGTGCCGGGCGTGGCCACGTAGCCGAACACGCCGTCGAGATCGAGCTCGCGGTTGATCGCCACCGAGTACGGCCACAGCACGTCGGCGACCGCGGGATCGTCGGGCACGCGGCTGTCGACCGGGATCGAGTCGTAGCTGAAGGAGGTCACGCGGCTGCGCCGCGCCGGGTCGCTGTTGTCGTCGCCGACCCGCACCACCACGTCGAGCCGGCCGACGAACTTGGCGAACGCGCCCGAGTGCACGAGCACGGTCTGGCCGCCGTCGGCGTTGGGGATGATCTTGGGCGGGTTGGTGATGATGTGGAGGTGGCCGCCGAGGATGACGTCGACGCCCTCGAGCGGCAGCGCCTCGTTCTCGTCGACGACGTCGGCGGCGGTCAGGCCCTCGTCCTCGTCGAGGCCGAGGTGGCTGACGACCACGAGCACGTCGACCGTCGGCCGCAGGAGCGCGACGTACTGGCGCATCACGACGTCGTCGGCGATGGGCCGGATCCCGAGCGAGTTGCCGCCCTCGAAGATGCCGGTCATCGACGACCAGTTGGCCATGCCGATGATCCCGACCTTGAGCCCGTCGACGTCGAACACCGCGTACGGCCGCACCACGTCCCTGAGCGAGCGCTGGTCCGGGTTGGGCGGATCCTCGAAGATGTAGTTGGCGGCGAGGAGGCGATAGCCGGCCCAGTTGTCGATCTGCTCGAACAGGTTGGTCGAGCCGAGGTCGAACTCGTGGTTGCCGATCACCGCCGCGTCCATGCCCGCCGTGGTGAGGGCGCGCATCTCGGCCTCGCCCTTGAACATGTTGAACACCGGCGCGCCCTGGAAGCAGTCGCCGGAGTCGATCCACAGGGAGCGGTTCGAGGTCGCGCGGATGCCGTGCGCGATCGTCGCCATGCGGGCCACGCCGCCGAAGGGCGCGTTGGCGGCGACCAGCCCGCCCTCGCGCTCGAAGCGGTTGGGCACGAAGTTGTAGGGGAACAACCGCGAGTGGATGTCCGACGTGTGGATGAACGTCAGGCGCACGTCCTGGCCGACCAGGTTGGGCGGCTCGCGATCGACGGTGCACGCGGCCGTGACGAGGATCGTCACCGCGCTCACCATGAACGTCGTACGGCGCATCGGGCGCCCGTATACCCCAAGCCCGCATCCGTGGTCTACTCCGCCGCGATGCGACGCGCCAAGATCGTCTGCACCCTGGGGCCGGCCTCCAACACCCCCGAGAAGATCGGGGAGCTCATCGACGCCGGGCTGGACGTGGTCCGCCTCAACTTCTCGCATGGAAGTCACGCGGATCACGCGAAGGTGCTGGCCAACGTCCGCGCCGAGGCCGACAAGCGCGGCCGTGCCGTCGGCGTGCTCCTCGACATCCAGGGCCCCAAGATCCGCGTCGGCCGCTTCGCCGAGGGTCAGATCGAGCTGACCCCCGGGGCGACGTTCACGATCACGACCGACACCGACGTCGTCGGCGACGTGCACCGCGTCTCGACGACGTACGCCGGCCTGCCCCGCGACGTGAAGCCGGGCGATCAGGTCCTCCTCGACGACGGGTACCTGACGCTGGCGGTGGCCGAGGTCTCCGACAAGGAGGTCAAGTGCCTGGTCGTGACCGGCGGCACGCTCAAGAACAACAAGGGCATCAACCTGCCCGGGGTCGAGGTCTCGGCCCCCGCGATCACCGAGAAGGACAAGCTCGACCTGCAGTGGGGGCTGCGGATGGGCGTCGACTACATCGCGGTCTCGTTCGTGCGCAAGCCCGAGGACGTGATCGAGGCGCGGCGCCTGGTCACGGCCGACAACGTCTCGATCCCGATCATCGCCAAGATCGAGAAGCCGCACGCGGTCGACCGCCTCGACGACATCATCGAGGCCGCCGACGGCATCATGGTCGCGCGCGGCGATCTGGGCGTGGAGATCGGCCCGGAGAAGGTGCCGCTCATCCAGAAGCGGATCATCGAGCAGACCAACGCCCAGGGAAAGATCGTCATCACCGCGACGCAGATGCTCGAGTCGATGATGGTGCAGCAGCGCCCGTCACGCGCCGAGGCCTCCGACGTCGCCAACGCCGTGCTCGACGGCACCGACGCGCTGATGCTCTCGGGCGAGACCGCGTCGGGCAAGTACCCGGTCGAGGCGGTGCGCACGATGGCGCGCATCATCGGCGAGATCGAGGGCTCGACCTACTACCGCCAGAACCTCGAGCTGCCGCAGCTCAACATGGCGGTGTCGGCCAACGCCATCGCACACGCGGCCGTGATCGCCGCGCGCGAGATGCGCATCAAGACGATCGCCGTCGTCTCCAACTCGGGCGGCGCGGCGCGGCTCATGAGCGAGTACCGGCCCGAGGCCGGGATCGTCGCGCTCACGACCAGCGAGGTCCAGTACCGGCGCCTCGCGCTGGTCTGGGGCGTCACGCCCGTGCTCATCGAGTCGGCGGCGACGACCGACGAGCTCATCGATCGCGTCGAGCAGCTGCTCTCGTCGCGCGGGCTGGCGCGCTCCGGAGACTCGGTCGTCATCACGATGGGCGTGCCGGTCGGCGCCGGGCTGTCGACGAACATGCTCAAGATCCACCAGATGGCGTAAGCAGCGTTACCGCGGGTGGTCGGAGCGTCGCTCCGGCGCGTGGGCGCGCGCGGTCTGCTACGATGGTGGCAGTGTCCAGACGGGGGGCCTCGAACGAGGGCGACGTCGGCGTCGAGGTGGGCTCCGTCCTGCTCGGCAAGTACCGGATCGAGTCGATCCTGGGCAAGGGCGGCATGGGCATCGTCGCGCGCGCGACCCACCTGCACCTCGACGAGCAGGTCGCGATCAAGTTCCTGCGGCGCGACACGGCGTCCGATCCCGAGGCCGCGCAGCGCTTCCTGCGCGAGGCGCAGGCGGCGGTCAAGCTGAAGAGCGAGCACGTCGCGCGGGTGATCGACGTCGGGACGCTGGACGGCCAGGTCCCGTACATGGTGATGGAGTACCTCGAGGGCGCGGACCTCGATCTCATGCTCGAGCAGAGCGGGGTGATCGCGCCCGAGCTGGCCGTCGACTTCATCCTGCAGGCATGCGCGGCGCTCTCGGAGGCGCACGCGCTCGGCATCGTCCACCGCGACATCAAGCCGTCGAACATCTTCGTGACGTGGCGGACCGACGGCAGCGTGCTGGTGAAGGTGCTCGACTTCGGGATCTCGAAGATCGCGTCGGGCCTGACCGAGGTCTCGCTCACCCAGACGCAGTCGGTGCTGGGCACGCCCGCGTACATGTCTCCCGAGCAGATGCGCTCGGCCCGCAACGTCGACGCGCGCACCGACATCTGGTCGCTGGGCACGGTGCTGTTCGAGCTGGTGCAGGGGCACCGACCGTTCGAGGCCGAGAGCTTCAGCGAGATGTGCGTGAAGGTCGCGGTCGATCCGCCGATGCCGCTGACCAACCCGCTCCCCCCCGGCCTCGACGTGGTGATCCTGAAGTGCCTCTCGAAGGCGCCGGCGGATCGGTACGCGAACGTCGGCGCGCTCGCGGCCGCGCTCGCGCCGTTCAGCCGCGATCCACGCTCGGCGCAGCTGTTGATGGAGCGCGCGCAGCGCACGGTCGGGCGCGCGCCGACGCCGCAGCCCGTGCGCGAGAGCGAGCACACGACGGAGCGCACGCCGCCGCCGCCGCCGGGCGTGTGGGAGCCGGCGGCAGCCGCCGCCGCCTCGCAGACGGCCGATACGTGGAACGTGCCGCCGACGGGTGTCGGCCATCCCGCGATGCGGCCGAGCGGGAGCCACCGCTCGACCGGTCGGCGTGTCGGGATCATCGGCGTGGTCGCGGTGCTGACGGTCGTGGCGGTGCTGGTGGTGATGAAGCTCGGTGGTGGTGGTGGTGGGGAGTCTCGGGAGACCGCGGGTGAGAGCGTGCAGACCGGGCCGGGGACCGGTGCGGCGACGGGCAGTGGGAACGCGGTAGGCAGTGGGCGCGCGGTAGGCAGTGGGAGCGCGGTAGGGAGCGGGAGCGCGGTAGGCAGTGGGAGTCCGGACGGATCGGGCACGGGCACGGGCACGGGCACGGGCACGGGATCGGGTACGGGATCGGAGCCGGCGATCGGCGTCGATGCGGGCGTGGGAACGGGCTCGGACGCCGGCGTCGGCACCAAGCCCAAGCGCAAGCGCACCAGGCGCACGAACAGCGACGACGACGTCTTCGGCAGCCGGAAGTAGGACCTACGGGTGATAGGATCGCGCGGGATGAGGGGGCGGATCGTCGTCATCGCGCTCGTGTCGCACGCGACCGCGGCGAGCGCGCAACCGAACGACCCCGTCGCACGCGCCGATGCGCTGTTCCGCGAGGGCCGCGCGCTGATCGAGGCCGGCAACTTCGACGCGGCCTGCCCGAAGTTCGAGGAGAGCCAGCGCCTCGATCCCGGGCTCGGCACGCTGCTCAACCTCGCGGCCTGCTACGAGCAGGTCGGCAAGCTCGCGTCGGCGCTCACCGCGTTCCGCAGCGCCGAGGAGCAGGCGCGCGCGGCCGGGCCGGGTGAGAAGAAGCGCGAGCAGACCGCGGCGGAGCGAGCCCGCGCGCTCGAGGGTCGCGTCGCGCGCCTCGCCGTCATCGTCACGGCGGCCGAGCAGCCCGCGGGCTTCGTCGTCACGCGCGACGGCGTGCCGATGCGACCGCTCGACTTCGGCCGTCGCGTCCCCGTCGATCCCGGGACGATCGTCATCGCCGCGACCGCCCCGGGCTTCGAGCCGTTCGAGCGCGAGGTCGTCATCGCGCGCGACACGGCCGCACGCACCGTCGAGATCCCGGCGCTCACCCCCGGCGCCGGCACCGTCGACGACGCGGCCCCCCCGGCGACGCCGGACATCGCGCCGCCCGCCGGCGGCGCCGACGAGCCGACGCCGCCCGCGAGCTCCCGCACGCGGATCGCGATCGGCCTCGCCGCCGCCGGGGTCGTCGGCCTCGGCGCCGGCGTCGGCCTCGGCCTCTCGGCCAAGAGCCGGTACGACGACGTGCCGTGCACGCAGAACGGCAGCCCCCCGATGGGGTGCACCGCCGCCGAGGCCGCGCGCATCGACGACGCCCGCGCGCGCGGCAACCTCGGCACGATCGTCGGCGGCCTCGGCGTCGCCGCGCTCGCCGCCGGGGTCGTGCTCTACGTCACCGCGCCGAAGGGACGCGCGGTTGTGGTCGCGCCCGTCGCCGGCGACGGCGAGCTCGGCCTCACGTTCGCCGGCCGCTGGTGACGCGTAGCCGCGCGATGATCTCGCCGGCCACGCGCTCGTCGGTGAGCAACGCGAGGTGCCCGAGGTCGTCGTAGACCAGCTCGTCGACCCCGGTGATCCGCGCGTGGCGGGCGCCGGGAACGAGCGCGTCGGCGCGCGACCACACCACGGTCATGCGCGTGTGCGTCGGGCGCGGCGCCGCCTCGAGGCGCTGCACCAGCGTCGACCCGCCGAGCAGCTCCTTGCCCGGCCGACCGAGGCCGACCGCGCTCACGTCGGTGCCGGCGTGGGGCGAGCCCAGCGTGATGAGGTTCGCGACCACGCCATCGCCGCCGAGCAGGCTGACGTAGTACCGCCCGACCACGCCGCCCATCGAGTGCCCGATGATGTCGACCTGGTCGCACTCGGCGCGCGCACGCACCTCCTCGACGTACTCGGCGAGCCGCTTCGCCGCGGCGCTGGTCTTGCCCAGCGTCCAGTACTCGAACCCGAGCACCGGCCCGAGCCCGGCGGCCTCGAGGCGACGCGCCAGCGGCCGGAAGTTGGCGCGGCACATCGCGTAGCCATGCAGCACGATGATCGGCCGCGGCCCGTGCCCCTGGTCGCCCGGCAACGGCAGGAACCCGAGCGGTCGCGCCGCCGACATCTCGACGGCGACGCGCCACTCGTGGAGCGCGATACGCAAGGCGCCGGGCCGCCGCGCCGACAGCGCCAGCGCGGCGTGGGGCACGAGCGGGTAGATGCCCGTCGCCATCGCGACGTCGGAGAGGGCGGCGATGAGGCCGCGCCACGCGAGCACCTTGGGCGGATGACGGCGCTGCCGCACGGGTACGACGCGACCGCTCAGCTCACCGTCACGCCCGGCACGCCCGCCTCGATCTCGCGCGCGGCGTCGAGCGAGAGCCCGAGCGCGTCGCGCAGCTTCACCAGCAGGCTCCGCTCGCTCAGCGCGACCTCGCGGTCGAGCGCGGCCATGCGGCACGCCGCGCGGTAGACGCCATGCTTGGCGTCGGCCGAGAGCGCGGCCAGGCCCGCGTCGTCGAGCTCGACCTTGTGCTCGAGGAACGAGCGCGCTTGCTCGGCCTCGGCCTCGTCGAGCTGCGCGCCCGAGATGAGGCGGCGCAGCGCGCTGGCCTCGGTCTCGGCCAGGACGCCGTCGGCCCACGCCATGGCGGCCCAGATCCGGATCACGGTCAGGAACTGCGAATCAGCCATGCCCGGACAGTACCGCGAATGCGCCCGCTTGACGTCAGCGTGGCGCGCGCAGCCGCGCGCCGTGCAGATGGCGCGTCAGCTGGTCGAGCGCGCGCAGCTCTCCGAGCCGGCGTGGACAAGCTACAGCTGAACGGCAACGCCGATGCGCTCGCGGAGGATCCGCGCCAGCGTGGGCCGCAGCTCCTCGTTGGTCTTGGTGGCGAGCCAGCGCCCCTCGTCGACGGGATCGAAGTGCCACGCCGTCGCGATCGCCGCCATCCAGATCTGACGCGCCGCGCGGTGGCTGTTGATCACGATCTTGGTGCCGTCGCGCAGATCGATGCGCAGGACGCCGGACGAGACCGTCAGGTCGACGTCATCCGGATCGAGCTCGCTCAGCCGGTCCTCGAGGTAGGACATCTCGTCGTGCGCGATCGAGTCGAAGGCCACGTCGTCCACCCACCCTCATTACCACCAGGTAACCGACCCGGCACCGGATCCAGCCCGGATTCGGGCTAGTATCGGGGCGCTCATGGGTGACGGCACGCCCGAAGCCGGCTCGCAGGCCGACGACGACGACGACCTCTCGCAGGACTCGCCGCGCGATGTCCACGAGACGCTCTTGCCCTCGATCACGCTGAGCGTCATGGGGCGCGGCGAGACGCCCCTGCCCCGCGACGTCGGCCTGGCGCCGCCGGTGCCGCTGAACCCGACCGCGACCGGCAGCCGCGTCGCCGCCGCCAGGCCCGGCGCCAAGCGCGAGTCCGGCCCGATCATCGCCGCCGAGGTAGAGGCGATGGGCGTCGACGCCGCGCTCGAAGGCACGAGCGAGGCGCAGGTGCTGCCCGAGATCGCGGACCGCCGCGGCGCGCGCCAGGGCGACATGATCGGTGGACGCTACGTCGTCGAGGGCCAGCTCGGCCGCGGCGGCATGGGCCGCGTGATGCGGGTCCGCCACCAGGTGCTGGGCAAGGCGTTCGCGCTCAAGCTGATCAAGGCGCCGATCGCGACCAACCCGCGCATGCGCGAGATGTTCTACCGGGAGGCGCGCCTCGCGTCGGCGTGCACCCACGACAACATCTGCTCGATCGTCGACTTCGGCCAGGACACGCAGTTCGGCCTGTTCATGGTGATGGAGCTGCTCGACGGGCAGACGCTCCACTCCAAGCTGCGCCAGGGCGGCCGCATGGCCCCCAAGGTCGCGTGCGACATCATGTGGCAGGTCTGCGAGGCGCTCCGCTACATCCACGGGCGGGCGATCATCCACGGCGACGTGAAGAGCGAGAACGTCTTCCTCGTCCGCGGCGCCGCCCAGCGCCGCGTCGTGAAGCTCCTCGACTTCGGCCTGTCGCGCCCGGATCTGGGCCGCGGCGTGGGCGAGGTCGACGGCACCCCCGAGTACCTCGCGCCCGAGCGCATCCAGGGCGGTCCGGCCAACGTCGCGTCCGACGTCTACGCGCTCGGCATCCTGCTCTTCGAGCTCCTCACCGGCCGCCTGCCGTTCACCGGCAAGCTCGACGAGGTGTTCCAGCAGCAGCTCGAGGCGACGATGCCGGTGGCGAGCCAGATGATCGACGAACCGCTCGACGAGCGCGCCGATCAGATCATCGCCAAGGCGACGGCGAAGAACCAGGCCGATCGCCACGCCGACGTCCCGGCGTTCATGTACGAGCTGCGCACGCTCATGAACATGCTCGGCATGGACGTCGCGTCACGGCGCCGCTCCGGCGCCGGCGAGGGCGGGCGCGAGCGCCGCGATCTCGACCACCGCACCAAGGCGGCCTTCGAGCTGTTCTCCACGGCGCCGGTGCCGATGGCGTCGTGCGACGTCAGCGGCCGCGTGCGCCTCGCCAACCCGGCCTTCCTCGAGTTCCTGGGCTGCGCCGGCGACGTCGGCGGCATCGAGCTCAAGGACTCGGGGCTGATGGAGATCTACCCGCAGCTCCTGCGCGATCTCGAGAACGTCGCCACCAAGCGCAAGGCGGTGAAGCGCGTCCTCTATCTCGCCGAGGGCGGCGGGACCACCGTCGAGGTGGCGCTCATCCTCACCGCGTCGCCGACCACCAACGAGGTGACGGCCGGCGAGATCCACATCGCGCTGCATCCGCTCCGCAACATCCGCGAAGCGTGACGGGTGCTGAACGGTTCAGCCGTTCAGAACCCGATATGCAGGCCGAGGTTGAAGTCGAGCTGCACGCCGAAGTTGAGGCGTGACTGGTCGAGCTCGCTGACGATGGGGATGCCCGCGACGGCGTTCAGCTCGGCGATGAGGGCCAGGCTGCCGCCGAGCGCCGCGCTGTAGCCGGCCCCGCCGGTCACGAACAGCGGACCGATCGCGACGACGTCCGTGTCCATGTCGGGCGGCGCGCCGTCGAGCTTGATGGTGTCGCGGATGACGCCACCGCCGACGCCGCCCGACACCACGAGGCCGGTGCCGGCCGACGAGAGCGCCTTGCGCACCTTCACGAAGCCGGCGGGCGCGACCGGCGAGTGGCCGGGGATGTTCGCGCCGATCGGGAACCCGAGGCGGGCGGCCAGCGCCACGGTCGTCGTCTTGTTGAGGTAGTAGCCGACCTCGGGGTTGAGGTGCAGGAGCTGCGGCGCGAAGCAGCACTTCACGTCGTTGAACTGTTGCTCGGTCTCGCCGGTGACGTAACCGCCACCCGAGCCGCCGATGAGGGCGATGTAGATCGTCTTCTGGCCCTTGGGGCGCACGACCGCGCCGACGTCGCCGCCGCCACCGCCGCCGCCGACGCGACCACCGCCACCACCACCGCCGCCGCCGCCGAGCGGGTTCTCCTCGTCGAGCGACAGGTTGCCACCGCCGCCGCCACCGGCGATCTCGACGATGTTCGGCGAACCGGCCGAGCCCTTGGACGCGATCACGCGACCCTGATCGTTGTACGCAGCCACGTAGTAGTGGATGAGGTCGCCGGCGAGCGCGGCCTTGGGGATGACGCCGCGGTACACGCAGCCCGACGCGATCATCTTCGACTCGGTGAAGTCGGTGGCGCCACGCGCGCGGAACATGATCGCGACCTTCGACGGCTGGACGTCGGCGCCGACCGCCGCGTCGAGGACGAGATCCTTGCCGCCCTTGGCGGTGTCGACGATCGTGTGCTGCACCCCGGCGACCGTGCTGCAGTCGACCGACCCGACGTCACCGCCGCCGGCCGGCTCGATCGCACCGCCGCCGCCGCCGCTGCTACCGCCGGCCTCGGACTTGGCCTCCTCGAGCAGCTTGACCATCTCGGGCGTCGAGTACGCCTTGTCGAGCGCGATGCCCTTGTCGATCTCGGCCGCGTTCAGGAACGAGAGCTTCGCGCTCTCGGCGTCCTGCAGGCCGGCGAAGTAGACGATCCCGAGGCGCAGGTGCACCTTCGCGGTGACCGGGTCGTTCTCCATCTTCGCCTTCTTGGCGACGGTGAGCGCCTGGTTGAGGATCTTGCGCGCCTCCTCGTACTCGAGGAGGTCGTAGTTCTCCATCGCCTCCTTCATCTTGGTCTCGATCTCCTTCTTCGACTTGGCGTCGGCGAAGACCGGCGTCGCTGTCGCGAAGGTGAAGAGACCGAGCAGGATCAGGATGAACGAAACCCGATGGAGCAATCCCCGCATGCGGGTGGTGTTAGCACAGCCCGCTCCCGGACTGCCTAGCGTTCTGTGATGAAGAATTCCACCCGGCGGTTCTGCGCGCGGCCGTCGGCGGTGCGGTTGTCGGCGATGGGGACACCCTCGCCGAAGCCCTGAGACGTCATCCGATCGCCCGAAACCCCCTTTCCGATCAGATACTTGCGAACGGAGGCCGCGCGATTGTTGCTGAGCTTCAGGTTGAACTTGTCGGTCCCCTGGCTGTCGGTGTGGCCCTCGATACGGACCTTGATGGTCGGGTTGTCCTGGAGCGCCTGCGCGACCTCGTCGAGCAGCGGGAAGCTGACCCGCTTGATCGTCGCCTTGCGGGTGTCGAAGTAGACCGTCTGCTTGAGCTCGATCTTGTCCTCGGTCACCACGATCATCGTGTACTTCTGGCAGCCGTCGGGCGGGACGCCGGCGACGCCGGGGCACTTGTCGAGCGCCGGAGCGTCACCAACCGGGCACTCGGAGACGCCGTCCCGATCGTCGTCGCAGTCGGGGCAGCCGTCGTCGTCCTCGAAGCCGTCCTTGTCCTCGGGGTCGTCGGGGCACTGGTCGACGCGATCGGCGATGCCGTCCTTGTCGTTGTCGAGATCGGGGCAACCGTCGGAGTCCTCGAACGAGTCGCGGTCCTCCGGGTCGTCGGGGCAGTCGTCGATCCGGTCGGCGATGCCGTCGGCGTCGTTGTCGTCCTCGGGGCATCCGTCCTGATCCTCGAAGCCGTCCTTGTCCTCGGGCAGGCGCGGGCACTCGTCGACGTCGTCGAGCAGGCCGTCGCCGTCGGTGTCCCGGGGCAGCGGCGCGTCGGGCTTGCGGTTCTCCGGGTTGCACAGGTGCCGGGGCGATCGCTCGACGGCCGCGCGGGCGTTCTCCTCGGCGATCGCGATCTCGCGCTGCGCCGGATAGAAGTTGCCCTCGGACAGCTCCTGCTTGGCGACGTCGTTGTGCGACTCGGCCATCGCCAGCTCGACGGGCGCGCAGCGCAGCGCCCCGTTGTCGCGCGCGGTCGAGATGAGCTCGTCGATCGTCTTCGTGCGCTCCTTGAGGCCGGAGCCGGCGCACGCCGCCAGGAGGAGTACGAGCAGCAAGAGCCACACCGTCCGGCCGAGTCGAAGGGGAGTCACGGCGTCTCCAGCTCGGCCGGGGTCTCCTCGTCGGGATCGACGACCGGCGCCACGCCGTCGGTGGGCGACGCCGGCCGCGAGCCCGCCCCCGGCGGCGGCGTGATCTCGTCCATCAGGCGGGGATCGGCGGCACGCCGGATCGCGTCGGCCTTGGCCTTGGTCGCGGCCTCCGCCGCCAGCCGCCCGAAGCGGTTCGCCGCCTCGAAGTCGGCCATCGCCGCCTCGGCCCGCGCCGCGTGCAGGTACGCGACCGCGCGCGTCCACTCGTACGGCGCGTACTTGGCGGCGTTGACGGCGCGCGCCTCCTCGACCGCCGTCGACGCCGTCCGCACGTTGCTCACGTAGCCGATCGGGCCGCAGGCGGTCATCGCCAGCGCGCCGACGATGACGACGGCGACGACGATCGGCACAAGCCCCAGGCTTCGGGCCCCCATCGGTTCCGTGTTCTTATCACGGATCACCGGTTCACCGCGCCCTGACCCGGCGGCTGTCGCGCAGGAGCTCGATGAAGACGTAGGTCGCCGCCGCGGCCGAGGCGGCGAACGACACCAGGAGCGCCCACCCGAGCTCGACGCTCAAGAGGCCGCCGCTCGTGCCCGCCAGGTAACCGGCGTAGGTCGTCGCCGTGGTGAGGCGGCCGAGGGAGACGATGAACCCGACGAGGAAGGCGATCGCCACGCCGAGGATCACGTAGAGGAGCACGCGCTTCCGGTCGGTCCGCACCAGCCAGGCACCGGCGTACCAGCCACCGACCAGGACCAGGGCATGCGCCACCACGAGCGGCACGATCGCCAGCCCCGGCACCCGCGCGGGATCGACGACGTAGAGCCACGCCCAGTCGGCGTGCGCGGCGTAGAAGTAGAGCGTCACCGGCGTCGTGACCAGCCCCACGTGGATGAGCACGAGCAGGAACGCGGGCGGCGCGAACGGCCCGTCGGCGCGGATGCGATCGCGCCCGGCGAAGGCGAAGCCGAGCCCGAGGGCGAGGTGGAGGAAGAGCACCAGCAGCACTAGCCTGGCTCCTTGGGACCGAGCAACCGGCTGGCCGCGGTGAACGCGCCGTCCTCCTCGATGATCTCGGGGGTCGGCGTGGGGACATCGATCTCGCCGGCGACGAAGCTGCTCGTGTCGACGGGCAGCGGCAACGGCGGCGGCGCCGGGACCACGTCGATGGGGGTTCCCTCGTCGTCGTCGCGGAGCCGCTCGCGGCCGGTGTGCACGACGATCCACGGCTCCTTGCGGCGGGCGCCGTGGATCGCGTGGCGATCGACGTCGGCGTCGCTGTCGGCGTCGGCGTCACCTTCGCCGTCGATCTCACCATCGATCGTCTGCCAGTTGCCGCTGTCGAACGGCGACGGGCGCGGGCGGCGCCGACCGCGCTGGCGCTCGATCAGGCGCGCGGAGCCCGAGGCGTCGCCGTCGCGGCTGCCCTCGGCGCCGATCGTGCGCTCCTGCGTGACGTCGTGCCGGCTGTCTCCGTCGAGCGTGCCGAGCGCCGCGTCGAGCGACGACAGGGACGACTCGAGCGCGCCGTCGAGGGCGACGTCGACCGGGACGCTCGCCTCGGCGGACGTGGGCGCGGCCTCGTAGACCGTGGCCTCGAAGTCGTCGTCGGCGCCCTCGCTGGTGAGCGACACGCTGGCACGGTCCGAGGGCGCCTCGATCTCGTGGCTGCCGGTCCCGGCCTCGACGAAGCGCGCCTTCCACTCCGGCTGCGCGGCGAGCTGGCCGTAGGCGCCGCGGATCGCGCGTCGCGCCCCGGACGCCGTGAACTCGCGCCGCACCCGCTCGTAGCCGTTCTGCGCGAGGCGATCGCGCAGGCTCACGTCCTCGAGGAGGCGACGCAGCTTGCGGCCGAGGTCCGTCGGATCGCCGGGCTGGAAGAGCAGTCCCTCGCGCCCGTGGTCGACGAGCATGGCGACGGTGCCGCGACGCGGCGCCACGACCGCCTTCCGGCACGCCATGTACTCGAGCAGCTTGGTCGGGTAGAGCGCGTACGGGCGCGGCGTCAGGTCGGCGGCCGAGGGCGCGACGCAGACCGCCGCCGCCGCGATGAGCGACGGCATCGACTCGTGATCGATCGACGGCTTCACCACGACCCGCGCGCCCAGGCCGAGCTCGCTGATGCCGCCACGCAAGGTGTCGTCGAAGCCGGGGGCCACGGGGCCGACGAGCACGAGGCGCGCCGCGGTCTCGCGCACGACGTCGACCATGGCGCGCAGGAGCACGCGCACGCCGTGGCCGGGCGCGAGCGGTCCGGCGTAGAGCACGATCGGCGGCCCGCCGTCGTCGACCGCGTCCTCCCAGTCGAACTTGTCGACGTCGACGCCCGGCGGCGACAGGACGACACGCTCGGGGCGGCCGCGGCTCGCCGCGTAGCGCCGCGCCGGCTCCGACGGGACGAGCACCAGATCGGCGCGCAGGAGGCACGCCTCCTCGTCGCGGTCGAGCTCGGCGACGAGCTCCGGCTCGTAGAGCCCACGCTCGGTCATCGGCGCCCGCGTGAGATCGAACACCATCGCGTAGCCGAAGCGGTCCTTGCCCTCGAGGACCGGCATGCCGCTCCAGCCGTCGCGGCAGTGCACGACGTCGTAGTCGGCGCCCTCGAGCTGGCGGCGCAGCGCGCGCTGGAAGGCCTGCACCTGGGCCGAGAGATCCGCGTCGTGCGTCGGCACGCGAAGGAGGCGGCCGTTGCCCTGGCGCTCGACGTACGGCTGATCGCCGTCGCGGACGACGAGCAGATCGACGGTGTGCCCGGTGGAGAGCGCGCGCACGACGTGGCGCAGCTGGACGCCGGCGCGTGTGGGTCCGGGGACCGCACAGAAGCCGGTGATCAGGATGCGCGCCACGATGACCATGCTCGGGCACCACGGGCCCCGCATCAAGGGCCCAGCCACCGCGTCGATCGCGGCGTCGAACCACGGATCGCTGGCTTGAATTCGCGATCGCGCTGGAGTACATCCGCTCGACGATGAACCGGCTCGTGGCTTTCCTTCGCGATCACGTCTTCGTCGACTTCCAGGGCGAGCTGACGCTGGAGAAGGTCCGCGAGCTGCTCGCCGGGGACGAGAGTCGTGACGCCAAGCTGCTCCTCGCGCGCCTCACGCGCGATGGCGGCGCCAACGACATGATGGTCGCGCTCGCCGACTGCCTGCTCGAGGTGGTGCAGCAGGCGCTCTCGGACGAGGTCATGAAGGAGCAGCTCCGCGCATACATCGAGGCGTAGTGCTACGCTCGGCGTATGCCTACGACCTCGCCGGTCCCTGACTCCAAGCTGCCGGTCGCCGTCTCCTTCGCCCTGGTCGCCGTCGGCCTGGTGATCGGCATGCTCGGCGGCTTCACCGAGGGTTCGATCGTGGGCGGCATCATCGCCGCGTGCGGCGTCATCCCCGCGATGATCGGGCTGTGGAAGGGTATCCAGCAGGAGTCGCAGGGCACGCTGGCCCTGTCGGTCCTGGCGGTGCTCGTCTCGCTCGGCGTCGGCGCGCTGCTCATCATCCTGTGGATCATCGACTGGATCCGCTGACCATGCGGATCGCGCGCGCCGCCCTCGCGACGCTGGTCGCCCTCGGCGTCCTGGGCGCCGTCTTCGGCGGCGCGGCGGGCGACGTGGCGGCGGATCCCCGCAAGCTGGTCCATACCAGCAAGGCGATGGGCACGTCGGTCCAGATCACGATCTGGAGCGACGACGAGGCGGCGGCGGCCGAGGGCGCGAAGGCGGTGTTCGCCGAGATGGAGCGGCTCGACCGCATGATGACGACCTGGACCCCCGACAGCGAGGTGTCGCTGATCAACGCCGGTGCGGGGACCCAGGCGGTCAAGGTGTCGGACGAGACGTTCACGGTCATCGCGCGCGCGGTCGAGGTGTCGAAGGCGTCGAAGGGCCTCTTCGACATCACCGTCGGCGCCTACGGCGGGCTGTGGAAGTTCGACGAGGACATGGACGGCACGCTGCCCGACCCCAAGGAGGTCGCGGCGCGCAAGAAGCTGGTCAACTGGAAGGACATCGTCCTCGACAAGCGCAGGCGCACGGTGAAGCTGCGCCGGAAGGGCATGCGCATCACGCTCGGCGGCATCGCCAAGGGCTACGCCGTCGATCGCGCGGCCCGGGCGCTCGTCGACGCGGGGCTCTCCGACTTCATCCTCCAGGTCGGCGGCGACATGTACGTCTCCGGCAAGAAGGGCACGACGCCGTGGGTCGTGGGCATCCGCGACCCGCGCGGCCCGCGCGACCAGAGCTTCGCGGTGGCGCCGGTCGTCGACCACGCGTTCTCGACCAGCGGCGACTACGAGCGCGGCTTCGTCAAGGACGGCGTCCGCTACCACCACATCCTCGACCCGCGCACGGCCCAGCCGGCGCGCGCGACGCGGTCGGTCACCGTCCTGGCCAAGGACGCGTTCACCGCCGACGCCTGGTCCAAGGTGCTCTTCATCATGGGCGCCAAGGAGGCGATGCCGCTGGTCGAGAAGCTGCCCGACCTCGAGGCGGTGTTCGTCGACGCCGACAACACCGTGCACGTGTCGAGTGGCCTCCGGGACAAGCTCAAGGTGCTGACGCCGCCGACGCCGGGCATCTGAGGGAGTGGGGGAGAGGAGGCCTCGGGCCTCGGGCCTCGGGCCTGATGATTGATCACATCTCGCCCCGGGCGAGCCG